>X285_Short_beaked_Echidna__coassemble_453_pt1 | contig 23891 bp, 21 predicted proteins | sample X285_Short_beaked_Echidna__metabat2_high_PE_004 | metagenome-assembled genome bin X285_Short_beaked_Echidna | reverse complement strand
CTTTTTAATTAAGCCAAGCTTTCCATAATAATTGTGGCTGTTTCTTCAATTGACTTATTAGAAGTATTGATAACCAAACAACCGATTTTCTTAAATAAATCATTAGCAAAATCCAATTCATTATTAATACTATCAACATTAGAGTAATTGGAATCTGGATTTAAACCATAAGCAATCATTCTTTGACGACGAATATCATTTAATACCTCGGTAGTTGTGGTTAAACCAAAAATTTTGTCTTTATCAACTTGCCATATTTCATCTGGAATGGATGCTTTAGGAACTAATGGTAAATTAGCTACTTTATAACCTTTATTAGCTAAATAAAGAGATAAAGGAGTCTTAGAAGTCCGTGAAACACCTAATAAGACGATATCAGCCTTTAAAAATCCGGCCGGGTCTTTTCCATCATCATAAGTTACTGCAAACTCAATAGCTGAAATTTTATCGAAATAAGAGGAGTTTAAAGAATGTTTGCGCCCTGGTTTATTTTCAGGTTGCAAACCAGTTCTTTCTTTAAATAAATTAATGGCAGGGGTTAAAGCATCCATATAAAGCAATCCCCGATTATCACAAAATTCCTTCGCAGATTTACTTAATTCTGGGTTAACCATGGTTGAAAAGACCATAGCATTATCTTTAACCGCTTTATTCAAAATACTATCTAATAGCGAAACAGTTTGGGTAAATGGGTATCTGTGAAAGTTAAAGTTGGCTTCAGTAAATTGAGCTGCAGCTGCATGAGCTAGTTGATCAGCTGTATCACCAACTGAATCTGAAATAATATAGATATTTATTGTTTTTTTTGTGGTTTTCATATTGTTAAACTCCTATGTCTTTTGGTATGATAGTAACATAGTTGATGAGATTTAGAAAACGTTTTCTATTAATGGGTATGTTAAAGCGACGTAATTTATTCTTTAGTTGACGTTAAAATTGTATTCAGTTATAATGTTATACGGACATGAGTACTTAGATACAATTGTTACTTCAAAGCTCGGAGGGAGGGAATCACATTGTCAAAAACAGTTGTTCGCAAAAACGAGTCACTTGATGACGCTCTTCGTCGCTTTAAACGTACGGTGTCAAAGTCAGGTACTCTTCAAGAATATCGTAAACGCGAATTTTACGAAAAACCTAGCGTAAAGCGCAAGTTGAAATCGGAAGCTGCTAGAAAGCGTAAGAACAAGAAACGCTTCTAATCCGATCATCGCTCCTGAATTTCAGGAGCTTTTTTTGTATACTAAATTAAAATTAAAAAAGAGGATCTTAAAAATGGATTTCAATAAAAAAATTAATGATGATTTAAAAAATGCAATGAAAGAACATGACAAGTTAGCCTTAAGTGTTATTCGAATGATTAAGTCTGATCTTTTAAATGAAAAGGGTCGTACTGGTAAAGAACTTACTCAAGAAGATTTTGAAAATGTCATTAATCGTGCCTACAAGCAACGTAAAGATTCCATTAAAGAATTTGAAAAAGGCAAACGTGATGATTTAGTTGAAGAAACTAAAGCTGAATTAAAGATTGTTGAAAAATATATGCCAAAACAACTTTCTGATGAAGAATTAGAAAAAGTTATTAAAGATACAATTGAAGAAGTTGGTGCTAAAACAAAAGCTGACTTTGGAAAAGTTATGGGTAAATTAATGCCTAAAGTCAAAGGAAAAGCTGACGGTTCTAAAGTAAACCAAATTGTTAAAAATATTTTAGGTTAGGAGCTTGTTTTCGTGTCAGAAACAGAATTTGAAAAAAAATTAATTTTATCTGATGCCAGCCTAGAAATGTCTTTGCTGGGTAACCAAGAAGAGTTTTCCAAGTTATTAGAAGAAGGATTAGATGTGCAAATTTTACCTTTTGGTGAAGAGATTACCATCAAAGGGCAAAAAGACAATGTTGAAAAAACTTTTGATATTTTGAAAACTTTGATTAAAGTTTTGCATACTGGGGTTCAGTTAAACAGTTCTGATATTGTCAGTGCCATGAAAATGGCTGATCGTGATACGCTAAAGTATTTACCCGATTTGTATGCGACTGTGTTATTAAAAGATGCTAAAGGTAAGCCAGTTCGTATCAAAAACTTTGGTCAACGGCAGTATGTTCAATCAGTTAAGCAAAATGATATTACGTTTGGAATTGGACCAGCTGGTACTGGTAAAACTTATTTAGCAGTAGTTATGGCTATCTCTGCTTTAAAGAAGGGTGAAGTTGAAAGAATCGTTTTAACTCGTCCAGCAGTAGAAGCAGGTGAAAGTCTAGGCTTCTTACCTGGTGATTTACAAGAAAAAGTTGATCCTTATCTAAGACCAGTCTATGATGCTTTATATCAAATTATTGGTGCAGAACATACAGCTCGTTTGTTAGACCGTGGGGTAATTGAAATTGCACCGTTGGCATACATGCGTGGACGTACTTTGGACAATGCTTTTGTTATCTTAGATGAAGCTCAAAATACAACTACGCAACAGATGAAAATGTTTTTAACTCGTTTAGGTTTTGGGTCTAAAATGATTGTTAATGGTGATATTACTCAAATTGATTTACCGAGGGCTACACGAAGTGGATTGAAAGATGCTAGTTTGATTTTAAAAGATATTAATAAAATTGGCTTTGTTAATTTTACTGCTAATGATGTTATCAGACATCCGGTTGTAGCAAAAATCGTGAAAGCATATGAAGAACATACCGAGCGAAAGGATTAAAACAATGGATATTCAAATTTTTGACGACACAAAAGAAGCAACTCCTTTTCATTTAGATATTATTAAAAATATTTTGGAATTTGCTGGAAAATATTTAGAATTACCTGAAAATACTGAAATTTCAGTAACCTTAATGGATAATGAAGCCATTCATGAAATAAACAAAAAATATCGGAATGTTGATCGTCCAACTGATGTTATTAGTTTTGCTATTAATGACGATCCGGAAGATATTGTAATGGATCCAGATATGGCAGCAGAAATTCCTAATAATTTAGGTGATCTAATGATATCAGTGGAAAAAGTGGCCGAACAAGCTGAATTTTTAGGTCATTCCTATGAAAGAGAATTAGGATTCTTATGTGTTCATGGCTTTTTACATTTAAATGGCTATGATCATATGAAAAAAGAAGACCAAGAAAAAATGTTCCCACTTCAAAAAGAAATTATGAATGCTTATGGGCTTAAGAGATAGTAATAAATTTAAAAATAAAACAGTTAAATCATCTTTTCAACATGCTTTCATGGGGATTAAAGATGTTTTTCAAACGGAGCGAAACTTCAAGAGTCATTTGTTTTCGGCTTTTTTAGTAGTTATCTGTGGTTGTTTTTTAAAATTAAATCTACTGCAATGGTGTTTAATTATTTTTAGTATTGCTCAAGTTTTGGTAGCAGAAATCTTTAATACTGCCATTGAACGGGTGGTGGATTTAAGCTCACATAATAAATTAAATCCGATTGCTAAGCAAGCCAAAGATATTGCAGCAGCAGGGGTATTAGTGTCATCTATTTTTTCAGCCCTAATTGGTTTAATTGTTTTTGGTTTTGCAATTATAAAATATTTAAAATGAGGTTATTATGGAAAATAATCAAGATTTTCATTCAGGATTTGTAGCAATTGTTGGTCGACCTAATGTTGGAAAATCGACCTTTCTAAACTATGTGGTTGGTCAAAAAGTTGCTATTATGTCCAATGTACCACAAACAACACGTAATAAAATTCAAGGAATCTATACCAATGATCACGAACAAATTGTGTTTATTGATACTCCTGGAATTCATAAAGCTCACAATAAATTAGGCGACTTTATGGTCCAATCAGCTATGTCATCTCTTAAAGAGGTTGATGCTATTATGTTTATGGTTAATGCTGATGAACCAAGAGGCGCCGGTGATAACTTTATTATTGAACGCTTGAAAAAAGTTTCCAATCGTCCAGTTTATTTAGTTATTAATAAGATTGATTTAGTTCATCCTGATGAATTATTACCAATCATGGAATCTTATAAAGATGCTATGGATTGGGCTGATGTATTTCCTATTTCAGCTTTACAAGGAAATAACATAAATGAGTTAATTTCAACCTTGGGCAAGAATATGCCAGTGGGTCCGAAGTATTATCCCGATGACCAAGTGACTGATCATCCTGAACGCTTTATTGTTTCAGAATTAATTCGGGAAAAAGTATTGCAGTTAACTCGTCAAGAAGTACCACATTCAGTGGCCGTAGTAATTGATTCCATGAAAACTAAGCAAGAAGGCTTGGTAAATATTGATGCGACAATTATTGTTGATCGACCATCCCAGAAGGGCATTATTATTGGCAAAGGTGGTAAGATGCTCAAAGAAATCGGTAGTCGGGCTCGTGCTGATATTGAACACTTACTTGGTAGTCGCGTCTATTTAGAGATTTGGGTTAAAGTTTCTGAAGGTTGGCGGGATAAACAAAGCTTATTGCAATCGTATGGTTACAATAAGAAAGACGAGTATTAAAAATGGCAACCATTAATAATGCGAAATTTAATGGCTTAGTTATGTTTCAACGTAATCATCGTGAAAATGATTTACTAGTTAAATTTTTAACGCGAGAATATGGTAAGCGAATGTTTTTCATTAGAAACGCCAAAAAGGCCAATTTTCAATTACATTCGGCGATTTTACCATTTACGTTTGGAACCTATAGTGGCTTAATTCGCGATAATGGTTTGTCTTATATTAATGCAGCACTCGAAATTAAACAATTTGAAAATATATTTCAAGATATTTCATTGAATGCATATGCGACGTTTATTATGAATTTAGTTGATGCTGCATTTGATGATAATTTTGTGATTCCGAAATGGTTTGATATTGCCAAACAGTCATTAGCTTTGATTGATGCAGGAAATGATGCCCAAGTGGTTAGTGATTTGATGCAAATTCAGTTATTGCCGTCGTTTGGTTTGAACTTTAATTGGAATAAATGTGCTGTTTGCCAGCGTCAAGATGTTCCAATGGATTTTTCTGATAAATATAATGGTATGTTGTGTCAAAATCATTGGTTGTTAGATACGCATCGATGGCATTTAACCGCAAAAACAGTTAAAATTTTGGCTATTTTAAGTCAGATAAGTCCATTTCAAGTGGGAAATATTTCTATTTCTAACCATACTAAACAAGAAATATGGCATTTGTTAGAAGTTATTTATCAAGACCAAGTCGGTATAAATTTAAAAAGTCGTAATTTCATTGATCAAATGGAAAAATGGAATTTAAAAAGATAAGTATTGTTGCCTTCTAGGTATCAATGCTTTTTTTGTACAAAACATATGGTGTATAATTACGTTAATGCTTTTTTGATGGAGGATTTAATATGCTTTATGATGCGGCGCTAGTGCTTGAAGGTGGAGCAATGCGAGGCCAGTACTCAGCTGGAATTACCGATGCTTTTTTAAAGCATCATATTGAGTTTAAAAGTGTAATTGGTGTTTCAGCGGGAGCTTTATGTGGTGTCCAATTTGTTTCGAAACAATTTGGTCGAATGGTTGATATTAATACTACGTATCGCCATAATACAGATTATATTTCAATTCGTCGCGTTTTAAAGCGTCAACCTATTTTAAATTTAGATTTTTTGTTTCAAGATCACGGATTAGATTGGCATAATTTTGATGAACAAGCTTATGAACGTTCAGCTTCGCATTTCACCATTTTGGCTACCGAGTTAACAAAAGGCCAGACTGTTACTTTTACTGATCCAATCGGTAAAGCTTTAGAAACTGACTTAAAAGCTTCTAGTTCGATGCCTTTCTTATCAGACCCCCAAAAGACTATAAAAGGGCTATGTCTTGATGGCGGAATTGCTAATTCAATTCCTTATGATATTGGTTTTAAACAGGGCTATAAAAAAGTTGTTGTAGTTAGAACTAGACCGAGCGATTATCGTAAAAAATCCACAAGTAAAATTTTAGCGGAAATGTATGAGCGGTCATTTAGTGAATACCCTGATTTCATTAAAGCAGCGATTGGACGACCGGAAATGTATAATCAACAAGTTGAAGATGTTAACCGCTTAGCTACTGAAAACAAGTTGTTTGTGTTTAATCCGGAAAATATGATTAAGGTGAGTCGATTAGAATCTGATACTAATAAATTAAAAAAATTATATCAACAAGGGATGCAGCAAGCGGAAAGCCAATTACCAGAATTAATATCTTATTTGGAAAAGTAATTGACATTTTTAAAAATTTTTTCTAGAATTGTTTACAGCTGAATAGGACAGAGAAGAATTAAGTAAACATTCAATTTACAGCGAGATTGGGATAGTGGAAGCCGATTTATGCGAAGTTTACGTGGCGTTTGGAGTCCAGTTATAACTAAGATGCCAGATTAAATCTGGAAGTAGGGTGGAACCGCGACTTTTAAGCCGTCCCTACGTAGTGTTTTGTGCACTACGTAGGGACTTTTTTTGTCCACAGATTGAGGAGGATATTATGAAGAAGAAGCTATCAGTCCAAGAAATCATTTTAACATTACAAAAATATTGGGCCGAACAAGGTTGTATGTTAATGGAAGCATATGATACTGAAAAAGGGGCCGGAACAATGAGTCCTTACACCTTTTTACGGGCAATTGGACCAGAACCATGGAATGCGGCTTATGTTGAACCATCACGTCGTCCAGCTGACGGTCGTTACGGTGAAAATCCGAACCGTTTATACCAACATCATCAATTCCAAGTTATTATGAAGCCATCACCTGAAAATATTCAAGAATTATATTTAGGTAGTTTAAAAGCTTTAGGAATCGATCCATTAGAACACGATATTCGGTTTGTTGAAGATAACTGGGAAAACCCATCAATGGGTTGTGCCGGTGTTGGTTGGGAAGTTTGGTTAGATGGAATGGAAGTTACCCAATTCACTTATTTCCAACAAGTTGGTGGATTAGAAGTACATCCTGTTACTAGTGAAGTTACTTATGGATTGGAACGTTTGTCATCATATATCCAAGATGTAGAATCTGTATTTGATTTGGAATGGGGTAATGGTGTAAGTTACGGTGACATCTTCAAAGAACCTGAATATGAACATTCTAAATATTCATTTGAAGAATCTAATCAAGAAATGCTTGAACAAATGTTCAATGATTTTGAAGCTGAAGCAACTCGTTTAATCGGACAAGGATTAGTTCATCCCGCTTATGATTATATTTTGAAATGTAGTCATACCTTTAACTTATTAGATGCTAGAGGTACTGTTTCTGTTACCGAACGGGCTGGATACTTATCTCGAATTCGTAATATGGCTCGTAAAGTTGCCAGAGCCTTTGTGGAAGAACGCGAAAAATTAGGCTTCCCTTTACTAAAAAATGACAAAGGAGCTGAAAAATAATGTCACATAATTATTTGTTAGAAATTGGTTTAGAAGAAATTCCAGCCCATGTTGTAACACCAAGTATTAATCAATTAGCTACTAAAGTTGAAAAATTCTTAAAAGATAATCGTTTGGATTTTGAAAGTATTGAAAAATTTTCTACTCCACGTCGTTTAACAATCAGAATTAATGGTTTAGCTGATAAACAAGCTGATATTGAAGAAGATGCTAAAGGGCCAGCTAAAAAGATTGCTCAAGATGCTGATGGTAACTGGACCAAAGCTGCGATTGGTTTTACTCGTGGCCAAGGAGCTACTGTTGATGATATTACTTTTAAAGAAGTTAAAGGGACTGAATATGTCTTTGTTCACAAATTAATTAAAGGCCAAAGTGCAAAAGAAGTTTTAGGTAACATTAAAGATGTGATTGAATCAATGAATTTCCCAACTATGATGCGTTGGGCTAACTTTGATTTTAAATTTATTCGTCCAATTCGTTGGATGGTATCACTTCTTGATGATGAAGTATTACCAATTAATATTTTAGATGTTGATGCTGGTCGTGTGACTCGTGGACACCGCTTCTTAGGTCATGATGTTTCATTAGATAATGCTAAAGAATACGAAGCTAAATTACGTGATGAATTTGTCATTGTGGATGCAAATGAACGTAAGCAATTAATTGCTAATCAAATTAAAGATATTGCTGAATCTAATAATTGGATTGTTACACCTAACGCAGATTTATTAGAAGAAGTTAATAACTTAGTTGAATGGCCAACTGCTTTTAATGGTTCATTTAATAAGAAGTATTTAGCTATTCCCGAAGAAGTATTAATTACTTCAATGCGTGATCATCAACGTTTCTTCTATGTTCGTGATCAAGATGGTAAATTATTGCCAAACTTTATTTCGGTTCGAAATGGTAATGATGAATATATCGAAAATGTTATTCGCGGTAATGAAAAAGTGCTTACAGCTCGTCTTGAAGATGCCGCATTCTTCTATAATGAAGATCAAAAACATGATATTCAATACTATGTTGACCGTCTTAAGAAAGTTAGTTTCCACGATAAGATTGGAACAATGTATGAAAAAATGCAACGGGTTACATCTATTGCTAAGATTTTAGGTAACAAGTTTAAGCTTGATGAAGAACAAATGGCTCAATTAAATCGAGCTGCTCAAATTTACAAATTTGATTTAGTTACCGGCATGGTTGGTGAATTTTCTGAATTGCAAGGTATTATGGGTGAAAAGTATGCTCAATTAATGGGTGAAAGTCCGGTTGTGGCTCAAGCTATTCGTGAACACTATATGCCAACTAGTGCAGAAGGTAATTTGCCAGAAAGTTTGGTTGGAACAGTTCTTTCATTAGCTGATAAATTTGATAATATTTATAGTTTCTTCTCAGTTGGTATGATTCCAAGTGGTTCAAATGATCCATATGCTTTAAGAAGAAATGCTTATGGAATTGTTCGTATTTTAGCTGACCGTCAATGGCATTTGAATTTAGCTGATTTGGCTCAAGAAGTTAAACAACAATTAGATACTGATCAAACGGCCTTTGGAGTTAATGTTGAAAACAATCAAAAAGATGTTTTATCATTCTTTAATGATCGAATTAAGAAATTCATGGATCGTCAAAAAGTTAAACATGATATCGAAGAAACTGTCTTAAGCAGTTCAACTGAAGATGTATCTGATATTTTAACAGCTGCTAAGATTTTACAAGAAGCTAGTCAAGCAGCCGACTTCAAGGATAATATTGAAGCTTTAACTCGTGTTCAACGAATTGCTGCTAAGAATGAAAATAATACTTATGAAGTGAAGGAAGCTTTATTTGAAAATGAATCAGAAAAAGCTTTAAATGCTAAAATCGAATCCCTTGAAAAAGCAGATTTAGATTTGGAAGATTTATTCAAACAATTAATGGCTCTTCAACCAATTATTTCTAAATTCTTTGATCAAACTATGGTTATGGCCAAAGAAAAAGATGTCAAAGACAATCGTTTGAATATGATGTCACGCCTAAATGATTTGATTTTACACATTGGTGATTTAACACACGTCTTAGTAAAATAAATCTTTAAAGTTAATTTTAGATGGAGAAGGAAATTATAAATGTTAATTTCCTTCTTTTTTTGTTATGGTTAATTTAGATAAATTCTTTAATGGGGATGAATGATGAAACGTCGAGATTTATTTATTTTAATTGCCATCATATTGAGTACCATAGCTTTATATTATTTATTTATTAAGCAAAATAATTTTTGGCTAGTATTACGCCATAGCTTGGATTCCAAATATCTAATGAAAACGCTGAGGGCTAATCCAGAGCAAGATATTTATATTTTGCCATTATTATTAATTTTAACAACCGTGATTCCTGGAGTTCCAGTGGCTTTTATTGCCATCATGAGTGGGGTATTAATGGGTAAGAAGTTAGGTTTATTAATTAATTTAGTTGGTTTAGCTACTGGAAATATTTTAGTTCAGTTATTTGCTAAGAAAATCAATCGTGATTTAAAATTACAAAATAAAGTTACTAAAGAATTTACAGCCCGAGTACATCGTATGAAACACCCAATCATTGGTTTAATTATTGGTTATTCGATTCCAATTATTCCAACTTTTTTAGTCAGTGTGACGGCTAGTAAAATGAATTTTAGTAAGAGTCAATTAATGTTAATTACTTCTGCCTGTACTTTTCCAACTGCTTTTATCTATGCCTATGGTGGCGATGAATTGATTAAGGCCCATTTGAGTCATGTTGCCATCGATATTATTGTTTTGCTATTAATGGTTGTGGTCGGCCTTTATTTTTTGTGGAAAGAAACCAAGAGAAAAAGACGGTTAAAAAAGCGGAGTTAAATCCAAAAATAGTGCTTACTGATTGTAAATGTGTTATCATCTTAATATGATTATTTAGATTAAAATTAAAGCGCAACAAGCATAAACTTCGTTGCGCTTGTTTTGCGTCATAGCGGTTAGGAGGTGTTTTCGTGGCAAAAATGATTCCAACTGAGGTTATTGATGAAGTTCGTAACTCAGTGAATATTGCAGATATTGTGGGACGCTATGTTCAACTACGAAAAGCTGGAAAAAATCTTTTTGGCTTGTGCCCGTTCCATGATGAAAAAACGCCATCATTTTCCGTGTCAGAAGATAAACAAATCTTTCATTGCTTCAGTTGTGGACGCGGTGGCAACGTTTTTAAATTTTTAATGGATTTGGAACATATTTCATTTCCTGAAGCAGTCGCTAAGGTGGCTGAATTAGCTAATATTCCAATTGACCAGCAATATATTAAAAAATCTCAACCAACCGACAATTATTCTAATAGTCAGGCGGCATTAATTAAATTAAACAAACAAGCTGCTGATTTGTATCATCATATTTTAGTTAATACTGAATTGGGCAAAAAAGCTTTAAATTATTTAAAGCAGCGTGGTATGACAGCTGAAGATATTGAAAAATTTAAGATTGGTTTTGCCCCAGCCGAAAATGATTTGTTGCTTGATTTCTTTCAGGACAAGGATGTTACCGATGAAGTATTGAATAATTCTGGTTTGTTTGTTGAAAGTAATGATGGCAATCTGCATGACCGCTTCTTTAATCGAATTATGTTTCCCATTGAAGATAATAGTGGTAAAGTGATTGCTTTTTCTGGGAGGGTACTAGAAAAGCAATACAATGTGCCAAAATATTTAAATAGTCCTGAAACGAGTATTTTTAATAAGAGTAAAGTATTATATAATTTCTATAATGCTCGTAATGAAATTATTCAAAATAAATCTGTGATTTTATATGAAGGATTTATGGATGTGATTGCCTCCAATCGGGCTGGTGTAGAAAATGCGATTGCTACCATGGGTACTAGTTTAACGCAGTATCATATCAATGAAATTGGTCGGGTATGCCAGAATGTAACGCTTTGTTTTGACGGAGACGCTCCTGGTCAAAAAGCGATTGCACACTCGATTGATTTAATTAATCAGTATAATAGTAGTTTAAAGATTAAAGTTATCTTCATTCCGGATAATCAAGATCCAGACGAATATATTGGTCAGTATGGATCTATTAGCTTTCAAGATTTAATGACCCAAAACGGCGAATCTAGTATGTCATTTTTTATGAAATATGAGCGTCGTGATTTAAATTTGGCTAATGAAAGTGATCGCTTAACCTATATTAAGCGGGCTTTAACTAGATTAGCAGTTATTAAAGATGCGATTGAGCAAGATATCTATTTGAATCAATTAGCAGATGAGTTTAAAATAGATAAGGCGGATTTAAAAAATCAATTACGCCAAATACAGGCTTCTCAAATAGTAAAAGAAAGTCATCAAGAGTCACAACGTTTACCGGAAAATACGCCGCAGAATCCGGCAGTTATTACGCAAAATGTTAGTCAGAAAAAAGATAAAGTAGAGGCTTCTGAGTACTGTCTACTTAACAGAGCTTTGAATAATCAAGATGTTTGGTTAAAATTACAAAATATTCCAGATTTTTATTTTCCTGACGAACAATTGGAAACTATCTATATGCTGGCTGGTGGATATTTGGCTCAGAATCACAATCAATATCAAGTAGCAGATTTCATGGATTACTTAAAGGAAGCAAGTTTACAAGAAACTCTTTCAAATGTTGAATCATTAGAATTAGATCCAGAAGTGAGTGAAGATGAGATTGATGATTATGTAAAAATTATTATGGACGATGCTCCTCTGGTAGAAAAGATTAAGCAAGTCAAGGCTGATTTAGACGAAGCAACCCGACTTGGTAATCAAAAACTACAACAACAATTAGCGATTGAGTTAATTAATTTATATCAAAAACAACAACAGCTCCAAAGATGAGAGGAGAACAGTAAATATGGCAAAAAAAGAGAAAGAAGCAGCTAAGAAAAGTGAAAGTGTTATTTCATCACCAGAATTTAAAAAGGCCGTTAACGCTATAATTAAGGCTAAAAAAGCTGAAAAAGCAGTTCAATATAATCAATTAGCTAAGGATTTGATTAAGAAATTTAAGTTGTCAAATTCAGATATTGATGATTTGATTCAAAGAATTGAAGATGCCGGCATCAGTGTTGTTGATGAAAATGGTAATCCTAGTGAAAAAGCTCTTAAAGCACAAGAAATGTCTAAAGAAGAATTAGACGATACGAAGGCTCCTGCCGGGGTTAAGATTAATGATCCAGTGCGGATGTATTTAAAGGAAATTGGTCGTGTGCCACTTTTAACTGCTGATGAAGAAGTTGCCTTAGCTTTGAGAATCGAAAAAGGTGACGAACGTGCTAAGCAAGAATTAGCCGAAGCTAACTTACGTTTGGTAGTTTCTATTGCTAAGCGTTATGTTGGTCGTGGAATGCAATTCCTTGATTTAATCCAAGAAGGTAACATGGGATTAATGAAAGCCGTTGAAAAATTTGATTATCAAAAAGGTTTCAAATTCTCAACTTATGCTACCTGGTGGATTAGACAAGCTATTACCCGTGCGATTGCGGATCAAGCTCGTACTATTCGTATTCCGGTTCACATGGTTGAAACTATTAATAAGTTAATTAGAATTCAACGTCAATTACTTCAAGATTTAGGTCGGGAACCAATGCCAGAAGAAATTGGGGCTGAAATGGATATGCCTTCTGATAAGGTTCGTGAAATCTTAAAGATTGCACAAGAACCAGTCTCATTGGAAACACCAATTGGTGAAGAGGATGATTCTCACTTAGGTGATTTTATTGAAGATCAAGAAGCAACTAGTCCTGCTGATCATGCCGCTTATGAATTATTGAAGGAACAATTAGAAGGTGTTTTAGATACTTTAACTGATCGAGAAGAAAATGTTCTTCGTCTTCGTTTCGGTTTGGACGATGGTCGAACACGTACTTTGGAAGAAGTCGGAAAAGTATTCGGGGTAACTAGAGAACGGATTCGTCAAATTGAAGCCAAAGCACTTCGTAAGTTACGTCATCCATCTCGTTCAAAACAATTAAAAGATTTCCTAGATTAATTAATATTATGATTACCTCAAAAGTGATTTGCTTTTGGGGTTTTCTTATAGAAAGGCGAATAAGATGAATAATAAAAAAGTAGCTCTTATTACTGGTGCTAGTGGCGGAATTGGCATGCAGACCGCTCATATGTTAGCTGAACAAGGAATGATTGTATATGGCGCTGGACGAAATGAAACTAAGTTAGCTAAATTAAAAGAATATAATGTTCATCCTATTAAATTAGATATGACTGATGAAGCATCAATGGATACTGCCGTTAAAAATATAATTAAAGAGGCAGGACATATTGATATATTAATCAATAATGCCGGCTATGGTTCATATGGTGCGATTGAAAATGTACCAATGTCAGAAGTGAAAAAACAATTTGAAGTTAATTTGTTTGGCTTAGCGCATTTAACTCAATTAGTGTTGCCTTATATGCGTCAACAACATCAAGGTCGTATTATCAATACTTCGTCCATGGGTGGTCGTTTCACGGCCTTTATGGGTTCCTGGTATCATGCTACCAAATATGCGGTTGAATCCTTCAGTGATGCTTTACGTATGGAAGTTAAAGATTTTGGCATTGATGTAGTAATCATCGAACCTGGATTGATTAAAACAAATTGGGGCTTTATTGCAGCGGACCATTTAGCTGATTCATCAAAAGGTACAGCATATGAAAAAATGGGTGGAAAAGCTGCTCAAGGACTTCGAAAAGAATATTCTGGTAAAATTACTAGTCCAAAAGTCATTGCGGATGTGATGGTTAAGGCTGCTAATGCTAGAAAACCTAAAACACGCTATCTAGTTGGTTTTGGAGCTAAGCCGTTGGTATTTTTGCATACCATTTTGCCAACTCGCTGGTTTGATTATCTAATGAAAAATGCTTTATAGAATGAGGTAAAACAATGAACGCTGAACATCTTGCTCCCCGATTACAAATAGTTGCTAAAATGGTTCCAAGCCAATCGCGTATAGCTGATATTGGTTCAGATCATGCCTATTTGGCAATTAATTTAATTGAAAACAATATTGCTGATTTTGCCATTGCTGGTGAAGTGGCAAAGGGACCGTTAAGTAACACTAAAAAAGAAATTGAAAAATATCATTATGAAGCCAAAGTTAAAGCCCGTTTAGGTGATGGTTTAGCGGTAATTAATGATGATGACCAGATTGATGTAATTTGTATTGCTGGGATGGGTGGTCAATTAATTCGCCGTATTTTAAACGATGGTCAGGATAAATTAAAAAATGTGCATCGATTAGTATTACAACCAAATGTTGGTGAATACGAATTACGAACTTGGTTAGTTAACCATGGTTTTAAAATTGTGGCCGAAGATATTGTTGCAGAAGACTATCATCGATATGAAATCATAGTGGCTGAACATGGACAACAAGTTTTAGATGAAGAACAATTAACGTTTGGTCCCAATTTAATGATTACTGCAAACGAGACATATCGGTTAAAATGGCAAAAAGAATTATCTCGCTTAACCAAGATTAAACAGACCTTAGAAGAACATCCACATCATGGTGAACGTAAATTAGCTGAAACTAATCAAGCTATAGAACAAATTAAGGAGATGTTTGAACATGTTGGCCAATGAATTAATTCAAAAATTCGAGGAGTTTGCTCCTAAAACCATTTCTTTTCCACATGACCCAATTGGAATTCAAATTGGATCAACCAATCATCAAATTAAGCGATTGTTAGTGACATTAGATGTTAGACCAGAAGTGGTTGATGAAGCAATTGAAAAACACTGTGACTTTATTTTTTCTCATCATCCATTAATCTTTCGGCCAATTAAAAATATGAATTTAGCTAATCCGCAAAATGCGATGTATGCTAAATTAATTGATCATCATATTATGGTATATTCAGCACATACCAATTTAGATGTAGCAGAAGGTGGGATGAACGATTGGTTAGCGAATGCTATGCATTTAAATCAGGTTCAAAAAGTTTATTCATCGCATTATGATTTAAATATTGGTCGAATTGGTGAATTAGCTGAATCTATATCTGTGCTGGAGTTTGCTAAAAAATTAAAGCACACGTTTAATTTGGATGGATTACGCCTTGTTTCTGCTGATAATCAACAAATGATTAAAAAAGTTGGTGTAATTGGTGGCGATGGTGGTAAATTTTATCCAGATATGATTAGAAATGGTGCTGAAGTCTTTGTGACTGGGGATGTTTACTATCATACGGGACATGATATGCTCGCTAATCATTTGAATGTTATTGATGTTGGCCATAATGTTGAAAAAATCTGTATTCCCAATTTAGCTAAATTATTTGCAACTTGGAAAGAAGCAAATAATTGGAACGTCGAAATTGAAGAATCGAAAGTAAATACAAATCCTTATCAATTTATTTAAAAGGAGGGTGTTGCTATGAATCCAGAAAAAATGACGACAGCTTTGCAAGAAGCATTAAGTGAAGCTCAACAAATTGCAGTAAATCGTAAGCATCAAGAAATTGGCATTTATGAATTCTTTAAATTTTTAACTCAACCAGATCAAACAATTGGTTTATTATTGAATAAATTAAAAGTAGATAATCGAGCCGTTCAAACTTTCATTGATAAAAAATTAGATGAAGTTAGTGTCATTACTGGTGATAATATTTCATATGGTCAAAATATTTCTAATGAATTAAATCGTTTATTTAATCAAGCTGAACAAGTTCGTCAAGTTTTAGGTGATGAATTTGTGGCAGTTGATACCGTATTTTTAGCGCTTTTTAAAATCGATAGTAGTTTTACTGACTTTTTAAAAGCTAAATCACTTAGTTATGACGTGGTATTACAAGAAATTCAAAAATTGAGAGGAGGAGAAAAGATTATGTCAAAAGATCAAGAAGGTACTTATGATGCATTGAATAAGTATGGGATTGATTTAGTAAAACGTGCTCATACTAAAAATCCTGATCCCATTATTGGCCGTGATGAGGAAATATTGGATGTGATTCGGATTTTATCACGGAAAACTAAAAATAACCCAGTTTTAATTGGAGACCCTGGAGTTGGTAAAACCGCGATTGTTGAAGGCTTGGCCCAACGAATTGCTAAAGGGGATGTGCCAAGTAATTTGAAAGATAAAACAATTTTTTCATTAGATATGGGATTATTGATTGCTGGTGCAAAATACCGTGGTGAATTCGAAGAACGTCTTAAATCAGTTTTAAAAGCAGTTGAAAAATCATCTGGTCGAATCATTTTATTTATTGATGAAATTCATACAATTGTTGGTGCTGGTAAGACAGAAGGAAGTATGGATGCTGGCAATTTATTAAAACCAATGTTAGCCCGTGGTGAAGTTCATGTGATTGGGGCTACTACAGTTGATGAATATCGTCAAAATATTGAAAAGGATAAAGCGTTAGAGCGTCGTTTCCAACGAGTTTTAGTTAAAGAACCTTCTATCGAAGACACTATTAGTATTTTACGAGGCCTTAAAGAACGCTTTGAAATCCATCATGGTGTAAAAATTCATGATAGTGCGATTGTAGCAGCAGCTAAATTATCTAGTCGCTATATCACTGATCGCTATTTGCCAGATAAAGCGATTGATTTAATTGATGAGGCTTCTGCTAAGATTAAGGTGGAAATGAATTCCAATCCAACGGAATTAGACCAAGTTAATCGCCAAGTGTTGCGTCTTCAAGTTGAACAACGGGCTTTGGCGAATGAAGAAGATGACGCCTCTAAGAAACGTTTAGTAGAATTGAAGAAAGAATTGGCTGATTTAAAGGCTAAGCAACAATTATTGGAACAACGTTGGGATAATCAAAAAGATGAAATTAAGAAAATCAGCGAAAAGAAGCACGAATTAGATCAAGCTAAACATGATTTAGAAGAAGCTGAAAGTGCTTATGATTTGGATAAAGCGGCGGTCTTACAACATGGAACAATTCCAGCCTTACAAAAAGAATTATCGGAGTTAGAAAAACAATCACAAGATAATCAATCGGGTTGGTTAGTGGAAGAATCGGTTACCGACCAAGAAATTGCGGATGCTATTAGTCAAATGACTGGAATTCCAGTTCATCGTTTAGTTGAAAGTGAACGTGATAAGTTGTTGAATTTAGCTCATAAGCTTCATGAACGAGTTATTGGCCAAAATCAAGCGGTTGATGCGGTTGCAGATGCTGTTTTACGTTCACGGGCCGGTTTACAAGATCCTAACCGACCAATTGGATCATTCTTATTCTTAGGTCCTACTGGGGTTGGAAAAACAGAATTAACTAAAGCTTTAGCGGAAGATTTATTTGATTCTGAAGATAATATGGTTCGTATCGATATGTCAGAATATATGGAAAAAGAATCAGTTTCACGGTTAGTTGGGGCTGCTCCTGGATATGTTGGTTATGAAGAAGGGGGACAATTAACCGAAGCTGTTCGTCGTAATCCTTATTCGATTGTCTTATTTGATGAAATTGAAAAAGCTAATCCGGAAGTGTTCAATATTTTACTTCAAGTATTGGATGATGGTCGCTTAACTGATGGACAAGGTCGCACGGTTAACTTTAAAAATACCATTTTGATAATGACTTCTAATTTAGGATCTGATTTATTATTGGATAATAAGTCGGAAGATAAGATTGATGATGATGTGAAAACTAAAGTTCAAGATGTTTTGAAAAATTACTTTAGACCAGAATTCTTAAATCGAATTGATGATATTATTATGTTTACCCCATTGAGTAAGGAAGATGTAGCTTTAATCGCCAAGAAGATGATTCATAATCTTTCACTTCGTCTCAAAGAACAAGGTTTAAGCCTATCAATTACTGAAGCTGCCCAACAATTAATTGTGAAGGAAGCTTATAATCCAACTTATGGAGCTCGTCCATTAAGAAGATATATTACTAACAAGATTGAAACTCCTTTAGCTCGGAAGATTATCGGTAATGATATTAAGCCAAAGAGTGAGATTGAAATTGACACCCAAGATAATCAATTCATTTTTAATGATAAATAAAACAAAAAAGATGCTGCTTAATTAATAAGCAAGCATCTTTTATTTTTTCGCTCTTGAGAGCATTGTAATCATATTAGTAGCAATTAAACCGACTAAGGCTCCCACAATTCCGACTTGGAGGGGATGATAAGGTAAGGCGTTAAGCGCACCACCGATATATCCTAAAACCTCGCCAAAAATGAAAGACCAAAAAATTACGACAATTTGTTTCATTGTAATGGCCCCTTTCTAAACAAAAGACATTTTAGCATAAAAATTACGGAAAAGAAATTAAATTCTTTTTGCTTAAATATAAATTATCCTTGTATACTAGAGAAAGATTAGGAGGATGAAAGATGTCGTTTACTCCGTTACAAGTGTTAAGCTCGTACAGCTTACTTTCTAGTACGATAAAAATCGATGAGTTAGTAAAAAGTGCTAAAGAAATGGGTTATGAGTATTTAGCGTTAACAGATCAAAATGTAATGTATGGCACAATTGCATTTTATGAAGCTTGTCAAAAATATGATATAAAACCAATTTTAGGACTAACTTTAACTTTGGCAGCTCATCAAGATGAAGAAAATGAATCCGAATTTATTTTATTAGCCAAAAATAATCAAGGATATCATCAACTAATGGAAATTAGTTCGAAAAAAATGACCCAAAGTAAATTAACTTTTACGGAAATTGCTGATGATTTATCCGATGTCTTTGTGATTATTCCTAGTATTCACTCTGAATTTAGTACTTTGCTAAATCGAAGCCAGCCGGTCGCAGCTCAACAAGAATTAGCCTTCTTCAGTGAAAAAGTTCCAGCCGAAAATTTGTTTATTGGCATTAGTAATAATAATCAAATTTCTCATATTTTGATTGATACAATTCAAGAAATGGCTCAAAAAGTTAATATTCGTACTTTGCCATTAACTAGTGTGAAATATTTGCATCAATCTGACTATTTTGCTTACCAAGTGCAAAATAATATTAGAGATTCTATCACATTGCCTCATCCAGAAAATGTGAATAAGGATATTGTCGGTAAAAATTGGTTCAAGACGCCGCAAGAGTATCAAAGTGATTTTCAAAAAATAGGGCTAAAGCATGAATTAGATAATTTAAGCGAACTCCTTGATAAAATTGATAGTAAAATTGAGTTTTCAAAACCACAATTACCTAAATTTGAAACACCTAATAATCTGAGTGCTATTGATTATTTGACCCGATTATGTCAGCAAGAATTAGTTTCTTTAGCGCTAAATGAAAAAATTGATTATCAAAAGAGACTCCGTTTTGAGTTAGAAACAATTGATAAAATGGGTTTTGCTGACTATTTTCTGATTATTGCTGATGTAGTTCGTTTTGCTAAAGGTGAGCATATTTTAATGGGACCAGGACGTGGATCGGCTGCGGGATCATTAGTTGCTTACTTATTAAGAATAACGCAAGTGGACCCCATTCAATATCAATTATTGTTCGAGCGATTCTTAAATCCAGCGCGGCATCAAATGCCTGATATTGATTTGGATGTGCCAGATGATAAAAGGAAACAAGTTTTAAATTATGTCCATCAAAAGTATGGTCAACAACGAGTCGGACAAATTATTACTTTTAATACCTTGGCAGCTAAACAATCTATTAGGGATGTGGCAAAAGTATTTGGTGAAATGCCACAAAAAATTGCACAAATTAGTGGCTTAATTCCAAGCAAACCTGGGATAACGTTGCAGCAAGCTTTCAATCAATCCAATACTTTGCAACGTTTTGTTAATGAAAATAATAAAAATAAGTTAATATTCATTACTGCTCAAGCTTTAGAAGGATTACCTAAGAACTATTCTATCCATGCGGCCGGAATTGTGTTAAGTCAAAATGAATTAACTAAAAGAGTTCCAGTTCAACAGGTTAATGAAGAGATGCTGGTAAGTCAATATTCAAAAAATTACGTTGAAAAAGTTGGCTTGTTAAAGATGGACTTTTTAGGTTTGCGTAATTTATCATTTTTAGCTCGTATTCTAAAAAAGGTCCAAAAACAAATCCCAACGTTTAAATTAGCTGATATTAATTTAAACGATGAAAAAACACTGCAACTTTTTCAAGATGGTGATACAACAGGAGTATTTCAATTTGAATCACGCGGAATTCGGCAAGCCTTAAGAAAAGTAAAACCAGATAATTTTAATTTGGTGGTTGCTGTTAATGCTCTTTACCGACCAGGTCCAATGGAAAATATAGATCGATTTGTTCGACGTAAAAATGGGCAAGAAGCATATCATTTTCCCAATGAAGTGTTGCAAAATATTTTAGGTGAAACTTTTGGTATTTTAGTGTATCAAGAACAAGTTATGCAGGTGGCTTCTAGTATGGGGGGATTTACCTTATCAGAAGCTGATTTACTAAGACGAGCAATGAGTAAGAAACATCAAGCTGAAATTGAAAGTATGAAAAATCAGTTTATTAAAGGAGCCCAAAACCGTGGTTATTCTGAAAAAATGGCCGTGCAAGTCTATCAATATATTGAACGATTTGCGGATTATGGGTTTAATAAATCACATGCAGTGGCTTACAGTAAGTTAGCTTTTCAATTGGCTTATTTCAAAGCTCATTTTCCAGCTGTTTTTTATTTAGAGTTATTAAATTCGACGATGGGAAATACTGAAAAGTTAGTTCAGTATGTTAAAGAATTAAAACGCATGTCAATTAATATTTTGGCACCAAACATTAATCAAGCCATGCCTGATTATCAATTAAAGGGTTCCAATATAATGATTGGCTTTTTAGCTATTAAACATATTCGCCGTGATTTTGTTAATAATATCGTGGAAAATCGGGCGAAAAATGGTAAATTTAAAACTTTTGTCGATTTTTTGATACGAATTAAGCATTTAAAAGAAAATGTTGAAATGGTAAAGAGTTTAATTAAAGCTGGAGCGTTTGATGAATTTAATTCGGACCGTTTGGCTTTGATGAATTATCTTGGTCAATTTATTGATTTCTTAGCTTTAGATTTCGAACCAAAGTCAAAGCTATGGCAACAAATGTTACCAAAAATTGAACAAACTGATTTTAAAAATTATAAGAAGTTAGACCAAGAAAAAGAAGTATTAGGTTTAGCCATCTCTAAACACCCAGTTGAAAGATTTCATGATGAAATCGTTAAACGTCATTTACCATCAATTGTCGATTTAAAGAATAATCAGTTGATTTCGATGTACGTGCTATTAAAAAACGTGCGAAACATTCGAACTAAAAAAGGTGAACCGATGGCCTTTGGAACCTTAGATGACGATACTGGCGATATAGAAGCTGTTATATTTCCAGCAGCGTATAAGCAAAATGGGTTTGCACAACTAAAAATACCAGCGGTTGTTGAAGTTAGTGGTCGAGTTGATGAACATGATGGTAAAAAACAGTTGATTATTAATCGATTAAAACAAGCTCATCAGCGAAATGGTAATCATCATTGGTTAATTAAAGTGCCAACACGAGTTAACTCTCCTAAGCTTCAAAAAGCGTTAAACAATATTTTTGAAGCTTATCGAGGTGATTATCCAGTTATGATGCAGTATCAAGATACTGGGATAAAAACGCCATTACCTGAAAAATTTGATTTAGATTACAGTGAAGAACTATTAAATAAATTAAAAATATTATTGGGAAAAATAAATGTTGAATTTAAATAATAATCATTCTTAAATAAGGCGCTTACATTTTAAATATTGCAAAATGGGTAAAGACAACGGTTTTTAAAAGTGTTAAAATCAACATTGAAGTTTTTTAAAACTCAATTTTTGTTTTGAGGTGAAAAGATGAAACGTATTGGTATCATGACTAGTGGTGGGGATGCTCCAGGTATGAACGTAGCTATCCGTGCCGTTGCTAGAAAAGCTTTGAGCTCAGGCCTTGAAGCTTATGGAATTAACTATGGTTTTGCTGGATTAGTTGCTGGTGATATTCATAAATTCAAAGCAGCTGACTTAGATGACATGGTTTCACGCGGTGGAACAATGCTTTACTCAGCTCGTTATCCAGAATTTGCTCAAGAAGAAAGCCAATTAAAAGGTATCGAACAATTAAAGAAATTTGGTATTGATGCCTTAGTTGTTATTGGTGGAGATGGATCATATCATGGTGCTCTTAAGTTAACACAACACGGATATAATACAATCGGTCTTCCTGGAACAATCGATAACGATATTCCATTTACTGATTTTACAATTGGCTTCGATACAGCATTAAATACTGCTGTTGAAGCTATTGACAAGATTCGTGATACAGCTAAGAGTCATCAACGTGTCTTTGCTGTCCAAGTAATGGGACGTAATGCTGCAGATATTGCCTTATGGGCAGGTGTAGCTGGTGGTGCCGATGCTGTTATTGCACCAGGTTTTGATTATAGCGTTGAAGCTATTGCTGAAAAGCTTAAGAAAAATCGTGCAAACGGTAAAGATTATGGTATTGTGGTTATTGCTGAAGGGGATGCTAATTCAGATGCAGCTCCAGAATTCATTGACCAATTAAAGCAATACGGTGATTTTGATGCTCGTGCTACTGTTATTGGCCATGTTCAACGTGGTGGTGTTCCTACTGCTAAAGACCGTGTCTTAGCAAGTAAGATGGGTGCTTACGCCGTTGAATTATTACTTGAAGGCAAGGGCGGTTTAGCAGTTGGAATTTTGGATAACAAAGTTCAAGCTCACGATATTATCGATTTATTTGATGCTAAACATCAAGCTGATGATTCACTTTATAAATTAAGTGAAGATTTATCATTCTAATTTATTTTAACTTATAGTAATAAATGACCTAAAAGGTCTTTTATAAATACACAATCAAGGGAGAGATTCTGATTATGAAGAAAACCAAGATCGTTTCAACACTTGGACCTGCTAGTACATCAGTTGACACAATTACAAAGTTAATTGAAGCTGGCGCAAATATTTTCCGTTTTAACTTTTCACATGGTGATCATGAAGAACATTTAGATCGCTACAACAAAGTTAAGGAAGCTGAAAAAGTTACTGGTAAGACTGTTGGTATCTTATTGGATACTAAGGGTGCTGAAATCCGTACTACAGCTCAAAAAGATGGTAACCAAGAATATCATACTGGTGACAAGGCTCGTATCTCAATGGATGCTAGCTTAGAAACTACAAAAGATAAGATTGCTGTTACTTATGATGGCCTCTATGATGATGTTCATGTTGGTGGACATGTATTATTTGATGATGGTCTTCTTGACTTTAAGATTGACGAAAAAGATGATGCTAACCGTGAATTAGTTGTTCATGCTACTAATAATGGTGTGTTAGGTTCACGTAAAGGTACTAACGCTCCTGGTGTATCAATCAACTTACCAGGTATTACTGAAAAAGATGCTAGCGATATTCGTTTCGGTCTTGAAAAGATGAACATCAACTTCATCGCTGCAAGTTTCGTACGTAAACCTCAAGATGTTCTTGATATTCGTGAATTACTTGAAGAAAAGAACATGGAAGACGTTCAAATCTTCCCTAAGATTGAATCTCAAGAAGGTATCGACAACTTAGACGAAATCTTAAAGGTTTCAGATGGTATTATGAT
>X285_Short_beaked_Echidna__coassemble_434_pt1 | contig 27100 bp, 30 predicted proteins | sample X285_Short_beaked_Echidna__metabat2_high_PE_004 | metagenome-assembled genome bin X285_Short_beaked_Echidna | reverse complement strand
AGTAGTTTATGCCTTCTATGGCGGAAGAAAAAAATAAATTAATTAAATTAAAAAGCTAGTAAATATTGATTATCAATAATCATTATTTACTAGCTTTTATTATGCAAAAATTTCTGGTAATACATCTTTTCCATTCTTAGATACTAGATCATTGTAAAATTCTGTGTATACCCCATTTTTATATGGAATATACCAAATAAATCCAATACCCAAACTTAGAATGCTCAAAATCAACCAGCCTAACATAGATATCTGTAAAACAAATAATCTTAATTTATTACCATCCATAAGTCTTCTACTAAAGGTAATAAAATTAACAAATTCAAATTTTTGACTAATTCCACGATTCTCGGCATCTTTATAAATCATATAAGCCTGTGAGTATGAATAATATTTTACTATACCTGGAACAATTAAAACTAAATACCATAATGTATTAAAAATAAACTGAAAAATAAATATAGCCAAAGTAGAAGTAAAATATTTACGAGAAAAAGTTTGGACGCTAGTTTTCATATTAGGAATTTTATTTTTTCTTAACCAGTCTAATGTACCGTATTGAATTGATACAATAATAAACATTAGTAGCGCATTAAACAAAAAGTTAGATGAAGTTTGAAGTCCATCATTAATATTATACGAACCACTTACTTGATTTGATATTTGATTATATCTAAAAGTTATTATCGCAAAAATAGATGAAATACCTACAATTAAAAATGATGATATATTTAATAAAATCGGTATAATATTTAATTTAATAGCATCTATCCATTTTCCTGCATAAATTTTTCTTACTTTATTTTTTATTTCTCGATTAGTTGAAAATTGCATCTTATTTTTCTCCCTTAACCCATTTTATAAAACAAAATTATACCTAATTTGCTGGTAAAACAGAACCTTTATATCGATTTTTAATCCACTCTTGTGTTTTCTTTGATTTTAAAACCTTGATTAATTTCTTTATTTTCCAATTATTTTTTTCACTAGGACGAATCGCAATAATATTACTATATGGAGAATTTGATCCTTCTTCCGCAATGGCATCTCGAGCAGGATTTAGATGAGCTTGTACAGCATAGTTCGAATTAATCACTACAGCATCCCCTTGTTTATTATTAAATAACTGTGGCATTAATTTGGGCTCATAACCGGTTTTAAACTTTAAATGTTTCTTATTGGTTTTAACATCCTTAAAAGTGGCTTTTTTGATATCAACCCCTTTGTTTAAAGTAATTAAGTGATGACTTTTTAAGATTTGTAAAACTCTACCATAATCAGAAACACTATTACTTACTAAGATAGTTGCATGATTTGGTAATTTCTCTAATGAAGCATATTTCTTAGAATATATTGCCAATGGCTCTAAGTGAATTGCCCCATCATTTATTAAATTACTATGATTTTTTTGATTCCATTCTTGTAAAAAAGGATCATGCTGAAAATAATTAGCATCAATGTCACCATTCTTCAAAGATTTATTAGGTAACATATAATCTTGGAATGTAACAATTTTTAGATTAATACCCTCTTTTTTTAATTCTGGCTTGATATGTTGGAGAATTTCGCTGTGTGGCATTGGAGAAGCTCCAACAGTTAAAGTATTCTTCTTATTATCACCACATGCTGTTAGTCCTAAACAAATTAGTAAAATTGGAATTAATAATAACAATTTCTTTAATTTCATAAAAATGATCCTCCTTTATTCTGTTCGATGATCATATTTATTGGTTAGAAAATCACCAAGCCACTGAATAGCAAATACAATAAGAACAATTAAAACTGTTGCAATTACAATTATGGCAATATTATATTGTAAAAAGCCATTATTATAAGCTAAAGCACCAAGTCCACCGGCTCCAATCGCACCAGCCATAGCTGTGTAACCAACTAATGAAATAGCCGTGACTGTTAACCCTGAAATTAAAGATGGTAAACTTTCTGGTAATAGCACTTTAAATATAATTGTCTTTTGATTAGCCCCCATAGCTTTAGCAGCTTCAATAATGCCAGTATCAATTTCTCTAAATGACATTTCCACGATTCTAGCATAAAATGGTGCAGCAGCAATAATTAATGAAGGTAACGCAGCTGATGGGCCAATAATAGTATGCATTAAAGTATTTGTGACCGGAATCAGAATGACAATCAAAATGATGTATGGTATTGATCTGAAAATATTTACTAAGAATGAAACAATTCCGTTTAATATTCTAGCTGATATTTTATTACTGTGACTAGTTTGAAATAATATTAACCCTAAGAAATATCCAATAATAGCTGTAAAAATAACTGATACAGCTGTTACCCAAATGGTTTCCCAAGTAGCATTAAAAATTTCAGTCCAATCAATCGTACTAAATAGTTCATTAATTTTCATTTGAAAGCACCTCAACTTGAATTCCTTTTTTCTCTAATTCATCAATAGCAGTCTTTACTTGTTCATCTGGTCCTTTAATTTCTAAAAATAAAGTACCAATCAATCCTTCACGGGTATGATTTAAATTACCAGAAAGAATATTAATATCTACATTTTCTAATTTATGCACTAAATTGGAAATAACAGGTTCATTAGTTTGTTTTCCCGAAAATACTAAACGATAAACTATTAATTTAGGACGTTGCTCTAATAATTCACTAATTCCATTTTGATTGGAAATCGAATTAAAATCATTTTCGGTAGCAATAAATTGTTTCGTTATTTTTGCTTGTGGTTTCTTAAATACCTCACTAACTAAACCACTTTCTACAATAACACCTTTATCTAAAACAGCGACTTCATCACAAATAGTACTAATAACATTCATTTCATGCGTAATAAGGACTATCGTGATATTCATACGTTTATTTATATCTGCTAGTAGATTTAAAATTTCGACCGTTGTTTTAGGATCTAGCGCACTTGTGGCCTCATCGCTTAATAAAATATCTGGATCATTTGCTAATGCTCTTGCAATTCCAACGCGTTGCTTCTGACCACCTGATAATTCAGCCGGATACATATCTTCTTTTCCATTTAAGCCAACTAACTCAATTAATTTTTGGGCTTTCTTAATTTGTTCGTTTTTGTTAATTCCAGCAATTTGCATTGGAAAAATAATGTTTTGAAGGACCGTTTTAGACCACAACAAATTAAAATGTTGAAAAATCATTCCAATCTTTTGACGGCGAAGTCGTAAATCCTCTTTACTATAGTTACTAATATCTTTATTATTTATAGTTATTTGTCCTTTAGTAGGTACTTCTAATCCATTAATCATTCTAATTAATGTGGTTTTACCAGCACCTGAATAACCAATCATTCCAAAAATTTTACCCGTTTTTATTTTCATATTAACGTTTTTAATAGCTTCAAATTTTACATTATTGGTATTAAAAACTTTTGAAACATTTTTAAATTCAATCATTTCCTCATCCTCCTAAGAAAAAAAGACCCTCACTCCAATGCCGAATAGCATTTAGGGCGAAAGTCTCCGCGGTACCACCTAAGTTTAATTTATTACTTATGAAATATAATATTGATATCTCAGTATATAAAGGATACAAACCTATTATTAAAAAGCAAAAGACCATATTCAATAAACATCTTGTTCTCATTCCACCAAACTGAGACTCTCTAATCAAATTATTTATTTACTCATCTTTTTTTAATAATCATCTTATTTATTGCATTATAACGACTAGTTAATACCTATGTCAATTAAAAAATACCCCAAAAGTAAAAATACTTTTGAGGTATAGTATAAATTTAAAAATCACCATTGATACCTAATTCATCTTGTTTATACGAATAATAATGATATCTCATTGACATAATTAATCCAATTCCAATCATATTTCCAATTAAAGATGAACCACCTGCACTAACAAATGGTAATGGAATACCGGTAAGTGGTAATAATCCAATGTTCATACCAATATTCTCGAATACATGGAATAAAATCATCATAATTACACCAGTAGCAATATACGCATAAAATTCATTTTTAGTATCAAAAATCACTTGTAAAATTTCATAAATTAAAAGGAAATATAAGCCAATTAAAACTATACAACCAATAAATCCTAAATTTTCACCAACAACCGAAAAAATCATATCTGATTCACGAACTGGTACATTTACATGTGATACATTGAAACCCTTACCTAGGAATTGACCCGATCCAATAGCTTTCATACTTTGCCATAATTGGTAACCAGAATTCGAAGTATCAGAAGCTGGATGCAACCAATTATCAACTCGAGCAAATTGATAACTTTCAAATCCAACTTTTTCTAAAATATTTCTTCCCCAATCAGTAGCAACAAGCATTAAAGTAGAACTACCTAAAACTGTCATTGCTGTTAATGAGGGAACAATAATTCTCCAAGTGACTCCAGATACAATAACCAGACCAATAAAGATAGCAATAAAAACTAACATAGTACCAAAATCATGTTGCAAAAGCAATAAAATTGGAACAGGTAACGTCCATTTAGCCATCGTTCCAATTAGTTTCCAGTCTGTATCCAATGAATGAGGTTTAAATTCAGAGTTAAAAACTGTAATAACTTTAGCCATCATTAGTATATATGCAGGCTTCATAATTTCTGAAGGCTGAAACGTTAATGGGCCAATTGCAAACCAACTTTTAGCACCTGTACTTGCAGCATACGGTCTACTATACAAGAACAAAACTAAAAATAGTAACAGTATACCGGTCCAATATGCAATCGGCGCTAACTGCCATAATTGATCCGAATCTAATCTCATTAATGCAATAACAATTCCAGTACCAATTGCATACCACACAATTTGCGATGCAACTTGTTTTAAAATACTGTTAGCACTAGTGTCATGATATGCAGCTACATAGATTGAAGCAATCCCAATGATTGCTAACATTAAAACTGGAAAAATAATTCCATAATCTACGCGAGAACTATCATCTCTTCTTGCAATTCTCGAATCATTAATTTCCATTAAAGGACTCCTCCTTAAATAGCATGTAAATTAAACTCAGCTATAACCCATTGAATTCCTTCATCTAGAGTTTTTACTTTCATATCATTATTAAGATTTGACGCAATAAATTCATTATCACCTTTTTCTAAAATCTTACCAATCATTTTATGATTAATAAATACTTCATTAGAAATCAAATCTCCATCTTTTGCTTCTTTTATTTCAATTGCGAAACTTTTTTCTTTTTTTGACATATTAACTCCTATTACTATTTTTATTTCTTCTTAATGAAAAATGGTCAGGAACATAATCAATTCCTCCTCGAACAAATGGATTACATCTTAAAATTCTTGATATACCCATAATTAATCCTAACACTCCAAATTTATTAACCGCCTCTTTAGTATAATTAGAGCAAGTCGGATAATAACGACATGAAGGTGGAAATAAAGGAGAAATTAATCTTTGATAAATCTTTATAATAAATAAAATTATTTTTTTCAAACCTTATCCCTACTTAATCATAAAAGTTAAATTATGAATGTTATTAATCAAGGAAATAAAAAAATTTGCAACATTATACCCTAAGGCAATTGAAAGGAACACAATTAAAAAGCGGGCTTGAATTTCAAATTTTCCCATAAACTTATGAAATGGAATAGTATTTATACACCAAAAACTTAGCATAATAAAAAAAATATATGAAATTAAATTTATTATAGACTGGATAGATTCCATATGGCACCTCCCAAAATTCACACAATAACATTGTACCAGAATTTTTTTGTTTTGAGATAGAAAACACAAAAAAAGACGCTCATCTCTGAGCATCTTTGAAACTACTTAATGATTTGCAACATTAATACGATTAATAGCACGTCTTAATGATATTTCGGCACGTCTTAATTCACTATTATCATGAGCTTGCTGTGCCTTTCTGATTGTTATTTCAGCTCGCTTCTTAGCACTTTGAGCACGAGCTAAATCAATGTCAGATTGATTTTCAGCTGTATCAGCAACAATCGTAGCTGTATTATCTGAAAACTCAACAAATCCACCATTAACAGCAACAATGTCTTCATCATTGTTATGTTTAATTCTTACTTCATCAATAGATAAAGCAGCTATAACAGGAACGTGGTTAGGCAAAATACCTAACTCACCTTCTTTGGTACTAACTACTAACAAGGAAACTTCTTCATTATCATAAATCTGTCCATCTGGAGTAACAATACTAACAGTTAAAACTGAACTATCAGCCATCTAAACCCCTCCTTATTCAGCAGCTAACTTTTTAGCCTTAGCTACAACATCATCAATTGAACCAACTAAACGGAATGCTTCTTCAGGTAAATCATCATATTTACCATCCAAAATACCTTTGAATCCGCTAATTGTATCTTCAATCTTAACATAGTGTCCAGGTAACCCAGTAAATTGAGCAGCAACACTAAAGTCTTGAGATAAGAACAATTGGATTCGACGAGCACGACCAACAATTGTCTTTTCTTCGTCAGATAATTCATCCATACCAAGAATAGAGATAATGTCTTGTAATTCCTTATAACGTTGTAAAACATGTTGAACTTCAGTAGCAACTTTATAATGCTCTTCTCCAACAATTTCAGGATCAAGAGCAGTTGATGTTGATGCTAAAGGATCAACCGCAGGATAAATACCTTGTTGTGTTAAACTACGTTCCAAGTTAGTTGTAGCATCCAAATGTGCAAATGTAGTAGCTGGAGCAGGATCGGTATAATCATCAGCAGGAACGTATACAGCTTGAATAGAAGTGATTGAACCCTTCTTAGTTGAAGTAATACGTTCTTGCAATTGTCCCATTTCAGTTGCTAAAGTTGGCTGATAACCAACGGCTGAAGGAATCCGTCCTAAAAGGGCAGAAACTTCAGAACCGGCTTGAGTGAATCGGAAAATGTTATCAATGAATAATAACACATCTTGACCTTCAACATCACGGAAATATTCCGCAATTGTTAAACCAGTTAAAGCAACACGCATACGAGCCCCAGGAGGCTCATTCATTTGACCATACACCATGGCCGTACGTTCAAGAACTCCTGATGCTTTCATTTCAAAGTATAAGTCATTACCTTCACGGGTTCTCTCACCTACACCAGTAAACACTGAAATACCATTATGTTCTTGAGCGATATTGTGGATTAATTCTTGAATTAAAACGGTTTTACCAACTCCGGCACCACCAAAGAGACCTATCTTACCACCACGAATATATGGGGCAAGCAAATCGATAACTTTGATACCAGTTTCAAGAACTTCCGTACTTGGATTTAATTCATCATACTTAGGTGGTTCACGATGAATTGGATTCCGTTTAATATCAGATCCAAGTTTTTCACCACCGTCGATTGTTTCTCCTAACACATTGAAAACACGTCCAAGTGTTTCATTACCAACAGGCACAGTAATTGAATTTCCAGTGTCTTCTACTTCAAGACCACGTTGAAGTCCATCTGTACCATCCATAGCGATTGTACGAACAACACCATCACCTAATTCGATTGTTACTTCGGAAATAAGGTAACTACCATCATTCTTTTTAATCTTTAAGGCATTATTTATTGTTGGTAATTCTTGATCAAGGGGAAACTCAACGTCGACAACTGGTCCGATAACTTGAACAACTTTACCAGTACTCATATCGTTAATTCCTCTCGTTTTTTATTCAAGTGCAGCCTGACCACCGGTAATCTCGGTGATTTCAGTTGTAATAGCACTTTGTCTAGCTCGGTTATATTGCAACTCCAAATCTGCTATTAAATCGCTAGCATTATCAGAAGCTGTTCTCATTGCTGATGAGCTTGCTGCATGCTCAGCGGTTTTAGCATCAAGAATTGCGCCATATACCAAACTTTCACCATACTGTGGCAAAATATCTTGCAATAATTCTTCCGGTTCTGGTTCAGTTTCATACTCAGCTGTAATAGAAGATTCTTGATCTTTATTAGCTAAATCAGAACTACCAATTGGAAAGAGCTTCGTAGATTTGAATGTATTAGATAATCGGTTAACAAAATGATTGTAGCAAACATACAATTCATCAAATTTACCATCAATATACATTTCTGTAACAGTCTTAACAATTTCACGAACTTCATTAAATGTAGGAACGTCGCTAATACCACGGTATTCATAAGCAACTGTTTGCTTGCGATTTCGATAAAAATCAGCACCAGTTCCACCAACAGCAAGGATAACTGAATCTTTTTCATCATGACCTTGTTGTTTAATGAAATCATTCGTTTGTTTAATGATGCTACTATTATACGAACCAACCAAACCACGATCAGAAGTTATAACTAAATATGCTGTCTTTTTAATTGGTCTTTGAATCAATAAATCAGCAACTGATAATTTGCCTTTTGAAACACTTTTACCAGCAACTCCAGCATTTAGTAAATGTGATTTTGCAAGGTGAGCAACAATACTCTCAACTTTTTGCGCATACACTTGATATCCAACTGTATGTTTTTGAATTTGATTCAACTTAGCAGTCGAAACCATTTGCATAGCAGTAGTAATTTGACTAGTTTTCTTTGTTGAATCAATTCTTCTTTTGACATCTTGTTCAGAAATTGCCATAAATTCTCACCACTTTCCACTTATTCAGCCAATAATTTAGTCTTCACTTTTTGTTGGTTGAAAATGTTCAGCAAAACTCTTAATTGCACTATCCATTTTTTCTGCTTCAGGAAGTTGTTTTGTTTCATGAATTTCATCAATAATCTCTTTATGATTACTTGCCATGAATTCAAACAATTCATCTTGGAAACGTAAAATATCATCAACAGGTACTTCGTCAAGGAAGCCATGTGTTAATGCATATAAGATAACAACTTGATTTTCAACTGAAAGTGGCTTGTGTATTGGTTGTTTCAAAACTTCAACCGTCCGGCGACCACGAGCTAACTTAGCTTGTGTAGCCTTATCCAAATCAGAACCAAATTGAGCAAATGATTCCAATTCACGGTATGAAGCTAAATCCAACCGAAGAGTTCCAGCAACTTTCTTCATAGCTTTAATTTGGGCATCCCCACCAACACGTGAAACAGAAGTACCAGCATCAATGGCTGGACGAACACCAGAATTAAAGTAATCACTATCCAAGAATACCTGACCATCAGTAATAGAAATTACATTAGTTGGAATATAAGCTGAAACGTCGCCAGCTTTTGTTTCAACGAATGGCAAAGCAGTCATAGAACCACCACCAAGTTTATCACTAAGTTTAGCCGCTCTTTCAAGTAAACGTGAATGAGTATAGAAGATATCACCAGGATAAGCTTCACGCCCAGGTGGTCTACGAAGAATTAATGAGAGTTCACGATAAGCATCAGCTTGTTTTGATAAATCATCATAAACAATCAAAACGTGCTTACCATTGTACATGAACTCTTCCCCCATTGCTGCACCAGAATATGGAGCCAAATATAACAATGGGGCAGGATCAGAAGGTCCAGCACTAATTACAATTGTATAATCCATTGCACCATAACGACGCAATGTTTCAACTTGTGTACGGACTGTTGATTCCTTTTGTCCAATTGCAACATAAATACAAATCATATCTTGATCTTTTTGATTCAAGATTGTATCAATGGCAATTGTAGTTTTACCTGTTTTACGGTCACCAATAATCAACTCACGCTGACCTCTACCAATTGGAACTAAAGCATCAATCGCTTTAATACCAGTTTGAAGAGGTTGATCAACTGATTTTCGATCCATAACACCAGGAGCTTTATGTTCAACTGGGCGAGTCTTATCTGTCTTAATCGCACCTTTACCATCAATTGGTTCACCTAGTGGATTAACAACTCGGCCAATTAAAGCATCTCCAACCGGCACTTCCATGATACGGCCAGTTCTTTTTACCATATCACCTTCGTGAATTCCATCATAGTTACCTAAAATAACAATACCGACATCATTGGATTCAAGGTTTTGAACCATTCCAAAAACACCGTTTGAAAATTCAAGAAGTTCACCAGAAAGAGCATTATTTAAACCATGAGCTCGAGCAATACCGTCACCGACATATGTAACTGTTCCGGTTTCTTCGACATTTAACTCAGACTGATAGTTTTCTAGTTGCTTTTTAATTAAAGCACTGATTTCCTCAGCTTTAATGCCCATAAAAGTTTCACCTCTTTGCAAAATTAAACTAACCTAACAAACTTTGTTTAATTTGATTAATTTGAGTTTTAATACTCCCATCGTAAACTAAACCGTTTGTCTTTAAGATTACACCACCGATAATTGAATCATCAATTTTATTGTGTAATACAACTTTATTAACATTAAGCTTATGAGCAAAATTTTGCGATAATTCTGCCATTTGCTTATCATCTAAAGCAATTGCTGTTATAGCAGTTGCTCTAACTACTTTATTGTTTGCATCGTATAGATTATCAAATTCGCTGATAATATCAGTTAGTAGATTTATCCGACCGTAATCAAAAGTCATTTGAATAAGATTCTTAACCAAATCTGAGGCTTGATTTAAAATTGGTTTAATTAAATCAAGCTTTTGATCTATAGTAATTCCCTTATCAGTTAAAATGACAGATAATCCTTGGTTTTCATCAAAAATCTTTTTAACATCTTTAAGTTCAGTCTGAATCTCATCAATACGACCCTTTTCTAAAGCAACTTCAAAAAGAGCTCTAGCATATCTTTTTGTAACTGTCGTATTATCTAAACTCATTTATTATCACCCAAACCTTTGATATAAGAATCAATCAATGATTTTTGACTTTTATCATCAAGTTCTTTTTTGATAACTTTAGAAGCAATTTCAATAGATAATGATGCAATATCATTTTGTGCTTTCTTAAGTGCGTCTGTACGTTGTTGCTCAATATCTACCTGTGCCTTAGCTTTAATTTTCTGTGCTTCGGCTCTTGCATCGCTAACAATAGCATCGTGTTCTTTAGAACCACTCTCCTTAGCATTTGCAATTATATTACTTGCTTCAACATGCGAATTGTCTAAAGCGTCCTTGCGCTCTTTTTCAAGCTTTTCAGCTTCAACTCGAGCATTTTGAGCTGAATCAAGATCATTAGCAATCCGATCAGCACGTTGCTTTAACATTTCGTTAACTGGTTTCCAAGCAAATTTAGCGATAGCAGCCATTAATACAATAAATAAAATGGCATAAAAAAGCATATCACCAACATATAAAGTAGCTCCATGAGCAGCACCTAATACAAGTTGAGAAAACATCTATTGACACCTCCTTTTGGGATAAATATCTGGTAAATACTCTTATTTATTCATTACCAATAATGAGATAACGAAGGCTAAGATAGGCATAGCTTCAACCAAACCTACACCAATGAACATTGTAGTTCTTAATTGACCTGACAATTCAGGTTGACGAGCCATTCCTTCAAGCATTTTTGAAATAACGATACCGTTACCAATACCACCACCAATAGCGGCTCCAAACATAGCAATTCCAGCTGCAATAGCACCCATAGTTGTGTTCCTCCTACCTAAAAATAAATATAATTAATCTTCGACCTTATGAGAAATATATACGAATGTTAGTGTAACGAAAACAAACGCCTGAATACTACCTAAGAACAATGAGAAGCCTTGCCATAATAACGCAATTGGTATGGCGACTAACATATTTGTAATACCACCCGAAAAGGCAATACCACCTATCATCTTAAGAAGCATTTCACCAGCAAAAATAACACCGTAAATACGTAACCCAAGGGTCAAGAAATCAATGAATTCTGTAAAAACACCAATCGGTAACCAAACTTTAAATGGTGACAAATAAGTGTTTTTAAAATAACCTTTAAAACCAAATTTTAAAACACCAGAATAATGTGCCATCATCATTGTGATTAACGAGAATGTTAAAGTGACAATCGGATCAGCTGTCGGACTTCTTAGATATGAAACATCATTCCAAGCAATTTGTAAGAATAAACCAATCTGATTTGATACAAAGATGAATAAGAACAACGTGAATGAATATAAACCAAAGTTTTTAGCATCAGATCCTTCAATTGAATCTTTTACTATTCCATTGGTAAAGTCCATCATCATTTCCAACACATTTTGTTTACCGGTTGGTTTTAACTTCAAATTCCTCGATAATGCAAATACTAAGCCAAATACAATTATTGCAGTTGCTAGACCGGAAATAATATTAGCTGTATTAAATGTTAAACCAAGAAACTGAAAAGTTGAAATTGATTCACCACCCACAGAATATCACCTCTTTTCTATCTAAAAGTACTCAAATCCGCAGTGTTAAGCGAAATATAAGTTACAGAGTGTACATTAAGACCGTAATTCCTCCTGGAAATACAACTGAAATGATACCACCATTTTAAGAAAAATCAAAATAAAACTTTTAAAATTTATAATTTTTTAAGCGTGAAAATAATCTAAATTTATAAAAAATAAAAGGAAGCATAATGCCCCCTTTTAAATTATTTCGTTCCAAATAAACGGTCTCCAGCATCCCCTAATCCAGGAACAATGTAACCATCTTTATTTAATTTTTCATCTAAAGCAGCAGCATAAATATCAATATCTGGGTGAGCTTCACGAAGTGCTTTTACACCTTCAGGAGCTGCAACCAAACAACATAAACGAATATCTTTAGCACCACGCTTCTTTAATGCATCAACAGCCATAATTGCAGAACCACCAGTAGCAAGCATTGGATCAACAACAAAGACTTGACGTTCACTAATATCACTTGGCAACTTTACAAAATATTCTTTTGGCTTCAAAGTTTCTTCATCACGATACATTCCAATATGCCCAATTCGAGCAACTGGAAGTAATTCGGCCATGCCATCAACCATACCTAAACCAGCTCTTAGAATTGGAACAATAGCAACTTTTTTACCCGAGATTTGTTTTTGAACAGTCTTTCCAATTGGTGTCTCAATTTCAACATCCTTTAATGGCATATCTCGTGAAACTTCATATGCCATTAATGTTGAAATTTCGTTTACAATTTCACGAAAAGCTTTTGTACTACAATTTTTGTCACGAATTAAAGTCAACTTATGTTGAATAAGCGGATGATCTAAAACTTCAAATTTACCCATTTTATAAAATGCTCCTTTCAAATTCTTAACTAAATTGTAGCTAAAATAACCTTAAAAAACTAGGTGAAAATTTAAATAATTGGATTATTATTGGTCAATTCTAAAACTTCTTGCCTAATTTGACTCATTTCTTGGTCATTTTTATGGTTATTAATTACTCTGATAATTAGTTTGGCAACTTTACGAGCTTCTTCTTCATCAAAACCTCTAGTTGTTATCGCTGGAGTTCCGATTCTAATACCTGATGTTTTCATCGGACTTAATTTTTCAGCTGGAATAGCTTCTTTATTAGTAGTAATATTTACCGAATCTAACAAATTTTGTGCTTCCAAGCCATTCAAATCAGTTTTACTTAAATCAATCGTCATTAAATGATTATCTGTACCATTTGATACAACGTGAATATTATATTCTGATTCAAAAACTTCTGCCATAGCTCGAGCATTTCTGATAACCTGTTTTTGATATTCAACAAAATTAGGTTCTAACGCCTCTCCCAAAGCAACTGCTTTAGCAGCAATAACATGTTCCAATGGACCACCTTGATTTTGTGGAAATGCCGCAAAATTAAGTTTTTTAGCGTATTTTTCCTGAGATAAAATCATGCCACCTCTTGGTCCTCGCAAAGTTTTGTGAGTAGTTGTAGTAACAACATCGGCAATGCCGACTGGATTGGGATGTAAACCAGCAGCTACTAATCCGGCTATGTGAGCCATATCAACCATCAAATAAGCTCCAACTTCATCAGCAATTTCTCTGAATTTGTTCCAATCAATAATTCTACTATATGCCGATGCACCAGCTACAATCATTTGTGGTCTTTCTTTTTTAGCAATTTTCAGTATCTCGTCATAGTCTAATTCTTCGGTGTTTTTATTAACACCATAACTGACTGAATCATAAATTTTACCACTAAAATTAACACTAGCACCATGAGTTAAATGACCACCAGCGTTTAAATCCATTCCTAAAATTTTTTCTCCTGGATTTAAGAACGCTGAGTAAGCAGCTGCATTTGCTTGTGAACCAGAATGAGGTTGTACATTTGCATATTCTGCTCCAAACAACAATTTTGCTCGGTCAATCGCAATCTGTTCTATTTCATCAATGAATTCACATCCACCATAATACCTTTTACCAGGATAGCCTTCAGCATATTTATTGGTTAAAATACTGCCTTGAGCCTTTAAAACATCTTTAGAAACAATATTTTCCGATGCGATAAGTTCAATATTATTTTGTTGTCGTTGTGCTTCTTCACCAATTATTTGAAATATTTTTTGATTGTTTGCCATAGTCATCTCCCTAATTTAGAATTTAAAATTTTTATTCAAAAAAAGTGTTACCAGAAGATTTCTTTAAGCGATTCATATAAGCTACACCCAACTTAGTCTCATCAAATCCTTGTGCATAAATTTCTTTTATGCTGTCATCTAAATCAAAAGTTCTTAAACCATCAAAAAGATGATAACTAGCTGATGAAACATCATTTCCAAGCGTTTTAAATTTTACATTACTCAACTTATCGAAACCATTCTCTGAGTATATTTTATCAGTTGCCATCAATCCAAACACTTCATTTGGCTTATTTTTCATTAAATTAAAAACTTCATTCCATTTCTCATCTTTAACAATATATACCTGAGCGCTTGGAGCATAATGCTTATACTTCATACCAGGAGCTTTAGGTATTTCATTTTTGCCAACTTTATGATGTGGTGTTTGAACATTTGGTAAAACTGTTAATAAGTCTTCTCTGGTAATGGCTCCGGGACGTAAAATGCTTGGAATCTCACCTGAAATATCAATAACCGTAGATTCAACTCCAATTTTTGTTTCACCATCATCTAATACACCGGCAATTTTTCCGTCCAAATCATGTAAAACATGTTCAACTTTAGTAGGACTTGGTTTACCAGAGGTATTTGCAGAAGGACCAACGATTGGTACACCAGCTAATTTGATTAATTCTATCGTTTTTTTATTGGCCGGATTGCGAAATGCTGCTGTATTTAATCCGCCTGTTACCGTTTTAGAAAGAGCATTTGGCTTAATTGGTAAAATAATAGTTAGAGGACCAGGCCAAAACTTATCCATTAATTTACGTGCTCGGTCATTAATAACAGCATACTTTTCCACTTGAGATACATCTGCCACATGGACAATTAAGGGATTATCTGAAGGTCTTCCTTTAGCTTGATAGACTTTTTTTACTGCTGTTTCATTAGTAGCATCCGCTCCTAATCCATATACTGTTTCAGTAGGAAATGCAACTAGGTTCCCCGCTTTTATTTGATTTGCGGCTTCTTGAATTGTTTCTTCATTAAATACAGTACTCATAGTTCCTCCTATTTCTTTTCAACATATAGAATGCGATCTAAACCATTAATATCTTTGATTATTTTAACTTGCTTAATAAAAGGCTTATTTTCAAAATATGCCAATAAAGGTGGCCCTTGATATAATCCAATCTCACAGAATAAATGACCTTGAGGTTTTAAATATTGATTCAAATCATCAGCGATTTTTTTATACCAGTATAATCCATCATCATCGGCAAAGAGCGCTGTTTTAGGTTCATACTTTAAAACTGATTGATCCATCAGATTTTTCTCAGTAGTGGCAATATATGGTGGATTACTGATAATTAAATCGAATTGCTGTCCATGAACCGGTTTAAATAAAGAACCTTGAGCAAAAGTAAGATGAGTTTTAAACTGCTTATCATTTATTTTGGCCACATTTAAAGCATCCACAGAAATATCAGTAGCCACAATTTTCCAAAGTGGTCGTTCTAACTTTAAAGTTATGCTAATATCTCCGCTTCCGGTCCCAATATCTAAAACATTAAAATCATCTTTATTTTTATTTGAATCCAAAACATGTTCAACTAATTCTTCAGTTTCCATCCTTGGAATTAGAACACGTTGATCAACATAAAAATTACGGCCATAAAAATTAGCTTGATTGGTAATATATTGAATAGGACAATTTTCTGATAATTTTAAAATGGCATAGGTGAACTCAGCCCACTGCTCTACAGTTAAAGCGTCGCGATAATGTACAATTAAATCGGTATTGCTCCAATCCATCGTATCCATGAAATATATTCGTGGACTACTTTTATCAGTGATAAATAAAGAAGCCCATTTCAGGGCTTCAAAATAAGTTATTTTATTCATTTCGAAGTTGTTCCATCTTCTTAGCTTGATCATCTAAAATCAACGCATCAATAATTTCATCCAATTCCCCATTCATAACTCGATCTAACTTATTTAAAGTTAAACCGATTCGATGATCAGTAACTCGATTTTGAGGAAAATTATACGTTCTAATTCTTTCTGAACGATCTCCGGTACCAACAGCACTCTTACGTTCGGCGTTATAAGCGTCTTCTTCTTTCGTTTGATAATAGTCATAAACACGAGCTTTTAGGATTCTCATAGCTTTTTCACGGTTTTGTTGTTGTGAACGCTCATCTTGCATAGCTACAACAATTCCAGTTGGTAAATGGGTCATTCGAACAGCTGATGATGTTTTATTAATATGCTGCCCACCAGCACCAGAAGAACGATAAACATCAGTTCTAATATCTTTAGGGTCAATTTCAATATCAACATCTTCTGCTTCTGGCATTACTCCAACCGTTGATGTTGAGGTATGAACTCGTCCAGCAGATTCAGTAACTGGAACTCGTTGAACACGATGTGCTCCATTTTCATATTTTAATTTAGAATAGACCTTATCTCCAGAAATCATTAAAACAATTTCTTTAAAACCACCAACATCAGTGGCATTTTCATCAACAACTTCAACTTTCCAACCTTGTGATTCAGCATATCTGGTATACATATTATATAAATCTGCCGCAAACAAACTAGCTTCATCACCACCAGCAGCACCATGAATTTCCATAATAATATTCTTATCATCATTTGGATCAGAAGGAAGCATTAAAATTTTAATTTCTTCCTCTAATTTTTCTTTGGTATCTCTTAAATCTGATAATTCAGACTTCACCAAGCTATCCATTTCTGGATCTAACTTTTCTTTTTGTAATTCTTCGTTTTCTTCAATTGATTCCACTGTCTTTTTATATTCACGGTATTTTTCAACAGTTTCTCTAATTTCGCCTTCTTCTTTTGAAAGCTCTTGATAACGATTTGAATCTGCTAACACTTCTGGATCAGCTAATAATTCACTTAACTCATCATATCGGTCAGCAACAGCTTGTACTTTATCGATAATATCCATTAATTAATCCTCATTTCTTAATACTGGGTGAAAATAGTGATAGCGGCAAACTGGATAATATGATTCATTACCACCTATTTGAACTTGCTCACCATCATAAACAGGCTTTCCATTATTTATTCTTAAATTCATTAAAGCTTTATGCTTGCAGAACCAACAAATAGTTTTCATTTCAACAATTTTATCTGCATATAACAATAAGTACTTTGATCCCTCAAATAACTCATTTTTAAAATCATTTTTTAAACCAAATGTCATAACTGGAATGTTTAAATCATCAACTACTTTAGCTAGCTCAATAATATGATGCTTTTTTAAAAATTGTGCTTCGTCAATTAAGACACATGCAATATCATCATTATTATTTTTAACTTCGTCAAAGATATTGGTTTGATCAAAAATGGGGATAGCTTTTCGCCTTAAACCAATTCGACTCGAGATTTCACCGACTTTAGTCCGATTATCAATCCCGCTAGTCATTAAAATAACTTTTTTATGTTGTTCTTCATAGTTATGTGCAACTTTCAATATTTCAATTGATTTACCACTATTCATCGCACCATAATGAAAAAATAATTGCGCCATTTATTCTCACTCCCTACTCAACTCTCCAAAATTTAAGTATAGCGGAAATATGTCAAAAATTCATCTTTAAGTAAATAAAAATGTGAAGCTTTATTTTTTTAGTAAAACAGCTTAAAATAATGTTTTAGACGAAAATTGGAGGGTTCATTATGTCATTTAAAAGTTCACTTGCCAAAATAGCTGGAAAATCATCATATTGGTTCTTGCATACTTTTATGTCCGGAGGTAGTTCACTCCCTGGTAAAATCACTACAAGAATTGATCCAACTATCTTAAAAGATTTAGGAAAAGATTATGACGTTATTGTTATTACTGGTACAAACGGTAAAACATTAACTACTGCCTTAACTGTTAAAGTACTGAAGCAAAAGTTTGATCATGTTTTAACAAATCCAACTGGTTCAAATATGGAACAAGGTATTGTGACTACTTTTCTAACAGATCACAAATCTAAAAATGGCAAAAATATTGCTGTTTTAGAAGTTGATGAAGCTAACGTTATTAAAGTAACTAAGTACATTACCCCAATTGCATTTGTTTTCACAAATATTTTTCGTGATCAAATGGACCGTTATGGTGAAATTTATACCACATACCAAAAAATACTAAATGGCGTTAAATTGGCCCCCAATGCAACTATTATTGCAAATGGTGATATGCCAATTTTCAATTCCGTTGATTTACCAAACCCAATTATTTATTTTGGCTTCAACAATCAACCTGATAGTGAGATGAGAGCTGATCCCAACACCGATGGAGTTGTTTGTCCAAAGTGTCAACATATTATCCACTACAAATTCATTAGTTATAGTAACCAAGGTAAGTACTATTGTCCTAATTGTGGATGGCATCGACCAAAATTAAATTATCAAGTAACTAAAGTCGCAGAACTTAGTCCAAATTATTCTAAGTTCTTCATTGATGCATCTAGTTTTAAATTACATGTTGGCGGACTATATAACATTTATAACGCCCTAGCCGCATATTCGGTTGGTAAATTTATGGGCGTTCCTACTTCAAGTATTCAAAAAGCTTTAAATGATCCTGATGAACGCATATTTGGTCGTCAAGAACAAATAAATGTTGATGGTAAAGAAATAACCATTGTTTTGGTAAAAAATCCAGTTGGATTAAACCAAGTTATTGACATGGTTGGAACTGAAAAGGATGCTTTTTCACTAGTCTGTTTATTAAACGCCAACTACGCTGATGGAATTGACACTAGTTGGATCTGGGATGGTAATTTTGAAAAATTACCTAAAATGAATATTAAACAATTTATGACTGGTGGAGAAAGATACAAAGACATTACTTTTAGACTCAAAGTAGCTGGTGTCTCAGATGACAAATTATGGACATACAACAACTTAAAAGATGCAGTAAATAATATCAAAAACCTACCTACTAAACGAGTTTATGTTTTTGCTACGTATACTGCAATGATTCAACTTCGTAAACAATTAGCTGATGACGGATATATTAAGGAGGGTATTTAGTTATGAAATATTCTTTAGATGTGGCTCACCTCTATGGTGACTTATTAAACACTTATGGTGATAACGGCAATCTATTAGCTCTAAAATACTATGCTAAGAAAATGGATACCGAATTGAACATTAAAATTGTAAGTATTGATGATAACTTTAACCCCCAAGACTGGGATATTGTCTTCTTTGGTGGTGGTCAAGATTACGAGCAAGTAATCGTATCACGTGATATCCAACATAAAAAAGATAATTTAACCAAATATATTGAAAATGGTGGTCCAATGCTTGCTATTTGTGGTGGATATCAATTGCTCGGCCACTATTACATTGGAGCAGATGGAGAAAAAATACCAGGCATTGGTGCACTTGATCATTATACGTTGAGTCAAGACAACAATCGATTTATTGGTGACATTGAGATTAAAGACCCTAAAACTGGTGATATTTATCACGGATTTGAAAACCACAATGGTCGTACTTTCTTAGGAAAAGGTGAAAAGCCACTCGGAACAGTTATATCCGGACATGGAAATAATGGTGATGATAAATCCGAAGGGGTTAATTATAAAAATGTTTATGGATCGTATTTTCATGGACCCATTTTAACTAGAAATGGTGAACTTGCAAAAAGAATTTTATTAACAGCCTTAAAACGTAAATATCCAGATGCAGATTTATCTCAACAAGAAGCACTAAAAATTGAACCAACATTCTAAATAAAAAATTCGAGTATTACTACTCGAATTTTTTTTATACTTTATTAAAGTGGCCAACTATCAATTAAAATCATTTTACCTGAAAATGTCCATTGGTCAATTTGGTATGGCAAAATAAAATGTTGACCTTTTTTTAAATTATATTTTTTATTGTTAATTTCTAAATAACCTTGTCCATCTAAGACAGATGCCAAAGTATATAAACCTTTTCTTTTTATATTTACTTTTCCATTTAAATCAATTTTTTGAACTGCAAAATGTTTTGAAATCGGCTTATCCAAAAAAGTAGTAATTTTTGCATCATCAACTTTTTTTACTTTTATATCTAATTTAGGATCAACATGAGGAACATTAGTAACATCGATGGACTGTTGAATATGTAGTTCACGTTTTTTACCAGTGCTTTTTTGAATTCTATCAAAATCATAAACTCGATATGTTGTGTCACTGCTTTGTTGGGTTTCTAATACCATTATTCCTGCTCCAAGAGCATGAATTGTGCCACTTGGGACAAAAAAGAAATCTCCTGTTTTTACTGGTACTTTTCTAAATAATTTTTTCCAATTTCCAGAATGAATTAAATCAGCCAATTCTTTTCTACTTTTAGCAAAATGACCATAATACAAATATGCTCCAGGTTTGGCATCAATAACATACCAGCATTCAGTCTTTCCCAACTCGTGTTCATGCTTAGCAGCATATTTATCATCTGGATGAACTTGGACAGATAAATCTTGATTAGCATCTAAAATTTTTGTTAATAATGGAAAAACGTCACCCTTTTGATTGCCAAATAATTCTCGATGAGTATTCCAAAGTTCATTTAATTTAATACCCTTATATTCCCCATTTTCCACTGTTGCTGGCCCATGTTTGTGAGCTGATATTGCCCAGCATTCTCCAGTATGATTACTTGGAATATCGTACCCAAATTTGCTTTTCAATTGAGTTCCACCCCAAATTTTTTCATGAAAAACTGGCTTTAAAAATAACGGTTCCAATTTAGAAACCCCTTTCATTGCTTGATATAAATAAGCATATCATATATATGATTTTATTGATCCTCTTTTACAAATGAGGAATAAATTTTTTGACGATAATCTAAGAATTCCATATTTGGTTTAGGATGCACTCGATTTGATAAAAATATTAATCCATTTTTAGTTATTCTATCAAATAAAATAAATGTTCCTGTAAAACCGCTATGTCGTAATACAACTTGATTTTTATTTTTTGCTTCAAATGCCCACCCAAATGATCTTAATAATTTATCATTATGGGTTTGGTTTTGATTAAATTCTTCAAGTTCGTTTTCATTAAACATTTTATTTTTTGTTTTTAACATGTCTAATACAAATTGAATCAAAGTTATTTTATTAGCAAATAAGCCAGCTGAAGCAGCATGTATTCCAAGCGAATGAGCTTTGGGATCATGCACTAATCCATGTAGAACAACCCCCTCTCTAATTTCCGTTGGAACACATTGATTTACATCTGGTTTGAAAGTTAATCCTCTGTAATTTAATCGATTAAAAATAAATAATTGGATAGCTTCTTGCACAGGTAAATGCGTAATTTTTTCAATAATAAAACCTAATAATAAATAGTTATAATCATTATATTGAATAACGGTGTTTAATCCCTTACCAAAAGAAATATTCTCATAAATAGCTCTTCGCAATTGAGCGGCATTTAAATTATCTCTATTATTAATCCATCCCCCAACTCCGGAAGTATGTGTAATCAAATTACGAATCGTAACTTTCGAATTCTTAATATCTGGCAAAATTTCACAAACTTTTTGGTCCAAATATATTTTTCCTTGTTTTTTCAATAACAAAATCATTGGTACGGTACCAACTACCTTAGTTAAAGAGGCAACATCAAAAAATTGATTACTACTTAATTTTTGCTTTTTAGGCCATACTGCTGAATAACCCTTTGTTGCACTTTGCTCAATTTTACCGTGCTTTATAAACGCATAGTCAGCTCCTGGAATTACATTTTTATCTAACATCTCTGAAATTAATTTTTTAGTTTCGTTATACATATCTTCACTCTCTTAAAAAAGGTATTCTAAATAAAGTATAAAAAAAATACCTCATTTTTCAATGAAGTATTTCTATTTTTAAATTTCGGTACCATTTGCAAATTGAGAATTATATAAATCAGCATAAAAGCCATTTTTATGCATTAATTCTTCATGATTTCCCATTTCAACAATATCACCATTATTTACAACAACAATTTTATGAGCATTTTGAATTGTTGATAAACGGTGAGCAACAACGAAACTAGTTCGTTTGTGTAATAATTTTTCCATCGCTTTTTGAATCATCATTTCGGTTCTAGTATCAACTGAACTTGTAGCCTCATCTAAAATTAATATTTCTGGGTTTGCAATAAAAGCTCGAGCAATTGTTATTAACTGTCGTTGCCCTTGTGAAATGTTTGAAGCTGACTCGTTTAGAATCGTATCATATCCATCCGGTAACTGTCTGATAAATGCATCAGCATGAGCTGCCTTTGCTGCATTATATACTTCATCATCACTAGCGCCATTTTTACCATATCTAATATTTTCACGAATAGTTTCCGTAAAGAGCCAGGTGTCTTGTAACACCATTGCAAAATGCTTTCTTAATTCTGATCTACTATAATTTAAAACATTTTTACCTTTAAGAAAAATATTTCCCTTATTAACATCGTAAAATCGTTCCAAGAGATTTATAATAGTGGTTTTACCAGCTCCAGTTGGTCCAACAATGGCTATCATTTCACCATCATTAACATCTAAATTTAATTTTTTGATTAAAGGCTTTTCCGGTACATAACTAAATGCCACATCTTGAAATTTAATGATGTCAGAAGTTGTCGTTTCATCAATTTCCGCCTTGGGGTTTGCCATCTCTGGTTCATCTAAAACCTCAAAGATTCTTTCAGCCGATGCCATTGTCATTTGCAAGGTATTAGCAATATTAGCAATTTGAGTAATTGGTTGTGAAAATTGTTGCGTATATTGTAAGAAAGCTTGTACATTACCAATTGAGATAGTTCCATTAGCAACATTAATTCCTCCAACAACAGCGACAAACAAATAACCAATATTTTTAACAAAATTCATTAGCGGCATGATTAAACCGCTAATAAATTGGGCCTTCCATGAAACTTTATAATATTTTTCATTTTCCTGTTCAAATTTATTAATTGCCGCATCTTCATGGTTAAAAGTTTTAATTACTGTATGTCCAGCAAAGTTTTCTTCAACTTGGTCATTTAACTGACCTAAATATTCCTGTTGCTTTTTAAAGTATTTTTGTGACTTGGGTGCAATAATTGCTACAACAATTAAACTTAAAGGAATAGTTGCAATCGCAATGAAAGTTAACTTCCAACTAATCGTGATCATCATATATAAAACACCAACAAATTGGAAAAAGCTAGTAACTAATTGCGTAATACTTTGCTGCAAAGTGGAACCAATATTATCCATATCATTCGCCATTCGACTCATTACATCACCATTAGAGTGTGTATCATAATATGAGATAGGAAGTCTTTGCATTTTTTGTTTAAAATCCGTTCTCATTTGAGCAACCGCTTTTTGAGAAATTTGGGTCATCACAAATTGTTGAATAAAACTAAAAATAGCTGATAACAAATATAACATGGAAACTACAAATAAGATTTGACCAATTTTGCTAAAATTGATTGGTAAATTTCCTACTTTTACCCCCATCTTAGCTTGCGCAACACTCTTCATAACACCTTTGAAAATTTCAGTCGTGGCCTCACCCAAAATTTTTGGTGCACTAATTTGCAGTAACGTTGAAATCGCGGCTAATAATAAGACTATTATTAATCCAATTCTCCAAGGAGATAAATATTTAAATAATCTGATAGCTGATTTCCAAAAATTTTGTGGTTTTTCAACATATCCGCGGCCACGTTTGCCATGATTTGGTACATTACGCTTTTTATCAACTGCCATCTATTCTTCCTCCTTTTTGATTTGTGAATCAATAATTTCTTGATATGTTTTATTGTTCTGCTTTAATTCTTCATGCGTACCTTGACCAACAATATTACCATCATCAATAACAAGAATTAAATCTGCATTAGCAACGGTTGAGATTCTTTGAGCTACTATGATAACAATTCCTTTTTGAATATCGTTATCTTTTTTAAGAGCCAAACGTAATTTAGCATCTGTCTTAAAATCTAATGCTGAGAATGAATCATCAAAAATATAGATTTTGGCCTTTTTCACTAATGTACGGGCAATTGATAATCGCTGCTTTTGGCCACCAGAGAAATTATCACCATTTTGTTCAACTTCAGTATCTAATCCATCTTTATTCATCAAAAAATCTTTAGATTGAGCAATTTCTAATGCATGCCATAAATCAGAATCAGTAGCATTAGGATTACCATACTTCAAATTATCACGAACCGTCCCTTTAAAAAGAACTGCTTTTTGTTGAGTAAACGAAATTTCATCATGTAATTGTTTTTGTGCTACATCTTCTATATTTATGCCATCTAATAAAACTTGACCACTTGTAACATCAAATAAACGTGGAATCAAATTAATTAAGGTTGATTTACCTGAACCAGTACCACCAATTATGGCAACCGTCATTCCTGATGAAGCCTTAAAACTAACATTGCTAAGGGCCTTTTTTTCGGCCCCAGGATAACTAAAGTTAACATCTTTAAATTCAAGTGTTGTTTTTACTTTATTATTTATGTTTACTACTTTATTTTTGTCTTTCACACTATTAGAAGTATTAATTACTTCGTTAATTCTTGCGGCAGAAGCACTAGCTCTCGGAACAAATACAAAAACCATAGATAACATCATAAAGCTAATTAATATTTGAGTAGCATAGGTCATAAAAGCCACTAAATCTCCCACTTGCATGCTTCGTTGTGCAATCAAATGAGCTCCATACCAAACGATACCAATATTCGTTCCACTCATCACTAAAGTCATAATTGGAAACATCAAAGAAATAATAGTAAACACCTTAATTCCAGTGTTCATATAATCATTATTAGCTTCCATAAAACGATTTTGCTCTAATTTATCTTGATTAAAAGCTCGAATGACCCTTACGCCCGTTAATCCTTCACGAAAGACTAAATTAATTTTATCAATCTTTTTTTGAAGGCTTTTAAAAAGAGGAACTGCATAATATAAAATAATACCAACAAATATAGCCAAAATAGGTAGTGAAATTAAAAATACGGTTGTTAATTTAGCCTGTTTTTGATAAGCCATAATGCCAGCCCCAATCAACATAATTGGTGACATTAACATCATTCTTAAAATCATTACAATAACATTTTGAATTTGAATTACATCATTGGTTGTTCTGGTAATTAGGGATGCCTCACCAAAATTTTCAAATTCAAAATTTGACATAAAAGAAATTTTTTTAAATAGAATACTGCGAATCTTATTTCCAACTTTTTGGGCTTGGGTAGAAGCAAAATACACATTTACACCCGCACCAATAATTCCAATTAATGAAATTAAAAGCATTAAAAAGCCTGAGTGCCAAATATAGGCAATATTATTTTTAGCTACACCGTTATTAATCATATCGGCAGTTATTGTTGGCAAAATCAAATCACACATTACTTGAACTACCAAAAATAAACTTCCGATAGTAACAGCAATCCATGAAAGTTGATTTTTTAATAATTTTATCAATTTGTTTCCTCCCTTATATACCGTTCAAATATTAATACTTTACCATAAATTTATTTTTTTGATTTATAAAAACAACTAAAAACTTTTATTTGGTACAATAACACTATAGAAAGGAATTAATTAATATGGCTACTAATTCAGACTCTCTTTATAACGTTTTAGATCGAATTAAAAGAAATCCTAACATGGTAAAGTTTAACAACATTGGTTATAACAATGTAATTAATATGACATTCTCTGATACACAATCTGTTAGTGAACCTAATATATATTTTCCAGACAATTCACTTCTAGTAGACCGTTTTTCAGATGAATTCGTTAGTAAAAATAGTTCACTACTAGATTATTTTCAACAAATGATTAAAGATAATAATCGTGGATTAAATTCAGTTTGGGTGACTAGCTCACATATTGTTAAATCAAAAGAATATATGATTGAATTAACTTTTGAATCATCAGAAATGTAAGGTGCTTAGTATTTTGAATAAACCTAATTTTATTTATATGACTCCAAATGGATTGAAAGAAATTAAAAATGAAATTGAAAAACTTAAGCAGTCCAAACCTACATTAATTCAAGCCTTAGCTGCAGCACGGGCTCTTGGGGACTTATCAGAAAATGCTGAATACAGTTCTGCCAAACGCGATTTAAGACACGTTGAAAGTCGCATACGCTACTTAGAAAAACAAATAACTTATTCAAAAGTTGTAAACTTAAAAAATAATTCAATTATTGATATAGGAAGTACTGTTACGGTTAAATTTCTAGACGATGATGAAGAAATATCCTACGAAATAGTTGGAAAACACGAGGCAAATGTTGCTAAACAAAAAATTTCATTTCAATCACCATTAGGTAAATCACTGCTACATAAAAAAAATAATGATATAGTAACCATCAGTTCACCAGATGGAAAATATAAAGTTGAAATAGTCAAGATTAGTTAAAATATCATTGACTAATTATTTTTTTTAGTGTAAATTTAAATAGTAATTTGCCCGCTGGTCAAATTGGTTAAGACGTCGGCCTCTCAAGCCGGAGTTACGGGTTCGATCCCCGTGCGGGTGATTTTTTTATTTTTGGCCATTCGCCAAATTGGTAAGGCAGCGGACTCTGAATCCGTAATTTACTGGTTCGAGCCCAGTATGGCCAATAAAATATGTAGCAATCCTGAGTAGGATTGCTTTTTTGTTTTCTAAAAATAAAAAAGATACTAAAAAGAGTTAATCCAAATTAATGAATTAACTCTTTTTTCGTTTTAAATAATTAA
>X285_Short_beaked_Echidna__coassemble_431_pt1 | contig 28255 bp, 24 predicted proteins | sample X285_Short_beaked_Echidna__metabat2_high_PE_004 | metagenome-assembled genome bin X285_Short_beaked_Echidna | reverse complement strand
AGATATAAACGATTAAAAGCTATCGATAATGGTTTGTAATAGGATATATAAGAAAACTTCCAGAAACTTTTCTGGAAGTTTTTTTGTTTTACTTTAAAATTTTCGACTTAACAATTTATTAGCTAATTGCTTAATTAATTTTTGTCCATTTGATTTAGGCAAACTATCAATCTCACCTAAAGCCTGATTAGTATAATTTTGTGCCATTTCTTTGGCTTGCTTAATACCATCATATTTAACTACTAATTCTTGAATTCTTTTAGCATCATCATGAGTTAATTGATTTTGTTTAGCTAGAAGAGGTTTAAATTCATCGTTATGATTTTGTTTAGCTAATAATAATGGAAGAGTATAAATTCCTTCTGTTAGATCTTCTAAGACCGGCTTTTTTAAAGTTTTTTCATCAGCAGTATAGTCCAGAATATCATCATAAATTTGAAAAGCAATTCCAATATTACGGCCAATTTTTCCTGCTATTTCTTGAACTTCATGAGAACTATTACCAAAATAAGCTCCTTGAAAACAGGCTAGGTAAAATAATTCAGCGGTTTTATTACCAATAATATCAATATATTCGCTAAGTGCTTGTTCACTTTTATATCGGTTATTAAGTTGATCCAATTCACCAAACAAAATTTTTTTCATTGCATTGGCATTAATTCTTAGAAAATCAGTACCTGTCATCGTATCTAAAATTAATTCAAAGAAGACAGTAAACAATAAATCACCAGTGTATACCGCAATATCTTTTCCATATTTTGCTTGAGTTGTAATAGCACCATGTCTTAGAGGAGAATCATCTATAATATCATCATGTACAAGAGTAGCCATATGTAAAATTTCTAGGGAAGCTGCAATTTTAATTAGTTGATCTTGATTTTGTTTTTCCTTATTACCTAAATTAGCAAATAGCAAAAACAAGGCCGGACGTAACATTTTCCCTGGTGCATTTAATAAATCTTTCAAAGTTTCATTGATTTTTGGATTTTTTATTGTTAATTGTTGTTGTATTAGTTCTTGAACTGTAGTTAATTGCTTTTGTAAGTCAGGGTACTGTTTCCAATATTCAAGCATGTTTTTTCTTCCTTTTATAAAAGTAACTATAAATTATTTTACCTTATTATCAATTTGATTTACATAAATATATTTAAAATAACTAATATCAAAAATTCAATAGTTTAAACGCACACGTTTACTCAATATGTATTAAAATATATTTAGCGAGTTTAATGTTTATACATAGAAATGAGGGGTTACTATTAAGTTCAAGGTTTTTTTAGAGTTCATAGAAATATATGCTGTATTTACGAGTGTGGCACCGGTTATATTAAGTTTTTGTTATGTGTGGTATAGATATCATACAATTAACCCAGTTTTATCACTTATATTTTTGATAGCTGCAATGAGTTTGCATTTTTTCGTCAATGCATTTGATAATTATAATGATTTTCATAATGCTAACGAAGAAGGTCATGATTATAAGCAAAAAACGAATGTAATTGGTAAACAAAAAATTACTAATAAAAATGCGTTAACTGTAATAATTACTTTATTTTCAATTTTTACGTTATTAGGCTTATATCTACTGATTAACACGGGTTGGCCATTATTAATTATGGGTGGTATTTGCGCAGTTATTGGTTATTTTTATTCTGGTGGTCCACATCCTATTTCTCATGGACCGCTTGGTGAGCTATTATCAGGTCTTACAATGGGATTTATGATTTTATTGATTGGTGTTTATATCAATATTCATGATATGTTCAAGTGGAATTTTTCAACTTTGGGGGCAATTTTTTTAATTGCTTTACCAAGTGTCTGTTGGATTGCCAATGTTATGCTCGCAAATAATATTTGTGATTTAGAGGAAGATAAGATTAATGATAGACATACAATCGTTTTTTATATAGGTAAGCAGCATTCAATTAATTTGTTTGTTATTTTAAATGTAATTGCTTTCATTAGCGTCATCTTATCGGCTATACTAGGTATAGCTCCATTAGCATATTTATTGACATTATTAGTGGTGCCTTTTGCTTCTAAGCAAATCAAATTATTTAAGCAAAAACAAATAAAAACGGAAACGTTTAGCTGTGCGGTTCGCATTCTAGGAATCGGTTCGACAACAGAAGTTTTGTCCTTCTTAATAGGCATTCTCTTATAAAATGAAAGGAAGATAGAAATGAAGGAAGTATTAGTTTTAGGAGCTGGATACGCTGGCTTAAGAGTGGTTCATAATTTACAAAAAAGTCATGAAAATTTTCACATTACATTAGTGGATCAAAATCCATATCATTTTGAAGCAACCGATTTACATGAAGTTGCCGCTGGTACTCAACCAAAAGAGAAAATTTTATATGATATTTCTGATGTTTTAAAACCAGATAAGACTACTTTTGTCCAAGATCAAGTTGTCAGTGTTGACCGCGAAAACAAGAAAGTTTTACTTAAATCTGGAAAAGAACTTGGATTTGATTATTTAGTAATTAGTCTAGGCTTTCAATCTGAAACATTTGGCATCAAAGGAGCCGATACAAACGCTCTTGAAATGGTAGATGTTAAGTCATCAGTTCATATTTTAAATCATCTTCATGAAATGATGCGTAAGTACAAAGAAACTAAAGATGAAAATTATTTGAAGATTGTAGTTTGTGGTGCCGGATTTACTGGAATCGAATTATTAGGGGCCTTAGTTGAAGCAAAACCAAAATTAGCCGAAATCGCTGGTGTTAACCCAGATAAGATTCAAATCTATTGTGTTGAAGCCGTAACACGTTTATTACCAATGTTTAGTGAAAAATTAGCTAATATGGCAGTTGATTACTTAACAAAACGGAATATTCATTGGCTAACTGGTAAACCAATTCAAGAAATAAAACCTGACATTGTGGTTTATCAAGATAATGCTGAAACAAAAGAAAATAAAGAATTAGAAGCCAAAACTATTATTTGGACAACTGGTGTCAGTGGTAGTCATGTCATTGGTGATTCTGGCTTTAAAGAACGTCGTGGTAGAGTAATGGTAAATAAACACTTGACTGATAATGATAACGAAAATATTTACATTATCGGGGATGTATCTGCAGTTATGGATGAAAAAACAGGACGTCCTTTCCCAACAACTGGTCAGATTGCAATGAAGATGGGTGATACAACTGCTAAAAACATTATTCATCAAATCAAAGGGGAACCATTAGAAGACTTTAGCTTTACTAGTTTAGGTACTGTGGCTTCGATTGGTAATACTTATGCATTGGGTATTATTATGGAACACGGATTTGAAGTTCACGGCTATATCGGTTCTGTCATGAAAAAGATGATTATGAATAAGTCATTATTAGAATTAGGTGGAACTAAAGAATTAATGGCCAAAGGTCGTTTTGATTTATATCATTAGAATATGTAAAGCTCAGATAATTTATCTGGGCTTTTTTAATAAGCTTTAAAATGTAATTGAATAATGACAAATGATAGAATTAAGTTATAAATTTGAATGCGCTTTATTCAATCAAAGGAGATTAAACATGAAAAAGCAATCAGGTGAAACTATCAAAAAGTACGCTTTGCGGAAATTATCACAAGGCTTCTTTTCAGTTGCAATTGGTGCTATTTTTTTAACCGGTGTTCCACAAATTCCAGTTCAATCTAATGTGGTTAAGGCTGATGAAATAACCCAAAATAATATTTCTCAGACTGATACAATTCAGTTGGGGTTAAAGCATGTGTTGGAAACGGAATTATCCGCACAACAACGTCAAAATATATCTACTAAATTACCTGCACAAAAATTGAGTAGTAATCAAACCTACTATTTAGTATATCAAAAGGATAATAGTCAAAAATTACCACAAACAGGTGAAGCTAATGGCATTTTTAATTATGCTTATTTAGGCATAACTATTGGAGTTTTAGGCTGGGCCCTATTAACAAAGAAATCGCGGAAGTCAAAGTTTATGGCCAGCTTAATTATAGCTAGTTCATTATCAGGACTACCTGCGTATGCGATGACTTCAAGTGATACAAATCTTAAAAATTATGATAGAACTATTGAATTAAGTGTTAATAGTGATTTTCCTAATATCAATACTTATATTCCGGGTTATAAATTTGTTGGATACTTAGCGGCAAATGAACAAAATGTATCAAATAAAAAATCACAAAATAATAATCTAATTAGTCAAAATGTCGCCCAAGTTGATAATCAAGAAAATAAGCAATTAAATCAAAATAATAATACCAATGATGATATTAGAAATAATATCACAAGTAATAGTCCAACGGCAGGCGTGGCGTCTGAAAATACCCCCAGCACACCAACAACTCCTGTTAAACCAGAATTAAAGCCTAGTGTGTCTGATAATAAGCCAAGTACTCCAGAAACTCCGGCACAACCTGATGTTAAACCAGATGCACCTGAGCAAAAGCCAACTGAAAAACCGATTGCTCCAGCGCCAACGCAGCCTGATACTAAGCCGGAAGTGAAACCCAGCACACCAACAACTCCTACTAAACCCGAGGTAAAGCCTAGTGTGCCTGATAATAACCCAAGTGTTCCGGTAGAACCAAGTAAACCCGAGGTTAAACCAGATACACCTGAGCAAAAACCAACTGAAAAACCGGTTGCTCCAGCGCCAACGCAGCCTGATACTAAGCCAGAAGTAAAACCAAGCATACCAACAACTCCTACTAAACCAGAAGTAAAGCCTAGTGTGCCTGATAATAAGCCAAGTGTTCCGGTAGAACCAACTAAACCCGAGGTTAAACCAGATACACCTGAGCAAAAGCCAACTGAAAAACCAGTTGCTCCAGCACCAACGCAACCAGATATTAAACCAGAAGTAAAACCAAGTACACCAACAACTCCTGTTAAACCAGAAGTAAAGCCTAGTGTGCCTGATAATAAGCCAAGTACTCCAGAAGTTCCAGATTCTAAACCGTCAATTCCAGCAACTACCACTAAGACGGAAACAACCAGTGAAGTAATTCCATTCGAAACCCAAAAAGGTGCTAATGATAAATTAGATAATGGAATTACTAATATCAAAGTTAATGGGGAAAATGGTGAAAAAACACTTGTCTATCAAGTTACTTATGATCAAAATAATAAAGAATTAAGTCGAAAGTTAATTAAGACATCAATTACCAAACAGCCAGTGACACAAATTATTGAGTATGGAACGAAACCTAAAGTTGATATTAGTAAAAAAGAAATCACCGAAATTGAAGTAATTCCATATCAAACGCAAAACATTGATAATCCAAATTTGTTGAAAGGTGAAACCAAACAAACTGTAATTGGAGAAAATGGTGAAAGAACTAACACGTATTTAGTTACCATGGAAAATGACAAGGAAGTAACCAGAGAATTAATTAAGAGCGAAATCACTAAAACTCCTGTGAATGCCATTGTTGAACATGGTACTAAGGTTTTACCACAGACATATACAAAAGATGTAACCGTGGAAGAAGTAATTCCATTTACTAGTCAAACTATCGATAATCCTGATTTATCGGTTGGCCAACAACAAATTAAGGTGGCAGGTGAAAATGGGCTTAGAACTATCATTTATAAGGTAACTTATGATGTTGCCGGAACGGAATTGAATCGGATTGAAACATCAAATTCAGTAACTAAATTACCAGTTCAAGAGATTATCGAACGTGGTACAAAGCCAATTGTTATACCTGAACCAGAAGGACAAGATATTCAAGTTAATTTAAATGATCCAGGACCTGCAGCCCAAATAGCTATTAAAAATAGCAATGATTTACCGGAAGATACGAAGTACGTTTGGAAAAATGATGTTTCGACTAAAGCAGCCGGTGATTTCATAGGTACTATTGTTGCAACTTATCCAAATGGAACACTTCATGAAGTTACAGTAAACATAAAGGTAATTGATAATCGTCCAGATAATGAAAAATATCATTTGTCTGCTAAAACGATTGAGATCTATCGTGGGGATGCTATCCCTGATGTAATGAGTGGTGTTAATGGTATAAATGATTTGCCACAAAACATTAAAATCAATTGGATTAAAGAACCAGATATAAATAAAGTTGGTTTAAATGATTATGATGCTAAAATTATTTTTCCTGATGAATCGCAAACAGTCCTTAGTATTCCAGTAAATGTTAATTTAAGAGATAATGAAAAGTATTCAGTCGACATTAATAAAATTGTCGTAAGCCATAATCAAATTCCAAATGTTAATGACGGAATTAGTAATTTGGCTGATCTACCTTCTAACACGAAAATTTCATGGGAAAATCAGCCAGATACTTCTGAACCGGATACAATTAAAAATTACGATGCTTTAGTCCAATATCCTGATGATTCTGAGATTAAAATCAGTATTCCAGTCCAGGTATTAGTCGATAAGACAGGATTACAAGCTAATGTTGATAGTGTAAATAATTATGACCAAGCCAAGTATACGTTCGATAGTTGGCAGAATCTTCAAAATAATTTGCAAAAAGCACACAACATTTTAAATACATCTGATAGTAAATTAACACAAACGCAAATTGATAATGCTGATAATTATTTAAAGCAATCAATAAATAATTTAGTTCTTTTAAAAGCTAAGCCAGTAGTTGCTTTAATCAATACTACCAACGATATTTTTGATAAATCAGCTACAGTAACTTATCAAGTTACAGATAAAGATCAAACTATTAAGCAAATCGTATTAGACGTAACAATAGATGGTAAAACGGTTCAAACCGATAATTTGAATTTAGAAACTTTAAGTACGAAGTTAAATAATTTAGATTATGATGTTCCTTACCAAGTAACGACTGAAATAACTTATAATATTGGTACTAAAGATGATCAAGTTCAGACTTTGCCTAATTATTCAATTCAGTTAGAGCCAAAAAAAGTAGCACTTAATGATTTTAATCACATTAATTTAGTGAAAGTCAATGATGATGGTTCTACTTCACCATTAATTGGATTGCAAAGTGTTCCAACTGATACGACTAAATTATTAGCCAAAATCACTAGTCCAGATAAAAAAGATATTTATTTACCAATTACTAACATCAAGGAAAACGAAACTAATGATAAATATCAAGTTACAATTAATTATCCTGATTTAGTTCAATATGACGGAGATCAGAAGGTATTTAAACCTGATTATCAATTCATGGTTAATAAAATTGTTCCAACTGAAGGAACTTATACTAGTTTCGCTAAGTTAATCAACGACATGAATGCTAATCCATCTGGCAAATTTGTGATTGGTACTGATTTAACCGCCGATGAAATGCCAAATAATAGTGCTGAATCGTACGTACCAACTCAATTTACTGGTGAATTGTCTAGTGCTAATCCAAATTATAAAATTTACAATTTGAAGAAACCGCTTTTTAGTCAATTAACTAGAGCTAATATTCATGATCTTAATTTAGCTGATGTTAATATTTCAGGTACGCAGTCCGAAGTAGGGGCTTTATCAAAACGTGCCTATCAAACTAAGATTGATAATGTTCATGCTGCTGGTAATATTACGGCACCGGTCAGTGCTGGTGGCTTGTTATGCATGATTGCTCAAGTAAATATTAAAAATTCATCATTTACTGGTAATATCACAATTACAAATAATAACAATAATAATTATTTGGGCGGCTTGGTTGGATATATGTATGACCATACTTCGGTTTCAAATAGTTATGTTGATGTTAATTTAACGGCCAACGCCAATACTAATGATAATAAAATTGGTGGTCTTTTAGGTAAATTTGATAATAGTAACTCCATTAAAAATGCTTATGCTAAAGGGTCTATCAATAATACCGGCACAGCTGGCTTTGTTGGTGGTTTAGTTGGTAGTGCATATTGGAATGGTTCAATTACAAATGCCATTAGTTTTATGAAAATCAATCTGGGCAATAAGATTCATGGTGATACAGGGTATACGACTGCTCCATTTACAAATGTTTATTATGTAAATGATATAGCTAGTGGAAATGATTATCCTAGTGTAAAAGGTATTTCAGAAAATGAAGCCAGTGATTTAATTAAATCTTGGAATATTCCATCCGTTGATTTGCTTACTCCAGTGCAAAAAATTGATTTTACCCAAGTTACTGGTTATCAAGCGGATCATGACATAGCTTATCAAAATATGGCTAAGTTATTACCATTTTATGATCGATATACCTTAGTTCGTTATGGTAATTTAGTTGATAATGATAGTAAATTAAATAAAGTCGCTGTCTTAGCTGTTATACCAATACAAAATAATGTGATTGTGGGCAGTGCAATCAGTAATCCACAAGTCATTAATCAAATACTAATTCATTATGCCGATCATACGATTGATAAAATGGATGCAAATTACCATGGTAAATTTGAAAATACTAATATTTTAGAATACAACTTAGCTGACGGCTTGTTATATACACCAATGCAATTTGGTAATGATTATCAAGACCAAATTACTCAGGTCCTCTCAAAGATGCAATCGATTAAATTCTTAAGTCCTGAAATGTTACAACACTTTAATTTAATGTGGACGGATGATGACATAAAGGCAGCTCAGGATAAAGCGGTTAATGATTACAAGAATAATGCTAATAATCCAGCTATAACACCAGAAAAAGAAGCAGAATTACGAAATCAAGCTCAAACTGATTTGCAAAACGCAAAATATGATAAATTACGTGATTTGTATTTGATGGATCAATTCGAGCAAACTCAAGCAAATCTTAAAGCAGAATTAGTAGATGTTTTAGGCAATAGTGCCGTTATGAATTTAAACAATTCAACTGAAAATCAATTATTATCTGAAAAATTAGCTAATCATCAATTAGATATATTATTAGGATTATCTTATCTTAATCGTTTATATAATATTAATTTTGATAAAACTAATATTTTATCATTGGTTAAATATCATCCTGATTTTTATGGCAATGCAGTTGATGCGCTAGATTGGATAATTTCAGTTGGTCAGATGAATTATGATAATTTAACCGTTAAAAACAATTACAATGCTTATGGTGTTCAATTTGCTAAAACGACCGGTATTAGTAATTTACTTGATTATTTAGATGATAATCGCGTTTTATTTGCACCACAAATGGATGAAAATACTTGGTTTAAATCCGCAACGAAAGCTTATATTTCTGAAAATGAATCTAAAGAGGTGCCAAATGCTGAAGTTCGGATTTATCCAAGATTGAAGGGGATGAATCGAGCTGAATACCGTAATTACATTTTGCCACTTTTAAATTTAAGAGAAGATAATGTCTTTATGATTACCACGATGTCAACTATTTCATTTGGCATGTACGAACGGTACGTTGATCCAGCTTTAAAGATTGGTAATCCAGCTTTATATGCCAAAAAAGTCGCTGACTTCCATCAACAGATTAATGATTTTGGGGTTAAATATGCTAGATACTTTGATACTTGGTACAGAATCGTTGATCCATCAGTACGTAGTCGACTATTAACCCGTGATATTCCAGTTTGGGATGGTTATTGGATTATTGATAATACGCAAACTGGTTACTATAAGAATCGTTGGGTTGGTAAATATGATGAAACCACTTCAAGTATGATGGACTTCTTCGGTGCTATCGGTAAGTGGTATGGCGGAAACGGGACCGGAGCGTATGCAACTGGTAGTTTGGTTCATTTTGTAGTTGATGCTTCGGTAACAGATTATGGTACCTCAGTCTTAACCCATGAAATGACTCATAATTTTGATGGCGGTATTTACTTAAATGGATACGACCGTCGAACAAATCAAGGGGCTGAATCGTTTGCCCAGGGATTACTTCAAACTCCAAGTGGTATAACAGATGGTGCTTATGGTTTGAATTTAGTTTATAATTTTGATGATACAAAATTAAGAACGAAGAATGCTAGCCCACTTGAATTTCAAAACGCTAAAGATGTAGGGGACTATATGCATGGCGTATTTGATGTCACATATTTAATGGATGCCTTAGAAGCTCAAGAAACTTTGAAGCAGAATAAAGATGTGTTGAAGAAGCTATATAGTCATTTAACCTTTGATGATAACGCTAAAGCAGATAAAGTGGTTCCGTTCACTGATGCGGAATGGCATAACATGAATTTGAAATCCATTAATGATTTAGTTGATAATAACGTCATTTCGACTCGTTTATATGGAAATCAAAGTTATGGTCGCAATAATTACATCACAGTTGGTTTATATGCTCCAATTTATGCTGGAATTCAAAATAGTAATGATACTTCTGGTGGTTTGGTATTTAGAAAGACGGCCTTTGAATTAATGGCGGCTAAAGGATACGATGATGGCTTTGTTTCATACGTTTCAAACCGCTTTAAGAAAGATGCCCAAGCTGATGGAGTACCATATTCTGACACTTACATTATCAAGAAGATATTTGGCAATGAATATGCCAGTTTTGCTGATTTCAAGAAAGCAATGTATGCTCAAAGATTGCAAGAAGCTCAAACGGTAGGAATTAAGCCAATTGATATTCGTTGGAATAATCAAAATGTTCATATTGGAAGTTATGCTGATATGCAAAAATTATTTAGTGAGGCGGTCCAAAAAGACGTTGATTTAGCGATGAATAATCGTAATCTTCATTACATTGATGACTTGAAAGCTCAAATCTTACAAGCTTATCATCTTTCGACTGATGATTTTAAGAATTCGATATTCAACTAAATATAAAAAAACGCTGATGATTAATTTCATCGGCGTTTTTGTTTTGCTTAAAAATTTTCTATTTAATTTTCATTGTCATTATCTTGATTAATAAGTGTCGATTTTCTTTGCTTCATGATGTTCATTAATTCATCACTTGGCTTTTGCAATGGTAGTGTTACAACGCTATTCATAAAATCATATGATTGCTGTTGAGCCCAAGCATCATCATAATCCCAACGATGGTCTTGAAAGTGAGAAGGAACCTTATCAAAGAAACGAACTTTATTGTCAGGGGTAATTTGGAACGTCACTGAACCAGGATAACCGGCTCCAGCTAAATCAGCTAAAGCATATGTGCCCTTGGCGTAAACAATTTTGACACTTTTATTATAAGGGCTAACGGTTTTACCTGATTCATCAATTGGATCAAAATCATAATCAGTCCCATTTTGGAAATGATCTAAAATTTGGTCAGGCTTTTGTCCGCGATTTAATAAAATAGTATAGTAAGCTTCAATAGCTTGATCCTTATTAACGGGCATCCCCACTAGGCGAGCACCAAGTGGTAACTTACTATTTTTATCAATAGTGGTTGCTTTAGAACTAGAACTTGATTGACTGGCCATTTTGTTTTCTGATGTGCTGGAAGAAGAACTTGCTGATGAACCATCATTGGCAGCTTTGTAATCATTGTTATTACTTTTACTGCTATTTGGCGTCGAAATTGATTTATGATTAGTCATAAGACCACAGCCAGCTAATCCCACCATCATTAGTAAACAAGTGCATAAGTAAAATATTTTCTTCATAAAAATCCTCACAATCTGTAAGTATATGCTTTGTTATTCTAACATTATATATTTATAAATTTTAGCTAAAATAAAAAATCTCTCACTTAAGAGAGACGTTAGTTGGAGTTAATCTTTGTGATCGTCATTATTATGTTGATCTTCTAATTCTTTTATCCGTGCTTCAAATTCGTGTTGAATTTCTACTAAATCGGGAAGGTCATCAGCATCTGCGTTTTCGACAAATTTTTTTGCTTGGTCCGCTAAGTAATCAATAATGCGAATCACTTTTTTATCACTACTCATTTTATAATAAGCTCCTTATGTATAAATAATATGCGTCTATGATACCACTATTTTATATAAAAGTTATTTTTTTATAAGTTTTTCTGTTACTATATTAAATGTTAAATTATTTTTAGGAGATAAGAATATTGAAAAAAGCAATTTTACTTAGTGGATTAATGACATCTGCAATTTTATTGGTGGGGTGCGCACCCTCTAAACAACCAATGATGCATCAAAACAATCAAAATGATAGTAATTATAGTGCTGTTGGCGAAAGACAAGCTTCATCAAACCAAAGCGATGCGAAATCAGAGTCAGCCGACCATACTTTGTGGAATGCCAACAAAGACCAACAATTAGCTGATTTTATGAACGATTGGGCACCAACGATGCATCAATCATATCAAAAATATGATGGCACTAATCAGCTTAAAACTAGCTCTGGAACGCTATATCCGCAAGATTTAAATAAAGTATTAGTTAACCATCAAAAAGTTTCAATTGGTTGGTCACCAGATGGAAAAGGTAGCAATGAATATAATGTTGTTGCAATTTACAATGATAATACGAGTCCTGTTGAGTTTCACATCACATATTTATTCACTTTTCATGATGGTAAACCAGAAGTTTTAGTTGATCAATCAACTAATGGTGATATTCAATTATTCCCAACTAAAAATGAAGACGTTCAGAGTCATTTTGCTAAGATTGCAAATCAAAACTAAAATAAAAGACATTTCCCATTTATTTGAGAAATGTCTTTTTGCTTATTTATTTCCTTTTCCTTCGGTATCAGTTTTTAAAACAGTCATGAAGGCTTCTTGCGGTACTTCTACTTTTCCAACTGCTTTCATCCGTTTTTTACCACGCTTTTGTTTCTCCAAAAGTTTAGCTCGACGGTCTGGATCACCAGTATGAATTCGAGCTGTAACATCTTTACGATAGGCCCGAATATTAGTACGTGAGATGATTTTATTACCAATGGCGGCTTGAACTGGGATTTCAAAGTTACGGCGTGGAATGATTTCCTTTAAATTAGCGGTAATTTCATTGGCCCGTTTTTGCGCAAAATCACGGTGAACAATGAAGCTTAACGCATCAACTTTTTCGCCATTCAATAAAATATCAACTTTTACTAAATCACTAACTTTATAATCACCTAATTCATAATCTAATGAAGCATATCCACGGGTACTGGATTTTAACTTATCGAAGAAATCAAAGATAATTTCCGAAAGAGGTAATGAATATTTAACATTAACCCGATTATCATCAATATAATCCATCGTATCAAAAATACCACGTCGATATTGAGATAATTCCATTACTGCACCAACATATTCGCTTGGTACCATGATGCTGGCGTTTACATATGGTTCTTTAATATTTTTGATACTTGATGCGTCTGGCATATCAGAAGGGTTTTCGACGATTTTTTCACTACCATCTGTCATTTCAACATGATAAGTAACTGATGGAGCCGTAGTAATCAGATCAAGATTAAATTCACGTTCCAAACGTTCTTGTACAACATCCATGTGAAGAAGGCCTAAGAAACCACAACGGAATCCAAATCCCAAGGCTTCGGAAGATTCTGGTTCAAACTCTAACGCTGCATCATTCAATTGTAATTTTTCTAAGGCTTCACGTAAGTCATTATATTTGGCGTTATCAGTGGGGTATAAACCGGAATAAACCATTGGATTCATTTCACGGTAACCTTTTAAGGCTTCCTTGGCTGGATTGTCAGCTAACGTTACGGTATCACCAACACGTGTATCTTTAATATCCTTAATGCTAGCGGTTAAATAACCAACATCTCCGGCCATCAAGTAATCCCGCTTCAGTGGGTTAGGGGAGTTCACGCCAACTTCATTAACTTCATAAACGGTTCCGCTATTCATTAATTTGATTTTATCGCCAGGTTTAACCATTCCTTCGAATAAACGAACACTTAAAACCACCCCGCGATAATCGTCATATTTGGAATCAAAAATTAAAGCTTGAAGGGGGGCATTTAAATCGCCATCTGGAGCTGGAATCTTATCTACAATTTGTTCCAAAAGTTCTGGAATTCCAATACCTTGTTTGGCACTGGCCATTACGGCATCACTGGCATCCAGTCCAATAACATTTTCAATTTCATTTTGTACTTTTTTAGGATCAGCAGCTGGTAAATCAATTTTATTAATGACAGGAACAATTTCCAAATCATCATCAATGGCTAGATAAACATTAGCCAAAGTTTGGGCTTCGACACCTTGAGCCGCATCAACCACTAAGACGGCACCTTCGCAGGCCGCTAAACTCCGAGAAACTTCATATGAAAAATCAACGTGGCCGGGAGTATCGATTAAATGAAAAATATATTTTTCACCATTTTTAGCTTTGTAATGTAATTCAACTGCATTAAGTTTAATAGTAATTCCACGTTCACGCTCTAAGTCCATTGTATCTAGTAATTGATCTTGCATATCTCTTTTAGCAACTGTATCAGTTAATTCTAAGATGCGATCTGCAATGGTCGACTTACCATGATCGATATGGGCTACAATCGAAAAATTACGAATGTGAGCTTGTCGGTCTTTTAAATCTTTATATTCTGTCATATTTTAATCCTTTTCTTTTTATTCATTACTTTCATTATATCAATAAAACTACTTTATTTTAATTAAACACTTGATTTAAGCAGATATTTACTAATTTTCAATTTTGCTAAGCTATATTTATGCTAAAATAGTGTAAGTAGTTTTTAAAAAAGTATCAAGGAGCATCAATTAATGAACGACAATAAGCAACAAAACCAACAACCACAACAAAATTCAGGTCAACCTGAAAATAAGCAACCTAGTCAAAGTCAACCACAACAAAATCAACAGCAACAAAAACAACCTAGCCAACAACAAAATCAACCTCAGCAAAACAATAACCAACAACGAGCAAATAATGGTTATCAAAGAACACCAAGTCCTCGATATTATAATAATTATCGTAGTACTCCTTACCAAAATAATGGGGCCAATAGTCAAACAACACGTGCAACTGAAAGTTCTAGTTCAGATTCAAGCAGTAAGTCGTCCGCATCATCAAGTTCTTCTAAGAAACATAAGAATAATGATGTTGTAACAACTGTTGAATCAACTTCAACTCCAAGTACTAAGCCTATTAATAATCATCGTGGTGGCTTAATTTTTACTTTGATTTTGTTAATTATTGTCGTAATAGGTTTCATTGTTTGGCGGATTAAAAAACATAATCAAGGTTATACTGGATCTGGGATGAGTTTTAATATGCCAAAACTAAAATTCAAAATGCCTAGCTTTAACTTTTTAAAAGCTCCGCAAGGCCGTCATAGTCAACATAAAAAATAATTTTTGTAACCAAGTATAATTACATACTTGGTTTTTTTTCTAATAGTAAAGGGATTAATTCATGAAAACAGTTCAAACTGCATTTAAAAGAAAAGAGCAGATAAAGAGGATTAATTAACCGATTTTTAGATGAACATCAATTTAACTGATTATTATATGATGTAATTGCATGTAGGAATTAGCTTTTACTGGTCTGGAATAAGAAGATAGGGCTAAAGAACTAAAAAATTAGAAGATGCTAAAAGTGAGAAAGATGAAGATGATTATGAACCTGATAATTTATCTGATGAAGAACCAAAATACTATGACAAAGCTCTTGAATATAATCAAAAGATAGTGGATTCATCTACTAAAAATGAAATTAAGCAGATTTTAAACTACAAAAAGCCGATGTAAATGAATAAAGTCATTCCACTGGCTTTTTTATTTAACTATTAATCAAGTGGAATACTATATTTTTTTAATACTCCAGCTACTTTTAGCATTTCTTCTTCGGTATCATCTGAAATAGTGAGTTGTAAAAGTAAAGATTCTGACTCATCTGTATTCATGCTTAGTTCAAAATTATTTATTTCCAAGAAAATAGAGCAAGCCATAAAAGATGTTCTTTTATTACCGTCAAAAAAGATATGTTTCTTAGTAATTTTTTGCATTATATAGGCAGCCTTAATCCATAAATTAGGATATAATTCATGTCCAAACAGTATCATTTGGGGTTGCTCAATTACTAAAGATAACCCCTGAGGATACTGAATGCCATTATATGGCAAATTAAATTGTTTCAAGATATATTGATTCATTTCAATAATATCTTGTTCAGATAAATATTTATATTTCATTCGTCATTCAACCGTTCCATTAATTCTTTATTTTTATCAAATGTTTTTTTAATTTTTTGAAGCATCTCATTACTTACAGGTTCCTCTTTCTTAAAAGTGACGCTACGACCATCAGGAGAGACAATTTTTTTAAATTCATCCCCAGATTGCAAATGCATCCTTTCAACATCTTTCTTGGTTAATCTAATTCCAAATGAATTCCCAGATTTAAATAACTTTGCGGTTTCTTTACTATTTTGTTTTTGCAAAGTAACGCCTCCTTTTGTACTTACATTATACATTCTTGTAATCACCCTTTCTATAATAAATACTTGATTTAAGGCATTCAATTACAAATATGCATTTACTTAACGAATTATTTTTAAAATATTTGTCTGTATTAAAAAAGCTCTCAGAAAATTAATTCCGAGAGCTTAGGTTGGTATGAAAGATAATATTCAATTTTATTGTAACTAAATTTTATAAATTCTCATTGTGTTTATAGAACAAAGGTGAAAGTGGGGTAGCCTTTGAAATCAATTCATTATTTAATGCGGTAAATTGATTAATGGCAATATCACTAATTTTTTGTCCCGCTTCATTTAAAGTATCAGCTAATTCATCTTCTGATAAATCACGAGCTTTCTTTTCGTATTCATGCAATAAAGTATTCATATCAATATTAACTTTTTTACGTGTGTCATTTAAGGATTGAATAAATTCTTGATAATGAGCATCAACTAACACGCTCGATAATTTGAAAACCCAATAAGCTGAATCATTTGAATATGACTGGGCAATTCCATGATGGTACATTTCAGGTGTCTTAGTAATACCAGCAAAGAATGGTACATAAACACTTTGGACAGCTAATCCCATACATAGCCAGTGAATGCCACCGATTTCAATTGGTAAATCAGGTTTGATTTGTAAGATATGCGATTCTTGGGTAGCCGGTAAACTAACTGGTCGATAGCAGTGCTTTTCATATTCTGTGCCATTACCAGCGGGGTCATAAGGAGTTCCTTCATAATGAGAACCTAAAATGCGTTTAACGTCTTCGACTTGAATTAAATGACTAGCTTTTCTGATGAATGGCATATCATGACTTTGCGGTTCTTGTTTTATTTCAGGATTTAATAATTTTTGGCCGTACCAAACTCGGGGTGTATTATAAAATTCGTCTGATAAATCGTTTAAGCCAAAAATATTACGGAAATTGAAACCAGTTGGTTGGTCATTTAAATGATTTTTACTTACGAAATCTTGAATATCATATTTATACATAAAGTTTTCAGCATCATTAAAATCAATTTCTTGAATTGATAATTGGTTTGAAACGACAGCATACGAATCATCAGGAATGCGTTGAGCCACCCATTGATGACCACCAGCAGTTTCCATGTACCAAACTTCATTTTGATCTGAGAACAAGATGCCATTAGTTTCACAAGTACCGTATTTTTCGATAATCTTGGCTAAACGTAAAACACCGGCTCTAGCACTTTTGACGTATGGTAAAACGACTGTCACCATGGCTTCTTCACCAATACCATCTTTAATTAATGGATCAAAGCTTAAAACGCGGCCATTTGTATAAGCACTTTCAGTGGCACTCATCGCTACGCCGTATTCGTTAATACCATCTTCTTCAAATTCACCAAATTCAGCGGTCCATTCTGGTGTTGCAGTATATTTACCAGCTATTTTAGGTAATGGCATACTAAAGCCATTATCTTTGGAAGTGAAAATAGGTTGTTCTTCATGTTCTGTATGAGGATGAACCGTGAAGAATTTGGGCCAAGCGGGCTTAGAATCTTCATTGCGACCAATTAAAGTTGAACCATCAGCCGTAGCTTTTTTACCAGCTAGAAAACTAGTACAAGCAGAATATTTATCTGTCATAAAATAAAACCTTCTTTCAAATATGTATGTTTTTTAGTGATAATTTATCATCCTTTGAGGTAAGTTTACCATAAACGACGGGAAGCAAAGCGTTAAATTAGCCAAATAAAAATTTTATAAAGTTATTTATAATTCAAAGGTGTAAGATTATATCAAAGCAGAATAAAGGGGATAAAAATATGAAATTTAATTTATCAAAAGAAAAGCAAGAGCATATTGTATACATTTTGGCAAAATTGTATTGTGTTGTATCAGTATTAAATTTGATTGTGACTATCGCACAAAAGATTGTTGATCATAAAAAATTCAATAAATAACATAAAAAAGTGATTACTTCTAAAAATAGAAATAACCACTTTTTCCGTTTTAATTAACCAACATAATTGGTAAAACATTATACGTAGTCGAGTAAAGGAGTAATTAACCTTGAAAGACTACCGTTGCTCAGACTTAACACAGTCATTTTTTCTTTTCAATATTAAGCAGAAAAGGAGGAAAAACGATGGTGATAAGTTTAAGAGGACTAGATGTTTACCAATTTCGGTAATTGTTTCTATTTAATATGTTTAGGCATTTATCTTTTGGCCAAAGCATACGTAGAAATTAAAAAAGCTAATCGTAAATAACGATTAGCTATAACACTTAGTCTAAGCAACGGAGGCGAGGAATCCAGCCCTCGTTTTTTCGTATACAATTATATATTAAGGACAAATTTAAGTAAATAAATTACTAAGAGGGTTTAGATACGGAATTAATAGCATATAATTATGCGATGTTAATTGCCAAATAATAATTTTCGTGAGATTATTAGGATATTGGAAATCAACAATTAAGGAGGAATCGCTATGCCATTAGTTCATATTGATTTGATCGCTGGTCGTTCTGAAGACCAACTCAAAAATTTAGTTAAGGACGTAACAGCTGCTGTTACTAAAAATACTGGTGCTCCAGCTGAACACGTTCACATTGTTTTAAATGAAATGCAAAAGAATCGTTATTCAGTTGCCGGAGTTTTAAAGAGTGACGAAAAGTAATAAAAAAGATTGATTGCTTCGAATTGAAGCTTCAATCTTTTTTTACTTTGTCTGTTTGTTTTTTAAATAATGGTAAAGACCAAAAGGCACCAGATTTTCGGAGCCATTTAAAATCCGTGAAATATTGGTACGATGGCGATAAATGATAAAAGCAGTAAGTACTATCGCAACCGTTGATAAAATAACGTCATGAAATAGGAATGAAATACCTACTAAAATTAAGGCTGATATAACGCTAGCAAAACTTACCATACTTGATAACAATAATAAGATAATAAATAAACTAGCTGCAATTGTAAAGAATAAGGGATTATAAGCTAATAACATCCCCGCACTTGTTGCAACGGCTTTGCCACCACGAAAATGATCAAAGATAGAGAAAGTGTGGCCTAAAATGGCTCCTAAGCCAATTAAAAGCGGATTAATAGTATGAACATGGAAAATAATGGGTTGTAATGTAGCAATGGTTCCTTTTAATAAATCCATTAATAGGACAATCACTCCAGCTTTAACGCCTAAGACGCGAAAAGTATTAGTGGTTCCGGTATTACCACTACCTTCTTGATGTAAATCTTTATGAACACGTTTGGCCATGAGAACCCCAGAAGGAATTGATCCTAATAAGTAAGCGACGATAAACATTAAAACAATTTTTACCATGAAAAATCCTCATTTCATTTTAAATCTTTAATTAAATACTAGTACAAAGCTGTATTATAACATTTATCAGCCTTTTTTATCTGAAAAAAATAAGTTATCATATTAAGTACTGAACCTAAAAGGAGTAACATACATGCCAAAAACAAGTAAAACTACCTATGATGATTCTTCTATTCAAGTCTTAGAAGGATTAGAGGCAGTCCGTAAACGGCCCGGAATGTATATCGGTTCAACCGATACTCGGGGCTTACACCACTTAGTTTATGAAATCGTTGATAATGCGGTGGATGAAGCATTAGGTGGATATGGAAAAGAAATAAATGTCACAATTGAAGCAGATAATTCAATTACCGTGGTTGACCATGGCCGTGGAATGCCGGTTGGAATGCATAAATCCGGTAAACCAACACCAGAAGTTATCTTTACCGTTTTACATGCTGGTGGGAAATTTGGCCAAGGTGGCTATAAAACTTCTGGTGGTTTACATGGGGTTGGTGCCAGTGTCGTTAACGCGTTATCGGAAAGTTTAACGGTTAATATTGTTCGTGATGGCATCAAATATACCGAATCATTTGTCGATGGGGGACACCCCGTTGGCACTTTGAAAAAAATTGGTAAAACCTCTTACAAAAGTGGGACAACTGTCACATTTAAACCAGATAGTAAAATCTTCACAACTACTGTTTTTAATTTTAATACGCTAGCTGTGCGCTTACGTGAATCAGCTTTCTTGTTAAAAGGAGTAAAAATTACTTTAACTGATAAACGCGCTGGTCATGAACAAAGTGAAGAATATCTCTATGATGAAGGTATCAAGCAATTTGTTGAATATCTCAATGAAGATAAGGATACCTTAGGCGACATCATGTATTTTGATGGCGAAAAAAAAGGCATCGAAGTTGAAGTTGCTGGTCAATACAATGATGGTTATTCCGAAACAATCTTGTCATTCGTTAATAATGTTCGAACTAAAGATGGTGGTACTCATGAAGCGGGGATGCGTTCAGGTTGGACCAAAGCCTTTAATGAATTTGCCCGCAAAATGGAATTGTTAAAACCTAAAGACAAAAATTTAGAAGGATCTGATGTTCGTGAAGGTTTGTCAGCGGTTATTTCAGTTCGAGTGCCAGAAGAACTCTTGGAGTTTGAAGGACAAACCAAAGAAAAGTTGGGTACTCCAGAAGCTCGTGGCATTGTTGACGGTATCATTAGTGAGCAATTAGGCTTCTTCTTAATGGAAAATGGTGAATTTGCGCAACAATTAGTTCGCAAGGCCATCAATGCTCGTGATGCTCGGGTCGCCGCTCGTAAAGCGCGTGACGAATCGCGAAGTGGTAAGAAGCGGAAGAAAAAAGACCGTATTTTATCTGGTAAGTTAACACCAGCCCAATCTAAAAATGCCAAGAAAAATGAGTTATTCTTGGTCGAAGGGGATTCTGCTGGTGGTAGTGCTAAGCAGGGGCGTGACCGTAAATTCCAAGCTATTTTACCGTTACGTGGTAAAGTTTTGAATACCCAAAAAGCTAAATTACAAGATATCGTTAAAAATGAAGAAATTAATACCATTATTTACACTATTGGGGCAGGTGTCGGCAATGAATTTGAAGTAAAAGATAGTAATTACGATAAAGTCATTATTATGACCGATGCTGATACCGATGGAGCTCACATTCAAACTTTATTATTAACTTTCTTCTATAAATATATGCGTCCGATGATTGATGCTGGCAAAATTTATATTGCCTTACCACCTTTGTATAAATTGCAAAAAGGGGTAAATAAAAAAGCTAAAATTGCTTATGCTTGGACTGACGAAGAATTAGAAACTGTCAGCAAGCAGATGGGCCGTGGCTTTTCACTTCAACGTTTTAAAGGGTTAGGTGAAATGAATGCTGATCAATTATGGGAAACTACTATGAATCCCGAGACTAGAACACTTGTTCGCGTTCGGATTGATGATGCCACTTTAGCGGAAAAACGAGTAACCACCTTAATGGGTGATAAGGTCGAACCACGGCGGAAGTGGATTGAAAAGAACGTTGCTTTCTCAATGGAAGAAGATGGCAGCCTGCTTGATAATGAAGCCATTAAGAAGGAACATGGTGATTTAGACGTAGATGCTCCGAACCATCCAAATGGTGAAAGTAAATTTGAAGAAATGAAATTAGATTTAGATCAAAAATAAAGGAGGACCAAAATGGCAGATAAGCAAGCCAATATCCAAGAATTAACGCTTGAAGATATTATGGGCGATCGTTTTGGTCGCTATTCAAAATATATTATTCAAGAACGGGCCTTGCCAGACGTCCGTGATGGCTTAAAGCCCGTCCAACGACGTATTTTATTTGCGATGAATAAAGATGGCAATACCCATGATAAAGCTTTTCGTAAATCAGCTAAATCAGTTGGTAATGTAATGGGTAATTTTCATCCCCATGGTGATAGCTCCATTTATGAAGCTTTAGTTCGGATGAGTCAAGATTGGAAACTACGAGTACCGTTAATTGAAATGCATGGTAACAATGGTTCAATTGATAATGATCCGCCAGCTGCTATGCGTTATACCGAAGCGCGGTTAAGTCAAGCAGCGGAATCAATGTTATCTGATATTGATAAAGAAACTGTGGATATGGTGCTAAACTTTGATGATACCGAATTAGAACCAACCGTCTTACCAGCCCGTTTCCCTAATTTACTGGTAAATGGTGCCACTGGTATTTCAGCAGGATATGCGACAGAAATTCCAACCCATAACTTAGGTGAAGTGATTGATGCTGCACTGTATTGTATTAAGCATGATAATCCAACTTTGGAAAAATTAATGAGCTTTGTGAAAGGACCTGATTTTCCAACTGGTGGAATTATTCAAGGCTTAGACGGCTTAAAAAAAGCTTATAAAACTGGCCGCGGTCGGGTGATTATCCGGTCTAAAACTGCGATTAATGACTTAAAAGGTAATAAAAAAGAAATTAGAGTTTCTGAAATTCCCTATGAAGTGAATAAAGCTGTTTTAGTCAAGAAAATTGATGAAATCCGCGTAGCTAAAAAAGTGGATGGTATTGCCGAAGTTCGTGACGAATCAGACCGTGATGGACTAAGTATTGCGATTGAACTTAAGAAAGATGTCGATGCCCAAGGTATTTTAAATTATTTATTAAAGAATACTGATTTACAGGTATCATATAACTTTAATATGGTCGCTATTAATAATAAGCGACCCGAGCACATGGGCTTGAAGGCCATTTTACAATCATACGTTAAGTTTCAAAAAGAAGTCATTACCAAACGCACGCAATTTGATTTAAAGAAAGCTCAAGCACGATTGCATATTGTCGAAGGTTTAATTAAAGCATTATCAATTCTCAGTGATGTGATTAAAACTATTCGTCAAAGTAAAGATAAAAAAGATGCTAAGCAAAACTTAATTAATAACTTTGCATTTTCTGAAAAGCAAGCCGAAGCCATTGTGTCTTTGCAATTATATCGCTTAACTAATACCGATGTGACGGCACTCCAAGCTGAAGCAAAAGATTTAAATGATAATATTGCGGAATTTAATTTGATTTTAAATGATGAAAATGAATTAGCTAAGGTATTATCCAAAGAACTTCGGGAAATGAAGAAGCAATATGCAACTCCGCGTAAGTCTGAAATTCAAGATCAAATTGAAGAACTGGTTGTAGCTAAAACGGTGACAGTCCCAGAAGAACAAGTTATGGTATTGGTTACCAAGGGTGGCTACTTAAAACGGAGTAGTTTACGTTCTTATAAAGCCTCTGCTGACGATGATGGGGTAAAAGATGATGATCAAATCATCTTCAAACAAGAACTGAATACGCTCGACCATTTGATGATGTTTACGAACCAAGGTAATTTAATTCATCGTCCCGTTTATGAAATCAGTGAAACGCGTTGGAAAGATGTAGGAGAACATATTTCACAAACGATTGGCTTAGCTAGTGATGAATCGATTATTAAAGCCGTTTGCGTCCATGATTTTAAAGAACCATTAGTATTCTTAACTGCTACTAATGATGGTTATATTAAACGCACTACACTAGCTAACTATGCACCAGGTCGTAATTATCGTAAAAATGCGACAATGTACATTAAATTAAAGAGTGATTTATCCCGGGTTGTAGCTATTACCGCTTTACCAGCGGATATTAGTGACAAAACCGTCTTCTTAGCTAGCAAAAATGGTTATGGCTTGCGCTACCAGATTGATGAAATTCCTGAAAGTGGGGCGCGCGCAGCTGGCGTTAAATCAATGGACTTACGGGATGATGAGGTTGCTAGTGTTGCGATTGTTAATGAAGATAGCGAAGTAGGAATTATTACAAATCGTGGAGCCTTCAAGAAAATGAAAGTGGCTGAAGTTAGTCCCACAAGTCGCGCTCGGCGGGGTGTTCAAATTTTACGAGAATTAAAACGCGATCCACATCGGATTGTGGCTATGCTGAACGTTGATAAGCAAGCAATTGTAGAAGTTATTACTGACCGAGAACAGCGCCAAGATATCATTTTAGCTAAACATCATCCAGCTGATCGTTATTCTAATGGGAGTTTTGTCCTAGATACTGATGTACAAGGTCAACCGATTACTATGATATATAAGAGTGTTAGCCACGTTACAGCATAGTAATTATTTTTAATGGGGTTTATTGTTTGCTCTTTTAAGCAATTCCATATACACTGAAATTAGAAGATGTCGTCTATATGAAATTGAGGTGATTGATAAATGCAATCCAAACAGGAACAAATTTTCTCATCAAGAACAATTACGTACTTCTTGCAATTGTCGGATACAATGAACTATACTCAAGCGGCGCAAATCTTAGGAATTACCCAGCCCGCTTTATCACAACAAATTAAAAAACTTGAAAAAGCCGTCGGTGCTCCACTATTTTATTCTGTCGGAAAACGACTTCGATTAACTGACGCCGGTTATACCATGTTAACGGCTAGCCACCAAATTAATAAGGTGCTTAATAAAGCTACTGATGAGATTCAACAATCATCCAGTGCTAAAACTGGTGAAATCTTTATTGGGGTTCTTTCATCAATCGAAACGCGTGTGTTTGAAGACTTTATTGTCAAATATTTTGATAAAGAACCTGATATCAAGATTTCGTTCATTTTACTTAACCGCAAAGAAATCTGGGAACATTTAGAAAATAATACGATTGATTTAGCGATTATGTACTTGCCAGATGAAAATATTAAAAATTGGAAACCTTATGAAGTTAAAAATATCATGCATGATTCATTATTATTGCTTCATCATAATCCAATTATGCATGACTTAGATGAAATTACCCCAAGTCAAGCGGCTCAGTTGAATTGGGTCACTTATCCAAAAGGTTTTTACCTTCGCGAAGCTTTGGAAAATGAATTTACAAAGCAACTAGTTGATTTTCCAAAAATTAAATCAACGATGACTACGCCTGATCAAATTGGTCGTTTTGCAGAAAATAGTGAATTAGTCACGGCCTTGCCTAAATCCTATTTAGATTCCCATCAGCACATGGATGGTATTTATACTAATAGTTTCAAACCAGCCATTAATTTTGATTTAGATTTTGTTTTTCGTAAAGATAAAATAAATATTCCACGAATCAAGAACTTTTTAGCTGAATTTGACCAATATTTAGATGAAAAAGGGTATACTAATAGATTAGAGGATATGAAAAAATAATTTATAGAGGAGATTTTCGATAATGAGTAAACAACTTGTTTTTGGACATGCTAATCCAGATACTGACGCCATTGTAGCTGCAAAGGCTTTGGCATATTTTGAATCAAAAATGAACATTGATGATGATTTTGAAGCCGTTGCTTTAGGTGAACCAAACGCTGAAACAACATACGTTTTAAATCACTTTGATGAACCAGCTCCACGTGTAGTAAAGACTGTTGCTAATGAAGTAGATAAAGTTATGTTAGTTGACCATAACGAACCACAACAAAGTGTTAGTGACATTGATAAGGTTCAAGTTACAGCCGTAGTTGATCACCACCGCATTGCTAACTTCAACACTGCTTTACCTTTATTCTATCGTGCTGAACCAGTTGGCTGCACAAGCACTGTTTTAACTAAGATGTTTAATGAACAAAAGATTGAAATTCCTGCTAAGTTAGCTGGATTAATGTTATCTGCTATTATTTCAGATACATTATTATTGAAATCACCAACTACAACTTCATTCGATAAAGAAGCTGTTAAGGAATTAGCTGAAATTGCTGATGTGGACGTTGATTCTTATGGTATGGATATGTTAAAAGCTGGAACAGATCTTTCAAGCAAGTCTGATTTAGACTTAGTTGAAGGGGATGCTAAGAGCTTTGAAATGGGTGGCAAGTCTATTCGCATCGGCCAAGTAAACACGGTTGATTTAGATGATGTTTTTGCTCGTCAAGCTGGTTTAGTTGATACAATGAAATCAGAAAACCAAAAGAATGGTTATGACATGTTTATCTTACTTGTAACTAACATCTTATCAAGTGATTCACGCTTATTAGTTGTTGGTGAACCAAAAGATAAAGTTGAAAAAGCCTTCAATGTTAAATTAACTGCTGATAATACAGCTGATTTACCAGGCGTTGTTTCTCGTAAGAAACAAGTTGTTCCTCCTTTAACAGAAGCTTTTAACTAAACTATAGAATATCAAAGTCGCCTTTTATGGGGCGGCTTTTTTTGTAAGCATATTATTAGTATTTTTAGTTATTTTCTCTTACAATGTTAAACGTTAGGGGAGGTAAACAATATGACAGAAAAATATTCTAAAGCAGAGTTAAAGCAACGTTTAACACCAGAAGAGTACGCTGTTACTCAAGAAGCCGCTACGGAACGTCCATTTTCCGGTAAGTATGATAATTTTTATGAAAAGGGCGTTTATGTTGATGTAGTGAGTGGTGAACCTTTGTTTAGTTCCAATGACAAGTTCGATGCCCATTGTGGCTGGCCAGCATTTAGTAAGCCAATTGACCAAAAAAACATCGTTGATAAACGTGATCAATCATTTGGCATGGAGAGAGTCGAAGTTCGGAGTAAAGACGCTAATGCACATTTAGGTCATGTGTTTAACGATGGACCGATTGATCGTGGGGGGATGCGATACTGCATTAATTCAGCAGCGCTTAAATTTATTCCATATGATAAATTGGATGAAAATGGATTAGGTTATTTGAAAAAAAATTTTGAATAAAATTAAGGCATCTACTGAGCTTGGTAGATGCCTTTTTATTTTTTAATGAAATAATAAACGGTGTAATATCTGATAAAAATTTTCTCTTTTTCCTACTAATATAATCAGAACTGTTTTATTTAGTTCGTTAATATCATATGCAATGCGATATTGTACACCAGCATATTTAAATTTAACTGTGAACAATAATTGTAAATCACCAGATTTTTGGATCCCTATACTAGGATTTTTAGCAATTACATCGTAAATGTTATCAATAATCATTTGCTTTAAATTGTTGTCACGTGTTTTCTTCAAATACTTAATTACATACTTTCCAAGTTGCACATCATAAACCAATTAATTTTTCAGCCTCTTCCTTTGTTAGGATAGGCTCTTGTTTTGTTTTGTTAATCAAATTATCAATAGCATCAGGGATTGATTGCTTAACATTTTTAAATTTATTTATTAATGATTTACCCTCATATCCTTGATTTATTAAATCTTGTAAAACATCTGTATCAAAGTCCCATATGTCTTGATCTTGAATAAATTCATAAAAAATCCCGTGTTTAGTTAATTTGGGGACAACTGTAATTCCTGCTTTAATGTTGAATGATTTCGGAACGGTTAGTGTTATAGCATTACCTTGTTGACGTGTTTTTGTATATTTCAAAGAAAACACCTCCTTTAATTTTATTATATATATATCAAAAGTAATTACAAGTAATTGATTAACAAACAAGAGCTATAATAAAAATACGTAATATAATAATAAAATTTTTTGAACTATCTAAAATTTGTTTTAGTTATAATATAAGTAAACAAAACAAAGTAGAAAATTTCATTATGATTCTAATAGTTTTAGGAGGAATATGAAGATGGCGATTTATGAGACTAAAGTAGTTCAAATGGGGGATGGGCTAGGCGTTATTATCCCAGATGAGATTGTTAAAGCTTTGGATTTAAAGATAAATGATGAGTTTTCGGTTGAAGTAAAAGGAGATAGTATTATATTTAAACCAATTAAGAAGAATAATAATCATCAATAATAAAGGAAAAATAAATTTGAATTGATTAAATAATTACAATTAACACAAAAAAGCTCTCAGAAAATGATGTGTACCCTGAAAGTTGAAGTAACTTTCGGGGTATTTTTATGACTAAAATTTCAAAAGAAATTAAATATAAAGCAATATTAGAGTATGAAAATAATGAAGGTGGTAAATTTAAAATAGCGGAAAAATATGGTATATCTTCGAGATTATTTGGTATGTTAATTGCTGCTTATAAACAACATGGACCAGCTGTTTTATTTAACCCGCCAACTGTCATGTCAGAATTTAGAAATAAAGTCACTAGATGGACTATTTCCCATAATGCTAGTTTGACCAAAGTAGCTGCAAAATTTGGTTATTGTGGAACGGCTCAAATTTCAAATTGGAAAAAATATATTCACGAAAAGGGCCTAATGGGTTATTATCATTGAAAAAGGACGGACAAAAAATATGCCTAAACGAAATGATAATCAACCTAAAAAATT
>X285_Short_beaked_Echidna__coassemble_427_pt1 | contig 29594 bp, 23 predicted proteins | sample X285_Short_beaked_Echidna__metabat2_high_PE_004 | metagenome-assembled genome bin X285_Short_beaked_Echidna | reverse complement strand
CAGGAATCATAATGTGATCTTGTGATCCATCAGGATATGTGACTGTTGCTGGGTACTCTGTCGTACCTTCCTTAGTTGTGTCAGGAGTCTTGTCCCAATCTACTGTTGTTCCAGCAGGTAAATCAGGTAAGTTCTTGATACCATCACTAGCCTTAGGTTCACTGTCCTTAGGTGCAACGATTGGTTGTGTTTCTGGTGTGTATTTATCTGCATCATTAGGAATGACGTTTACTGGAATTTCAACTGCATCCTTTGAACCGTCAGGATATGTGACTATTGCTGGATAACTTGTCTTACCAATCTTGCTTGTATCTGGTGTCTTATCCCATGCAACGTTTGTGCCGGCAGGCAAGTCCTTCATGTTTGAAATACCACTAATAGCTTCAGGAGCCTTATCACCATGTTTTACAGTAATTTCTGTTGTTTTTGGCGTATAAGTTTCTGCATCACTTGGTACGTGAACAGGAATTACTACTTGATCTTGTGATCCGTCTGGGTAAATTACGATTGCTGGATAATCAGTTGTTGTACCAGGCTTGGTTGTATCTGGTGTCTTATTCCAATCAACTTTAGTACCAGCTGGTAAGTCTGGTAAGTTCTTGATGCCATCACTTGCTTTTGGTTCGCTACCCTTTGGTGCGATGATTGGTTGTGTTTCTGGTGTGTAATTATCTGCATCATTAGGAATGACGTTTACTGGAATTTCAACTGCATCCTTTGAACCGTCAGGATATGTGACTATTGCTGGATAACTTGTCTTACCAATCTTGCTTGTATCTGGTGTCTTATCCCATGCAACGTTTGTGCCGGCAGGCAAGTCCTTCATGTTTGAAATACCACTAATAGCTTCAGGAGCCTTATCACCATGTTTTACAGTAATTTCTGTTGTTTGTGGTGTATAAGTGTCAGAATCAGAATTTATCATAATAGAACCATTAAATTCTGATTGATTGTTAAATCCTTTAACTCCATTTACATATCCACCATTATTCACAGTAGCAGTATTATATTGAACTTCACCATTTATTTTAATTGAGCCTAATTGTTTAGATTTCAAATCGTTAATTTTAATATTTAATGATTTATTAACTGCAATTTCAGGTAAAACCATTTCTAACTTGGAATCACTAATCCAAGTAAATGATTTAACATTATCGATTTTTTGAACATCACTATGATTTATTGGCTTCGAAAAATCAACAATCAATTTACTACCTTCAGCAACTGGCGATTGACCATCATTCGTCAAAATGATTGGATAATTGAATGCTTCACTAATAGCGGATGAAACGGATGACACTCTAGCTTGAACGTTACTGCCATCTACAGCATCAACGCCTGTTAACCCACTAACTAATATATCTCCATTATCTTTAAGACCAGTATGTTGTACTGCAGTATTAGCAGCTTTAAATACAACATGTAATTTTGTGGTATTACCATTTTTATAAACAAATCCCTGAGAATTTTGTGCATTCGTGATAAATGTTGCTAGTGGCTTAACACTATCAATATTGTCAGGAATTAATGGATTGTTACCATCATATATTATGGTTTTTATTTGGTCTGTACCATTAATATTTCCGTTACTAATCCATGATGGTGTAATAACAACTTCTTTATTCCTATCAACGTCAATATCTTGACTAATGCCATCATTCCAAATAGCATTAACAGCTAGTCGACTAGTAACATAATTAATGGTCGTATCAGGATAGGTGATTTTGACAACAATTGGTTGAATTTTAAGAGATCCAGTAGATGGAAATAAATATTGTTGAGCACCCGACTCACCTTGCTTGGCAGGTGTGACAACGCCAGGACGTCCAGCTTCTGGTTTGAACCAACCTGATTCAAAATCAAATGTAGTACCTTCTGGTAATGCATCAGCATTCTTAATAGCATCTTTTGCTGTAAAACCACCAAGGGTATCATTTCCACTAGGGAAATACTTACCTAACCAAATAACATTTTGTTTATTTTCTGGATTAATAATGCCTGATTTTCCGGTACCATCACTGATAGCTTGTCCATTCTTACTAATTCCTACAATACCATCTATGTTCCAAGTAAATTGCTTATTTGTATTAACTTGTACATTGTATCCTTCAGCTCCATTTTGTTGAATAGGATTATAAATAATTGCAGGTCCCTTTTGATCAACCCCATGATCATTATTATCAGTAAATCCTGATAATGGGGCATCATGACGAGGTGTTTGCCAATTAATATTATTTGGTAATTGACTCATATCACCATCTTTAAATTTATTGATTGTTTGCGCTTTTATTTCATCATTTGTATTTGCAGCTGAGGTAACTGGTGAAACAGCTGCATTAACTTTTTCAGTTGCAGCACTTGATGCAGCTGATGATGTTGCAGCACTAGAAGTTGCAACTTTTTCTACAGCAGGTTCATTTGATGCATGCATTTCATCAGCAGAAACCTGACCATTCAATGCAAAGATACCAAATCCGATACCAACTAAAACAGAAGCCACTCCAATATTTAATTTACGTAATGAAAAACGAAAGTCTTTGCGATTCATTTTTTGGTTATAAAAACTCATATTATTTTTAGAAACCATAAATATATCACCTTTCAAATAAAATATGTAATTTAAATTACATCTAATCTCGTTTACGTTGCTAGACTAACATTATTTTATTTTTTTATAAAACAAAACGTTTTGAAATTTTTATAGCTTTTAATTTTAATTCACAAAAAAGCTTTTATATCAGTATTTTATAATTAATATTATAAAAGAATAAGCTTTGTATAAGATTTAAGTTATGGTTTACCACTTTTGAATTTTATAAATAAATTGATTAATTACATATAAAAAAAGGACTAATGTGCTTAACGCACTAGTCCTTTTTTTATAAAAGTGAATGTTTAAAATTACTTCAAACGTTCATTTAATTCTTTAGTTTTTGCTTCATATCCTGGGCGACCTAATAAAGCAAACATATTTGACTTGTATTCTTCTACACCAGGTTGGTTAAATGGATTAATTCCATTTAAGTAACCAGAAATACCAACAGCTGCTTCAAAGAAGTAAATCATATATCCTAAAGTATAAGCACTTTGGTCAGGAATATTAACCGTCATAACTGGAACACCACCATCATTATGGGCAAGTGTTACACCTTCATAGGCTTTCTTGTTAACTTCATCCATTGTACGACCTTCAAGATACTTCAAACCATCTAAGTTATCAGCTGATTTAGGAATATCAATATCATGGTTAGGTTTTTGAACATTAATTACAGTTTCCATTAAATTACGTAAACCTTGTTGAATGTATTGACCTAATGAATGTAAATCAGTTGTAAAGTTAGCAGATGAAGGATAAATTCCCTTTTGGTCTTTTCCTTCTGATTCACCCATTAATTGCTTCCACCATTCACCAAAGTATTGTAATGTTGGTTCATAGTTTTCAAGAAGTTCAGTTGTATAACCTTTACGATATAAGATATTACGAAGAGCAGCATATTTGTATGCATCATTTTTTGTAACATCTGGATTTGTATATTCTTCACTAGCATCTTTGGCACCTTGCATCATAGCATCAATGTCACCGCCAGCAACGGCGATTGGTAATAAACCAACAGCTGATAATACTGAGAAACGTCCACCTAAGTCATCAGGAACAACAAATTCTTCATAGCCTTCAGCATCAGCTTCAGTTTTTAAAGCACCTTTTGCGCGGTCTGTTGTTGCATAGATACGGTTCTTAGCTTCATCTTTACCATATTTAGCAATTAATTTTTCTTTTAAAACACGGAATGCAATTGATGGTTCAGTTGTTGTACCAGATTTAGAAATAATGTTAAGAGAAAAATCACGGTCTCCGATTAAGTTTAAAACATCTGATAAGTATGTTGAACTAATTGAATTACCTGCAAAAATAACTTGTGGTGCACCATTTCTTTGTTCCTTAGTTAACATATTGAAGAATGTATTGTTTAAGAAATCAATAGAAGCTTTTGCACCTAAATATGATCCACCAATACCAATTGCAACTAATACATCTGAATCATTACGGATTTTTTCTGCTGCTTTTTTAATACGAGCAAATTCATCTTTATCATAGTCAGAAGGTAAGTTTAACCAACCTCTAAAATCGCTACCAGCCCCAGTTCCTTCACGTAAAACCTTGTCAGCTGCTGTAACCATTGGTTGAATTTCTGAAAGTTCATTATCATGTACAAATTCAGAAACGCTAGAACTATCAAGTGAAATATGTGCCATCATTCATTACCCCTTTTTTTAAATTCATTTTTAATTATACAATAGATCTAATTATTTTAGTAATATTAGTTCAATTTAAATACATTTTTACAAAATAAAAAGCCAGAACACAAAATTCTGACTTTTATTCACTATTCTATTATTTTAAAGTAGCTAATAAAGTTTCACCAACAATAATTAAAACCGTTCCAATTACAGTATAAATCATTTCTCTTCTTGTCTTGTGTTCGCCTAATAACCAAATAGAACCAAATGTTGAAATAACAATTCCTGCTTGGGCAAGTGAATAACTAATAGCAAGTCCAACAGTAGGAATAGCCAAGAACATGAAAATATTACCAGTACCCCAAATTAAACCAGTAATAATGTTTAAAAATGTTGGCTTGGCATTAATTTGTTTTTGTTCTTTAGCAACTAATACAAATAAAAATGCTCCAATTAACATACCAATAGCTTGTGGGAAAATAACAGCCTTAGCATCAACATTAGCAAATCGAACTACTAAAGTATAACCAATATAACCAACTGTTGAAATTGTTAAAGCACGAATTCCAGCTGGCATATTTTCATGGAAATGAACTTTTCTTGGATCATTCTTATCCTTTAATGAAGTCATTGCTGCACCAACAATTAAAATCAAAACAGCTAACGAACCAATCATAGTCATTCTTCCTGATGTCCATTCATGCCAAATGATTACCCCAGCTAAAGCATTTCCAGCTAATTGTAATCCAGTAGAAATTGGAACTGTTTTAGAAACACCAATGTGCTTCATGGAACTAAATTGATTAAATTGACCCACAGCCCAGAACAAACCAGAAATCAAGCCAGCAATCCAAATTTTTCCATCCAATGCTGGATGATAAATAAATAATGTTATTAAAGCAAAAACAACAGCACCCATTGTCATACCAAGTGTTTGTTGTGATGCACTACCACCTAGTTTTCCACTAACTAGTCCAATACTTCCCCACATTATAGCAGGTAACAATGCGATTAAAATACTCATAATCAATTCTCCTAATAATACTTAAAAATATTTCAGTCTCTCTTCTTATAAACAGGACAATAAACTATTTTAGCAGTTTATGAAAGCGAATTCCAATATTTTTTTTATTTTAACCCAAAAAATTTAAAAACCTTCATTAATATACCCCTTAAAACGGATAAGCTTATATATTACAGGGATTAGAAACTAAAAATAATTAAATTATGTTTTCTAGATTGCAGAAAAAAGACAACTTTTACAAAACAATTAAAAACAGATATAAAAAAAATCTTTTTTATGTTAATATATAAATGTTGTGGAGAGGATATCTCTTTACTTTCTAAAAGAATATTGGGAGGAAACAGTTTTATGTCATTTATTAATGGTACAGAAACATTTGCAGCTGCTCGTAAGGGTCATTATGCTGTAGGTGCTTTCAACACAAATAACCTTGAATGGACTCGTGCTATTTTAGCAGCAGGTCAAGAAACACGTACACCAATTTTGATTCAATCATCAATGGGTGCTGCTAAGTACATGGGTGGTTACAAGACTATTAAGAACCTCGTTGAACACGAAATCGAATCAATGGGCATCACAGTTCCAGTTATCATGCACTTAGACCATGGTAACTATGAAGCTGCTAAGGAAGCTATTGCTGCTGGTTATAGCTCAGTTATGTTTGATGGACATGACTTAGACTTTGAAGAAAACCTTGTTAAGACTAAAGAAATCGTTGCTTTAGCACATGCACAAGGCGTTTCTGTTGAAGCTGAAGTTGGTTCAATCGGTGGTGAAGAAGACGGTATCATTGGTGCTGGTGAATTAGCTGATGTTGAAGAAGCTAAAACTCTTGCAGCTACAGGTGTTGATTACCTTGCTGTAGGTATTGGTAACATTCATGGTGTTTACCCTGAAAACTGGAAAGGTTTAAACTTCGATCGTTTGAAGGAACTTGCTGATGTTATTGATACACCACTTGTATTACATGGTGGTTCTGGTATTCCTAAGGAACAAATCATCAAAGCAATTTCAATGGGTATTTCAAAAGTTAACGTTAATACTGAACAACAAATTGCTTGGTCAAACGCCGTTCGTAAATACTACGAAGAAGGTAACGACAAGAAGACTAAAGGATTTGACCCACGTAAAGTTCTTGCTTCTGGTACAGAAGCTATCAAGAACACTGTTGAATCACGTATCGACTGGTTCGGTACTCCTTCACTCTGGTAAAATTCTTAAAGCACAGTTTAAAAACTGTGCTTTTTTTATACCTTTTTTTATAAATTAAAACTGTGATGAGCCTTTTCTCATCACAGTTTTTTCATAAAAAAAGGATTGTTGAAATAAAATTCAACAATCCTTTGAGTTAAATTAAACTTTTATTTTAGTACCAGCCCTTTGCTTGCCATGCAGCTTGAGCATTTGACCATGATCCATAACGAGAATGAACATAATTATCAGCAACTCGTTCTTGATTTGCTTGTGAGTAATCACCATTTAAATATGAAGCATCTAATTGATAACGTCCAACATAACGGCCATTACGAGCTGAATATGAACCACCAGATTCACGTGAAGCAATCCATTCTTTAGCACTTGCTTCATTTCCACTGGCTTGTTGAACTGGTGCTGCAGCTTGTTTTACTGGTGCAGCTTGTGCAACAGGTGCTTGTTTAACACTTTGTTTTTGAACTGGTGCTTGAACAGCAGTATTTTGTGTTGAGGCAGCTGGTTTATTAACTGTTGGTTGATTTACTTCAGGTAACTTTTGTTCGTCTGATTTAGTTGCTTGACGAATTTGTCCACCATTAGTAATTACTAATTTTTGTCCGACAGTAATGAAATTAACATCTGAAATGTTATTTGCTTTTGCAATAGAATTATAGTCACCATTTAAATTAAAATCATAACTAATTTGTGATAATGTATCCCCTGCTTTAACAGTATAAATTTCATCAGCACTAGCACTTGTATTGTTTGAAACCATTACAGCAGCTCCTAAAGCAGCTCCTGATAATAACGCAATTGATAATTTAGAAAATTTACTTTTAATAGACATATAGATATAAACTCCTTTGTTTCTAATCTTTTAATTTTTAAAATTTAATTTTGTATTTGTTGCCTCTCAACAGTTAATTACTTTACAGGACGTTTGTTACAGATATATTTAACAAACATACCGGTTATAGTTTTTTTCGTAAATGTTTGAAACATTTCGTAATAATTGTCATTAGAAATGCCTAAAATACGGCATTCGTCCGCTATAGTGTTTGATAAAAAATGAAATATTTCTTTTAAAATAATGACTAAATTTATTAATTTACTGGATTTATTGCTTCATAATATAGCTATATTTAATCATGTCTGAATTTATATAACTCATTAATGGTTAAAAAATTTAAATCATGATTCAAATTTTTTAACCATTAATTTATAACTATTATTTAGACATGAATTTGACCAATATTATTGATTAATTTTATATCTAACTAACTGTTATTAAAAAAACTGCAATAAATTTTACTTCATCCCAGAATTTTTTGTAGAGCCAATATTTATTCATCAACACTTTATGTTAAAGAGCCCAAAAAAAAGAAGCCTAAATAAGGCTTCTTTCTAAAAAACACTATTTAATTATCTATCTTAGTACCAACCGTTAGCAACCCAGAATGACTTGGCATTTGACCATGAACCATAACGTGATTGAACATAGTTATCAGCAACACGTTCTTGGTTAGCAGCTGAGTAATCACCATTTAAATATGATGATGATAATTGGTAACGTCCAACATATTGTCCGTTTGATGCTGTATATGAACCACCTGATTCACGACCAGCAATCCATTCTTTAGCACTTGCTTCATCGCCTGTTTGAGCGATAGCAGCTGTTTGCTTTGGTTGAGCCTTAGCAGCAGGAGCAGGTGTATTGTTTACTTGTTTATTTTGTTGTTGTGTATTGTTATTGTTATTGTTATTTGAGTTGTTATTTTTGTCTACTTCAGGAAGACTGTTAATTTCTGCTTGAGTAGCTTTCTTAATTTCGCCATCGTTTTTGATAACTAATTTTTGGCCAACTGTAATGAAGTTAGCATCAGCAATGTTATTAGCCTTAGCAATTGAATTGTAATCACCATTTAAGTTAAATGCATAACTGATTTCTGAAAGTGTATCTCCAGATTTAACTGTGTAAATTTCGTCCGCACTTGCACTACCACTAGTTGTGATCATAGCAGCACCTAAAGCTGCTCCAGAAAGTAATGCGATAGAAAGTTTTGAAAATTTACTCTTGATTGACATATAAATAAAAATCTCCTTTTTTAATAAAAAACTTTTTTAAAATTTGTTTTCTTCATTTCAACAGTTAAATACTTTACAGGACCTTTGTTACAGACATATTTAATAAAAAACGGATTTTGGTCATTTTATGTAAGATTCTGTAATATTTTGTAATAAAATGTTCTATAAACGCTGTTATAACAGCAATTATCTTTTTTTGCTAAAAAATAAAATTGAAATATTATTTGCAAAAAAAGTGATTAAAATCAAAAAAAATGATTGATTTTAGGACAAAATCAATCATTTTTAATCTTCTTATTTGTCAAATCTTTCAGCATTTTTCATATACGTTAGCTCGTCATATAAAATTTGCTTTCTTAATTCATTGGCCATTTTAATGGACAATTCATTTTTGTCTAACTTTTGTTGTAAAAAGTATATTTCATCTTCAAATGCAGTTAAAAATTGTTTATAAAGTCTTTCACTATTAGGTACTTCCATCGTTATACGACGATGTCTTTGACGATAATATTTACTTAATTGATATAAATAACTTCTATCATACTTTTGAAATTTCTTTTGCATAGAAATATATTTTTTGACTGCTTTCAAACCAGTTTCTTCCATTAAAGTAATATTATCATGATGTTCATTAAATAATTGTTTCCAATAACATTGGGTAGCAATTAGGGTTGAAGTCAAAGTTACATCTTGAAAATCTTGAATACTTTGTGTTAAATCACGAATGTTTGATCCATATTTAAATCTCATAAATATATTACGAAAAGGATTATTTTGGACGGTCATGACGCTATAGTCTACAAACTTTCTATAATATATAAATTCAGTATGCGTTATTTTACCTTCATCATATAATGTTTTAACTGCCGCTAATTCAACTTTAGCCGCTTCATGATAAAGTCGATTTAATTTATAATCCCCTATTTTATTTCGATGGTTATATAATTGGTCTTGCAATGCATCAACTACCATTTGTTCTTCGGCTGCAAATTGAGATTTGTGTAGTTTAAAATTATTAATGGTTAACATAATAATTTCTCGTCTAAACTGATGGATAGTTTTTTCATGATTAACTGGTAATTTAGTCATTTGAGGAATAATTATGGCAGAAACAATCAAACTGATAATAATTACCACGGTAACAATAAAAATCAATGTATCTCTAGTGGTTACAGCACCATCGCTTATTCCATTTGGAAACAATAAAGCAAGCGATAGCGAAATCGTTCCACTGGCCCCACTGAATCCCATTAACAATGCATTATTCCATTTACTAGTTTCGTTAGTCTTAGTGCCAACTAGTAAATATCTGGTCCACAAAATTCGGATTACTAATTTTAATAAATAGATAAACAACCCGATAAATATTAATTTTAAAATAAGACCTTGATTAACATGAGTTATCTTTAAAATTATTCCAATCAAAGAAAGACCCAATAAAAAGAAAATGGTACCAGACATGATTTGCTCTAATAAACTCCAAATATTACTTCGAATAAGTTGAAATTCACTAGCTAATAATTGTAATCGATCATTTTCAACCCCTTGCACTAATCCAGCTGCCACAACCGCTAAAATACCAGATAAATGTGTTTCACTTGCAATGAAATAAACTAAAAATGGCGTAATATATTCGATTGCTAACATTACAACCGGTAAATTGTCCTTTCTACTAATTAAAATAGCCTTTAATCTATGAATAATAAAACCTAATATAGCTCCTGCAATTAATCCACCAAGAAATTCTTGTAAAAAGGTTTTTGATCCATTTAAAATGGGAAAATTTCCTTTATAAAACATTAGAACCGCTAAATCAAACATAACAAATCCAGCTGCATCATTAAATAAGGATTCATTTTGTAAAATTATAGAAGCTTTGTGAAATTTAGGATTATCATACGAAAATGCACTAACAGCTGACGCATCTGTAGGTGTAACAATTGCTGCCAAAGCCATCCCTAAAGCAAGTGGAATTATGGGAAATACTAAATGAACACTATATCCAACCATTATTACTGTAACTATTACTAATGCAATTGCCAGGGAAAAAATATTAACCATTCCACGGCCAATCCAATATCGGGATGCATGCTGCGCTTCTCCATATAATAAAGGAGCAATGAGCATAATGATAAATAATTCGGGATTTAAAATAAATTTATGAAAAATTGGTAAAAATGAAAACATCATCCCCATTAATATATATATGAACGGAAGCGGTATTTTTTTAAGATGATTATTTAATATTAAAGATGATACCAATCCTGTTAATGAAACTAAAACTACTGCTAAAGTCTCCATCTTATCTTGCCTTTCTTTTTTATTTTAGTATCTCATATAACCTGAAATAATAACATTTTGAGATATTTGCTTTTAAAATTAAATCATGATATCGTTAACTTATAAAATATGTAAACGTTTTCTTTATTAATTTTGAAAGGAAGTACGTAATATGAATAAAAAAAATAAAGTTGCTGTTATAACCGGTGCTGGTCAAGGAATTGGTGCTGCAATCGCAAGAAGACTAGCTTATGACGGATTTAAAGTTGCCTTATTAGATTTAAATTTAGAAAATGTCCAAAAATTAGCTAAAAATCTCAACCAATCTGGATTTGTGGCTAATGCGTATCACTTGGACGTTTCAAATCGAATTCAATTTAAGGAAACCCTTTTGAACGTTATTGATGATTTAGGCGATTTAAACGTTCTAGTAAATAATGCTGGGTTAGGTCCAACCACTCCAATTGACACTATTACAGAAGAACAATTTGACAAAGTTTACCATGTAAATGTTGGAAGTGTTCTTTGGGGAATCCAAGGAGCCATGGCTATTTTCAAAGATTTAGCCCACGGTGGAAAAATCATTAATGCCACCTCTCAGGCTGGAGTTGTAGGTAATCCTAATTTAGCATTATATTCTGGAACAAAATTTGCAGTTCGTGGTATTACCCAAGTTGCAGCACGCGATTTGGCAAAGTTTGGTATTACGGTAAATGCTTATGCTCCTGGAATTGTGAAAACACCTATGATGATGGATATTGCACATCAAGTTGGGCAAAATGCTGGAAAAGATGACGAATGGGGAATGAATCAATTTGCTAAAGATATCACGTTGGGACGCTTATCAGAACCTGAAGATGTTGCAGCAGTTGTTTCATTCTTAGCCGGACCAGATTCAAATTATATTACCGGACAAACAATTATTGTTGATGGTGGAATGCAATTCCATTAAAAATAAAAAAGTTAGTCGCAAATTGGATACTAATGTGTACCCAACAACGACTAACTTTTTATTTTTTGGCAAAAATCAGATGAACCCCACCATCTGGTAATTTTTTGAGACTCTTAATGCCAAATTGATCATTAATTATCATTCCATGGGTATTGAAGCTTGATAAAATATTAGGATCACCATTAACGACCGGAGACATAACAAGTGAAATCTCATCAACTAAATGTTTTTCCAAAAAGGCTCCATTAATACCTGCTCCACCACTCACAGCTAAGGTTTCAATACCAAAATGAGATTTGAGAATTTCTAGCACTTCTTCAAATTCATAATCAGTTTCTCCAGAAATGATATATGGTATTTTCATCGATTGTAGAAAAGCTAGATATTCCGGTTTAACTTGCTTAGTTAAAATTTCAATAGCTTGCATTTTATGACCATTATATTCAAAATAACTGGTTGGCCAATTAACTTGTCCCTTGCGATCAAAAGAAACTGACCAAGTATCAGACTTGATATCTGGTAACCAACTTTTCTTTTCTATCTGACTACCTTGAAATGGTGTTAAATCTAATGGCTCAGGTGATGTTACCAATTGCATGGTAGTTCGACCATTTCCAACGGCATTACTCATTTCATATAAAACATCTGAGTAATATGCTCCAGAAATACCACTACCATGATTTCCATCAATTTTTCCATCAATTGAAGTATACATATGAACAATAACTTTAGCACGTTTCATTTTAAAATCTCCTTTGTTTTTAATTTAGTAATGAGAAATTTTACGCTAAAATAATGCGTATTGCAAGAAAAATCAATATCCTATAAAAATAATCATTATGACTTAAAATAATGATTTTTATTTTTGGACTAATAAAAAGAACGTGTCTACGAAGTCACAAACGACTCGTATCACGTTCAATCTTATTTAATTTATTCTTCTTTTCCCTCATGCACCCGAACTCGATATATAATGCTCATGATAATTAAGAAAATAACACCGATTGATACGGAAACTCTCGTATCAGGATTAAAAAACATAAACAACAAAATTACCGTTAATGAAATTAAACTGAAGTAATTATACGCTGGAAAAAGCGGCATCTTAAATGGGTGTTCCTTTAATTGTTCAGGATTTTCTTTGCGGAAATGAAGTTCAGATAAAAGAATAATGAACCATGGCACCATCCCCGGAAGAACACTGGAGCTATATACAATCACAAATATATTTTTAGCAGAAGAACTAAAAATGGACATTAACTCATTCACTGCAAAACCAATGAAAATCCAAAATGAAATGGTCAGGATTGCAACATTTGGCACAATACGCTTGGAGAGTCTGCTGAAAAGCTTTGATACTTCACCGTCAACGGAAAGTTTGAATAACATCCGACTAGCACTATAGATTCCTGAATTAGCACCCGAAAGAGCTGCAGTTAAAACAACAAAGTTAATAATCCCAGCTGCACCCGTGATTCCAACTTTAGTAAAGGTTTCAACAAATGGTGAACCAACAGCTTTTAATTCGTTCCATGGATAAATAGATACAATGACAAAGATGGCCCCAATGTAGAAAATAAGGATCCGCCAAATTACGGATTTAACAGATTTAACAATCGCGTGTCGTGGTGATTCAGCCTCTCCGGCAGTGATACCTAATAATTCAATTCCTTGGTAAGAGCCGGCAATAACAGATAATGAGAACATAAAGCCCATAAAACCACCAGTAAAGAACCCACCATGGGACCATAAATTAGAAATACCTACTGGATGCCAATTATTTCCAAAACCAACAACAATTACTAAAAGACCAATAATAATCATTGCAATAATTGTCACAACTTTAATCATCGCAAACCAAAATTCAAGTCGGCCATATGCTTTGGCTGAAGCTAAGTTAGCTAACGTCAAGATACTAATCATTATCAATCCTGAAATCCAATCCGGTAGATTGGGCCACCAATAATTTAAGTATTGACTCATTGCAATAATATCTGAAATACCAACAATAATAAATTGAAAGACATTACTCCATTTCGTTATATATCCAGCAGCTGGATGAATATATTTTGATCCATAATCAGCAAATGAACCAGTCCCTGGACTAATATAAATTAGTTCTCCTAAAGCTCGCATAACACCATAAAGGACTAATCCAACGAAAGCATATGCTAATAGTACGGAAGGTCCGGTCCACTTAATCGTAGAAGTTGCACCCATGAAAAGACCACTACCAATTGTTCCACCAATCGCAATCATTTCCATTTGACCTGTTGTCATTGTCCGATTTAGTTTTGCCTTATTTTCACTCATGTCTAACTCCCCATTTTCTTTAAATAAAAAAAGCTACCCAAAAAGTCCATCTCAACGATATTCAAAACAATTGATAAAGTTGAGTAACTTCTGGATAGCTGTTAACTTGCAGAATTTTTATATATTAAAGATACTCAACCGCTGTAGTTGTTGTGGTTGAGGTGGAGGTTAGACGTTTTATAATTATTTTTTGAATTAACATAATTAAATCCCCCAATAAATTTTTTAGTAACATCAACATTAGAGTACTATTAGAAAATAAAAAATGCAAGTCTTTTTATACAAAATGAGGCGCTATTGCATTATTATTTAAAACGCGTATAATACAAGAAAAGTTTTTTACAATCACAAAATAATTGATGTCAGAGAGCATCATTTTGGAGGAATTTAATATGGAACAGACAAATAGTCACATTCGACAACAAATGACGAGAAATCAAAAATGGGTTTTAGCATCCACTGCTTCTGGATTTTCCTTGGAAAATATGGATATCATGTTCTTATCATTTGCCCTTGCTCCAATTATTGCAAGTTTACACATTTCAAGTACCGCTGCCGGTTGGATTGGTTCCATTACCAATCTTGGAATGTTGACAGGCGGAGCTATTTTTGGAATTGTTGGTGATCGAATTGGTCGTGTAAGAACATTTACATATACAATCTTTATCTTTGCCATTGCAACGGCCGCAATGTTTTTTGCTCATTCACTACCAACAATTTACGTACTTCGCTTCTTGGCTGGAATTGGTGCCGGTGGAGAATACGGCGTTGGGATTGCTCTAATTGCCGAAAATTTTAACCCCCACATGATTGGTCGATTAACATCGGTTGCTGCAATCGGTGGCCAAGTCGGTGCAATCTTTTCCGCAGTAATGGCTGCATATATCATTCCACACTTTGGTTGGAATGCCCTTTTCTTAATTGGCGTTATTCCCGTAATTTTAACTTATTTTATTCGTCGTCATGTTCATGAAAGTGAAGAATTTATTACTGCCCACAAACGAGTAATTGATAAACATGAAATCATCTCAATAAATCAATTATTTGCTAGTCCTAGACTTACCTTACAAACCCTTGGCTTAATGGTTATGACAATCGTTCAAATTGCTGGATATTTTGGATTAATGAACTGGTTACCTTCCATTGTACAAAAACAACAAGGACTATCTGTGTCTGGTTCTTCACTTTGGATGATTGCCACCATTGTAGGGATGAGCATCGGAATGATGGCTTTCGGTACAATCATGGATAACTGGGGACCCCGCTGGGCATTTGGAATCTTCCTAGTTGGTTCTGCCTCAGTAATGTTTATTATACTTACTGTTCACAGCGCTACCGCCTTAATTTTTGCTGGTGCCTTGATTGGCTTTTTCTCCAATGGAATGTTTGGTGGATATGGTGCCGTCATTAGTCGCCTTTACCCAACTGAAATCCGTTCAACTGCCAATAGTATCATTATGAACGTTGGTCGAGCAATTGGTGGTTTCTCATCAGTTATCATCGGCCTCTTGATGGATCATTATTCATTAACAATTACAATGGGATTTCTATCAGCCCTATATATTATCAGTTTTATTGTTATGTTATCACTACCGGGGATGAGAAAATTAAAAGATTAAATTGGCTCCACAACATAACAAATTTTAAAATTCAATAATGTATACCTCAAAGGTTTCAATAACTTTTGAGGTATTTTTATAAAATCAATAATAATTTTTTATTTTTGAGCTATTAATACACGAGTTGGTAATGCACCCCATAAACCATTAAATCCTGTTTTATTTATTTTTATATTTGTAAATCCTTTTTCGATTAAAAATTTTTTATATTCGTTAATATGCTCGATATCAATAATTATTAGATAACCATTTAATTTTAATACTCTAATTGCTTCGGACAATGCTTTCTTACGTTTATTTTTTGGTTTTACATTATGAATAGATAGGCTTGCAATTACATAATTAAAACTTCCATCTTTAAAAGGAAGTGTTGTCATGTTTGCATTCTCTAATTCAGCAACATCATTTAAATTCATCATATTAACATTATTTTGCGCATTGTATTTAGAATTATCAGATTGATCCAATTTATTCCAAATGTCTATACCAATGACTTTTCCAGGTTTTCTCAAATATTTAGCGACTTCAACTAAAACTGCTCCATGTCCAGTCCCAATATCTAATATCCGACTATTTTGTGGAATTTCTAAAGCCTTAATAGTTCTTTTTATAATTATATATTTTCCGTGTAAACTAGTATTTAAAAAAATTAATGAGCAAATTATCATAGTTACCGGGAAAAAATATTGAAATATATCTCCAGATTTAAAAGCAAAAATCATTCCAATAATTCCAAAAATTATAAACGTTATTGGTACTAATGGCGCATCAAGTCCTTTTTTCATATTTTATCCTCACAATCTTTGAATTTAATATAAAAATAAATCATTAATTAATAATTAAATCAAAGGTTTAATAATGTGTTAATATATTTTCTTATTTCAAAATCATTTAAATTCTTATATGCAGACAAAGAAGTAATAATACTGTTATCTGTGATATTTTTTACTTCATAATTATCATTAACAAATATTTTTAAATGCAGACCATCAATGAATTTTTGAAAATCATTATTAAACTTTGATAACCATATTTTTGTTGTTCCATTTTCATATGCAGCATTTAATGGTGTATCTATGCCATTAAAATATTGTTTAATATCAAATAAAAACAAATCAAATCTATCCCTATAAACACTATATCTAAGTGTGTTTATAGTAGGCAATTTATGTCGTGGCCAAATAAAATAAAACATTAAATTTGTCCTTAATTTTTTGTATATTTTCATACATTCAAAAATATTATTAGTATTGTTTTTAATTTCTTCAATGCCAATTATAAAGTCAGCACCCATTTTTATTTTTTTATTATCCACAATATCTACTAAGTAATTACTTCTATTAAGTAGGTTGTACTTTTCCCCTAGCATTTTATACAAATCTCTATCCTTCAAATCGGGATCTTCATAAATTCCCTTAAAAATTTTATCTATTAATTTAGGGTTATTTAATTCTAAATATTTAAAATATTCACTTTTATAAAACAAAATAATATTTTTGTAATTATCTTCATATAACAAATAAATTCACCCTAATTGATATTTTTCTCTAAGACGGTAACACTCTCAACATGCGGTGTCTGAGGAAACTGATCAACTGGAACAATTGGATCATTTACTACATAACCTTGCTCTTCAAACTTTTCAATATCCCTTACCAAGGTAGCGGGATTACAGCTAACATAAACGACCTTTTTAGGATTCATCTTAACAGTCGAATCAATAACGCTACCATCTAATCCCTTACGTGGTGGATCGACAACAACAACATCTGGTTTTAGTCCTTCTTCTTGCCACTTTTTCATTTGATCTTCAGCTTTACCTACTTCAAATTCAACATTATCAATACCATTATTGAATGCATTAATTTTTGCATCAGCAATTGCTTCCTTCACAATTTCAACCCCATACACTTTTTTAGCTTTTTTAGCCATGGATAATGAAATTGTACCAATTCCACAATAAACATCTAATACTGTTTCTTTTCCTGTTAAACTAGCTTTATCAATTGCTAATTTATACAACTTTTCAGTTTGCTCTGGATTAATTTGGTAAAAAGAATGAGCTGAAATAATAAATTTCTGTCCTAGTAAAGTATCATGAATATTTTTATTACCATTTAATAAAATATCTTCCTTACCCATTAAAGCATTAGTTTTTTCAGAATTAATATTTTGAATTACACTAACAACATCATTAATAGCAAATATTTTATCTGCTATTTCCTTTAAGTATGGAACTTTTCTAACCCTGGTGATTAATACAACCATAATTTCACCCGTATTTTTCCCACGGCGGACCATTATATTTCTTATAATTCCTTTATGGTTTGTTTCATCATATGGTTTAATTTGATATTCACGTAAAATATTCCGTACTTTTAAAATAACCTCATCAATTATTGGATCTTGAATATAAAAATTTTCAATTGGTACTAAAGTATGGCTATTACGCTTAAAAAATCCGGTCTCTAGTTTTCCTTTAATTTCACGAACTGGAATTTGCGCTTTATTTCGATAGCCAAAAGGTTTGTCCATCCCCACTGTATCAGCAACCTCAATATTATCTAGATGTTGCTTAACCAATAAATTCTTAATTTGATTATGTTTAAATTTAAGTTGGGCAGCATAAGTCAAATGCTGAAGTGGTGCAATTCCAGTTTGGGTATATGTTTTATCATTTCCTTGTACTCTATCAGGACTTTCTTTGATTACTTTTTCGACCCGGCCAAAGGCAAAATTTTTCAAAACTTTGGTTACTTTGGTTACAATTTCTTCACCAGGCAAGCTATCTGCAATAAAAATGGGATAATTATCTATTTTTGCAACTCCCATGGCCTGATATGTTAAATCTTCAATTTTTACTGTATAAGTTTTATTTTTTTCGACTGGTACCTTAAATTTCATAAATAATCCTTTCATCTTTCTAAAAAACAGGTTGAAATAATCCAACCTGTTTTTTATTCTTCGTTTAATTTTTCTACTTCTTTTACAAAATGTTTCTCAACTTCACGATATTCTTGCTCTTCATCGGTTGTAGAGGGAACAGAATCTAAGTTAGTATACATTTCAATATGTTGTTTCAAGTCAGTAAATGTCATCGGGGCATCCCCACCATATTCACCATCAAGATTAACCATAACCCTGGTATCTTCAACTGGAGTAACAGTTACCTGTTTAGCTTTTCGATAAATAATACGATTATCATCGACATGACTACCATTCAAAACTTTTACAATTAATTGTAATAAATCAGCTAAATTAGCAGATTTTACAATAATCATGGTGAATTTACCATCATCTAATTCTGCATCCGGCACAATTTGCTCAAATCCACCAATTGAATTAGTTAAAGCTAGGAAAAACATCGAGGCTTTTCCTTCATAAGTTTCTTTATCATAATCAACTTTAATATCAACTGGTCTAACTTGTGGAAGTAATTCGGCCCCTTTTACAAAATATGCTAAGTAACCAAAAACACTTTTTAAATTGGATGGAACATCATAAGTTAATTCTGTTAACAATCCGCCAGCAGCAATATTAATAAAATAATTATCACCTGCTTGACCGATATCCATTTTTAGTCGTTGATTTTTCAAAATTATACGTGCTGCTTCAACCGGATCATCGCGTGGAATTTTCAGTGCTCTAGCGTAATCATTAGTTGTTCCAGTTGGAATGATGGCCATCTTTGGCCTTTTTTTCAAAGGTGCTATTCCATTGACAACTTCATTAATTGTCCCGTCACCACCAGCAGCAATTAACAAATCAAAGCCTTCTCGGGCTACACGTCTGGCCTCTTTTTTTGCACTATCTGGTTCTGGAGTAGTTGCAAATGCACTCGTTTCAAATCCAGCTTGTTCAACAATGGCTAATATTTCAACTAAATGTTGTTTGATAATTTCCCGACCGGAAGTAGGATTATAAATAATTCGAGCCCGTTTTCGCATTAAATAGGTCCTCCTAAAACTATCGAGATTGTAATTCTTGCATCAAAATCTTATTAACGACCTTAGGATTTGCTTGACCTTTTGTTTGTTTCATAATTTGTCCAACCAAGAATCCAACAGCTCGATCTTTACCATTCTTAAAATCTTCAACAGATTGTTCATTATCATCAACAACTTTGACAATCATTGGTTTCAACACTGCTGGGTCTGATAATTGAACTAAACCTTTTTCTTTAACCCAAGCAATTGGTTCAACACCTTTAGTGATTGCCTTAAATACTTTCTTAGCAATTTTAGATGAAATAGTTTCATCACTAATCATCTTAATCATATTTGCCAAGTTAACTGGTGTTAATTTAGTATCTTGTAAATCAACTTTTTGGTCATTCAAGAACGCATTAACATCACCCATTAAATAATTAGCTGTTAATTTTGCATCAGCGCCTTCTTTAATAGTTGCTTCAAAGAAATCTGACATTTCTTTAGTTTGAGTTAAAACCATGGCATCATATTCACTTAGGCCAAGTTCGTCAATATATCGAGCACGACGTTCACCAGGCATTTGTGGCATTTTATCTTCTACTTGTTTTATCCATTCATCGCCAATTGTGATACTTGGCAAATCAGGTTCTGGGAAGTAACGATAATCATCAGCGCCTTCCTTAACACGCATTAAAATAGTTTCTCCACTAGCTTCATCGAAACGTCTTGTTTCAGGACGAACTTCACCGCCTGACAACAAAATCTTTTGTTGGCGTTTTTCTTCAAAAGCAAGTCCTTTACGAACAAAATTAAATGAATTAATATTCTTTAATTCTGCCTTCGTACCGTATTTATCAGAACCAATTGGTCGAATTGAAATATTAACGTCGACACGCATGGAACCTTCTTCCATCTTAACATCAGAAATACCCGTAAATTGAATTCGTTGACGCAAAGCTTCCAAATAGGCATAAGCTTCATCAGGAGAAGAAATATCTGGCTTAGAAACAATTTCAATTAAAGGTGTTCCTTGACGGTTTAAATCAACATAAGAGTATCCATTTGGCTTATGGGTATTCTTACCTGCATCTTCTTCAATATGCATCTCTGCGATACCAATTTTTTTCTTTTTACCATCAACTTCAACTTCAATCCAACCATTAGTTGCAATTGGGGTATCTGATTGTGTTATTTGATAAGCTTTAGGATTATCTGGATAAAAATAATTTTTTCGGTCGAAGTGTTGTACTTTAGTAATCTCAGCATGTAAGGCTTTAGCAGCCATCATCCCAGCTTCAACAACACCTTTATTAGTTTGTGGTAAAACACCAGGATATCCCCAATCAATAACGTTAGTATTTTCATTCGGTTGATCACCGAATTCAACTGGTGAAGGACTAAAAATCTTCGAATTTGTTTTTAATTCAATATGAACTTCTAGACCAATTGTTGTTTCAAAATTCATTATTTATCCTCCATTTCCGGCTTAGCTGCATGAAAATCAGTTGCATTTTCAAATGCTGCTCCAACCTGATACATTGTTGTTTCATCAAAAGGCTTTGCAATTAATTGAAGACCAACTGGCATATTATCACTAAAACCGGCTGGCAATGACATTGCTGGTAAACCTGCTAAATTAACTGGAATAGTTAAAATATCATTCATATACATAGTTGTTGGGTCGTCTACTTCTTCCCCAATTTTATATGCTGGTGTTGGAGCAGTAGGCCCCATAATTAAATCATATTTTTCAAATACATCTTTAAAATCATTAATAATTAATGTTCTAACTTGAGCAGCCTTCTTAAAATATGCATCATACGATCCAGCAGAAAGTGAATAAGTTCCTAACATAATTCGACGCTTAACTTCATCGCCAAATCCTTCTGTTCTCGACTTAACATAAACATCTTCCAAATTCTTAACATCACCTGCTCTAAAGCCATAACGAATTCCATCAAAACGTTGTAAATTAGAAGAAGCTTCAGATGATGCTAAAACATAATATGCTGCGATTCCATATTTATTGCGTGGTAATGAAATTTCTTCAACTTCAGCACCTAAATCTTCTAATGTTTGAACTGAATTTTTAATGACTGTTTTAACACCATCATCAATCCCTTCACCTAAATATTCTTTTGGTAAAGCAATTTTCATTCCTTTTATACTTTGACCGATTTTTTCGGCAAAATCAGGAACTACTTCATCAGAACTAGTCATATCTTTTTCATCATAACCAGCAATAATATTCAAAAGTGCTGCATTATCAGCTACGGAACGTGTCATTGGTCCAATTTGATCTAAACTGGATCCAAACGCAATTAAGCCATAGCGTGAAATACGACCATATGTCGGTTTAACACCTACGATTCCAGTATATGAAGCTGGTTGACGAATTGATCCACCAGTATCAGATCCAAGTGCTGCGATAGAATCACCTGCTGAGACGGTTGTAGCTGAACCACCTGATGATCCACCAGGAACTTTTGTGTAATCCCATGGATTATGCGTATCACCGTAAAACGATGTTTCAGTTGACCCACCCATAGCAAATTCATCCATGTTTGTTTTACCGATAATAATTACACCATTATCTTTTAATTTTTTAACAACTGTAGCATCATAAATTGGTGTAAAATTACTAAGCATTTTTGATGCAGCAGTTGTTTTTAATCCTTTAGTAATAATATTATCTTTTAAAGCGATGGGAACACCACACCAAATATTATCTGGATCAACACCCTTTTCATCAATTGCTTTAGCTTGACTTAAAGCATCGTCATGATTAATTGTAATAAAATCATTTAATTTATCTTGATCATTTTCAATTTGATTTAAAACTTTTGTAGTTAAATCAGTAACACTTAATTCTTTATCAACTAATTTTTTATGAAGCTGTGAAACTGACATATCAAAAAATTTCATTATGCTTCCCCACTTTCATCAATAATAGCCGGAACTCTAATAAATCCATCCTCAGTTTCTGGTGCATTTGCTAGTAAATCATCTTTTTGGCCAGATTTAACAGCTATATCTTCTCTCATCCGATTGATTTGATCAGTAACACTAAAAGTAGGTTCCACTCCTTTGGTGTCAACTTCATTGAGCGAATTAACTAAATTTACAATATCTTCGATTTGATTAGTAAATTTGTTTAATTCCTCTTCACTACACTCTAATTTTGCCAAATTAGCAACGTGTTTAACTTCTTCTTTAGTAATATTTTGGATTGTCATATGATACTCCTTTATTTTTAATAACTAGTAAAAACATGACTAGTGAAACTCTTATCTTTAGTTCCTCTTGATAAGAAACTTTGAACATCATTATTTGATTTAACAGTAATATCAATATTTACACCAGTTGGCAAATATTTTTGGGCTTGTGTCGACACAAATTGTGTAAAGTTTTGAATTTCAGTTTCACTATAAAATTGCGTCGTAATATTGATTCGCATCCCTTGCATTTCTTTTCCTTTATATTGAGCTTGAGCAGTAATACCACTCAAATTTGGAAAGAAACTTTGGGTTTGGTTTTTAAAATTATTAAATGCTGATGCATCATTTGCATTTGGTGAACTTTCTCCATTACCAAGTGGATATACAACATTTTTATAATCTAAGTCTTTCCACTCCGAAATAGAACTTCCATTAGTTTTCGCATATTTTAAAAATGTTCCGCCAATTAAGCTATCATTTGGTGCTTGTTTATATACAGCTACAACAATTGGCACATTCTTTAAATCTTTGTCTTTTCGCATGCGACTAACTACTTCTTGAGCAATTTCATTACTCTTCGTGTTAATTTCATCATTTGAAATTTTAGTTTGATATTCTGCACCATATTGTTCTTTTTGATAATAATCAACAGAATTCATAGCTAATCCAATTGTGACACCTTTTAATTTCATGGCATTGCCAGATTTTTGCATATAATCTTGTTCTTCAATTGATTCAAGATAGATTGGATTACGTTTTTTTTCATTCTTAGATCCATTATCTTTTGGATTTAAACCATCAGCATTATCTTTTGATTTACGATTAAGCCAAGATTGAAGCGTATCGCTACTTAGATATTGTCCTTCCTGGAATGTGTATTTGGATGGTGAAAATTCCTTCTTAGAAATATCTTGAAGCCCTGTTTCAAAGCTTTTGGTATTATTCATATTACCATTTTGATCAGCTGTTAGGCCTCGAGCTTTTCCAGTCAAATATTTTCCATCTTTAATAACTCCACCATATTCGTTAGAGCTACCATTAATTGTTTGATATGTTTCTTTTTTATTCTTTTCACCAGTTACGTTATTATTTTGTGAATTAGATGTATCTCCTACCCCACAGGCACTTAAAGATAATCCAACTGTTAACATAATTGCGAAAATACTTATCTTTTTGAATTTGTTCATATAAAGACCTCAAATTTTCTGACATGTCTTATTAATTATACTGCTAATTATTGTTTAGCGTAAAATGATATTATGCTTTTTTTATTGGTGCAAAAGCCGCTAATAATCGTTTAACACCTTGGTTATCGAATGCAATATCCAATTCCATATCTTCACCCGTTCCAGAAACTTTTACAACTGTTCCGGTTCCCCATGCTTTATGAGTAACTTTTTCACCAACAGTCCAAGATTTTTTATCAGCACCAGTGCCTTGACTTATTACTGGTTGCTTTGATGATCCATACACGCTGGCTCTAGCTCTTCGGGTCTTAACCTTATCGAAAGGATAATCATCTTTTTGACCACTATATCTATTTTTTTCATTTTCAATTTTCAAATATTCAGGACTAATTTCCTCAATGAATCTCGAAGCGGGATTATTTTGTGTTCGTCCATATAAAACTCGAGAATAAGCATTAGTCAGATATAATTTTTTCTGAGCTCGTGTAATTCCTACATAAGCTAATCGGCGTTCCTCTTCTAACTGATCTTGATCCATCATAGCTCTAGACAATGGGAAAATTCCGTCTTCCATTCCTACTAAAAATACAACTGGAAATTCAAGGCCTTTTGCAGCATGTAACGTCATCAAAGTAACAGCTGCTGGTTCATCTTCAACATCATCTTGATCAGAAACTAATGCTAAATCAGCTAAAAAGTCAACTAATTTAAGATTATCATCATTATCTGTATCTTCTGATAAACTATTATTATCATCAAATTGTTTGGTAACAGATAAAAATTCATCTAAATTTTCAAGTCTTGCTTCAGATTCCATATTATGTTGTTGCTCTAAAGCAGCTCTGTAACCAGTATCTTTTAAAACTTTTTCTGTTAATTCTGTTATCGTTAAATTGCTAGCTTCTTTTCTTAACCTATCAATTACCTTAGCAAAATCTTCAATAGCATTTCTACTTCTAGTAGAAATCTGATTTGCAATTTGAACACTTCTAGCTGCCTCTAATAGTGACCAATTATTTTCATTTGCAAAATCTTGCAATCTATTAATTGAAGTTGCACCAATCCCACGCTTAGGTTCATTAATAACTCTTTCAAAGCTTAACGAATCATCCTGATTTGCAATTAAGGTTAAGTAGCTTAGAACATCCCTAATTTCTTTTCGATCATAGAATTTGTGTCCACCAACCATTGTGTATGGAATATTTGATTTAACAAATACGTCTTCGATAAGTCGTGATTGCCCATTGGTACGGTATAATATCGCAAAATCACCATATCCATAATTATTATTTTTGATTTCTTCTCTAATTTTTTGAACAATAAAATGAACTTCATCATTTCCTGACTGAGCACGATAATATGAAATTTTATCTCCTTCATCATTATCAGTCCATAATTCCTTTGGTTTACGTTCAATATTATTCTTAATTACATCATTAGCAGCACTTAAAATATTTTTGGTAGAACGATAATTTTGTTCCAACATTACCGTTTTTGCATCGCTATAATCGGATTCAAAATTTAAAATGTTTTTCATATCAGCTCCACGCCAACCATAAATACTTTGATCAGAATCTCCAACTACGCAAATATTACGATACTTTCTAGCTAACATTGTAACCAATTGATACTGAGCTTGATTAGTATCTTGATACTCGTCAACATGAATATATTTAAATTTATCTTGATAAAAAGCTAAGGTTTCTGTATTTTGTTGGAATAATTGAATTGTCATCATTATTAAATCGTCAAAATCTAATGCTTGATTGATTTTAAGACGTTTTTGATACTCATCATAAATATCTGCAACAACTTGTTTATATGGCGTATCCGCATTTTGCCGATATGCAATTGGTGTTAATAAATCATTTTTAGCATTAGAAATAGAGCCCAAAACCGTTCTAGTATCAAATCGCTTGGGGTCAAAATTCAAATCAGAAATAATGTGCTTAATCAATGTTTTTTGTTCACTTGGGTCGGCAATTGAAAATGCTCGATTATAACCAATCTGATCTATATTTTGTCGCAATATTCTAACACATAAAGCATGGAATGTTGAAATCCAAATATCAGATGCAACTTCACCTAATAATTTGGCAACCCGCTCACGCATTTCACGTGCAGCCTTATTAGTAAAAGTAATCGCCAAAATATTCCAAGGGTTAACTTGTTGGTGTTCAATTAAGTAAGCTACTCGATGTGTTAATACCCGGGTTTTACCACTACCGGCTCCAGCCATAATTAATAATGGACCAGAGGTGGCTTCGACAGCTTCCTTTTGTTTATCATTTAATCCTTTAAGTAAATTATTATCTGACAATTTAAATATTTCCTTTCTCATCTCACTAAAAACAACTAGAAATAATTATAACAAAAAAAGTCGGATTATTTTCCGACTTTAACATTGTTTTACCAAATATCTGTATTATCAATTTGTTCTTGAATTTGCTTAACACTATCGCCATCAATAAGAATGTATCCACGAGAATGGTCCTGATCAGATTCAAAAGCTTGTGGATAAAAATAAAAATGCCAATTATCTTTAATCAACCATTGTGTTTTAATCTTATTCATTTTTACATCACTAATATTTAACATCACACTGGCATCTTGCAATCGAATATCACTCACAGTCATCCCACTAACTGCTCGAAGCATTTCTTCATAAACAGATGTATTTGTAGCTAATTCATAAATGTTTTGATTATCATGAATTCCTGGTATTAGAGATTTGAAATATATATCTCCATCTTTAACTTTAAATGAAAGAGAAAAAACTCCAATATAATTAATATAATTAGCTACTTTTGTGGCATATTCTAATATTTGATTTTGAATACGTGAATCAATATTAACTGGCGTCTGAGTTTCCTTTAATTCGAAATTATCATATTTATTTTCAATCATTGGAAACATCTTTTGTTTATTGTTTTTATCTTTGACAACTGTCACTTCAATTTCTTGTCCATCGTCAATTAATGATTGTAATAAATAAGTTCCTCTTTCGAGTAGTGATCCAGCTTTAGGTAAATCCATCTCGTTTTTTAAAACTAATGCTTGATCATGGAAAGAATCTTTTAGAATTGGTCGAAGAATTGCAGGATAACCAATTTGTCCAATTGATTCGTATAAATCGTCTAAATCAACAATAGTAACATATGGTGAAACCTTAAGTCCTAGTTGTTCAATCGTAGCCTTTTCAATAATCCGATCTTGACTTAACTCTAAAATATCGACACCTTGTGGAATTGATACAAATTGCTGTAAATACTGAATAGTTTGAATATCTACTAAATCTGATTCATACATTACTATTTTACAATGTTCAGAAAATCGTTGTAATTTATTGCCATCATGTAAACTACCAACATATGCTTTATCAGCAGCTTTAATAACTTCATTACTCTCTGATGTCACATAAACTGATACTTTAAATCCCATTGATTTAGCTGTATTAACTAATTTTAAACTATTACAACTTTCGCCGATAACACCAATCATATCACCGGGATATATTATTTTCTTAGAAGTTATTAATTCATTATCCAAAACAATTCATCCTACCTATTCATGTATAAATTAATCAAATTCAATTGATCCGTCTTCATTTAATGCTTTAATTCTTGCTAATGATTCTAACTGGACGCCTCGATCTTTAATGATTTGGCTACCCTTTTGGAATGTTTTTTCAATCACAATTCCAACTCCCACAACATCAATTTTTGCTGCATCTGCAATATCAAATAAACCAGAAACGGCTTGTCCATTTGCTAAGAAGTCATCAATTATTAGAACTTTATCATTTTTATTTATAAATCTTTTTGAAATTGAAATTTGATTGCTAGTTTGTTTAGTATACGAATACACTGAAGCTGTATATAAATCATGTGTTAACGTTAAACTCTTATGTTTTCTGGCAAAAACAACCGGAACGTTCATTGCTAAACCGGTCATAACAGCAGGTGCAATTCCGGAAGACTCAACAGTTAATACCTTTGTAACTTTTTTGTTCTTAAATAATCTAGCAAACTCTTTCCCAATTTCAAACATTAATTGAGGATCTACTTGATGATTTAAAAAACCATCAACTTTTAAAACGTTATGTGGTAAAACAATACCTTCATTTTTAATCTTATCTTCTAATAGTTTCATACAATCCTCCTAATTGTCATAATTATCTAAATTATATTTTTGTATTAGTTCAATTAATTTTTCTGGATAATCAGGATCTGTAGCATACTGAGCTTTATATAAGGCTCTAGCTGCATCTTGATAATTTTTAGCCATAATAACTTGTTGATACTGATTTGGATTCCACTTTGTACCATTAAATAATAGTAAAGTATGATCACGAACAGAATCTTGCCAAGAATTATAAACCTTAAAACGTGCCGTAATACTTATCCATCGACCATTCACGAATTCCTTAGTTTTAAAATAATCACTAGGTTCATTTCCGATTGCTTTTATACCAAAATAATTATTACATTTTTGTGATAAAGTGCTATTTCCCCAGTCTGATTCTAAAATAGCTTGAGAAATTGTAATACTTGGTAAAACACCATATTGCCGCTGCATTTGCTTAGCATATGGTCCAACAACCTGAATGAATTTACTATGCTGCTTTTCAACACTTTCTTCATTATTTATAAACGGACTAGTTTTAGAGTTGTGATCAATATAAAACTTTAATGAAAAAGTTAAAATTAAACAAACTAACAATAAAACTCCAATTAGATTTGAAAATTGAAACTCATTTTTTTGATATAAAAAATTATTTCTCTTTTTTAATCTTCTTTTGGTCAAAGGTGAAAAATCCTCCATTTTGCAATACATTTTTAGTTTAACTTAACTTTCAAAAAAATCATAGTAGCTAAACTATGATTTTTTATTTATTCATAATTTTATTACTCCTGGACGCTTTTATAATCAATGGAACAATTGTAGCTGAAAAAATTAATTCCGGTATTCCATGAATAAACGCAATGCTAAGTAAAAATGGAACCAATTTTTTAAAGTTAATTGCTTGATATATTGTACTACCATTCTTAAAAAATAAATATATAAAAAGTAAAACTAAAATCGTATTAGTTAATGATCCAATTATTGCAGCAATTGTACTGCTAAATTGTTTTGACTTATTTTTATTTTGATAAAAATTAAATACTATTCCCGCAAACACTCCAATTAAGATACGAGGAACTATTGCAATAATTGGATTAGACATTACAATATTTCCAAATACACTTGATGTAAATGTAATTGCCCTTATAAAATCTAATAATCCCCAAATTCCTCCAATTATCCCTCCAGAAACCGGGCCCAGCAATATACCGGCCAAAATAACCGTTATTTGAATTATGGTTATATCAAAGAAGCCTAAAGGTATATATCCTAATAGTGGAATATAATTCTGAATTACAATTACTGCGATAAAAATACCCATAAAGGTCAGGGTTTTGACTCTTCTATTCGTCTGCATTAAACGCCTTCCTAATTAAAAATTGTTGTTGCGTATATTATACCATGGTCAGTATTTAAAGCAGAAAATAAA
>X285_Short_beaked_Echidna__coassemble_424_pt1 | contig 30818 bp, 26 predicted proteins | sample X285_Short_beaked_Echidna__metabat2_high_PE_004 | metagenome-assembled genome bin X285_Short_beaked_Echidna | reverse complement strand
CTTCAAGATAATATTTATTTAAAATATCGCCAAATCATGCCGCGATATTTGGCAGTTGTGACGATATTTAAGCGATCACCGATTTGTAATTTGGTATCACCATTGGGAATGATAATACCGGATCCACGTTTAATGTTAACTAACAAACTATGTGATGGCCAAGTTATGTCATGCACGTATTTACCGTCTAAATCAGATTCTTCGGTGACCGGAATTTCAACATAATCTTTTTCATTATGATCAATACTATTGTCTTCAGGAATTAATTGGCGTAATAATGATTCGTAAATCGGATTGCCACCTAACATATCAATCACAATATAAGCTGTTAAAACTACAACCGCTAGTGGCATTAGGTGATGAATGGAGCCGACCATTTCCGTAATTAGCAAGACGGCCGTAAATGGTGCTTTACCAACAGCGCCAAAGTAGCCAGCCATGGCATAAATGACAAAATTTGGTAAATATTCGAAAGTTAATAAATGTAAACTAACCATTAATCCCACATAAACGGTACCAAAAACGGCACCTAAAGTTAAAATGGGGAGAAAAATACCACCAGGTAATCCCGAACCATAAGAAACCATGGAAAAAACAAACCTTACAATTAAGAGAATTACCATAGTTATTAAGACCGGATTACTGTTAGCAATAGCTGGGATTAAGCCATTGCCGCCGCCCAAATACTGGGGCCAGATTAAGCCAACTGGAATAATTAAAATAAATGAAACTAGGCCATAGAGCCATTTCGGTAGAAAATGAATTTTTCCATACCAACTTTTAAGTTTCAACATAACAATTTGATATAACCGACCAAAAAAGCCTAATCCAATGCCCATAATGACTAAATGTAAATATAAAACCAAAGGGAAAGGATGAGGATGACTCATAGCTAGAGTCGGCGTTAAGCCAAAATAATTTAAAGAAACAAAATTAGAGAAAATGGCACTAGTTAGCGCGCCAATCCAGACTAAGGGAGAAAAGCTATGATAAATTTCTTCTAAGACAAACATGGTACTTGCAATGGGAGCGTTAAAGGCGGCTGATAAACCAGCAGCAGCGCCACTTGCAATCATGACGCGACGTTTAGAACCATTAAAATGGCGGAATTCACCGACCCCTTGGCCAACTACGGCTCCGAGTTGAATTGAAGGTCCTTCCCGACCAAGCATTAGGCCAGAACCAATCGCTAAGACGCCACCAATGAATTTTTTCCAAAGAACTGGCCACCAAGCTTCTTCATATAGACCTTCTAATTGTCCTTCAATTTGAGGAATACCAGAACCAGCAATTTCAGGGGTGGTTTTGACTAGGAAACCAACCATAACGGCTAAAGTGATATTTAAGACAATAATAATTATTAAATACCAAATATTAGTGACCGCTAATTTATATAAATTTTGAAACCAAATTAAAATATTAGCGATTAATAAACGAAAGGTACTAACTACTAGTCCAGCTAAAGTACCAACCATAATGGCATTTAATAAAGTTGATAAGCGTTCATTTTTAACTTTAAAGCGCAAAATATCAATTCTCCTCTTCTATTTTCTCTCTATTTTATACTATCATACTGACGATTGATAAATAGTATAATAGAATGTAAGGTAAAGAAAATTAATAGGAGATTATGAGAAATGGAAAAAGTTGCAAGTTTTGCTGGATTTGATACGTTATTTAACGTTGATACATTCTATGATGCTATTGGTCGCTTAGGAGATCGCTATGACGTTAAAGTTAATTTAGTGCGTGATACGTACCTTAAATTTGAAAAAGAATTAATGCAAGAGCCCAAATTTATGAAATATTCGAAGTTGATGGAAGAAGCTTTGAATAAAACGGCCAAAGAATTAGATATGCCAATCACACCGGGTGATTTTAGTGATGTATTGATTGCTCACACTGTTATTGAACCTTATCCTGACGCTCCTACCGCTGTTTATCAAATTAAAGAAAAAGGTTATAAAACAGTCCTTTTAACTAACCATTCCCGTGATTTAATTAAAGCTAATTTAGTTAAATTAGGTTTTGATATGGATATGGTAATTACTTCTGATGATATGGAAGCTTATAAGCCTAGTGACAAATTCTTTGATTTTGCCGCTGAAAAGATTGGTAAAGCTGACAAGCACGTTCATATTGCCGTTGATGAACAAAAAGATATTATTCCAGCTCAAAGTCAAGGATGGGAGACTTTGAAAGTTGACCGCGTTGATGGTGCCAAAATTGAATCATTAATGGATACCGTTGATAAATTATAATTAAAAAGCAGTTATAGTAATCATAAACTGATTATTATAACTGTTTTTTGATTAGGAATGGAAGTGTTATTAGTTGTAACCGCTTTAGTTACGCGATACAATGGCCACGTATTAGAGAATAAGGTAAAGAAGGAGTTACATATGGATAAGACAAAAATTATTATTGTAGGTGCCTCACATGGTGGGCATGAAGCAGCCATTGAATTGTTAGATAAGTATCAAAACGTTGATGTTACTGTTTATGAAGCTGGTGATTTTGTTTCCTTTATGTCTTGTGGAATGGAACTTTATTTGCAAGACCAAGTCACTGGGGTCGATGACGTTCGTAACTTCCGTCCAGAAGACATTACCGAAAAAGGCGGAAAAGTATTTAATAACCATGAAGTTACTGCAATTAATGCTGATAAGAAGACAGTCACAGTTAAAGATGTTAAATCTGGTAAAACAGAAGATGTTGCTTATGATAAATTAATTTTAAGTTCCGGCGTTACACCTAAGAATTTACCAGTGCCAGGAACTGATTTAGAAAATGTATTCTTAATGCGTGGCTATGAATGGGCTAAGAAGATTAAAGCTAAATTGGAAGACGACAGTGTTAAGAACGTAGCAGTCGTTGGTTCAGGTTATATTGGCATTGAAGCAGCTGAAACTTTTGCTAAAAAAGGTAAACATGTAACCTTGTTTGACTTTATTGATCGTCCTTTAGGAAATTACTTAAACCCTGAAATGACTAAGATTATTAATAAAACATTGACTGACAATGGTATTGATGTGCAAATGAGTCAAGCTATTACTTCATTTGCTGGAAATGGCAAAGTTGCTAGTGTTGAAACTAAGAAAGGCAGTTATCCAGCTGACTTAGTTATTCAAGCTGCTGGGGTAACACCTAATACTGATTGGTTAAAAGGTGTGGTTGATTTAGATGACCGTGGCTATATTGCCGTTGATCCATACCTTAGAACTAACTTACATGATGTGTATGCGGTTGGGGATGCTATCTTGCCACTTTCAATTCCTGCTGGTAAGCCTTCACCAATTGCTTTAGCAACTACAGCTCGTCGTGAAGTCCAATATGTTGTGGACCACATTATGGAAGCTAAACCGGCCAATATCTTTAAGGGCGTTTGTGGTTCATCTGCTTTACACGTCTTTGATGAAAAGTTTGCTGCTACTGGTGTGAATGAATTTACTGCTAAACGTTCTGGAGTAAAAATTCAAAATTCACATTATGTTGATTATATGAGACCTGCTTATGTTCCAGCTGATAAAGGCAACGTCCAAGTTGATGTTGATTTGACCTTTAACCCTTACACTCATCAAATTTTAGGTGGTGCTATTATGTCAACTTATGATATGACAGCGCAAGGTAATGTAATTGCTTTGGCTGTGCAACATAAATTGAGTTTGGAAGATTTGGCTGAAGCTGATTTCTTCTTCCAACCTGGATTTGATCGGCAATGGAGTATTTTAAACTTAGCTGCTCAACATGCTTTAGGATTAGCTAAGTTTTAAAAAATGAAGAATATAATATTTTCGAAATCGGATTCATCAAGAGATGGGTTCGATTTTTTTGTAACTTTATGTATTCACATCAATGAATACATAAAGTATAATTGAGTGCAAAGGGGTGGTGCATATGGATAAGTCAGTTAAAGCAAGAAAACAAGGAAACTCCATCGTTGTAACAATTCCAAGAGATATTTTGGTTGAACCTGGTACGGAATATAAAGTAAAAAAAAATTTTAATAATCAGATAATTTTTACACCAACGAAACAAAAAGCCCAAAGCCTAAATGAATTATTTGCCGACTGGAATGGTAAATATGAGCGCGCTTCTGATTTAGATGATTGGGATAATACTGATCCTAAAGGAGAAGAAATATGGTAAAAATTCCGTCTTTAGGGGATATTATATATATAAATTTTAATCCTTCTACTGGATTTGAAATAAAAAAACGACGTCCCGCTGTAGTAGTAAGTAATAATATATTAATGCAAACATCGCCATTTATGTGGGTGGTTCCAATTTCTCACGGAAATTTTAATGGCGAAAACTATCCTTTACATGTTAATTTAAATCAGCGCTGTGAAGTTGATGGAACTGTTTATATCGAACAGATAAAATCCTTTGATTATAAAAATAGAAATTGGCAGTTTGTTGAAAAAATACCAGAAGATTTATTGAAAGAAATTCAATATAAATTAAATTTAGTTACCAAAATATAATTTCAAAATCGGATTCATCACAAGGTGGATTCGATTTTTTGTATAATTAGATTAGATATTTTAAATTATGCAAGAAAATTAGAACGGGGAAGTAAAATGAACCAAAGTGCAATGAGTATTTTAAATAACCCTTATTTAAATAAAGGAACGGCTTTTACACAAGCTGAACGTGATACATTAGGCTTAAATGGGTTAATACCGCCCTATATTCAAACGATTGAAGAACAAACTAAGCAAGTCTACGCTCAGTTTCAAAGTAAAACCTCCGATTTAGAAAAAAGACTATTCTTAATGCAAGTATTTAATGAAAATCGCGTGTTGTTCTACAAATTATTTAGTGAACATTTGGTTGAATTTATGCCAATTGTCTATGATCCAACAATTGCGGATACGATTGAAAATTATAGTGAATTATATCTTCAATCGCAAAATGCGACATATCTATCAATTGATGATGCCCAAAATATCAAAAGTGCTTTAAAGAACGCAGCGGATGGACGTGATATTCGTTTAATTGTAGTTACTGATGCCGAAGGGATTTTAGGAATTGGTGATTGGGAAACTAATGGAGTTGATATATCAGTTGGTAAATTAATGGTTTATACGGCTGCAGCTGGGATTGATCCAAGCCAAGTCTTACCAGTGGTGTTAGATGTTGGTACTAATAATGAAAAATTATTAAAAAATCCGATGTATTTAGGTAATCGTCATCGTCGGATTCAAGGCGATAAATATTATAAATTTGTAGATAAATTTGTTACAGCTGCAGAAGCACTATTTCCTAAAATGTACCTTCATTTCGAAGATTTTGGTCGTGATAATGCGGCTAATATTTTGAATAAATATAAGGATAAATATGTTATCTTCAATGATGATATTCAAGGTACTAGTATCATTGTGTTGGCAGCGATTCTAGGCGCTTTAAATATTTCAAAAGAGAAAATCACGAATCAAATTTATTTAAGTTTTGGCGCTGGCACGGCCGGAGCCGGCATTTTAAATCGAATTTATGAAGAAATGATTGAACAAGGGTTGTCACCAAAAGAAGCCAAAAAACATTTCTATATGGTAGATAAACAAGGACTATTGTTTAATGATGATGAAACCTTAACACCGGAGCAAAAACCCTTTGCACGAGACAAGGACGAATTTAGTCATCCAGAACAATTAACTGACTTATTGTCAGTTGTTAAAGCCATTCATCCGGCTATTTTGGTAGGTACATCAACTAAAGCAGGAGCATTTACGAAAGAAGTAGTTCAAGAAATGGCTAGTCATACTGAACGTCCAATTATTATGCCAATTTCTAATCCAACTAAATTAGCCGAAGCTAAAGCTAGTGATTTGATTGCTTGGACTGATGGTAAAGCCCTAGTAGCGACAGGAATTCCGGTTGATGATGTTCAATATAAGGGAGTTACTTATCAAATTGGCCAAGCTAATAACGCCTTAGTTTATCCCGGAATCGGCTTGGGGGTCATTGCTTCTAATGCTAAGATTTTAAATGATGAAATGATTTCTAAAGCTGCTCATAGCTTAGGTGGCATTGTTGATAGTAGTAAACCAGGAGCTGCTATTTTACCACCAGTAGCTAAATTAAATGAATTCTCAAATACAGTGGCCAAAGCAATTGGTCAATGTGCTATTGACCAAGGTTTATCTGATATAAGTGATATAAAAGCGGCTATTGAAAAAATTAAATGGACACCAGAATATAAGGAGATTACAAAATGAGTGAATATCGAATCGAATCTGATACATTAGGTGAAGTAAAAGTTCCAAAGGATGTCTTGTGGGGCGCCCAAACGGAACGGAGCCGGCATAATTTTCATACTGGTCCCGTGATGCCAGTAGCCGTGATTCGTGCCTTATTAAATGTCAAAAAAGCCGCTGCATTAAGCAACGTTCATTTAGAAGCTATTTCTCGGCCGAAAGCTCGTCTCATCGAAGAGGCTTGTAGTGAACTTTTAAAGTTAGACGATGATGAATTAATGAAAGATTTTCCGTTACGAGTTTTTCAAACTGGTTCAGGTACGCAAACCAATATGAACGTTAATGAAGTTATTGCCCATATGTGTCAAAAATTAGATGATTCCATTGAAATTTTACCTAATGATGATGTTAATAAGTCACAAAGTTCTAATGATGTCTTCCCAACGGCGATGAATATTGCCGCTACTTTGGCCGTTTTAAAGTTAAAAGATGCCATTCAACACTTAATGGATGTCTTAACCCAAAAGCAAGAACAATACTGGGATGTTGTTAAAATTGGTCGAACTCATCTTCAAGATGCTACACCACTCACTTTTGGCCAAGAAATTAGCGGTTGGGTTAGCACCCTGCAACATGATTATCAATTTATTGAGGATTTATCAATGACCTTGCGGGAATTGCCGATTGGTGGGACAGCCGTAGGAACCGGATTGAACGCCCCAGAAGGCTTTGATGTTGAAATGATTTTGGAATTTGGAAATGTTTACGACATTAATTTTAGTGTGCAAAATAAATTTTATGGGCTAGGTGCTCATTCGGGCTTAACTGTTGTGCATGGCGCAATTAAAACCTTAGCGGCTGATTTATTGAAGATTGCCAACGATATTCGCTTCTTAGCTAGTGGTCCACGTGCTGGTTACGGTGAAATTAAGATTCCGGCCAATGAGCCAGGTTCTTCTATTATGCCAGGTAAAGTCAACCCAACGCAGGCTGAAGCAGTAACAATGGCAGCAACCCAGGTCATGGGAAATGATACCACGATTAGTGTGGCTGACAGTCAAGGTAACTTTGAGATGAACGTTTATAAGCCAGTCATTATCTATAATTTTTTAGATTCTGCTGATTTATTGACAGGAGTTATTAATCAATTTACGGATAAATTAGTTGCGGGCATTGAAGTAAACACTGAACGCATGTTAGATTTAGTGGATAATTCTTTGATGACAGTTACGGCTCTATCACCACATATTGGTTATCATAAGGCCGCTGAAATTGCCCAACTAGCTAGTAAAGAAGGTTTAAAACTAAAAGCAGCGGCTATTAAATCTGGCTATGTAACATCTGCTGATTTTGATAAATGGGTTGTGCCATTTAAGATGACTAATGCGGAAAAATAATGTATTCAAAAAGGCAATCCTAATTAGGGTTGCCTTTATTTTTATATGATGAAAATTATCCACGGGAAGGAATGGCAATTGTGGCTAAATCAATCGTAATTGGATCAATGGCTTTTAGTAAATCATTTAAGAAGAAGCCATTTTTTAAGCCAGTTTTTTTAGATAAAGCGAAAACAGATAAATTATAGTTGTGATTAGTTGGTGGATTAGGACCAACGTAATGATTGATTAAGGTTTCATCAGTAATATTAATAAATTTAGAATAATTACTGTTTTTACCTTGAATCATGTCTTTATCATCGCGACTAGCGTTTTCCGGAATTAAGTTAGTAGGCTTAATGTCTGTTGCAATCCAGTGAATCCATGGAAATCCGGCAACTGGCACGGCATCATAGTCGATTAATACTAAAGCTAACGCAACTGTATTAGTGGGAATGTCTGATATTTCAATGGGAAAAGAACGAATCGGTTCACCTAATTGTTGATATTTTTCTGGAGCAAATTTACCAAATTTATCTGGTAAAAAGCCATTTTCAAGTGGCACTTTGATTTTCATGATGTAAAACCTCCTAAATGCTTAAAATATTGTTGCGTCAAAAATATAAAGGGTGTTATGAATTAAATACCATATATAGAAAGAGGTGGTCAATGATTTTACAATTGCACACCATATGTAGAGGCTCGCCTACAAATATAGTTTTTTATCTAGTCCTTTAATAAAAATAAAAACATTGCGTAATAATACAAAATTTTTAGTAAAAAACCTACTTATAGTTTAACATTAATTTTTTTGTAATATTATTCGTATCAGGAGAAATTTAAATGAAAAATATTTTTTTGAATAATGACTATTGTAAAGTTATTGATGGTAAATTAGCTTATATTTACAGAAATGCGATTAATAAAATTCCAATTATAAAAAAGCAAAAAATATCTATTAATAACATTAAGTATATTGGTTTTCAAAATATAAAATATAATGATAAAAGAATGCCACAAGAAAAAACGGTTGGATTCTTTCTTAATGATTACAGATTTAAATGTATATGTGATAGGCCATGGAATTATATTTTAAGACTTAAACAATATAAGCAAGTTATGACACCGGATAATAGTTGTTATTTAGATATGCCAAGATATTTACAATATGAAAATATTGTTAAAAATCGAATTATAGGAAAATATTTACAAAGTGAAGGACTAACAGTAATACCAACTGTGACCTGGGGTGATGAACCAACCTTTGATTTTTGCTTTAAGGGTATAGAGAAGGGCTCTAGTGTATCTATATCAACAATCGGTACTAAAAAGAATTATCCATACTTTATAGCAGGATTCAAAGAAATGTGCAAACAGCTTAACCCAGAAAATGTTATATGCTACTGTACACCTTATCCTGAAATGTTCAGATATTCAAATATAATTGCCATTGATTATGAGGGCCAACAAGCTATTAGAAATAAGCAAAAATTATTAAGGTCAGGACAATTATCTTTGAATTTATGGGAGGTGTAGGTTTATGGGCGGCAGAGGAGCTCGAACAGGCATATCAACAGAGGGTAAGAAATATGGTACCGAATTTCAAACGATTTTAGCGATTGATAATATAAAATTAAAGCTATTACTTTATTTGATAAGGTAGGTAAACGGTCAGCGGAGATACATTTAGTTGAACATAATGGTGTTAGCCCACATATTCATATAGGTTATATTGGACCACATAACGATGAAAACACTTTTCCAGCCACTAAATATAAAGCACTTATTAATCGAGTTCAAAAATATTGGAGTGAAGCAAATGAATAAAAAATATGCATGGGTTGATGATATGTCGAAAAACGATTTACTAGAATTTATAAATGTTGGTGATCCATTTCAATTTCAGTTTAACGGTCATGATTATTATATAGAAGGAAGTTTTTTTGATAATGATGCGTTGGGGAGAGTCGGCTCGTATATGATTGCAGATCCAAACGTTCAACCTAATGGAGATTATGGTTACGGTATGAAATACTATGATGTTAATGGGAAGTTTAAAAATTCCCAAGAATTATTATCCGCCAAATTTTTAGATGGGAAAACTATTTTAGAACAGTATAAAAAAGGAAATTTAAAATTTTTTGATTAAAATCACAGCTTAGCTTTTACAATCACAAAAATAAAAGTTAAGCTATTTTTATACATAATTATTTTCAGGAGGAATAAATTTTGAAATTAATTTCATGGAACGTAAATGGCTTACGGGCTGCTATGAAACATGGTTTTATGGATGTTTTTAAGGAACTTGATGCGGATGCTTTTTGTCTACAAGAAACTAAATTACAAGCTAGACAAATCGAAATGGATTTGCCGGGATATCATCAATATTGGAATTATGCTGAAAAAAAAGGTTATTCAGGTACAGCTATTTTCACCAAAAAAGAACCACTAAACGTCACTTATGGCATGAATCAACCGGATTTTGATAATGAAGGTCGTTTAATTACTTTAGAGTATGCCGATTTTTATTTAATTACTTGTTATACGCCTAACTCCCAGCCCAAGTTAAAACGTCTTGAATATCGGATGGCATGGGAAGATGCTTTTTTGGCTTATTTAAAAGAGCTAGAGCAGCATAAACCAGTTATTTTCTGCGGTGATTTAAATGTCGCTCACAATGAAATTGATTTAAAAAATGATAAAACCAATCATAAAAGTGCGGGATTTTCGGATGAAGAGCGCGCTAAGTTTACCAAACTTTTAGATAGTGGTTTTACTGACACGTTCCGTTATTTCTACCCAGACCAAGCTGATATTTATTCATGGTGGACTTATCGGTTCCATGCCCGTGATAATAATGCTGGCTGGCGAATTGATTATTTTGTCTGTTCTAAAGCTTTGAATGATAAGCTGGTCGATGCTAAAATCCATACGGAAATTAAAGGCTCTGATCATTGCCCAGTTGAACTTGATATTAAATTATAAAAAGGAGCTAATTATATGAGTTTACCAAAGCCAATTAGCGAAATTTCAAAAACTGAAGCGCAGCATTTAATAGCGGATTTGCGAAAAACATTAGATAAGTGGAGTGATTTATACTACACCAAAGATCAACCTGCTGTCGAAGATCATATTTATGATGAAAAGTATGAAGATTTATTAGCTTTAGAAAAAGCTTATCCAGAATTAATCACTTCTGATTCTATTACTCAGCGAGTGGGTGGTGAAGTCAAAAAAGGCTTTACTAAAATTACGCATGAAGTGCCAATGCTTTCAATGGGGGATGTTTTTTCAGAAGGTGAAGTCGGCGAATTTGACCAACGGATTCAAAAAAATGTGGGTCAGGCCGTCGACTATAACGTTGAACTAAAAATTGATGGATTAGCCATTTCATTGGTCTATGAAGATGGTAAATTAGTGCAAGGTTCAACGCGAGGAAATGGAACGATTGGTGAAGATATTACCCAAAATTTATTAACTATAAAATCCATTCCCAAAGTTTTAACTAAACCATTGAGCCTAGAAGTTCGTGGTGAATGTTATATGCCAAAAGCAGCCTTTGCTAAGTTAAATGAACGTCAATTGGCGGCTGGTAAAGAAACTTTTGCTAATCCACGGAATGCGGCGGCGGGTAGTTTGCGACAATTAGATACCAAAATTACCAAAGCACGTAGCTTAGATACGTATATCTATACTTTAATGGATCCTGAACAATTTGGAGTTACCAAGCAACATCAAGCGATTCAATTTATGGCGGAATTAGGTTTTAATACTAATCCGACGCAAAGTGTTTGCCATAATTTGGCCGAAGTGTGGGAGTATATCCAAAAATATCAAGAAGTGCGTAATGATTTGGCATATGGGATAGATGGAATTGTTTTAAAAGTTAACGATTTAGGTTTACAAAAGCAATTAGGCAATACAGTAAAAGTCCCACGGTGGGAAATTGCCTATAAATTTCCACCAGAAGAAGTCCAAACAGTGGTTCGTGACATTGAATGGACCGTTGGTAGAACGGGAGTTGTGACGCCTACTGCGGTAATGGATCCGGTTCAGTTGGCGGGGACAACCGTTAGTCGAGCAACTTTGAATAATGTCGATATGTTAAAACAAAAAGATGTGCATGTTGGTGATACGGTCAGCTTACATAAAGCCGGCGATATTATCCCAGAGATTACGCAAGTTATTTTAGCTAAACGACCAAAAGATGTAGCTGATTTAGTGATTCCAACAATGTGTCCATCATGTCAACAGGAATTAGTGCATTTAAACGGCGAAGTGGCTTTACGTTGTATTAATCCTGATTGTCCCGCTCAAATTGTGGCCCGTTTGGAACATTTTGGCTCACGGAATGCCATGAATATCATGGGATTAGGTCCTAAACAAATTGAACAATTATTCCAAAAGCAAATGATTCACCATTTTGATGATTTATATAAATTAACCGCTGATGATTTAGCCCAGCTAGATGGCTTTAAGGAAAAGCGGATTAATAATTTATTAGCATCAATTAATAATAGTCGCGAGAATTCTTTAGAACGTTTAGTAAATGGGTTGGGAATTCAAGGAGTCGGAACTAAAATGGCTAAAACTTTAGCGCAAAGTTTTGATTCGATGAGTAAATTACAAGCGGCGAGTGTGGAAGATTTTGTGGCGGTCGATACTGTGGGTGACACGTTAGCTCATAATTTAGTGACTTTCTTCCAAAGTCCTGCAGCACATCAAATGATTGAAGAATTACAATCAGTCGGGGTAAACATGGAGTATTTGGGTGCTAAACCAAATCAAAATAGTGATAATTTTTTTAGTGGTAAAAAAGTAGTTATTACTGGAAAATTAGAAAAATATACCCGTAATGATTTAAAAGAGTTATTAACTAATGTTGGAGCGGATGTAGCTGGTTCAGTATCGAAAAAGACGGATTACTTAATTGTCGGAAAAGATGCTGGTAGTAAATTAGCTAAAGCCCAAAGTTTGAATATTCCGGTAATTAATGAAACTGAGTTAGAAAAATATCTATAAAAAAATGGGGAGAATTTAATCTTCCCATTTTTTCTCTTCACGAAATACGATTAATTTACTAAAAGCATAATTTGAAATAACCACGATGGCGTTGTCGATGATTTTTACGATGATTTCGTTGCCGTGCATTAAAGAAATACCGATAAATAAAATAATCATTTCTAAGATTAAAGTAGTGGTTCGCATGAAGAAAAACCGACCAGCTTCGGCCATGATTGCTTTAAAACCAGTAGTTTTGGAATTAAAAACCCATAATTTATTGCTTATGTATGCTACTAAAACGGAAACAAACCATGCGATAACGTTGCTAAGCTGGTAGTAAAGATGTAAATTTTTTGATAAAATAGCAAAGACAACTATATTTACGACGGTGGTTATAACACCCCAGAATAAGTATGAGATAACAGATTTATATTGTTCAAAAAGTTTGACCATTATGGCATCTCCTTGATTAATTTTAGTTTTACCTAGTTAAGTAAAACATGAATCTGATAAAAAATAAAGCTTGTTTATAATGACAGAGGGATGAAGAATGAAAAAATTATCAGTTGTTGTACCAGCTTTTAATGAAGAAGAAACTATCAATATCTTTTATCAAGCTTTTGCAAAAATTGAATTTCAAATAGATGTATCAACAGAACTTATTTTTATTGATGATGGATCAAAAGATAAAACTTTAGAAGAAATAAAAAAATTACAAAAATTTCATAAAGAAATTCACTATATAAGTTTTTCTCGTAATTTTGGAAAAGAAGCGGCTCTTTATGCAGGATTAAAAAAATCAACCGGTGATTATGTGGCAGTAATGGATGCTGATTTACAAGATCCACCGGAATTGTTGCCCAAAATGTTATCGATTTTAGAAAATGATAGTTATGATGCAGTGGCTACTAGAAGATCAGATAGATCCGGCGAAAGCAAAGTTAGATCTTTTTTTGCACGGATGTTCTATCATTGGATCAATAAAGTGAGCTCTTTAAAGTTAGTGAATGGTGCCCGAGATTTTCGTGTGATGACTCGACAAATGGTTAATAGTGTTTTAGATATGCCAGAACATCAAAGGTTTAGTAAAGGTTTATTTAACTGGGTGGGGTTTAATACTTATTATATTTCATATAACAATCGCGAAAGAGTAGCGGGAACAACTTCTTGGTCTTTTTGGGGGTTAATGAAGTATGCCATGGAAGGGTTTATTTCTTTTTCTACAGCACCATTAACTTTTGTTACCACTTCTGGAATAATCACATGCCTATTAGCTATTCTTGGAGCCTTAATTGTGATTGCTCGGGCTCTTTTTTTTCCTGGAACTTCTGCTTTCGGGTGGCCATCATTAGCAGTTATTGTTTTATTTTTTAGTGGTGTACAATTACTCAGCCTAGGTATTATTGGTCGATATATTTCAGAGGTTTATTTAGAGGTTAAGAGAAGACCTATCTATATCGTTAGAGAAGAGAATTAGATAAAAGAGGTTATTTTTTATGAATACAATGTTTCAGATTGTAAAAGATCAATTTGTAAATTTTAAAATTATCCGGCGCATGGCTAAATATGACGACCGAGCAACTTACCAAAGTCACTATTTAGGTTTAGCTTGGGAATTTTTGAATCCCTTAATTCAAATTGGAATTTACTATTTAGTTTTTGGGGTGGCATTGAAGCACGGTAATCCAGAAAGACATATTCCTTATTTACCATGGATGGTAATGGGGATTGCTCCTTGGTTATATATGAATAAGACTACTTTAGATGCATCTAAGAGTGTGTATCAACAAGTTGGGTTAGTATCAAAAATGAAGTTTCCAATTAATGTCTTACCTTCAATTAAAATTATGGGTAATTTATATAGTTTTTGGACAATGCTAGCCTTTGGAATGTTATTAACCATCCATGCTCATATTATGCCAACATGGCATATCATTCAATTTGTGTATTATTTTGCATGCATGATTATTTTAATGTTCGCGGTTGGGATTTTTAATTCCACGGTAAGTGTCTTAATTCGTGATTGGCATATAACTTTACAATCTATTTTACGAATGTTGTTTTATATGAGTGGGGTACTGTTTAATTTCACGACTTCTAAATTTCCACATCCATTAATTAGATTGTTGGAATTGAATCCTTTCTATTATGTTATTCGAGGTATTCGTCTTTCAGTCTTTTCAACTGGGACCGTTGTTCAAAAACCAGCTTTAACCATTTTCTTTTGGGGATTTGTCTTGTTAGTTGGTTTAACTGGATCATATTTATACAATAAATTTAGATCAGACTTCGTAGATTTAATTTAGGAGATTTGACATGGATTATAAAATTCAAATAAAGAATGTAACAAAAGAATATGATTTATACAAAACTAAGAACGATCGTTTAAAGAACTTCTTTAATATTAAAAAGATTGATATTCCCCATTTTTGGTCTTTAAAAGGAGTTTCCTTAAATATCAAACCTGGTGAAACTTTAGGAATTATTGGGGTTAATGGGTCTGGAAAATCTACGGTATCTAATATTATTTCAGGTATTATTCCCCAAACTACTGGAACAGTTAATGTAAATGGTGATACTTCTATTATTTCCATCGGAGCTGGTTTGAAGTGGAATTTAACGGGCTTAGAAAATATTCGGCTAAAAGGTTTAATGCAAGGACTATCAATTAAAGAAATCGACGATATTAAGCAAGACATTATTGATTTTGCTGATATTGGTAGTTTTATCACTCAACCAGTTAAAGACTATTCCACAGGTATGCGTTCACGGTTAGGATTTGCGATTGCGGTTCATATTAATCCTGACATTATTATTATTGATGAAGCTTTGTCAGTTGGTGATGCTACTTTTTATCAAAAATGTGTTGATAAAATAATGGAATTCAAAAAACAAGGTAAAACCATCATCTTTGTTAGTCATGCTTTAGGACAAGTTGAAAAAATTTGTGACAAAGTAGCTTGGATGCATTACGGTGATTTAAAAGAAGTGGGCGAAACATCTAAAGTGATTGCTGATTATCGTGAATTTTATGCAGATTTTAAGAAAAAATCAGCTGCTGATAAAAAATCATATCAAACTAAAAAGAAACAAGAACAATTAGATTTTGATATTAATAAATATCAACAATCGTTAATTGATGAAAAGGTAGCCAAGGGTGAAAAGATAGCTACCGCCAAAAAAGAAGTTCGTCGTGATTTATATAAACAAGTGTTACCTGAAAAAATGACCCCAACCACTCGAATGATTGTGGCACTTTTGATTTTAATTCTTTTAGATGTGGGAATTTCGCATGTTTTAGGTTATTCATTTACTAATCCGGGACATCTTTTACATCGTTTGATTAGTGGTTTTGTTGGATTTTGGGGCTTATAGGAGTTTCTAATGACCAAGCAATTAATAACTAATCGATTAAGTGTTATTGTACCTTGTTATAATGTTCAACAATACTTAGTTGAATGTCTAGATTCATTACGTAATCAAACCTATGATAATCTCGAAGTTATAATGGTTGATGATGGTTCAACGGATAAAACGGGCCAAATTATCGATGATTATGCCAAAAAATTTAATAATTTTAGAGCTGTTCATACTGTAAATGGTGGTTTAAGTGCAGCTCGAAACGCAGGACTTCCCTTGATTCAAGGGGAGTTTTTAGCATTTATAGACTCCGATGATTATTTGCCAATTAATGCATATCAGTTATTAGTGGAATCAATGATTAAAAATAAGGCCGATATAGCAACTGGACAAGTGGAAAGATTTAATTCTAGCCGAAGATATCCATCTAAATTGCATCAAAAGGCTGTTAAAAAGACGATTTTGGGAACAAATTTAGCTAATAATCCAGAGTTAGTGTACGACACTACGGCTTGGAACAAAGTCTATCGGAGCTCAATTTTTTTGCGAGAGCAGTTACAATTTCCAGTAGGTTTAACATATGAAGACATTCCCGTTACACTTCATTATTATTTGTTAGCTAACAAAATTAATATTATCAATAAAGTCACTTATTATTGGCGTTCAAGAGAAGGAAAGCAAAAGTCTATTACTCAGCAACGAAGTAATTTAAAAATGTTTCGTGATCGATTGAAAACGCTGTCGATGGCGTGGAAATCATTAAATGAATTAAGTGATAATGACACCCTCAAAGACATCTTTACTTATAAGGTTTTAAGCTTTGATATTCCAATGTATCTTAATTCATTTTATAATGTAGATAAACACACGTTAAAGCTGTTTTTTGTTGAACTAAGAAATGGCTTAAAGACCTATGATTTAACTATTTTGTCAAAATTATCTAAGCGAAAACAAATGGAATATAAATTAGTTTTACAAAATAATTTTGAAGTGTTTTGGTTATTTATGCTTTCAAAGCGAATTAGATTAGGAATTAAATCAATTTTTAATAAAGGAAATTAATATGACACAAGCAAAGTACATTGCAAATAAATTAAGTATTATTGTTCCCTGCTATAAGGTGGAAGAATATATTAAAGAGTGTTTAGATTCATTATTACATCAAACTTATCAAGATATTGAAGTTATTATGGTTGATGATGGATCTCCTGATCATACTGGAGATATATTAGATGAATATGCCCAAAGATATGCCAATTTTAAAGCCATTCATACTGAAAATGGTGGATTAAGTGCCGCTCGTAATGCGGGATTACCTTATGTTACGGGAGAGTATTTAGCTTTTGTGGATTCGGATGATGTAGTACCACTTGATGCCTATGAAAAAATGGTTGGTTCATTGCAACAAACTCATTCTGATTTAGCAACCGGTTTTGTTAATCGATTTAATTCTAAAGGTAAAAAGGCCTCAACTATCCATGAACGAGCAATCCATGACACTATATATAAAACAAATATCAATAAAAACCCTGAATTAGTATATGATACTACAGCGTGGAATAAAGTATATAAGAGCGAAATTTTTATTGATAATGACTTAAAATATCCAATAGGTGTAACTTATGAAGATATTCCAGTTTCTTTAAAATATCATTTACTAGCTAAAACAGTCGATGTAATTGCTGATGATGTTTATCTATGGCGGGTTCGTGAAGGATCTAATCAATCTATTACACAGCAAAGAGCTAACATAAAAATGTTCCAAGATCGACTGAAAACATTAATGTTAGCAAAAAAATATCTTGATGAATTAAATGCGTCAGACGTTGTAAAAAAAGCTTTTATGCAAAAAGTCCTAAGTTTTGATATACCTATTTATTTGAATGGTTTTCAAAATGCTGATGATAATACGTTATTTAATTTCCAAGAAATATTAGTTGGATATTTAAAAGGAATAGATAAAAGACTTCTTAAAAATTTAAATATTAAGCAGCAAATTCAATATTATGCATTATTGAACGGTGATTTTAAGACATTTAAAAAATACGGATTTAAAAATAATAATATTGGCAAAATTATTTTGAAAGATAATCAATATATTTACCAAAATAATGATATTAGTAATGCTATTGTAAAAGAAATTAATATATCGAATGTTGTTAGTAAAACTAAAATTTTGAATGTTTCAATGCACGAAAAAGAAGTTTTAATTCGTGGTGAATTAAATATTAATAATTTTGCTAAGCTTGCCAAGTATCAATTTAAATTTAAGGTTAATATTAAAAATATTAGTAATGGAAAAAGTCATGAAATAAAATCTGATTTTAAAAAGACAAATCACAGGCGCCATTTAATTTGGAAAACACCATTTTATTATTTTAATTTATCACTTAATTACAATGAGTTACTTAGTGTTCTAGGTAATGGTAAATGGATAGTGGAAATTTTAGCGTATGACCATAACCTTAAAATCAAAACCTGCTTGAGTAATCCAGAAAACTCGTCTCAAATGAAGTTAATTACTAAATCATCTGTGATTAGACAAATCAAACATTTTATTCATATATCATTCAATAAGAAATGGATGTTAGAGATAGAATCAGTAGATAATGAAATTAACGATGAGCAATTATCCCAAATGCCATGGATTAGTGGCTTTAGATTGGGAAACGATATATTAAAATTTGACTCATTAATACCCATAAATTTAAAAAACAGCAAATTTATTTTAGAAAAAAAAGGTAAAAAATATGAGGGTCACACGTTAATAATAAAAAAAGATTCAAATGAAGTTCAGTGTGAAGTTCAATTTAACATAACTGGTTTAAACATCGAAGATGGTGAATATAATTTAGTTATGCAAAATAAAATTAATGGTGGCCGTTATCATTTCGCATATCCTTTAAGGACATCAGTTGAAGTGATTTTGAGCAAAGGTAAGATATTAACCATTAAGCATGAAAATACTAAACATATCTCCATATTTATCGCTAATAATTATGTTAAAACTTCGAAATTCGATTTAAACACAAGAGGATTGATAATCGAAGGAACGTTGCCAAGTTGTTTACAATCATTAAAAAACGTAGGACTAACATTAGTTTCTAAAGATGATTCAGAAACTTATCGAAAATTACCAATTAATATTAACATCGATTGCCGTTTCTTAATTGATTTACCATTATATAAAAATAATCAACCTATTTATAAAGCAAAAACATATTTATTGTATATTGATGGGGAAAAGGATGGAAAAGAAGTAAGGATTCCGTTAACGTCTACAAAATTTATAAAAGCAGTTAAATATAAAAAATCACATTTTAAATTATTGACGGATGATAATAGTCAGATTAACTTAGATATTAATCAAAAATGGTCATGGATAGATAATACACGAGGAAAACGTTATTTATTGCAGAGTTTTCTTTATCCATTAATGAGATTATTACCAATCCAAAAAAATGTAGTACTATTTGAAAGTCTTTGGGGTAGATCAATTGATGACAACCCCAAAGCTATATATAAATATTGGAAAGATAATTATCAAGGATACAAGTTCATTTGGATTGTCGACGATTGGGCAGTAAATGATAATGAAGATGCAGTAGTAATCAAAAGATTTAGCTTTAAGTATTGGTATTACTTATCCGTGGCTAAATATATTATTCAAAATACTAACATGCCAAATGGGTATGCTAAAAGAACGGGACAAATAGAATTAGAAACTTTACATGGTACATTTATGAAGACTATGGGATTCGATGAACCCCATTTTAAAAAGGCATCTTCAAGTGTTCAAAGAAATTTTGTGAAGCGAAATGGTCGGTGGGATTTTTTGACTTCGCCATCGAAATATATGGATGATAAAGTAAAACAAGCCTTTGTCTATCAAAATAAAATATTAAAAGTTGGTTTTCCACGCAATGATGAATTAATAAAAAAAAATAATTCTGAATTTATTACTTCCAAAAAAAAGAATTTAAATATACCACTTAATAAAAAAATTGTGTTATATGCGCCTACTTTCCGTCAACAAGGAAAAGTGGACTTTAAATTAGATTTAGAAAAAATGAAGGAAAAACTAAGTGATGATTATATTGTTTTAGTTAGACTTCATTATTTGATGGCCAATGCGATTGATATTCATCAATTCGAAGGTTTTGCTTATGATATGTCTTCTTATCCAGATATCGCAGATTTATACTTAATATCTGATGTCTTAATGACCGATTATAGTTCAGTTATGTTTGACTTTGGATACTTAAAACGACCAATGATTTTCTTTGCCTATGATTTAGATTGGTACTTGGACGATACTAACCGTGGTGTATATCTAGATTATGTTAAAACTGTTCCAGGTCCTATTGTAACTAACACAGACGAAATTATTGACCAGTTAAATAATTTAAATGAAGTGTCTAATGCATATCATGATAAATTAATGAAGTTTTATGATGAATTTTGTACTTATGGTCGATTAGGTGATGCTTCTCAAAAAACCGTTGAAACATTGCTTGCCAATGCTGATATGAAAACAGCTGGCGAATCAGGTTTCTTTACTAACAAGTTAGCACGATTATTACATGTGTCTAACCTAAGCTTGGCATTTTTCAACTTCTTCGGACAAAAATTAAAGAAGACTAATATTATCATTTTTGAGAGTAATCATGGTAAGACGGCTGAGGGTAATCCGAAAGCCATGTATAATTATTTAGTTAAACATAATCCTGGATTTGAATTGGTGTGGGTTACTGATACGCAACATAACCAATACTTTAAACAACATAACTTAAATTTTGTTAATCGAAATACTGGACAAGGTATTTTCAAATTAGATCGGGCTAGTTATTGGATTACGGATAATCAATTCCCTAATAATTGGAAAAAACCTCGCGGATTAAAATTAGTTCAAACGACTAAAGGGCCTGCAATTAAAGCGTTAGGGAATGATGTTGTTTCTGATTATTTGCCAGGTCAAACCATTTATCAATATCAAAAGAGTCAAGTAATTGCCGGACGCCGTGATAATTATATTTTAGCCGGTAATTTAATAGACGCCTCGCATAAGAAAGGTGCCTACCGTTTAACTAATAATCAGATAATTATGAGTGGTAATCCAACTACTGACGATTTACAACAAATATCAGCGGATAAGCAAAAAGCCATTAAGCAAAAACTAAATATTGATGTAAATACTAAAGTGATTCTGTATGAACCAACTTGGCGAGATAATGAAATCGTTAATGTTGATCAATATGGCGTAAAAAATCCACTTGATTTAACTAGTTTAAGTGAACAATTGCCATCCAAGACAGTGATGCTCTTTAAATACCATGAAAATATCCAATTAGGTATACCTAATTTTGATAAGTATCCTAATTTAGAAAATGTTAGTGATTATCAGAACAATAATGAATTATTAGCTATTGCTGATTTATTAATTACAGACTATTCTGCAGTAATGTATGATTTTGCCTTATTGAACAAGCCTATGATTTTTTATGCTTATGATTTAGAGCAATATCAAAAAAATGTGCACGGCTTGTACGTTGATGATTATGAATCATTTGTTCCGGGACCAGTCGTAAAAGATGAAAAACAATTAATTAATGCTATTATTAATTGGAATAATGACGACATTAATTATCAAGAGCAATTAAGTTCATTTAATAAAATATATAACGAATTCAATGATGGACAAGTTGCTAAAAAAGCATGGAAAGTTATCTTTAATCAAGAGAAGTATCAAGTTAAAAATTTATCTGAATTTCCTGATGAAATTCAAGTTAAAGATGGTTCTATGATGTGGAATGATATCTATGGTTTAGAAAAGACTAAATTCATTGGTAACTTAGACTTAGATGACGATGAATCCATTGATTTACCGGTTATAGGTGCTAAAGTACTGGTTGATCCAATTAATCAAATGTCATTTGGCCCAAAGTATTATCAAGTTCAAATTAAACAAGATAAGGTATGGATAAAGGGCAATATTTAATATGGTATAATTTTAATATGGATTTTATAGAAAAGACTTAAACTTATTAAAGTTTAAGTCTTTTAGTTTAAGGAGTTAATTATGAAAAAAATAAAAAGCATATTAACTAGCTATTATCCGATAATATTAATTTTTTTGTTAAGTTTATTGTATACTTTGCCGCAGATAATTAATCATAGCTTAATTTTTGGATCAGATGTTTCATTCCATTTTAATCGTTTATATGATAATTATATGCAAATAAAAACGCACAATTTTAGCATTTTTCAGAGTAACTTTGGCTTTTTTCAAAGTGGTAGAATTGTGAATGCGCTATACGGACCAGGATTTGCTTGGATTTTATCAATAATATTATATATTTTGCATAGTTGGGTTAAGTTTCAAATTATAACATCATTTATAATTTATCTTATTAGTGGTTTATTGATGTATCAATTAACTCAAAAAATAAAAATTAGTAAACCTTATTCAACGTTAGCTTCATTGTTGTATATGTCTACATATTGGATAACATCATGGCAAATAACAGAATCATATATGGCATGGGGTGCAATGCTGATGCCAATAGTTTTAATGGCTGGCATTGATATTGTTGAGTTCGATAAATGTAATTTTTCAACTGTTAAATTAGCACTAGTTGTATCTATTATGACTCAAGTTCATCTTTTAAGCGCATTATTTTCCATAGCTGTATTAGTTCCCTTTTTTATAATTGGAATGATAGCTAATAAAAATAAAATATTATTATTAAAAAAAGTTGTTTTAGCAGCAATTCTTACATTGGTATTAACTTTTAATGTATGGGGTGCAATGATAGATGTATTTAAATCCAATACATTAATTTCGGTTTTTCCAGTTAAATATTTAGCAACACAGACAACTCATTTTTCTCTTGGACAATCATCTATTTATGAATTAGGTTTTTTTATGTCATTATTTGTGGTTTTTCAATTGCTTTACTGTATGTATCACTATAAAACGTTAAGTAATACGGATAAATTGTTTAGTTTTTTAGGAACAATATTTGTAATATTATCATCTAATTTAACTCCATGGAACTTTATCGGGAAAAAGATTGTTATTTTGCAGAGTTACTTACAATTTCCATATCGTTTTTTGACTCTTGCTTGTGTATTTTTAATTCCGATTGGATTTAAATTTTTAAGTAATATTCATTTCAATTACATAAATCGAAAGAAATTTTTGTTAACTATTTTGTCTATTATAAGTATTGTTGTATTCATTCAAAATATTAGTTTTATTAATAGTAAAGCCAAAATATGGAATACTAAGCGCATTTTCGCTACTCAAACACCAATCGTTAAGATTAAACATTTTAATAAGAATAGGTATCGAAAAGCGATGATGAGTAAAAATTTAGGCAAAGGTTTAAAAATGGCAACTAAAACAGAACCTGATTATTTACCAACAACTGTAAGAAATATTTATAAACATCAAAAGCCATATGATATTTATAGAAATGAGATTGTAAAAAATCAGAAAGGATTTAAAAAGTATGTTAGAGGTAGTTCTTTAATCATAGAATGGGATGGATATCAGAAAAAAAGAGTACCAATTGTGATATATAAAAATTCTAAGGTTATTTTGAATGGACATTCAATAAATCATTCGAAGCTATGTTTATCAAAAATAGGTGTGCCAACTATAAATGGTAAGCAACAGGTAAATCGATTACAGCTTTCTTACCACTCTAATGTTGTTAATGAACAAAGTATTCTGTTTGTTATTATTTTTTGGATATTTATACTTATTAAAATATGTTTGGGCTACATTAAAAAGGTGAAGGTGAAATAACTTTTGAAAAATAGTGATAAAAAAAACAAAATATTATTTAATTTGGCAATAATAATATTTTTAATTATCTGTCTGTTAATAAAATTACCAAGTTCACCATTAAAAAGTGGAAATACTTGGGATGACACGAATGCTATGTTAAGAATTGGGCAATTGTGGCAAAGTGGAGTAATACCATTTAGGGATGTATTTGAACAACGTGGTATAGTTCTATACTTTATTTATTTAATAGCTAATTTAATAAGTTCTCATGGATATTTTGGGCTTTTTGTCATAGAGACAGTTAATTTTATTTTTATTCAACAAATAACAAAGAAAATATTTGATCAAGCAATAGGAGAAAAAAAATATAATTTAAATTCTATACTATCACTTATGATGATTTTAGTAATGATTGGTAATTATAGTTTTAAAAATGGAGGTAGCCCTGAGGAATTTACTTTAGGATGGATATTGTTAGCTAGTTATTGTTTTTTGAAAGTTTTAAAAGAATCAAAAAATTTTTATTTTATATTATTTGGCATTTGCTTGGCAATTACAATAAATATTAAGTATTCACTAATTGGTCCTTTCATTGCAATAATTATTATTTATATTTTAGACTTATCAAAGAAAAAGCAACTTAATAAAAAAAATTTTTTAAAAATCATGAAAAATGTTGTTTTAGGATTAATAATCGTCGGGCTACCTATAACCATATATTTATTAGTTACAAGAAGCTTTAATGCTTTAATCGATATTTATTTCATAAAAAATATTCAAGGATATACTGCTGAATCTGCTCAAAACTTAGATTTTTTTCAACATATAATAACTTCTTTAGCTATTGGTATTACCCAAATTATTAATCGAAATTGTATTCTACTTTTACTTTTCACAATATCTATTGGTAGTATTAAAAATTTAAAAATAGAAATGGAAATATTTTTAAGTTTTTTAGTAACAATTATAGTTTCATATTGGTCATTGTATCCAATGGATTATATGTTATTGATTGTTATTTACGGAATGTATATTATAATAATATTGTCTGTGCTAAAAAGATTAAAGAAAATTGATAAAAAAATTATCTTATTGAGTTTATTTATAACTGCTGTAATTGGTTTTAATTTAAGTAAAAATAATCCATCATTGACATTGTCAAGATTTGGCAACCCCAATGATAGTGTTATTGGATATAATTTTGCTAAAAGTATGAAAATAAATGGTGGACCACAAACCTTAATATACTATGATTCTTTAGATTTTGGTATTGAACGATTTACGAAAGTAACGTCAAAGTATAGATTTTTTGAAAGAACCAATATCAAATTAAAAGAGAAAGATAGAAGTTTAAGTAACCTTATTAAAAATAAAAAAGTAGAGTATGTTGTAGTAAATAGAGATAGCTTAAAGAAAAAAGATATTAAAAATAACTATCAGAAAGTCTCTCATGGAAAATTAAAAAAATATACTTTTGATAATAATTTTAAAGCACACAAAAAAATAGTTGATTTATTTTTACTTAAAAGAAAAATATAAGCGAAGGAATTAATAATGAATAATTTACTTACAATCGTTGTTCCTTGTTACAATGAAGAAGAAGTTTTACCAGAAACTGTTAAAGAATTAGGTGGTATTTTACAACACTTGATTAAAGAAGAAAAAGTTGCAAGCAATAGTAAAATTATGTTTGTAGATGATGGTAGCAAAGATAAAACATGGAGTATGATTGATAAATATTCCCAAAATTTAAATTACGTAACCGGAATAAAATTTTCACGTAATTATGGCCATCAAAAAGCTTTAATTGCGGGAATGCAAACTGCCGTTAGCAAATCAGATATGATTATTACAATTGACGCCGATTTACAAGATGATGTTAATGCTATACCAGCAATGGTTGATAAATATAATTCTGGGGTAGACGTTGTTTATGGCGTTCGAAATAGTCGTGAAACAGATACAGCATTTAAGCGCGATACGGCATTAATGTTTTATCGCTTGATGGATAAATTAGGGGTTAATATGGTACCTAATTCCGCTGATTATCGATTAATGAGTAAACGTGCTGTTGAAGGTTTATTGCGTTTTAAAGAGCAAAACTTATTCTTAAGAGGTATTGTGCCTTTAGTAGGATACAAATCAGACAAAGTTTTTTATGCCCGAAAAGATCGATTTGCAGGTAAGTCAAAATATCCTTTGAAAAAAATGATTCAATTTGCCATGGATGGTATTACATCTTTTTCAATTGCACCAATTCATTTAATATTTGATTTAGGTGTTGCAATTGTTTTGATTGGGATTATTACTATGATTTATACGATTATTCAAAAAGTAATAGGCAATGCTAGTGCCGGATGGTCATCGTTAATGATTTCTATTTGGGTTATTGGTGGAGTACAATTAATATCTTTGGGAGTGATTGGTGAATATATTGGTAAAATATTTGCAGAAGTAAAGCAACGTCCAAGGTATACTATTGAAAAGGATCAATATTCTAATAAATTTAAAGATTAATAAAATTCCTGCATTTTTTGCGGGAATTTTTCGTATTACATAGGAGAATTCATGAGAAAAATAAAAGTTTGGAGTAATAATTTAATTAATATTCCATTAATGGTATTAACCGGCATAACCATTATGGGTGTAATTAGTCAGCTCAATATTAGTTTTCAAAAAACATCGGTAACATATATTTCTACAGTTATTTTGTTGTTAATAAGTTATGTTTTTTGTCGAAAATTTAATTTAAATAAAATATTTAATAAGTATGAGAAAAAAATTTGGATAATCAGTTTTATTTTATTATTTGTTTGGCAAATATATATGTTAGCCACAATGAATATTAATACTAATTGGGATACTGCGATTAATTTACAAGGAGCCATGCAAATACCTAATACTGATTATAGTTATTTTTCTAGATATCCTAACAATATTTTCATTTTAATGTTTGAACATGTTTTTTGGTTAATGATGAATAAGCCTAGTTTATCGTTATTTATTTTTGAATTAGGAACGTTTAATGTAATTTTATTAGATTTAAGTTTGATTTTATTTAAATGTTCTCTGCAAAGTATATTAAAAAAAAGAGTTGTTAACATTGCAATTATTTTAATGATGTTGTTAGTTGCTGTCTCTCCATGGATAACGATAATATATTCTGACATACCGGCCTTTATTATTAGTTTAACAAGTTTATCAATATTTATTTTGATAAATCATGAAACAAACATGCATAAAAAATGGATTGAGACTATTTTGTTGGCGTTACTTGCTACAATTGGTTATTTGGTTAAACCATCAGTAATTATTTTTTTTATTGCAATATTTATTATTTTAATAATTAAATATCTCCAACATGAAGGAAAATTTGATTTTAAAAAGATATTTGTCGCAATTATACTTTTTGGGGGCTTAACTTGTTCCTTCACTCAGATTATAAAGCACAATTCGTTATTTAAATATGATTCTAATGCTTCTTTTTCAATGCTACATTATGCGGCAATGGGTTTGCATAATACTGGTGGTTATTATGGTAAAGATGTGATAGTCGACGGAAGTTTAAAAAACCAAGCAGAGCGCAATAGGCGAGATCTAAAAGTGATTGGTGAAAGATTACAGAGCTTTAGGTATCTTGGTAACTATCAAACTTTCTTATTCAATAAACAGGACTTTAATTCGCAAGATGCTACCTGGAATTGGCCAGAAGGGGAAATGATTTTATTAAAAGACAACAGTTCTGATCCAATAACTCATAAATTATTTTTGCTTCATGGAGTTGGTGCCAAAAAAGGTGATTTTTGGTTTAGTATGCAAATAATCTGGTTGTTTTCATTGATTGGAGTATTATTTAGCTTTTTTGATATATCATGGAAATCACAAATACTGAAGTACACTATAGTGGGATTTTTTATGTTTCTGTTAATATTTGAAGCAGGACGAAGCAGATACATGATTCAATTTATGCCATTTATATTGGTTCTGGCAAGTATTGGAATTGATAGAATGATGAATTGGGAGTTTAAGTATGAAATATAGAGATAAGATACAAGTTTGGAGCAACTATTTAATTAATTTTTTTATAGTGTTATTTGCAGTCATTAGTAGTATAGGTTCAATAACATTAACGAAAAATTTATTTCAAAAAATATCACCAGGTACAGTTTATGTTTTTAGTATTATTGTATTAATAATATTTGGATTAATTTATTTTAAAAGCGTCAGAGCTTACATTTGTGATTGGATAAAAGAAAGACAAAATATTATATTTATCGTATTATTTATTGGATTAATAATCTGGCAAATATATACGGTGTTAACCATTGTACCATTTCCACGTTGGGACCCGATGGACATTTTAACTAAAGTAATGGGACAAAAACAAGGATCTTTCACCAGTGATCCCCATTATTTTTCAATTTATCCAAATAATATTTTCTATGTAATGTTAGAAAAAGGTTTTTGGATTGTTTTAGGACGACCACGATTAGCAATATTTATTCAATCAATTGGAATATTTAATTTGTTATTAGTTGATATTTCGATTATCATCGTAGGATGGATTTTATCCCAAAAATATAATATGAGCGTTAGTTATATTTATATGTTATTTGCAGGAATATTGATTGGTATCTCTCCATGGATAACGATCCCATATACGGATATCTTAGCATTTGGAATTAGTTCAGTTAATATTGCAGTAATTTTTCTAATTCAACAAAATTACTTTAAAAATAAAATTGTATTAGCTATTACTTTAGGTTTTCAATTTATTATAAGTTATTTAACAAAACCGTCACTGATTATTTTCTTTATTGCCTTAATGATAATTTATATTTTAAAAATTATTCAAGGGAAGCAGCGGATTAATTGGAAATTATTAGGAGCTATTTTAGTTATCATTTGTTTGGGACTAGTAGGATATAAAGCATATAGTAAAACATTTATTAAGGTTAATACTAATGAGAATTTTTCAATGACTCATTTTGCAGCAATGGGTATGAAAAATAGTGGTGGATTTTATCGTCCTTATGTGGAAAGTGATAAAAAAATTAAAGATCCTAAGAAGCGTTCTGAACATGATATATATTTAATTAGAAAGCAACTTAAAGAGTTTGGAAATCCTATAAATTACGGTAAGTTTTTAGTTCAAAAGCAAATTTATAATACGAGGGATGGAATGTTTTATTGGCCGGAAAGTGGTACTTTTTCAATGAAACCATATACCAAGAAAAAAGATGTACATTTACCTCAAAAATTTTATCTAAAAAAGAGTAGAGCTGTTAGAAATGCAGATTATTGGATTTATATGCAAATTATTATTTCGATTGTATATTTATCAATGTTATTTACATTTAGAAATAAAGATTGGTTTGAACAATTAATTAAGTATTCCATAGTTGGATTTTTTATGTTTTTATTAATGTTTGAGGCTGGTAGGAGTCGATATTTGATTCAGTGTTTGCCATTTGTTCTAGTATTAGGAAGTATTGGTTTTAATAATTTAATTCAGCTTACTAAGTATAATATGAATAAACAACAAAAAAAGGCTTGAGATTTTGAAGTGCCTCATAATTGTTAGACAAAGTTCTAACGATTGTGAGGCACTTTTTTATGACTAAATATAATTCGAAGTTAAAAGCCCAAATTATTAAAGAATATTTTTCTACAACTCTAAACACTAGTGACTTGGGCACAAAATATAGGATTAGACCTAGTCTAATCGCAAAATGGATTCAAAGATATAGATTGATTGGGATTGAATCTATTAAACCACGTAGACACAAACGTCAATTTTCTGCAGAATTTAAGCTAAATGTGGTAGACTACTACCAAACTCATGAAGAGTCTATGGCTGAAGTAGCGGCTAAATTTGACATTCTGACGTCACAAGTTTCTAGTTGGCGCTCATCATTTAGAACAGACGGTATTAAAGCCTTAGAGCCTCATCCTAAAGGGAGACCATCTAAAGTGAAAAAAACTAAGAAAATAATCCGTGATGTTGAAAATAAAAATGAAGTAGAACATCTAAAAGAAGAACTAATAAAGAAAAATCAGGAATTACATGACATAAAATTAGAGCGTGATATTTTAAAAAAATCGCTGTCCCTGTTCGGACCCTCAAAGCAAGAAAAAAGACTGAAATAGTGGATCAGATCAGGGATAATCAATTAATTTTACCTAAAAAAAATCGATATAAAATCGGTGAAATATTGAATAAGCTTGAACTTCCTAAAGCTACTTATCATGATGAACGTAAACGAATTAATAATCCATATGATAAATACTCTAATGCTAAGAAAGCAATTCTTCGAATTGTCAAACAAGGTCAAATAAGAGGAAGATGGACTTATGGTTATCGTCGAGTTAACCAGAAATTAAGGAAACTTGGAATACATTTAGCTGATATGACTGTTAATAAGTTAATGGCAAAGTTAGGTATTCAGGTAACTTTATTCAATAAACATCGTAGTGGAAAATACTCATCTTATAAAGGTAAAGTAGGCACTGTTGGAAAAAATTTGTTAAAACAAAAATTTGATAGAACTAACCCTTACGAAGTTCTCCATACAGATGTTACACAAGTTAGGTTAGCTAACAATAACTGGGCTTATATATCTTCAATTATCGATGAAGCAAGTAAGGAGGTCTTAGCTTTTCAAGTTAGTCAACATCCAAATAGGCAATTAATAACTGATACTATCGACGAATTACTAACTCATTTACCTGATAATGTGAAACCAATCATTCATTCTGATCAAGGTTGGCATTACCAGCTATGGTACTATACGCAAAAATTATCCGATAATAACTTTGTTCAAAGTATGTCCCGTAAGGGAAATTGTCATGATAACGCACCAATTGAAAGCTTCTTTCATTTATTCAAAGTAGAATTGTTAGATGGTTTACCACAATGCAAGGATTTAAGAGAATTTAAAAAAATTGCAACTCAATATGTTCATTATTTTAACTACAAATGAATTTCATTAAAAACAAAAGGCATGACTCCAGTGGAATACCGAAATCATACCTTAGAATCTTAAATATTTTATTTTTGTCTAACTTTTTTGTTGCACTTCA
>X285_Short_beaked_Echidna__coassemble_412_pt1 | contig 36916 bp, 35 predicted proteins | sample X285_Short_beaked_Echidna__metabat2_high_PE_004 | metagenome-assembled genome bin X285_Short_beaked_Echidna | reverse complement strand
TAACAGATTTTTTAATCCTATTTTTATTTTATAAGAGGTGTTTTGTCACAGCCCCATTTTTTAACAACATGTAAACATGAACTGATAAGTATTCATACGACATTCGTGACTAATAGAGTAAATAACACCATTCCTGTTAGCACCTAAAATTTCGTCTAACTTTGATTCATCAACAACTTCTAGTGAATTTAATGCAAATTCATTGATTTTCATAATTAATAATCTCCTTTCTCATAATTAATTCAGCTGAACAATTATCAGTATAATATTAAAAATTATGATGTAAAATGGCATGAATTAGTATTTTAGTTGTTTTATTTTTCTATTAATGTGAATAAGAATTGAATTATATGGATTAAATTATAATATCCAGTTGAATTTTGCTAATTCTGATTTAATATCTTTTAATTTATAACTTGAAATATTTTCGATAGTTATTCCTGATTTTAAATAGATTTGGTAATTCTTTTTTATTACATTAAATTCTATAGAATCTATTCCACTAATTGGTATTATGTTTGTTCTGTTAATTAAAATAAATCCAAATTTATTTAGGTTCAGATATAAATTCTTTAAAGAATCATTTGATAGTATTTCTTCATTATTCGATAAGTAAATTTTGGAATGACGGAATTCTTTTTTTATTAATATTATTTGGCTAATATTAATCATTTTTATTGAATTTTTGATTTTTATACCGATTTTAACATCTGCAACATTATTTGAAACAACTTTATTTTTTTGAACTTTATTAATCGCACTATCTAATTTTAAAGAGTTAATTGGTTTAGTAATATAATCTACAGGTGAAACATCAAATGCATCTAATGCATATGATGGCTCAGCAGTTGAGAATATAACTTTAATATTTGGATATTTTTTATTTAGATATTTAGCAATTTCAATTCCATTTTCAGGATGTAGCATAATATCTAAAAAGATTAAATCAATATTGGAATTATGCTTTAAGAATTTCTTTAGTTGTAAAAAATCTGTAAATTGATCTACTAAATTAATAGTGTTATAAAAACTCAATTGCTGTTTTAAATGATTAATTGCTTCTATTTCGTCATCAAGTATTAGGGTATTTATTTTTGAATTCATTTATTCAATATATTCTCCTTCATTGGAATTTTAATAGTTGTTTTAACTGTATTTTGATTTGAATTATTAATCGTTATGAATCCTTTATTTTTTTTAACAATGTTTTTTACTAAAAACATGCCAAATCCATGATTATATTGTTCATTTTCTTTTGAAGTCACTCCAGGTGTACCAATATGTTTAAGTATTTCTTCAGGAATATTTCCAGTGTTTAAAATGTTTATGATGTAATAATTATTTTTGATTGAAAAATTTAAATTTACAAATCCACTGTCTTTTTTAGCAGATATGAATGCATTTGATAGAACATTTGTCAGGATAATATTTAAATCATAAATACTAATTGATATATTAGCTAAATTATTATCGAATGATGTGTCAAATAAAATTTCATCCTCTTCTGCCATTTTTTTAAATCTATATAAGATTGCACTTATTTCAGGAAATTTAAGTCCTGAAACATTATTAATTAGATTTGATTCGCTGGTTAATGATTCCATATACTTTTTTAATTTTAAATATTGTCTTGATGATAATAATTGACTAATTATATTTAGGTTAGAGTTGTATTCATGTCGACTAGCACGAAGGGAATTTATAAAACGATTTGTATTTTCATTTTGAGTATTAAGATTATTTTTTCTACTGTTGGATGATAGAAGTAATATAAAATTTATAAAAATCAAAACAAAAATCATCATTAGTAAAATAAAAAATAAATTGACTCCCGGAATTTTTAAAATAACAATCAATTCTTTTAAGCTTTTAAAAACAAAGAGATAGATTGCCACAACAAATAATAATGAAAATAAAATATGTTTATTAAATTTATTTAGGATTTGAATATGATTTAAATAAATATTTAGATTATGAAACTTACTTTTCAATGCATATATTAGGATATTAGTTACTAAAAGAAATATTAAATAATTAAATAAGTTTATTGGTATTAAATCTATATTATTTGACAAAACAATATAGAATAAGGACCAAAAAGATAAAAACAATAATCCAATCAATAACACTAACAATTCTTTTTTTGCGTATATTAAAAGTGCAATAAATAAAACAAATAATAAAATTTTGCAAATTATATTATGAATATTCAATTCAAGGATTACTAGATTAAATAAAATCAAAACTAAAACAGATTTAAGTATTGATTTTTTATTTGATATTAAAGATGCGTTAATTAAATGGCCAAAATTAAAAATTGAAAGGGAAATTAAACCAATCACTATAATAAATAAAAAAATATAAGTCCTCATTTCTTTTTAAACATGAAAAAAAGCATTTCAATGGTATTAAATAATAGTTTAAACGGTTAATGTATATATTTAACCAGATTTACAGCGGTAAGTAATTAATATATTTTAATTAATAATCAGTTAAAAATGTTTAATCAAGAAAGGGTTGCTAAAGTGATGATTACAAGTCAAATTAGCGAAAAAGCTATCTCGGAATATTTATTGAAATATATTAATCTAGATACAAATAAAGCTATATATGCTAAAGGTCCAGCACAAAAATATTTATTGCCGCTTTTTGTATATTCTATTAATGATAAAAAATCTAAAGGCAAATTACAAGGAAATACACCAGAAGAACGGTTCAAATTTTTTAAATTAGCTTTTGTTGAAAATGGCTTGTTTTTAGAAGAAATACAATTATTATTTCCTAAAATTTTAGATGCATTTTATTCGGAAGTTGATAACCTTATTAATGAAGTCAATCAAGTAAAAAAAAGATTTAAAAAAGATAATTATAAATTAAGAAAAGCCGGGATTATAAGAAACAATTCTAAAATTCAAAATATTAAAATAAAAGGAGATCAACATAGAGGGAAATCCGTCTGTGAAGTTGAATTAGTTAATGGTGAATCATTAATATACAAGCCACATAATTTAAATAATGAAGTGTTTTGGAATGAACTAATTGAAAAATATAATGATTTTATTGAATATGAATCAAAAAATTTTGTCTGTGAAAACATTAACAAGAAAGATTATGGATGGAGTTTTAAAGTAAAAAAACACGAAATTAATAAAGCACAAATCAAAAATTATTATTTTCGTTTAGGAGAATTATTATTTTTAGCGTATTTATTAGATTTAACAGATTTACACTTTGAAAACGTGATTAGTCACGGAGAATTTCCTGTTTTATTAGACGTAGAAGCATTATTTTCTAATTATATAATACAAGACAACATTTTAAATGATGCTCAAAAAAAGGTTGAAAATAGTATAAAGCATGCCGTTATAGCAACAGGGTTACTACCAATTAAGGATACTTTTAAGACTTTTCATGGGGATACAAGTGGTATTGCTGGTGGAAAGTTACATGTACAATATAAAAAAATTATAAATTCAAATAGGGATGATATTAGGTTTCAAACAGTAACGGTCGATGTTAATCATACCAATCATTTACCACAAAATAATAATTTTATTTTTAATCCATCAAATTATTGGAAAGAAATAGCTAATGGATTTGAAAATTTTTATAGAATTACATTAGAAAACAAGAAAAACGTTTTGGATTTTATTAAAAATAAAAGTAAAGGACTGACAAGCCGAATTTTAGTTAGAAATACTAAAGATTATTCGCTTATCTTAGAACTTATTAGCTCTCCAAAATATTCACATTGTCAAGATAAAATATTTAATAAACTAAAAATAAACTCATCCAGACAGCAAAAGTTATTTAATCAATCTGAAATTAAGCAATTAAAGCTTGGTAGTATCCCTAAATTTCATCAGAATATTAATAGCAAATTTATAAAAGATGATTTTAATACAACGATAGTAAAAAAAGCAGATACATTAGAGCAAAATATTAAGAATAAATTTGATAAGTTAACAGAAGATGATTTGGACGAACAATTAACTTATATTAAGTTTTCTTTTAATGATATAAAAAAATTAAGAGTAGAAAACATGCATGGATTTTTTACTAAAAATCAAGATGGAAATAATAAATATGGAAATATTGCTGTAAATAATTTATCAGATATCATCATGAATAATGCTCGTAAAGGTTTGAATAATACTATTGCGTGGCAAGATATCTCAGTTGGAAATTATGATGAGTTTAAGTTTGTTGTTAGTGATAATACTATTTATAAAGGAATCGCAGGTTATGCATTGCCATTAATTAAATTATATAAAAAATATAAAAATATAGAAATTAAAGACATTTTATTGAGAATACGAGATTCATTAATTAATAGTGATGACTCATTATCTGATATATCGTTCTTTAATGGAAGAATTGGAGAACTTTTAGTTGCTTCTCGAATAAATAAGTTGTTCAGTGAGAATAATAGTTATATTAATCATAAGATTTACCAATATTTGCTAAAAATTAATAATGAATTTTATCTAAAATATGATGATATTATTGCGGGTTATTCAGGAATTATTATTGGCATATTTCAAAATTTAAACAATATTGATATTCAAATAAAGGAACAACTAGAAAAAATATCAGATTATATATTAGAAAATGCTAATTATAAAGATGAAAAAATTTATTGGACATCTCGTGATAATTCAAATAGCTATAATAATAGTTTTGCCCATGGAAATAGTGGAGTTATGACTGCATTATTAATAATGTATTCTTTAACGAAAAAAATTAAGTATTATGATTTCTTTAAGAAGGCTTGGAAGTTTGAAGATGATTATTTAGATGGCTTTGGATGGGAAGACTTAAGAAAAAAAGATAAAATTCCGTCCGCGTATTGGTGCCACGGATCAAATGGTATTTTACAAGCAAGGATTGAATGGATTAAATTAAATGAAAAATTTCATATTTTAACCAAAGAAGACATAAATAAAATTAATTTTGAAATTGAAATTGCAAAAAGAAGCATTCTTAGTGAGGGAATAAATCAAAATAATTTTTGCCTATGTCACGGAGTGATGGGATGTTTATTGACATTGAATAGTCTAAGTGAAGTACAAGGAAATGGGTATTTAAAAAGTGCAGTTAAAAATACTTTAAACAATGTTTGTAAATATGGTCTAACTTACGGATGGAACTGTGGTACCGGTGGAAAGTATTTTTCTTATGGATTAATGACAGGGATTTCGGGTATTCTATATGGAATACTTACGTTACAAAATAATGATAGTTCAATATTATCACTAAAATTATAAGGATATTTTATATGAAAATTGAATTACAGAACAATAACCAAGATTGTTTGTTAGCATGTTATTCTATGATCTTGTCTTTTTATGGATCAGATGTACCTGTTTATGAGTTATATCATGATGATTTTATTCAACCGGATGGGTTATCCATAGGCTATCTCGAAAAATTAAATAATAAATATAAGTTAAATATGCAAGTACTAAAAGGAGATAATAAAGATGTTATTCTAGCCTTAAATAAAACCAAGGCACCTTTAATTGTCCAATGGGACCAAAATCATTTTGTAATAGTTCAGAAAATAATAAAAAACAAAGTGAAAATTATTGATCCAAGCATAGGTCAAGAAAAGATAGATATTGTAGAATTTAAAAAACATTTTAGCAACTATATAATTAATCTATATCCTAAAAAAAATTATAAAAAAGTACCCAAAAAATATAAAAAAATAGAAAGTTTCAAAAAAATATTTAGTAAGTCGAATATTTTTCTTTATTTGTTATCATTGATTTTAACCCAATCAATAACTTTATTTTTCTCATATATAATCAAAATAATATTAGATAGCAAAGGTAAGAGTAATTTATTAATATTCATAATTTTATTTTCCATAATATTTAGGATAATAGCATGGTTTGTTGAGCAAAAGACACAATCTATAACTAATCTAGAATATGAAAATAATCTTTCTAAGAAGATATATCATGCCATATTTAGCAGACCCATTTTATATTTTATGAATAATACACCAGGTACTATTTTAGAAAAAATAAACCTTAGGCTAATAATAAGAGACAGCATTTTATTTAAAATTTTTCCCTCAACTATCGATTCCTTATCATTTATAGTCTTGATGTGTTATTTATTTAAAATATCTTGGATTTTATCATCTGTTTTGTTATTTATTATTATTGCTTTTAGTATATTTAATTATTTTATTTATAAAAATAAATTGGTAAAAAATAATGAGTATATTACGAATTTAATTAATTTATCAGGTACCATTCAATCTGATTTATCAAAGATAAAGCAGATAAAATCTGAGGGGTTAGAAAGATTTCATTTAAACCATTGGATTAATCAAAGCCAAAAATTACAATTTAAATATAATAACATCTTAAAAATAAATTCTTTATCTGGTTTAGTTAAACAATTATTTTTGTTTTCAGCAATTATAGCTACAGTTTATGTAGGAATTAAATTAGTTAGTTTGAATTTGATTTCAATGACAGATTTAATACTATTTCAGGGATTAGTTTCCATGGTGATAGTTTCAGCAAACCAAATTCAAGATTCGGTATTTGAGTTGGGTAATATTAATATATATTTTAATAAAATTTCTGAGTTATTTAATATATCGAGAAATAAAAATGAATATTATCAGATTGATAAATCTAATATAGCTTTATTGGCTGAAAATATTTCAGTTGGTTATCAAAATAAAATGATTTTTGATAATGTTAATTTACAAATTAAGAAGGGTGAAAAAATTGCTATTATTGGCGATTCTGGTGCAGGGAAAACTACCATTTTATTCACACTATTGAATTTGTTAAATCATAAAGGAAAAATATATACTGGGATAAATAAAATACGTAGTAAAACTGGAGTTGTTTTACAACATGGAGAATTGCAAAAAGGAAGTTTTTTACAGAATATTTTAAAAAATAATTATAATTTTGATGAAGCAATGGAAGTAATTAAAGATGTAAATTTATACGACTTAATTAATTCATTTCCTAAAAAATTAAATTCTTATATCTTTGATAAAGGTTCTAATTTATCAGGTGGTCAAATTCAGAGAATATTAATGGCAAGGTCATTAATAAAAAATGAGCTAATTGTCTGGGATGAGCCATTTAATAATTTGGATAATTCAAGTAAAAACAAAATATATAATAATGTTATTTGTCATTCTAAGTATAAAGATAGAACATTTTTAATTATAAGCCATCAATTAGATATTGTTGATAAAGTAGATAAAATAATTTTTTTGAACAAATCAAAAAATAAAATAGAGTTTGGAACGCACAATTATTTGTATGAAAATTCTAGTGAATATAAAGATTTTGTAGGTGATAAAGTATGCAAAAAAGCATTATTGAGATAAAGAATCTCCATAAAAAAGTAGATAATATACAAATTTTAAATTCTGTAAATTTGTCCGTAAAAGAGGGAGATATATTTGGGCTTTTAGGCAAAAATGGTGCTGGAAAATCAACTATTATGAAAATTATATTAGGCCTCACTAGTTTTGATAATGGATTAGTTAAATTATTTAATAAATATGATATACGAGAAAGTAACAAATACTTGTCATATGTGGGATCGTTGATTGAAGAACCGGCTTTTTATCCGAATTTAACAGCTTTTGAAAATTTAAAAGTAATTCAAATGTTAGCTAACTTACGAGAAGAAAATATATTTTTAGTTTTAAAAATGGTTGGACTAGATAACCAAAAAGCAAAACTTGTGAAGAACTATTCTTTAGGAATGAAGCAACGCTTAGGTATTGCCATGGCAATGATAAAATTTCCTAAATTATTAATATTAGATGAGCCAACAAATGGTTTGGATCCTCAAGGTGTAAGCGAGATTCGTAAAATAATTAAAGAATTGCCCCAGAAGTATGGGACTACTGTTTTAATATCTAGTCACATTTTGACAGAAATAGAAAAGACCGCAAACAAAGTGGCAATATTAGATCAAGGGCGTATTAGGTATAAGAATGAAATTAGCGCTATAAAAAGTAATAAATTGATTATTAAAGCTGATAATTTTTTTATGGCAAAAAAATTATTAAATAATTATGATATACAGGTTAGAGGTAATGAAATTATTGTCAATGATATCAATCGTGAGGAAGCTATTATAGTAAATAAAATGTTGACCAAACACAATGCTGATGTATTTGATTTACATTTTAAAGAAGAAAATTTAGAGGATATTTTTTTATCTATGACGGTGCATAAAAATGATTAGATTATTGTGGCTTGAATTTTTTAAGAATAAGCGAAGAAAGTTTTTTATTGGACTAATAGTTTTAATAATTGTACAAATGTTGTGGCTTTTTATAACAATGAAAAAAGTTCAATTAATGGGAGTGAAAACATTTAATTTTGATATTAATTACTTATTAGTTATGTTATCACTATTAAATGCTACCTTTGGTCCGATAATTATTAGTATCTTTTCAGTTAAAGTTTTAGAGGTTGATAAACAAAATAGAATGATATCAATCTTAAAAATAAATTTTGAAGATTATAAATTGTTATATAACATAAAAATTTTATACGGTATAATTATAATTATGCTATATGTATTATTTCAGATGATGGAAGCATTTATAATGATTAAATATTTTAATATTACTAATAATCTGTTTTTATTTATGCAAGAATTTTTAGGATTAACAATTGGAATGATATCAGTATACATTATTTTTATTAGTTTAACATTTCTAATGAATAAGACCAATTTAATAATTTGTTTAGGCTTATTAAGCAGTTTTATTTCATTGATGACTGCAAGTTTATTACCTTCTAATATGATTAGAGTAATTCCTACTATGTATTTATCAATTGTCAATCCTTTACAAATAACTAACAGTAAGATTATTTTAAATTCAAACTTTATGAGTAATTTATTTTTTATAAGTACAATAACTTTTATAGTATGGATTATTTCAGAAAAACTAATTATAAGGAAAAAGTTGGTATGAAAGAAATATCGGTAGAATTCTTAAAAGATCGAAGAGAAAAGTCTTTATTAGTTCTATTAATAGGATCATCAGTTGGTGTTTTATTAGGATTAAGCCTATATTTAGCTAATAAAAATGTCTTCGTTCATGAACACAGTCAGTGGTTGGCATTATGGGATGAAATTAACTTATTTAGTTCTCAAATATTTGTTCCTTTATTTTTAGCTCTAGTAATATCAAGAAATATTCAAAAAGAATATAAATATCATAATATTAATGTTTGGTTAACATTATCAAAAAGCACTAGTAGAATTGTGTTAAGTAAGTTTGTGTATTTTTCAATACTTTATTTTGTAAATCAACTTATATTGTTATTGATATTTTATATTTTAGGATTAGTAAACCATTTTCCTATTAATATAAACATTTTTATATTTTCTTTTTGGATGTTTAGTAGTTGGGTTGGTGGATTAGGAATAATTTCTTGGGAGATATTTTTATCATTTAAATTAAAAAATAGTCTTAATGTGATGCTTGTATGTTTGGCATGTTGCATATTAGGATTTATAATTAGCACAATTAATCCAATAATGAGTCAACTTTATCCATTTAGTCAAATATTGATTGGAACACAAGCTAAATATAATCAAAATTTTAATTTTATTAGCGGAACGTTTTTTTTGTTTATATGTTTAATTAATATTTTCTTAGGAATTTGCTTATCAAAAAAACACGTAAAAATTTAAAAAGGAACCAATTATTGATTTTAAATATCAATAGTTGGTTCCTTTTTGCTAACTACCATTTGAATCAGGGTTAGTAATTTTAATTCGATTTTCGCCAGTTGATTTATGATCAGCTTCTGGAGCATCAGTTTTATACATATCTTCGAGTGATTTATTTCCATTTTTAGAATACATTGAAGTAGATTTTAAATGGAGTTTTTCTTCAATATCAATGTTTTGCGCTAGTCCATTGGAGTAATTATATTTACTTGAGTCAACCTTACCTTTGAAATCAGGATTATCATAAAATCTCAATAAGTTTTTATCATTTAACGAATCGGATAGAGTAAGTTGTAATTTAACTTTATCACGATCTTTTTGAACTTGTTTTAAGAAAGTTGCTGATGGATTGGTAATTTCTTTTCCATCCTTGTCATAAAGCTTATTGCCAATTGAGCTATACGTAGGAGTTACAAAATCGTTATTTCGAAAGGCAACAACTTGGTCGTGGTTTTGTGATAATAAATCAGTTCCAAATTGTAAATAGTTTTTGGTATTAACTCCGAGTAAATGAAGAATAGTTGGTAAAACATCGATTTCACCGCCATATTGGTGCTGAATTCCACCGTGTTTCATCCCTGGAATATGAATCATAAGTGGAACTCTTTGCAACTGAGCATCATCCCAGCTATTCCAATTATCAGTTGGATCATTGCCAAATTGTTTAAAATGATCAGAATCTTGATCAAATGTTTTAGCTAAATATTTATTAGCTGAATTAGAAATTCCATAATGATCTCCATAAAGAACAATCATTGAATTATCATAAAGGCCGGATTTCTTCAAGAAGTTGAAGAATTCTTCAATAGATTGATCTAAGTAATTGGCGGTTTTAAAGTATCCATCAACGGTTGAATCGCCAGTGTCTGGAGTTTTAAAATTGCTATCTTCGTCATCTAGGGTATAAGGAATATGATTACTTACAGTAATATATTTTGCATAAAATGGTTGTTGTAAATGTTGAAGATATTGGACAGAATCTTTAAACAATAACTTATCCTTAAGACCGTAAGTAGTTGATTTATCACCAGAAACATCAAAATCACTAGCCGAGAAAAAGTTATCATATCCCATATTTTTATACGTATTATTGCGATTCCAAAACGAAGCAGTATTTCCATGGAAAACAGCGGAAGTATAATTACCGTTTTGCTTCAAGATGGCCGGAGCAGCTTGAAAGGTCTGGTCTGATCCTAATTGAGCAAACAATGAACCTTGAGCCAATCCATAAGTACCAGTTTCTAACATGTTTTCGGCATCACTGGTCTTACCTTGACCAACCTGGTGGAAGAAATTATCAAAGGCATAAGTGTCATTACTATGATAAATACTGTTTAAAAATGGAGTAACAGTTTGACCCTCAACTTTATCATCAATTAAAAATTGTTGGAAACTTTCAAGATGGATGATAATGACGTTACGACCCTTAGCTTGACCAAAAGTAACGTTATTCGGACTAGCGTAGTGTTTATGAACGTATTTTTCGATAACATCTAATTCACTTTTTTTAGCTTCAGAACGCATTTTATGGTTCCGTTCGACTTGAACTGCATCATAAGCAGTGAAAGCATCTAATCCCATATATTTAACAACATATGATCGATCAAAAGTTCTCGTAATTAATTGTGGTCGATCCATTTCAGCAAACATTAAGTTTAAAGCAAAGATAAAAATTCCGATTGTAGTAATTTGAAAGCCAAATTTTTTGGGTAATGGATGTGGATCCATTTTGATTTTTTTTAGTAATAATAAGATAAAGATTGCTAAAATATCAATCCAATAAAAAATATCGTGAATATTAGTTAAAGCTAAGGAACTGGTACTTAAGCCTTGATTAACTTTAGAATAGCCCAACATAGTATTGACAGTCATAAAGTCCGAAAATTCTCGGAAATAGATGACATTTAAATAAAGTAAAACAGTGTTAGCAATATCTAGGACTAATGTTCCCCAGTAGAATAATTTAGTGCGTTTAAAATATAACGCCAAGCCTAAAATTAAAATAGTAGTAGCAATTGGGTTAATTAATAAGATAAACCATTGAAAAAGACCACTAACGCCAGTCGAAATATCAACTAAATAAGCAAAAATGGTCTTAAGCCAAAATAAACTACAAATTAAAATAAAAAAGCCAAATCTGGTGTCAATTTTTGATTTTAAAGATTTCATAAAAACGGCCTTTCAGTTTTTAAATAAACATTGTCATAACAACGATTTTAACATATTTTAAACTCAAATTTGAAAAACAGCGGTAAAATAACCATAATAAAGTAAAATTTTAAAATTTAAAAGGAGTCAATATGGAAGTTAAAGTTCAGGTAGGTGCCACGGGAACCACTTATTTAGATGCCGTTGAAATTCGTAAAAAAGTTTTTATTGAAGAACAAGGTATTGATCCCGTTGATGAGTTTGATGAAAATGAAAATTTATTTACATATTATGTGGGATACGAAAACAATCAACCGGTTGTCACTGCTCGTAGTCGCAAAATAGCTGATGATAATGATACTTGGGTAGTACAAAGAGTCGCTACGATTGAGAATCAGCGGCGACGACAGTTAGGTCAACAATTATTTTCAGCAATTGAAAAACGTGCGCAACAAAAACAAATTAGTAAAATTAGATTACATGCCCAAGAATCAGCTGAACCATTTTATTTTGTCTTGGGATATCAAAGAGTAAGTGGACCTGAAATGGAAGCTGGAATTAAACATTATTGGATGGAGAAAAATATTGAAAAAGAGTAATATTGTTTATTTTTCAATCATTTTATTGATTAGTCTTATAACAATTGTATTTGTACAACATGATGAATTCTTGTATAAGGTTCCGGTTGGACAAATTACAAAAGTTAAAAACAGCCCAACAGTTAGCCAAACGGACAATTTTAATAATCAAGATACGCAAACTACTCAAGCTTTAGAAGCTACCATTTTAAATGGAAAATTCAAGCACAAAAAGGTGTTAATCAAAAATGACTTCAGTTCTTCTAATGCCTTTGATCAGCCATATTATAAAGGCCAAAAAGTTATTTTACATCTGAATAATAATCATAAAACAGCCACGATTACTAATTTAAAGCGGGATGCTAGCTTAGCCATTTTGTTAATTTTAGCAGTTGATTTATTGTTAGTAATGAAAGAAACCGGTATTAGAGCTTTATTTAGTTTGATTTTAAATATTATTTTATTTTTCACGGCAATTGAAATAGATTTAGGATTTCAAGGCCAACATGTTTTATTAATTTTTAGTTTTTTAACCATCATATTTAGTTTTTTGACGTTATTATTTGTCTTAGGTTGGAATCCAAAAATGAGATTGAGTTTTATTACGACTATAGCTGGAACTTTTTTAGCCATTATGATTGCATTGGTAGTATTTCATCTTACTAAGCAGCGGGGGTTGCATTTTGAAACGATGGAATATGTCACCCAAAATCCACAACCATTGTTTTTAGCGGAAGTATTACTTGGATCATTAGGGGCGGTGATGGATGAGTCAACTGATATCATCATCAGTTTGTTTGCAATGATTCAACAAAACCCTAAGATTTCTTTAGCTAAGTTGTGGCAGTCTAGTCGTCAGATTGGGAAAACGATTATGGGACCGTTATTAAATGTATTATTCATGATATTTATGGCTGATACCTTCTCTATGATGGTTTTATATCTTAGAAATGGTAATAGTTTTGGCTATTCATTTACGATGAACATGGCCTTAGGATTTGTCCAGACCTTAATTAGCGGAATTGGAATCGTCTTAACTATTCCAATTGCTAGTTTTTTAGTTGGATTTTATTGGCGAAAGTGGGGTTTAAAACATGATTAGCGCTATTTCATTATTATTATTCATCTTGGCGGGACTTATGATTGGAATAGGTGGATATACTGGATTAAGGGCTTTTCTCAGTATTATTTTTAATTTCTTGATTTTGTTTTTAGATATTTTCTTAATAGCTAATGGCTTTCCAGCTATTCCAGTTACAATTATTGGCAGTTTAATCATTTTAGCAACCACTATTTTTATGGGTAGTGATGATGATAATATTACGCAAAATGCTTTTTATAGTTCTGTTTTAGTTATTACGATTTTAATTATCTTGATTCAAGTAGTGCAGCCATTATTAGCGGTTCAAGGATTTGGTAATGAGAATACGGAGGATTTAGAAGGATTGTCGTTGCTAATTGGAATTAAATTTAGTGATATTATGCAATCGACTATGATTATCAGTATGTTAGGAGCTGTTAGTGAGGCAGCTATTGCCGTTTCAACCGGTTTAAATGAAGTTATGACGGAAACTAAAGATTTTCCGCCAACCCAGGTGTTTTCAGAAGGAATGAAAATTGGCCGTGAAATTATCGGAACGGCCTTAAATACTTTATTTTTTGGTTTCTTTGGTAGTTTCCTAGGTCTATTTATTTGGTACGTCAAATTAAATTATAGTTTTAGTAGCTTTATTAATAATAAAATTCTAGTTGCTGAATTATCAATGATTTTAATCGGTTTTATCGGTGTTATTTTAACTGTGCCATTAACCGCATGGGTTATAAAAACTAGAAATAAAAAAGCAGTCAGCAAAAATCTGAAATAGATTAGGCTGGCTGCTTTTTGACTTATTTGGTAACTAAATAAATAACACTATTAATTACTACACTAATAACTAAAATAATTAAGAAATATTGATTAGAAATTAAAATTAAGCCACTTAATAATATAAGTTGCATGATAAACATAGAACGATTTAAATGGCAAAATTCACAAAATAAAAGTAATAGCAATGAACTTAAGATGGTTAAATTACTTTCAGAAATAGATAGATGGAATATTGGTAAAAACAAGATTGATTTAGTTAGTAAAATTTGAAAAGCTATTTGTAAAAAGTGACTAAATGATTGGAAATTATAGTTTAAATTAAAAACAAAAAGTGAAGCGATTAAGATTATGCCAAAAATTAAAATGGTTTGACTAGCATTATGTTCAGTCAAAGCTTTAGATTGAAGCTCAAATTTTTTAGAAGGAGAACCATAAGCATCCAAGATAATAGGTAATTTCTTTTTTAATTTATCAATGGTTGGCAGAATTTGTTGTTCGTTTTGACATTCAATCACAATGTTTTCACAATGATTTTGTTTAAAAAAAGATTGAACAGCTTTTGATGAGTCCAATTTGTTGTCCATTATTAAATCATTACTAAGGTTAATTTGGGATAGAGCTGGTAATTCTGCTAAAGCATGATTAATTTTATCAATTTTGGTTTGCGAATCATTCAGATTTTTGATTAATTGTTGATTTTGCTTTATTACTTTTTGATATTCATTTTGGCTATTTTCAACTTTGCATTTAATTAAGTCATTATTATTCTGAATAATTTGCAAATTGTTTAATATTGTATTATTATCTGTGTCATTTTTATCAAAATTTTGTTGTTTGATAACTTTTATCAGCATTTGATTATTATCGGTTAAATCGCTTTTAACGATTGAATTATGTTTATCTAACAGCATATAATCCATTTTTTGTGAATCAATATTACTTTGGTTAGTTTTATTTAAAGCTTGATTTAAATTATTAAAATCTTGTTGGTGTCGATTTAAATAGTCTTTTAACGTAATTTTGGTCTGATTTTTTCCAATTGGTTGACTAATCGAATAGACATTTTTCACGGAGCCTGATTTTTCTAAATAATTACTTAATTGCCGTATTTGATGTAGATGATCTCTTTTATTTAGTTTATGCGAAACGGGGATGGTTAAGTTAATGCAATTATTGAAATTACAATGATAGATACTGTTATCATCGTTATTATCAATTTGTTGATTAATCTGGATAACAAACAAAATCGGTATAAAAATAGCAAGTACAATCAGTTTAATCATGTTAGTTTTGCTTAAATCTTTGGACACAGTTGAAGTTAAATTAAGTTCATTGTCAGTTAAGACGTTAAAAATGATACTCAAAATGATACTGATAATTACCAAGAATGGAATAATGGCTAATTGGCGTAATAGAGAACTAGGACAAAACAATAGTGAAATACAAGGTACTATCATAAGGCCAAGTTTCTTGTTTAATTTATTAGACGACAGTAATATTTGAGGCAATAAAACTAGTATAAAGCCGTTAATAATGAAATTTGTTAAATTCCATGCATCCAAATGAGTGTAATGATTGAATAAAAAAGCTGTTGCAGTGTATATGGGCTTACTAATAATACTAAAGCCAAGTAGCATTGCCCCACTTGAAGCTGAGTTCAAGAAGCATGATACAATTATCAGTTCTAAAATAAAAATAAGCCCAAATATATAGATGCCTCTTCTAGTAGCATCAATATCCCAAGAACTGTTAGTTTTAATTTCAGTTTTAAAGTGCGATTTAACTAAAACTTCTTTTATTTTATTAATATTCTTGGGATGATTTATTGAGATACTAAAATGCACTTCTGAGTAATCAAGTGATTCAAAAAAGAAATGCTGTAAAACATTGGATTTTGGATTATTAATTTTAACTATACTAAAACGTTTTTTATGTTGATTAAGATAATTAATTTGCTGATTAATTATTTTTAAATCATGAGTAGTTAATTTACCTTGTGCTGCTGTTAACGTACAATCTAGTGTAATCTGGTGACTAAGATAATGCTGATGGTTTAATTTGGGGGTAACAAAAAAGGCTAGCAAAACACAAGCTAGCCAACCAAATAATATAAGTGATTTTTTGTAATTCATTGATTAACCTACCTCTATTAGTATTGATAGTGCTAAATAGAAATACGATAAAAATGAATTTATTTTTTAAAGAAATTACTCCAATTTACAATTAAGTAAACAATAAGTACCAAAGCACCTGAAATAACTAAGGTGATAAACCAACTCCAATGAGTGTTGGCTAAAGGCAAGTAGGCCACGTTTTGACCATAAAATCCAAAGACAATATTGGGTACCGCCAAAACTAGTGACAAGATAGTTAAGAATTTCATTGTATTATTTAAGTTATTATCTAAAATGTCAGAATAAGATTTAGATACTTGATCAATAATATCTGATGAAAGTTGAGCCATTTCTTGACTTTGTTCAGACTCAATCACGATTTCTTCTAATCGAGTACGCTGTGTCTTACTTAAATTTAGATTAGGCAGCCGAGTCATATTGTTTAATAATGAAGTATTAGATTTTAGCGAAGTTAACAAATAAATTAAACTTGTTTCCAATTTCAACATGCTTTGAATGCCAGCATGATTTAAGCGAGTTTTGAATTTATCTTGAATCCCTTGTCGATCATAATTAATACGTGATACTGCATCGTTAAATCGCATGGTTAATTCATACAACGTGAGTAAAACTACATCCAACATATCATTTTGATTCAGTGGCATGGCTTGATCAGGATTTTTTCGATTAAAGTTTTTAACCGTTCGATTCATAATTTTGTTTACATAATGAGTTGAGTCATGCGTAAATACAACTAAGGCTTTGGGTAAGAACATGAAAGCTACTGGCTCTGTTTCAATGCCATCACGTAAATCGGCTTTTAGCGCATGAAAAATAATTAAAAAGATATTGTGTTCTTCATCAATTTCAGCTCTGGCACGTTCATTTTGGTCCATAGCATAACCTAGAGCTTCGGAAGTAGCATGATAATTTTTTACTAAGGTTTGCAATTCCAGCGTACTAGGATTAGAAACTTGCAGCCAGGCAAATTCATCGTTTTTTTGGGTTACTTTTAACATTTAAAATTCCTCATTAATTAGTATTACCTTAATTTTAACCCTAAAAGGCTGAAAAAAAACGAAAAATCCATTAAAATATATAAGTTAATAAATAAAAAGGAGAATTTATTTGAACTTTATAATTGATTTGTATCGACCATTTTTTGAAATTCAAAATTGGCAAACAGTCATTACTTCTAGCTCAGATTGGCTAATTATTTTTTCATTGGTCATGATTGAATGTATCTTATCGGTTGATAATGCAGTCGTTTTAGCAACCCAAACGCAAGTGTTAGATAATAAAATAGATCGAGAAAAGTCACTCTTTTATGGGTTATGGGGTGCTTATATTTTCCGTTTTCTAGTAATTGGGATTGGAACTTTCTTAATCAATTTATGGGAAATAAAAATTATAGGTTCACTATATTTATTTTATTTAGTGTATCGTTTTTTTGATAAGCACAAAAAAGGACGGCAGACGCATAAGTTAGTAAAACAAACCGGCAAAATCTCGATGTTTTGGCGAGTAGTTATGCAAATTGAATTTATGGATATTGTATTTTCAATCGATTCGGTGCTGGCTTCATTGGCAATTTCAAAGAATCCGGTCATCGTATTAATCGGTGGTATGATTGGTATCTTAGCCATGCGTGGGATTGCAGAAGTTATTATGCGATTGATGCAAAAAATACCAGAGTTAGAAACAATGGCCTATGTTTTAATAGCTATTATTGCTCTAAAATTATTCTTATCAATTCCGGCGATTGATTTTGAGATTCCATCAGTTATTTTTGCAGGAATTGTTATCTTAGCATTTATTATTACGATTGGAATTCATTTTATTAAACTTAAACGTCAAGCAAAATAGGTGAAAATATGATTGAAGAAATTACAGAAGAAAACATTCAAGTCAAAACGAATCATAATTTATGTGTAGTTGATTTTTGGGCTTCTTGGTGTGGGCCATGCAAAATAATGGCACCTATTATGGAACAATTATCTCAAAAATTTTCAACATCAATTCATTTTGGTAAAGTTAACGTAGATGAACAAGCTAATATTGCAAAAGAATTAAATATTATGAGTATCCCAACTTTGGTTATTTATCATAACGGACAGCCGGTAGAAAAAGTTACTGGTTTATTTACCAAAGAACAGCTTTCAAAATATTTAGAAAAGAAGATATTAAAATATGAAGCAAAATAAAATAGCGGTTGTAGTTGATAGTTCTGCTAATCTGAGTGAGCAAGAAATTCAAAAATATCATATTAAAGTTGTTAATCAACCGGTTATGTTTGGTAAGCACGTGTACCGTGAAAATATCGACCTAAATGCAGATGAATTTTATCGCATGATGAAATTAGAAAAAACACATCCCACAAATTCACAAATATCAATGAAACAAATGCAGATAGTATTCAAGAATTTAGCTATTCAAGGATATGAAGCGGTTTTATGTGTAGGGTTATCAGGGGGATTGAGTGGATTTATTAATAGTGTTTCTGCTTCTATTCCAACTATTAAAGATTTAACTGTTTATACTTTTGATTCGGGCTCAATTCTATCTGGGACTGGACATATGGCGATGCTGGCTTCCCAACTTTTAGCTGATGGTGTGAATATCCATGAGGTTTTAGAACAATTACGAAAATATCGATCTAAAACTCAAGTGTATATTGCGTTGAATAATGTACGAGAATTACAAAATTCAGCTACCTTTTTAACTCGAACTTCATTAGTAAATTCTTTTTTTGGCATGCGTCCAATTGTCACAATTAATAAAAAAGGACGTCTTGAAATGATTGGTAAAGAACGCCAAATGAAAAATGCAATGGAAGAAATTCAAGATATATTTCAAGCCAACGTTTCAGAGGTAGATCAATATGTGGTAACTGTTATTTATGCTAATGACGTTGATCGTAGTGAAAAATGGCAAAGTGAGTTAGAATTAACTTATCCACAATTACGAGTAGAATCATGTCAAATTGGACCTTATATTGGTGCTTTTACTGGTCGACATGCAATCGGGTTAATTTGGTCACCAAAATTGTGATAGTATTAAATTAGATTTAAAGAAACGGGTGGATAAGATGATAACATTAAAATCAGAACGAGAGATTAAAGGTATGCAAAAAGCCGGTGCTGTTTTAGCTGGGATGCATATTGGATTAAGAGATATCATAAAACCTGGAATTTCAAGTTGGGATATTGAAAAATTTGCCTTACGTTATTTGGATGAAAAAGGGGCTGTTCCCGAAGAAAAGGGCTTTGAAGGCTATAAATATGCTACATGTGTTAGTGTCAACAATGAAGTATGTCATGGCTTTCCACGTAAAGGATTAATTTTAAAAGAAGGCGACTTAGTTAAAGTTGATACTGTAGTTAGTGTTGACGGCTATATGGCTGACTCTTGCTGGGCCTATGCAGTTGGTGAAGTTAGTGATGAAGTTAAGAAATTAATGGAAGTTACTAAAAAAGCTCTTTATCTTGGAATTGACCAAGCGGTTGAAGGAAATCGAATTGGTGATATTGGTCACGCAATCCAAACCTATGTTGAAGATGAAATGGGTTATGGCGATGTTCGAGAATTTGTTGGGCATGGTATCCAACCAACAATGCACGAAGATCCAATGGTTCCAGCTTATGGGGAAGCTGGACATGGCCCACGTTTGAGAAATGGTATGACAATTACAATTGAACCAATGGTAAATGTTGGAAGTTGGCAATGTGATACATCTGCTCCTGATGGTTGGACAGTTACAACTATGGATGGTAGTTTATCATGTCAATATGAGCATACTTTGGTAGTCACACCTGATGGTCCTAAGATTTTAACATCACAAGATCCTGAATATGATGCTAAATATTTATTAAAATAAACTAAGAGGACAGTGATGTCCTCTTTTGTTATGTTTAAATTTAGTGGTTTAATCTCGGCTTATGGTAAAATATGAGCGTTATAAGTCGAAAAAATTGTGGAGATAGATTATGAAAAGAGCGATAAAAGCACAAAAAATTGTAGTGAAGGTCGGAACGAGTTCATTAGTATTACCAGATGGAAAAATGAATGTTGCTTCGATTGAGAAGCTTTCAAAAGTATTGTGTGATTTAAAACAAGTTGGTAAGCAAGTTGTGTTAGTTTCTTCTGGTGCAATTGGCGTTGGTATGGGAAAGCTAAAGTTAAAACAACGTCCCAAATCAATTGCTGAACAACAAGCGGTGGCAGCCGTTGGTCAAGGAGAATTGATTGGCTTTTATGAACGTGAATTTGCTAAGTATGGTTCTAGTGTTGCACAGCTTTTATTAACGAGAGACGTTTTATCTTATCCACAAAGTAAGCACAATGTGTATAATGCATTTGCTGAACTTTTAAAATTAAATGTTATTCCAGTTGTAAATGAAAACGATACGGTTTCGGTTGATGAGTTGGATCACAAAACTAAATTTGGTGATAATGACCAATTATCAGCGATTGTAGCTAAAATTGTTGATGCTGATTTATTAATTATGTTATCTGATATTGATGGATTTTATGATGATAATCCTAATAAGAATCCTAATGCTAAATTAATTTCTAAAATCACCCACATTAATCATGATGTATTAGAACTTGCCGGTGGTAAAGGATCTAAATTTGGAACAGGCGGTATGTTAACTAAATTAAAAGCCGCTAAAAAGATATTAGCTAATCATCAACAAATGGTGTTAGCTAATGGTGAAAATCCACAAATTATTCAAGAAATTATAAATGGCCAAGAAGTTGGCACTTGGTTTACAAATGAGAATAAAAGAAAGGTTGTTGATTTATAATGACTAATTTGAAAGAAATGGGTCAAAGAGCTAAAAAAGCGGCTCAGATTTTACAAAATCTTTCAACAAAGCAAAAAAATAAAGCCCTCAATCTGATGGCACAAGCCTTGATTGATCATACAGCGGAAATTATTGCTGAAAATGAAATTGATATGCAAGCAGCTCATGAAAATAATATCAAACCTGCCATGCTTGATCGCTTAAAATTAACGCCAGAACGAATTCAAGCCATGGCTGAAGGCTTAAAGCAAGTAGCACAATTAGAAGACCCAATTGGTGAAGTGTTAGGCGGCTGGGTGAATGAAGCTGGGTTAAAAATTAATCAAGTGCGAGTTCCACTTGGAGTAGTAGGAATGATTTTTGAAGCCCGTCCAAATGTAACCGTTGATGCTTCTGGATTAACTTTTAAATCCGGCAATGCGGTTATTTTACGTGGTGGTAAAGAAGCCTTACATTCTAATATTGCGTTAGCCCGAGTATTAAGAACGGCTTTAGCAGATAATGATTTTCCAACTGATGCAATACAAATGATTGATAATCCATCACATGATTTAGTTAATCAAATGATGCATTTAAATGATTATATCGATGTATTAATTCCGCGTGGTGGAGCTAAATTTATTAAAATGGTAGTTAATAACTCTTCTGTTCCGGTGATTGAAACAGGGGCTGGAAATTGCCATATTTATGTCGATGATGATGCTGATTTGAAGAAAGCTATCCCAATTATTGTTAATGCTAAGACGCAACGTCCGTCGGTTTGCAATGCGATGGAAAAGTTAGTGGTTAATAAAAAAGTGGCAAAAGAGTTTTTACCTCAAGTACAGGAGGCATTAAAGCCATTTAATGTTGATTTACGTGGTGATGAGCGAGCTAAAGCCATTTTACCAGATATTAAAGCAGCTACTCCAGATGATTGGGGTACGGAATATAATGATTATATTATGGCTATTAAAGTTGTTGATAACTTGGATGAAGCTATTAATCATATTAATAAGTACAACACGCATCACAGTGAGGCTATTTTAACTAATAATTATCAACATGCTCAACAGTTTACTCAACAGATTGATGCAGCAGTCGTATATGTCAATGCTTCAACTCGATTTACGGATGGTTTTGAATTTGGATTTGGCGCTGAAATTGGTATTAGTACTCAGAAGTTACACGCTAGAGGTCCAATGGGATTGAAGGCATTAACTTCAACTAAGTATATTGTTTTAGGTGATGGTCAAATTAGAGCTTAAAAAAGGAAAGCAGTTTGATAGCTGCTTTCCTTATTTTAATAATTAGCAATTTCAATTAAATTTCCATCAGGATCTTTAATGATGAGAGAAGTAACTTCGCCATGAGTCCCTTGCCGCTTTTTAGCGGGATCAACTATATCAATGAAATAACTTTTGAGATGATTTTCAATGGCATCCAGTGGATTCTTAGCAACTAGTGATAAAGCAATACTTCCGGTTGTAGGGTTTTCAGCTGCTAAAGTAGGGATGCTATCGCTAGTAATAAAATAAATTCGTTGTTTTCCAGCTCTAACACCTGGTAACGGAGCATCTTTTAAGATTGGCATGTCAAATACTTCATGATAAAATCTGGTGCTACGAGCAACATCAGAAACGGTTAGAGTAATATGATCAATTTCTCTTATATTCATTAATTATTCCTCCTAAGTTAGACAAAACCAGTATAACATAGCCAAATTTAATTGACGGTTGAAACTGATTCGTGCTAGTGTGTTTATTAGTTAAAGAATGAAAAGTTAGGTGAAAAGATGAGTTTACTTTCAGTTGAAAATTTAAGTCAAAGCTTTCCTGATAAAGAATTATATCAAGATGCTAGTTTTGAATTAAATAAAGAAGACCACATGGGAATTGTTGGTCAAAACGGAGCCGGTAAAAGTACTTTAATTAAGATTTTAACCGGTGAAATATTACCAGATAAAGGGAAAATTGTTTGGCAAAATAAAGTTACATATGGTTATTTGGACCAGTATGCTGATATTCCCAAGGATGATACGTTATATGAATTTCTAACTACCGCCTATGCGGAGTTATTCCGTAAAAGAGATTTGATGGAAAAGTATTATGCTGATTATGCTGAAAATTTAGATGATAAATTATTAGATAAAGCAGGACGTTTGCAAGAATATTTGGATGCTAATAATTTTTATGATATCGATACTGAAATTAATCGGGTTATGACTGGATTAGGTTTAACTGATATTGGTAAAGATCATATTGTTAGTGAAATGAGTGGTGGGCAACGTTCAAAAATCATTTTGGCCAAATTGTTACTCCAAAATCCAGATGTTTTAATTTTGGATGAACCAACCAACTATTTAGATGTGGCTCACATTAACTGGCTAGCTGATTATTTAAATAGTTTTGACGGTGCTTTCATGGTTATTTCACATGATTATGATTTCTTGCAAAAGGTAACAAATTGTATCTGTGATGTTTCATTTAATAAAATCACTAAATATCGTGGTGATTTCAAATCAGCTATGAAGCAAAAGGAAGCACGGAAAGAGGCTCAATTAAAGGCCTTTGAAAAGCAGCAAGTAGTGATTGAAAAGGCTGAAAACTTTATCCGTAAGAATAAAGCCGGTCAACGGTCTACTATGGCTAAATCAAGAGAAAAAATGCTGGACCGGATGGAGAGAATTGATCCGCCTAGTGAAAATTTAAAGGCCAGTTTTGATTTTCCGTACTTAGATACTGGTTCTCAAAATGCAGTAGCGGTTAATAAGTTGGCAGTTGGATATGGCAAGAAGCAATTACTTGAACCTGTGACATTCTCAATGTCAGCTGGTGAAAAAGTAGCCTTTTCTGGATTTAATGGTGCTGGTAAATCAACTTTGATTAAAAGTATTCTTGGAGTTATTCCAGCGCTTGGTGGTGAAGCACATTTTTCACCTTCCGCTAAAATTAATTATTTTACGCAAGAATTAGTCTGGGATAATCCTAAATTAACACCATTACAAACTATTCAAGAAAAATATCCAACTATGTTACCAAAAACAATTCGGACTAAGTTAGCTAAATGTGGAATAAATGCGGTTGATATTATGAAGCCGATGGGACAACTTAGTGGTGGTGAACAAACTAAAGTTAAACTAGCATTAATGGAATTAATTGAATCTAACTTCTTGATTATGGATGAACCTACTAACCATTTGGATGATGAGACTAAACATGCTTTAAGCCTTGCTTTACAACGATTTAAAGGTAATTTGATTGTTGTATCACATGAAAATAGTTTCTATTCATCCTGGATTGATAAAGAAATTAATGTTGAAAAATTAAGATTAGATCGTAATAAATAAAAAGACGTCGCTAACCAATTTATAGGTTAGCGACGTTTTTTATTAAAAATCAACTTGATCAGGATCAGCAGCAAGTCCAGCTTGTCCGTGTAATTGATCAATAATCTGCATGTCATCTGATGATAAATTAAAATCAAATAACTTTGTATTTTCAACCAATCGTTCTTTGTGAACTGATTTAGGAAGTGGTAAGAAACCATGTTGCAATGACCACCGCAAAACAATTTGGGCGACGGATTTATGGTATTTATTACTTAATTCTTGTAATTGTGGTAATTTAAATATTTTTCCAGTTCCCAGTGGGCTATATGCTTCACTCAAAATGTCATGTTGTTGGTTAAATTTAACTACATTTTCTTGTAAATCACTTGGATTTAAAAATATTTGGTTAACTGTTGGTTTAACGGATGCAGTTTTTAAGAGTGCGTTTAAATGATGTTCCCGGAAGTTAGAAACTCCAATGGCACGAACTTTTCCTTCTGAAAGAGCTTCTTCCATTGCACGCCAAGAATTAGCATTTTTTTCTTGCCATTCATTACGCATATTTACTGGGTTAGGCCAGTGAATTAAATACAAATCTAAATAATCTAATTGAAGGCGACTTAAACTTGCATCAAGGGCCTCTTTTGTAGCTTCATAACCATGATTTGAATTCCATAATTTGGAAGTTACAAAGATATCAGTTCGTTTAACGCCACTGTCTTTAATTGCTTTACCAACACTGCGTTCATTACCATATTCAGCTGCCGTATCAATATGACGATATCCAATTTGTAAGGCATTTAAAACGGAATTATAAGCCTCCTGACCATTTTTTGATTGCCAAGTTCCTAAACCGACAATTGGAATTTGGACCCCGTTATTTAAAGTGTAGGTATCAGTGATTTTATTTTTATTCATGTTAGAACCTCCCTTTAATAAATTTTTGATAGCGCTTTATTAATTAGAGAAAAGAAAGAGCATTCTAAAAAATTAGAACACTCTGATTTTATTATTTATTGAAAGTACCATTTTCAACTTCACGAATGTAGTCAGCCAAGTGTTTGAAGTAAACTGGAGCATTATCAATCATATGATGATGACCACCATTTGGAGTTGTGACTAATTTAGCATTTGGAATAACTTGAGCCATTCGTTGAGCAGACTTAAGTGGCATTGTTTCGTGTTCACCAAAAGTCAAGAGCGTAGGAACTTTGATGTTTTTGATTTGATCTCTGATATCCCATTCTTTTAATTTACCAGTAACAACAAATTCATTATCACCTTGAAAGGCGTTATAAACTGGAGTTGCCATAGTAGATACTAAATGACGGATAGCTAAAGGTTGTTTACGATCAACATAGCCGGCGTTTAAAATATCAACTAATTTTTGGTAGCGGTCATTGTTCCAATCACCTGATTTTTCACAATCACGCATAAATTGGGCATCTTCAGGAGATAAAGCTTCATCGCGAATGGCATCTTGATGTTCCAAGTATTCTTGAATATTATCAACCATTGAAGAAATAATAGCACCTTTTAGATGTTGACCATATTTAAGGGCGTAAAGCATAGTTAAAGCGCCACCCCATGATTGTCCAATAAGGTAAAAGTGGTCAATACCAAGCTTTTGCCGAACTTCTTCAACTTCGTCTAAGAAGTAATCATATGTTAAATACTTCTTAGCGATTTCAGGATTTGAATAATCAGGTTGGTCAGAGTACCATGAGCCAAGTTGGTCATAATAGTGAACTTGAACATTTAATCCTTGCTTTAATAATTCATCATGAAAATTTTCCCAGTATTCATGATTTCCACCAGGTCCACCATGTAAAGCTAATAAATGAATTGAATCATCATCGCCATCGGTGTGTGACCATAAGTGATATCCGTTATCTAGTGTTAAAATTGTAGTACCTTGTTTCAAAAATACTCACCTAGTTTCTTAAATTTAGCTTAATGATAGCAAATTTTCGGCTTTTTAACAAACGCGCTATCGGATATATAGAATTTAAAATAGGAAAATAAGGAGCTTTATTGTGGAAATTAATTTGAATTATTTAAAAAATAAATTAAAAAATCAAACTGTTATTTACAAAAAAGTAACAACTTCAACGAATGTAGATGCTGCTAATCATTTAGAACAATATCCAAATGAAAGTGGCATCATTATCGCGGGACAGCAAACTGCTGGAAAAGGGACCCATCAAAGAGATTTCTATTCACCCACTAGTGGTATATATTTTTCGATTTTTTTACCAATTAATGGTCAAAAGCCTTTTTATCCTGGACGAGTGACTGCCAATATGGGAGTTATTGTTGCAAAAAGTATTAAAGAAGTTTTCAATCAAAACATTAAATTGAAATGGGTTAATGATGTTTATTTACATAATAAAAAGGTGGGTGGCATATTATGTGAAGTTGTTACCAATTTACAAAATCAAATAATTGGTTTGGTTTTAGGCTGTGGCTTAAATATTACTACTGCTGAATTCCCAGTGGGAATGTTTCGAGTGGGTGGTCAAATAACTAATCAGGCTAGTACTCAGCAAGTCACCAACTTAATTTTAAATATCGTGAATAACATTCAAAAAAAGCATCAAACTATTCAGTTTGATGCCATTGATAAAAAATATTTAGATTTAATGTTATTAAACAATAAAAAAGTTGTCATTGAACAATTTGATCAAAAAATTAAAGGTCGAGTCCAAGGTATCACCGATAATAACGAGTTAATAATTAATAATGGAATCCGAACCAAAATTATTAGTGTTGGTCGCGTTATTGATTGGCAAGATTAATTGTTAGACTACTTTTGTGCAATTGAATTGAATATTGTAATTCTTGATTGCCTCTGATAGTAGTTTCAAAGTCAGTGGCGTAAATTACCAAACCTAATTGATGACCAGCTAGTAGATGATAGAAAGTTGGCTGTAATTTTAAATTAACATTGTAGAACTGGTTTGGTTTTACTTCATCTACTTGATAATTATTAGTGCGATTTTGTAAATTAATATGGCCTTTTGAAATCATTTTCCAAGGTGTCGTAGTACTTTGTAATTTAAATTCGCGTAAATTATCAGTTCGCCAATCGAAACTACCACTTAAACTACGAGATTGAAGCAATGAAGGCCTGACGTTCAACCGTTTTGCTTCACCAAAATCGACTAATTGGAAACTTAACATGCCAAAGGGCTGATTGACAGCAACATTGACGTTAACTTCTGGTTCGCCATCGATTAACCAATCTTTGGTAGTTTGAGCTGTTTTGAAAATTAAGCGGTTATCACGCATTTGATTTTTACCGTTAGTAGCATGTTCAGTATTTAATAAATCGGCGTGCCAAGCTGATAAATGTTGTTTATAAAAATTAAATTTGTTAACTGGTAAATAATCCTTAAAAGAAGCCGCTTCATTCTTAATGGTAGAAGTCTTTTCACTTAGAGTTTTAGCTTGTAAGACAAATTTTTTGATACTATCTTTAGTGTCTTGCCAGTCGGGATAAGTATGCCAAGTTTCTGGAGTTACATTATCCTGAACTAAAACATCTGGTAAGATTTCGGGGGCGTGATTGTTTACGCCAAATAGTTTATATGATAACCAAAGATTCATCATATCGGTAAAATCTAACGAACGGAAGGCATTGATATAAATATGTTGTCCTTGATGCAAAATTAACTTTTTATGAATTGGAAGTTGACTTATTTTTTTCCAAAGATTAAAAGCATTTCTTGGCTTAACGTTCCAGTCATTTAAACCGTGAACCAAGATAATATCAGCTTTAATATTTTTGGCATTGTTAAGATAGTTGCGACTGTCCCAATATTTGGAATAATTGCCAGAGTTACGGTCTTGATATTTATTAATAGTTTTCAAAACCTGATTAAAGTAATCTTTAATTTTTAAGTAATCACCGGCATCTTTTTTACGACTAATTACTTCAGCCGCTAAAACGTCCATATCTTCGCCTTGGAAGGTGTCAGGTGCAGCTACTAAACCACCATCGCGATAATAATCATACCAACTAGAAATAGCAGCTTCAGAAATGATGGTTTCAAGGCCTTTAACGCCAGTAGTTGCTGCTGCAGTGGCCAAAGTTCCTAAATAAGAACGACCAGTCATCGCAATTTTGTGACTACACCAATCAGCAGCAATGGCAATTTGGTCAGTCTTATTTGTAAAAGCAGTTCGATTGCCTGCTAACCATTCAATTACCGCGGTAGTTGAGATAGTTTCAGCAATGGATCCAGTATCACGGACTCCGTCAGAATCACGAGTCCCAATCCCACTAGCATAAACCACTGCAAATCCGCGAGATAGAAAATAGTTATTTAAAGTATATGATTGCTCTCTAGCAAAACTTTCTTCAGCAATATTAGTATTGCCTTTAATACTTCGAGCTTCAGGTGCCTGTGGTGCTTTAAAATCAGCGGTTATATCGTCCTTAGAAATTTTGTTAGGATTTTTTGGGGTTAAAGGAACATCGACGTTATGCGTGATTTGTTCCCCAAATTTGTCGCAAGTACCTTGATTATAAGGACTGGCAGTGTATAAAACGGGAGCTTTATAACCATGATTGGTCTGAATTGGTCTTAAGATTTCAACTTTTAATAAATCTCTTTGACCGTCTTGATCAGTATCTAGTGGTGCTTCAACATAAACTACTTCACGAATGATTTGATGCGGATCAAAAACAGCTTGAGCTTTACCATTGAAGAATAGAGGCTTGGTAGTTTTATTATAAAAACTAGTAAAATAGCCCTCTTGTGTTAAATAATCTAGGTATGTTTCACCATTTTTAGTGTGAGTGGTTAACAAGTTATACCAAGCATGAGCGACATCTTGACTAGTCTTTAAATCTGATTGATTAAGACTTGGTAAATTAATTTTTTGCCAGGCTTCCAGCGGCTTTTCAGCCTTAAAATCAGTGTCTAATTCAAATTGTAATAATTGTAAGGCAATTAAAGTAAAAATGTTTAAGCTTAATTTTTGGTCACTATTAAAAAAGTCGCCAAGATTCATTTCTGGAGTAGCTAATAAATTAGCTAATTTTTGCTCAAAAACTGATTTACTATGACAGGCCAAAAAACTATGGCGTAAGAAAGCTTTTAGCTGGTCTTTTGGATTAGCTAAAAGTTTCTGGCCAATAAATCCAATTTTTTTAAGTTCATTAATTTCGTCATTTGGTTGAAGTTGGATACGACCAAATTGATTGTTTTTCATTGTAAATCCTCCACAATTTTTATAACTTTCATTATACCCTAATTAACAAGCTAGTTAATCGTTTCCAAATATAAATAAAAAAAGAAGCTCTAAAAAAGCTTCTTTTTGAAATTTTATTTTTGAGCTAACTTACTATTTTTAATACCAAAAGTGAAATACAAAATTAAACCGATAGCAAACCAGATACCAGAACCAATCCAAGTTTCAACTGATAAAGTAGTCATCAAAAAGATACATGATAATCCAGCGATAATTGGAATAAATGGATAACCTGGTACTTTAAAACCATTATTGGCGATGTCAGTTCGTTTGCGTAAAGGCAATATGCCAAAGGAAACTAAGGCAAAGGCAAATAAGGTTCCAATGTTAACTAAGTTAGTTAAACTATCAAGGGAAATAAATCCACCCAAAATGGTAATTAAAATAGTAACTGCAATCATGGCGTTCTTAGGTGATTGATGTGGTCCTTCCAATTTTCCAAGTGATTTAGGTAATAGACCATCTCGACCGGTTGCATAAACTAATCTTGAACTACCATAAATAATAGAAATCATCATGGTTGTCATACCTGCTAAGGCTCCAATTGATAGTAATCCAGCTACCCAATTTTGATGAACTAAAATTAAAGCAAAAGCGACTGGATCAGCGACATTTAATTTAGTGTAAGAAACCATGCCTGTTAAGACAAAAGCAACTGCAATATAGAAGATAGTCGCAATAATTAAGGTTCCAATAATTCCAATGGGCATGTTCTTAGCTGGATTTTTAACTTCAGCAGCTGACGAAGATACAGTATCAAAACCTAAATAGGCAAAGAAGACGGTAGAAGCGCCGGAGAAGGTTCCTTTTATCCCAAATGGAAAATAGGGTTGCCAGTTATGGGGTTTAATGTAAAAAGCGCCAACTAAAATGAAAATTAAAATAATAGCAATTTTAACAAAAACCATAAAGTTATTAATTCGAATCGATTCGCTAAACCCTCTGGTTAATAGTAGACTAATAATTAGGATAATCATAATGGCAAATAAATTAACGTATGTACCACGACTAGGATCAAAAGGACCTGAAATAGCTTTTGGAATATGGATGCCAAATCCGGCAATTAAAGATGAAAAATATGCTGACCAACCAGTTGATACCGCGGCCACCGATAATACATACTCTAGAATTAAAGCCCATCCTAATAACCAACCTGGTAATTCACCATACACAATCGAGCCATACGAGTAGGCACTACCAGCAACTGGGAGGGAGGCTGCAAATTCAGCATAGCACATGCCAGCTAATGCACAGACAAATGCGGCTATGACAAAAGATAAAGTGATTGATGGACCAGCTTTAAGGGCGGCAACAGTTCCGGGCAAGATAAAAATACCAGTTCCAATGACTGAGCCAATTCCTAAAGCAAGTAGGTCTTTTGCATTGATTGTTTTCTCAAATTGCTGGTCAACCTTTAAGTAATTATCGAGTGACTGCTTTCGTAGAATTTTTTTCATTAAATTCATAAAATACGCCTCCTTTTTTAATGCTTTTTTAATAATTACTATTTAGTTATAATACTAAAAATATTTATATTAAGTCAATCAATAAATAGTATCCATCTATTATCGAACTTGATATAATAAAAAAGACTAAAGCGCTTAGCTTTAGTCTTTTGATCTGATAAGGTTTTAGAGTTAATTTATGCTAATTGTTTAATTGAACGGTGGTTAACTAATTTTGCGAGATTACTTACAGCTTCTTCAATAGTTATACCAGTTGCTTGGAACTCTGGTTGAGCCTTATCATTTGCGATAAAAACTTGTTGTTCAGTGTCTAAAGCCACACTGTACCAGTTTTTGCTATATGTTTTAAATGGCATAATGATAAACCTTCTTTCTTTGTTATGAAAGTTAAAAAAGCGCTTTCAATATTTAATATACTTTAATTTACATCAAATTATTAAAAAAATCAACTACTTTGTATCGGGGTTTTACATCATGAATAAAATAATTGTAATTATTGGTCCCACGGGGGCTGGTAAAACAACAACAGCAGAATATTTAAAAAATAAATTTCAAGTTGAACAAATTATCACGCATACGACGCGACCAAAGCGAAAAAATGAAAAAGAGGGTATTGATTATTATTTTGAAACCAAAGATTCGTTTCCTAAAAACCATTTTTTAGAACAAGTAACCTATTCTAATTATCAATATGGTTCATCTAAAGAAGGCATTGAGCGGGCTTATCAAAAATCACCTATTGTAAGTATTGTGCTTGATACTAAGGGAGCTGAAACTTATGTCAAAGAATTAGGCAACGAAGTGCAAGTTTTATATCTTAAAGTAAAAGACGAAGCAACTATTAAGCAACGATTACTAAAACGAGGAGATAGTCTTTCATCAATTGAAAGTCGCCTTAAAACGCCGGAATATAAACGTGATTTAGTTTTACCAGAAGCTTTAAAGCCTTACACAGTAATCATTAATAATGACGATTGGACTGAAACTCAAAATAAATTAAATGATTTTTATGAAAAGTTAAAAGCCGAGATTAAAAAATTATAAAACCAGCTTAAATGTGCTAGGCTAGTTAAGTTAAAAGAAAAATAAATTGTAGAAACAATAATAATTATAGGAGAGATAATATGGCTTATCGAACACCACCTTTTTTAACCCCCATTGCAATTGTGTCAATGATTATTGCGCTTAGTGCTACCAATGTGGTGGTTAATAGTGCAACCCATACTTCTGAAGGGGCACCTGTAAAAAATGAAAAAATAGTTCAAAGTACTAATACTAGTTCCAGTATCATTAGTAAATCTAACAGTGATGCAGATTCTAAAATGAAAGACAGCACAAGTTCATCATCTGAAGATACCGTTTCAAAAGAAACCATGTCTAGTTCAAGAGCAATGACGACTAAAGCTAGTAAAGCAACCGCTGCAGATAATCAAACTGACCAAACTCAAGATGATGCAAATACCGATGATAATGCTGCTTCAAGTTCTAAAACTAGTGATGCTGTGTCAAGCAAGCAACCAGCTTCAACAACTGCACCTGCGGCTAAAACATCCGCTCCAACTAACAATACACAACAATAGAGGTGAATATCAGTGATTTCTTTTTTGTCATTAATTAGTAACTACATGGGCATGATCAATGTTAAAAGTAAATTCAAAAATCAAATATATACGATTATGGCTTTTGCCGGTAATTGGTACTTATTATATATTGGCATTCGATTTTTAATGAACGGAAAATTAATTCGAGGATTAGGCTTAGTAGCTATTTTTATAATTTTCTTATATTTCTCAATTCTTAACATCTATTACTACTTTAGTAATAAAAAAATGCCATATGATATTTCACCATATTTAGAAAAATATATTGGTGGAAAACCAGATGAAATCAAAGAAAAAGAAGCTTTGAATCGGCGCTTGAATCGCATTGAACGAGCTAGAATGAGTAATGGTAACCAATCAGGAGTCTTTTCCAACCAAATGTTATTACCAGCTCATTTAACCTCAAATGAAGCACAAAAACGTAATATAAATATTATTGCTGAACAAATGGAAAAAAATGGTCTCTTATACAAAGACTACGGTGGTCGCAGTGATGCTGAATTAAAAGCGACGATGTCTAGTAAAAGTGATACATTTTATGCTATCGGTGATAACGGGGCTGCGGTACCATTTGCAGAAATCAAAATGGTGGATAATCGACCAGTATTGTTCGCAGGAATTAACCAAATTGAAGAACTTCCAGTTGGTGTAATTGATAAAGTTGGATTATCTTCTTATCGGAGTGCCAAGCGTGAGAATCATTTGTATCTTGCTAGCACCGTGTTAGTCGGCGGTGAAAAGAAAATGGCTGGTAGATCAGGCTTGATAACTGAAAATGAAAAATATGCCATGCGAGTTGAAGTTGCCTATAAGCGACGCGTAACTTCGATGCCAAAAAATTAAATATTTAGCGTATTAAGACCTGTAAAAGTGTTTAAAACTTTGACAGGTCTTTTTATATACATTATATTTTAATTAAAATACAATTAACATTATAATTTTGTTCTAAGATTAAGTAAAACTCGGATGGGAGGAATTAAGATGTCGATGATTGAATTTCAAAATGTTGAAAAATATTATGGTGATTTTCATGCGTTAACTAATATTAATTTGAAAATTAACGCTGGAGAAACGGTTGTTTTAATTGGACCATCAGGATCAGGAAAGAGTACTTTGATTCGAACCATTAATGGCTTGGAAACAATTGAAAGCGGTAAATTAATTGTAAATGGGTTTGATTTAGCTGATAAGTCTACCAATATTAATAAGATCCGGCGTGAAGTTGGCATGGTATTTCAACATTTTAACTTATATGAAAATAAGAGTGTCTTGGAAAATATTATGCTAGGTCCACGCATCGTTTTACATCGTCCAGAAGCTGAAAATAAAGCAACTGCTATGAAATTATTAGAAAAAGTTGGTTTAGCAGATAAAGCGCAAAGTATGCCAAGTAATTTATCCGGTGGTCAAAAACAAAGAATTGCGATTGCCAGAAGTTTAGCGATGAATCCTAAATGTATTTTATTTGATGAACCAACATCGGCGCTTGACCCTGAAATGATTGAGGGTGTTTTAAATGTCATGAAACAAATTGCCAAGGATTCTGCCATGACAATGTTAGTGGTTACCCATGAAATGGGCTTTGCCAGAGAAGTGGGCGACCGTGTAATTTTTATGGATCAAGGAAAAATAATTGAAGACCAAGAAAAAAATCAATTCTTTGCTGGACAACAGGATAATCCAAGAATAAAGGACTTTTTAAGTAAAATTATTAGTCACTAGGAGGTAATAGGTATGAAAAAATTCATTAGAGATATTACTCTTAGTCTTTCGCTATTGTTGGTATCGATGCTGTTAGTTAGCTGTGGAAAAATTAATAAGAGTAATCAAGATGAAGCTTGGAACCGTGTCAATGATAGTAAAACCATGGTTTGGGGTGTTAAAGCTGATACTAAATTATTTGGCTTAATGAATGTCAAAAATTCACAGATTGAAGGCTTTGACATTGATATTGCTAAGGCAGTTACTAAACAAATGTTGGGTAAAAATAGTAAAGCTCAATTTGTTCAAGTTACTAGTCAAACTAGAATCCCATTACTCAGAAATGGTAATTTAGATGGAATCATTGCTACGATGACTATTACACCTGACCGACAAAAAGTGGTTGATTTTTCACAACCGTATTTTAATGCTGGACAATCGTTGTTAGTTAAACAAGGTAGCCCAATTAAAAGTGTTAAAGATTTAAATCAACCGGGACGAAAGGTTATTGGTGTTGTAGGATCTAATTCTGTGGAAAATATTAAGAAGTTTGCGCCAAAAGCTAGTGTGTTACAATTGCAAGATTATGCTCAAGCACTAACGGCCTTAAAATCTGGTCAAGGACAAGCTTTGACGACTGATAATGGTATTTTGTTTGGAATGGCAGTGGATAATCCTGGTTATCAAGTAGTAGGTGGATCATTTACGAATGAGCCATATGGTATCGCAATTGATAAAAATCAACCTGTATTAAAAAAACATATTAATCAAGCCTTGAATGAATTAGTTAAAAATGGGGAATATAACCGTATTGTGCAAAAATGGTTTGGTAATATTCCGGGCTTTGATGCTAAGGAGGTTATGAAATGATTAATGTTTTAACCAATCATGGGTCACAATTGTTAAGTGGCTTGGGTCAAACTTTATTGTGTAGCATTATTGCACTGTTAGCTAGTTTAATTATTGGCTCTTTTTTCGCCATATTAGAAGTTTTACCCAGTAAATTAGCCCGCAGAGTCGGACAGACTTATGTTGAAATTGTGCGTAATATTCCTTTATTGGTTGTTACAATGTTTTTCTATATTGTAATTCCAAAATATGTATTTCCAATTAGTGGCTTTGCGGCTGGGACCATAGGATTAACTATCTATACTTCAGCTTTTATCGCCGAAACGGTGCGAGCTGGTATTCAATCTGTGGAAGTTGGGCAAATGGAAGGGGCCCGTTCCGTGGGGATGACTTTCAATCAAGCAATGCGTTATATTATTTTGCCACAAGCGTTTAAAATTGTGATTCCACCACTTGGAAATCAATTTATTAATTTAGTCAAAAATTCTTCCGTTTTAGCTTTCGTGGCTGGTTTTGATTTGATGTATGTTGGAAACGATTTAGCATCTTCGTCATTTGATACAATCAATACTTATTTGGTAGTGGGCTTATTGTATTTAATTATTACTATGCCACTCAGTTACTATATGCGTTATCTAGAAAAAAAGACTAATCGAGGTGTGTAATATGAAAACATTTATCGCAGCCAATTCCTGGATTAATCTAGCTTTCTTGTTAAAAGGTTTGTGGATAACAGTTGAAGTTTCAATTGTTTCCATTATTCTAAGTTACTTAATTGGTGGATTATTGGGGATTATTAGATATTGGAAGATAAAGTATGTATCGGCTTTGGTTGGCTTTATTATTGACGTTATTCGAAACTTGCCGTTACTTTTAATGATATTTTTTGTATATTTTGGCTTGCCAAATGTAGGAATCAGAATCGAAATTGTACCATCTGCAATTTTAGCGTTGACTATCTTTGAATCCGCTATGTTAGCTGAAATTATTCGTAGCGGTATTGAATCAGTGTCAAAAGGCCAATTAGAAGGTGCCTTAGGGGTCGGTATGACAAAATTACAAGCGATGCGTTATATAATTTTGCCACAAGCTCAAGTTAAAATGTTACCAGCCATTGTGAGTCAGTTTATTTCCTTAGTTAAGGATACATCATTGGCAAATATTATTATGTTACCGGAATTAATGTATCATGCCCAAATTATTTATGGTCAAAATACAAATTTTATTATTCCGATGTTCTTTGATTTAGCCTTAATGTACTTTGTGGTTTGTTATAGTTTATCTTTACTTTCTAAAAAATTAGAGAGAAAGCCCCGACGTTCATAACCAAAATAAAATGATAATCAGCCGAAAATCATGTAATGATTGAGGAAGATTAGAAATTTTATCGAGGTTATGGAGGGGAGAACTCGTTTCCAAAAATTAGAGAGAAAGCCCCGACGTTCATAATCAAAATAAAAAATAAGAG
>X285_Short_beaked_Echidna__coassemble_411_pt1 | contig 37124 bp, 40 predicted proteins | sample X285_Short_beaked_Echidna__metabat2_high_PE_004 | metagenome-assembled genome bin X285_Short_beaked_Echidna | reverse complement strand
GGTCAAAGACCAACTTTACGTTTTAAAAAAATAACTATTAAATACTTAGATACTTCATTTAAGACTCAAATTGCTGAATTTAGTGACTTCACGGCTGAAATCATTCAACATGAAATTGATCATACTAAAGGCATTTTAATTTAAACTTTCCGATAACGCTTGAGTCCTAAAATATTTAACCCAACTAATACCACCAAAATTCCGAGTAAGACGGAAATATCGTTGTGTAAATCTACTAGACTAGTCCCTTTAGTCATAATTTTAGTTACCGCATCTCCCGAATATTTAATCGGAATGACATAAGAAATGTTTTTAACCCAACTAGCCATCGTATCAAGTGGAATGATACCTGAGAAGAAAACTTGCGGCACAATTACGATTGGAATAAACTGCATCATTTGGAATTCGGAATTGGCAAATGTTGATAATAATAGGCCAAATGATAGGGCTACTAAAGCTAAAATTAAGTTAATAACCATAATATTAAACACATTACCAACTAATGTAACCTTTAGCAGCTTAATCGTTACGGAAACAATAATAATGGTTTGAATAATAGCTAATAATCCATAACTAAGCATGTAACCAAAGACAATTTCACCGCGCTTCACTGGAGTGGCTAATAAACGTTCCAAAGTCCCGGTTGTCCGTTCTTTCAACAGTCCCATACCGGACACTAAGAAAACAAAGAAAAAGACGAAGAACGAAATTAAAATTGGCAAAATTTTATCGAAGAAATTAGTATCAGCATTACCATATAAATAGTGATTATGAATCGTCAATTTTGGTGTACCAGGTTTAAATTGGCCGTGGCTTAAAATTTGTAATTGATGTTGCATTTTTTCTAAGGAAACGTTGGTTAACGAATTTTTGAAGGCTAATTTAACCGATTGGGTTTTCCCGGCATCGGTATTGGAAAACACCATATCATACTTGTTATCATCAGCTTTAATATAAGCATCGATATCATCATCTTTAATCCGTTGTTTAGCAGTTGTTACCTCATCATATTGTTTAACCTTAACATGTTTAGTGTCTTTTAATTTTTGCACCAATTCACTGTTAACATTAACTACCCCGACTTTAACTTCTGGCGTTTGATTATTGTTAAAAATAATGCTCATCAAAAATAATACTAAAATTGGTGCTAAAAATAATAACATTAAAGTTCGTTTGTCGCGTAACAATTCCAGTAAAATACGTTTACTAATCGCTAATGATCGCATTATTTAGCCCCCTCTGCCTTTAAGAACACTTCTTCAACGGTGTCAACGGCATATTTTTGTTTCAAAGCCGCTGGACTATCGAACTCCATAACTTTCCCATTTAAAATTAAAGCTACTTTATCAACCTTTTCAGCCTCATCCATCACATGCGTTGTCACTAAAACACTGCGACCTTGCTGTTTTAATTTATTGAGTTCGGCCCAAATCTGAATTCTAAGAGCCGGGTCAATTCCTACTGTTGGTTCATCTAAAATTAATAACTTCGGATTATCTAGTAAAGCAATCGCTAACGATAAACGTCGTTGCATTCCGCCAGAATAATTACTAACCCGTAAATTAAGTGATTTAGTTAAATCTACCACGGCACTAACCCGTTTAATCTCACTGGCAATATTTTTTTGTGCAACACCCTTCATTTGCGCAAAAAATTTTAGATTTTCTTGGCCCGTTAAATCCATGTATAACGCATCATTTTGTGCCATATAACCTATTTCATTTAAAATTTTTCTTTGCGGCATCGTTTTACCAAAAATTTTAGCTGTCCCACCATCAGCTTTTTCCATACCCAAAGCTAATTTTATAATGGTAGATTTACCCGAGCCTGAAGGACCAATCAAACCCACAATTTCACTGGGATTAACTTTCAAATCAATCTGGTTTAAAACTTGATGTTTATTAAATGATTTGGATAAATTTTGAATATCTATCATTTCGCCATCTCCTTAGTTATAATGTTAAAAATGAGGTGATTCTAAATGTTTTACGTGAAACAAGCGACTTTATCAGACTTTAATCAAATTATGACTATCATTGCCGAAGCAAAACAACTTTTAAAGGCAGCTGGTAGTCCACAGTGGCAAGATGGTCACCCTAATCAACAACAAATCAAACAAGATCTTAAAAATCATCAATGCTGGATATTGATGGATAGTGACGGCACAGTAGCTGGAACTGCTACGTTATTAACAACTCCTGAACCATCCTATAAAAAAATCGAAGGTGCTTGGAACAATGATGAGCCTTATGCTACTATCCATCGCCTAGCCATTGCATCAAAATATCGTGGTCAACACTTAGCTTCATTATACATGGAACATTTAATAACCATTGGTAATTTTTTAGGCTTTAATAATTTTAGAATTGATACCCATGAATTAAATATTGGTATGCAAGAAGTCATTAAAAAAAGCGGGTTTCAGCCCGCTGGTATCATCTATGTCAATCCTACCATTGATGGTAAACGATTGGCATATGAATTAAATTTATAATTTAACGCTAATTGTAGCCGCAATGATAATTAGAATTAAACCGATAATTGTAACTATCATTTCTTTTCTAGTTTTCTTTTCACCTAAGAACCAAATTCCAGTTAAAGTAGCTAAAACTACCGAAGTTTGTGATAAAACAAAGCCGGTGGCCAACCCGTTCATATTGGGTTGTGCTGAAATTAAATAGGTTAAAGCTGCAAAAGCAAAGAAAAATCCAGAGAAAATTTGTTTATATGAAACAGATTCCATTAAAGCTGATTTTTCACCATGCATAGTTGAAATAATAGAATAGACAATTCCGACAATTACCATTCCAATCGCTTGTGGTAAGAAAGCGTGCATCCCATCAACAGTTGTGGCTTGGGGAGCTGCAGAATAAGCCCAATAACCAATTTCACCAACGGCTAACCAAAGCGTGGCTTTAGTTAATAATTCACTATTTTCTTTGGTTTTATGCTCACTCCAAACAGTTAAGTAGGCCCCAAAAATAATTAAAGCTAATGAAAAAGCGCCTAAAAGTTTAGAAGTAGTACCGGCCCAATTACCCAAAGCAAACACACCCCAAAGGGAAGTTCCTAATAATTGGAAAGCGGTTGTAATTGGCATCGCTCTAGACGAACCAATCATCTTAAAACTTTTAAAAGTAATAATTTGAGCACTAGCCCAACCAATTCCAGAAATAATCGTAAATACTAAATTTTTACCAGTGGGAAGTGATAATCCTCTACTCATCGCTAATACCATAGCAAAAATTAAAGTTCCTAAGGCGGTTCCCAAAATTTGATTAACGGGACGTCCGCCTATTTTAGAAGCCACCGTGGGAAACAATCCCCAACCTAATAGTGGTCCTAATCCAATTAATAATGCAGTTGCGTTCATTACAATTCTCCTCTAAATAATCTCGCTAAAATACGACGCCACTTTCTAAAATAATATTTGAATATGGTGTCATTTCACCAGTTCTAATAAAAGCATGGCAATTATTTAAATCTTTTTTCATTTCAGCATGTGGAATAAAAGTGATTGGTGTTTCTGGCATCAATTCCTTAATTTTCTTTAGTTGTTCTGGATTTTGCGTTTTAATTTCTTCTGCTAAATATATTCTTTGAACTTCTAATTCTTCCAAAACATTGCTCAAAACTTGGATAAAGCTTGGCACTCCTTTAGTAACCGCTAAATCAATTTTTTCAGTTCCCATTGGAACGGGCATTCCCGCATCACCAATACTTAATGTATCAAAATGGCCCATTTGTGCAATAACGCGTGAAATATCTGAATTGATTACTTTTGTTTTTTTCATTGTAATCCTCCTAATCAACTAACTCTTTTTTATATGGAATTGATGGTTGGGCCCCGAAACGTTGAACCGTTAATGATGAGGCTTTATTACCATAAAGAATAGCATCCGTTAAATTACTAAAATCAGGTTTCAAAACACTACTCATGGCCCCAATAAAGGTATCTCCTGCAGCAGTAGTATCAACGGCTTTAACTTTAAAAGCTGGAATAATACCACTTTTACCTGCAAAATCATAAAAAGTACCTTTACTACCAATCGTAATTAACACCGCTTTAATGCCCATTTTATGAAATGATTTAGCGGCCTTTTTCATACTAACTTCGTCATCCACATGGATTCCAGTTAATACTTCGGTTTCAGTTTCATTTGGCGTAATCATATCAGTCTTTGCTAACAAATCAGCCGGAATTTCTTTCATCGCAGGCGCTGGATTCAAAATAGTTGCAACATGATGTTCTTGAGCAATTTTAAAAGCTTCAATGGTAGCTGGGACACCGCTTTCAAATTGTGCAATCACAAAATCACTATCAGTAATAAGCTCTTGTTTACTATCGACATATTCGGGTGTGAAAGCTTGATTAGCCCCTGCATGAATCATAATTTGATTTTCACCAGCATCATCTACCACAATATAAGCTTGCCCAGTAGCTTGGTTATCCAAAGTTGTAATACCAGCTAAATCAATATCTTCATTATGTAATAAATCTAGCATTGCTTTACCAGCTGAATCGTTACCAACAGCCCCAATAAAACGCGTCTTAGCACCTGATCTTTGCGCTGCTACAGCTTGATTAGCTCCTTTGCCCCCACCAGCAGAAAAGATTTCTTTAGTATGTATTGTTTCTCCAGGTTTAGGCATATTAACCACTCTAATTGTACGGTCTAAATTAATACTACCAACAACGGTTACTTTGTTCATTTTAAAGCCTCCATTCATTATGAAAACGTTTTTAGAAACATTATCAGTTTATCATAACCTTTTTATTATTTAAAATTTATTTTGCGTCTTATAATAGAAATGGGAAGCCTTTTCATATCAATTTGAAGTTAAAATTAAGCTATTAAAGCAAAATTTGAACTTCAATTTAGCATTTAGAATAAAAAGCTTGCATTTTTATAAAAACCAGTTATACTTACTAAAAGTAAGTTGTTGATAAAGGAGGTTTTTATTATGACAGAAAAAACAAAACTAACATTTGGTATCGAAACTTTTGGTGATATTGGATATGACAATAATCATCAACTCATGAATGCTCCGGAAGCCTTAGAGCAATTAATATCTGAAGCTAAATTAGCTGACCAACTTGGTATTGATATTATTGGCTTAGGTGAACATCATCGTTCTGAATATGTAATATCTAGTCCTGAAGTGGTGTTAACCGCTATGGCGATGGTTACCAAAAACATTAAACTCGGTACTGCTGTATCAGTTTTAAGTTCTGATGATCCCGTTCGTTTGTTTGAAAGATTTTCCACACTTCATAGTTTATCAAATGGTCGAGAACAAATCATGCTTGGTCGTGGATCATTTACCGAATCTTTCCCATTATTTGGCTTTGACATGGAAAATTACAACGATCTCTTTGAAGAAAAATTAGCAATGTGGAAAGAATTGGAAAAAGGGCAAGCAATGAATTGGAACGGAAAATTAACTCAGTCCCTAACTGATACAATTGTTTATCCGCAGCTTCCTAATCACGAAAAAATAGATACCGTTATTGGCATTGGTGGTTCACCAGATTCTATTGTGCGCGCTGTTAAATATAATTACCCCGTTATGATTGCTATTATTGGTGGTGATCCAGTTCGCTTTAAGCCATATGTTAATCTATATAAAAAAGCCATAAAACAATATAATCAACCACTCCACCCATTAGGTATGCACTCTCATGGTGTTATTTTAGAAGACGGCGCTAAAGCCCGTGAAGTAGGCTTTAAGTATATTAAAAAAGCCATGGATAAGATTGGTGCAACTCGTGGTTGGGCTCCAATGACCAAAGATCGTTTTGATTATGAAGTTGAATCGGGTTCATATTATATTGGCACTCCCGAAGAAGTAGCTCAAAAAATTGCTAAAAATATGAAATCCTTGGACATGGGACGTTTTGATTTGGTATATGGTACTGGTGGACAATATAAAGAAGTCCGTGATCAAACTATTGAACTATATGCCACGAAAGTAATTCCAAGAGTAAAGGAACTCTTAGAGGTCTAAAAATGAAAAATTTAAAAATTGGCATTTTAGGTGCTGGAAAATTGGGGACTACCTTAGCTCGAATTGCTGAAGCAAGCGGATATTCGGTGTTAATTGCTAATAGCCATCCAGTTGATGAACTAAAATGGATTATTGATGTTTTAGCTCCTAGGGCCACGGTCGTTACTGCCGATGAGTTAATCAAGCAATCAGATATTATTATTTTAGCTATTCCAATGAGTAAAGCTAACCAGCTTGACCCTGAATTATTTGCTAATAAAATTATTTTTGATGCAACTAATTATTGGCTTGAATCTGATGGACCAACAAGTATTGCTTCTAATCACGAAGCTACTTCAGAAGTACTGCAAAATCATTTTAAATCTAGTAAATTAGTTAAAGTGTTTAATCATATGGGGTACCACGATTTAGAAGTAGAAATTGACCGTCATCCTAACCCCAAACGCGTTATGGCTTTTGCCACTAACCATCAAGAATTGAAGCCTATGGTAGAAACCATTATTAGTTCATTTGGTCTAGAGCCTTATGATGTAGGTAATTTACACCAAAGCATCGTACTTGAACCAGGTTCACCGCTATTTGGAGCTGCATTACCATTGAATAAGTTCAAAGATACTTTAAAAAATTTGAAATAATAAAAAAAGACTTGGCAAAAATGCCAAGTCTTTTTAAACTTAAATTAGTTTAATTTTGTCTTGCTTTGAACTTCAAGTTTGTCATTGAAGTCATAAACAACTGGTTCACCAGTAGCCATTTCTAAATTGATGATATCTTCATCAGAAATGTTTTCAATGTACTTGCTTAAAGCACGAAGTGAGTTACCATGAGCAGCAATGATAACGTTCTTACCTTCAATTAACTTAGGAGCAATTTGGTCTTCCCAGAATGGTAAAACACGTTCCAAAGTAACTTTAAGGTTTTCACCACCAGGGATGATACGTGGGTCTAAATCTTTGTAACGACGGTCATTTGCTGCAGAACCTTCATCTTCAGCATCCAATAATGGAGGAAGAACATCGTATGAACGACGCCAGATGTGAACTTGTTCCTTACCAAATTTTTCAGCTGCTTCAGCTTTGTTTTGGCCTTGTAAAGCACCATAATGACGTTCGTTTAAGCGCCATGTCTTTGTTTCAGGAATCCAAAGTTGGTCAGATTCTTCCAAAGCATAGTGCAAAGTCTTGATGGCACGAGTTAATACTGATGTATAAGCTTGGTCAAATTCAAGACCAGCTTCCTTGATTAACTTACCAGCATGCTTAGCTTGTTTTACACCTTCATCACTAAGATCAACATCAACCCATCCAGTGAATTGGTTTGATAAATTCCATTGACTTTGACCATGACGGATTAAAACTAATTTTGCCATTGTTCAAATACCTCTTTCTTCTAAATAAATAATTTTATAACATTACAATTTTACAATTTTTATGGTCTTAGCACAAACCCTAAATCACTAACTTGAAAAAAAACTAACTTTTAGAACTATCATTTTCTTTAGATTCTTCTTGAGATATGCTAGAACTTACTTTTTGCGAACTAGATTCACTAGAACTACTTTTAGGATTTTCTTTCTTAGGAGCTTCAGATTTAACTGTTGAGTGTTTTTGGGCATTTTTATTAATAGTTGGAGCCACTTTTTTATCTGCTTTGGGTACGACTGGCTGTGCTTTTAACGCATTTTCACTAGCCAACATTTTATCATTATTATATTGTTGCAACATTTTGGCTTGATCATAAATCACTGAATAATATTTTTGATTAAAATCTTGATCATCAAACATTTTATTTAGTGTGGCATTGGACCCATAAAAATCAAACGCTAAATTTTGTTTTTGAGCTTGTTTTAAATCGGCATTAAATTTTTTATATTTACTCTTAATATGTTTAATTAATGAAATTTGTTGCTTACTTCTTTGTTTCAACGTTTGTGATCCATTTTTAGTATCCTGGACCGATTTAAAATCGATTAAAGCTCCCGTAAATTCATTACTGTCTAACTCAGCATCAGCTTTTACAAATAACTTTGTTTGATTCAAGAGGATTGGTGCTTCTTCATCACCACTATTTAACTGACTCGCCCGGGAAAAATATTTTTCGGCGGCTGTATAACTTTTATTTTCTAGAGCTGTTTTTCCATTTACAATGTTATTGTTAAAATCTAATTGTCGTTGGTGAAAATGGGCAATCGAGTAACCACCAATAAGACCCGCTGTTAATACAATTAAAATGGTCCAAATTATTTTTTTCATGGCTACTCCCCCTATCTCTAAAAATATTTACAATTATATCACCATTAAATAAATCTAATTTAAAGTACTGTAATTTTTTTGAATTAATTTAAAAAGCCGTCATAAATTATTAATTCATAACGACTAATATTTTTTATATAATCATAGTTAAAATCATAACCGTCACCAATCCAACAATTACTGAAGCGGCCATTGAACGCGTCCAATAAGCAATTAGAATAACTACTAAGGCCCCTAAAATCAAAGGCAAATTACCACTTGAAATAAAAGTGAATTTACTTGAAATAAAAATCCCCTTAACAACCAAAGCAGTAAACAATGAAATTGGGACATACTTCATCCAATCATTAAACCATTCTGGGATAGAACGTTTAGAGAAAAATAAAATTGGAATATATCTTGGCATGAATGCCACAAAAAAACCTAATATAATAATTAATAAATGGTCTAAAGAACTATATTGCATAAAAAACGTCTCCCGTCTGACTAAATAATGTCAGATTTATTTTCCACTTCTTCAATAATTGGCCCACCTTTTCTGGAACCCATATCTCTTAATAAGGCACTCGTTGGACGATGTTTGACCAATAATTCTTCGGTAATAAACCCGATAAATGAAGCTAAAAGTGTTGAAACCACTAATCCCAAAGTACTCTTAGTCATAATCATGAAGATGGCTGCTAAAACTCCGGATAAAATACAAATTAAAAATGATAGTCTAGATTTAACTTGCATCACAATCATATAAATAAATAAAGCTGTCAAAGCAAAGTCCACCACTGTCAAATTAATGCTTAAAACACTACCAATTAAAGATCCAATAACATTAGCGACTGACCAAAATAATAATGACCAATGTTCAACTTGGAGTGCATCTTGTGGTGTCCAATTTTTATCAGTTGCAAATTTTAAATAATTTACAGCATAATTTTCATCATTTAGTGAAAGCGCAAATGTAAATAAGAAACGGTGCGTATTACCTTGCAAATATTTTGATAAACTAGAACCCAATAATGCATATCGTAATTCAAGGAATAATAGCATTAACACAATGGTTAAAATTGGAGCATTAACCGTTAACATTTGGGCAATTAAAAATTGAGCCCCCCCAGAAAAGATTACTAAAGATACTAATCCAGTATAAATAGTGTTAAACCCGGCAGCATGCAATAATATTCCACATGCCAATCCAATCGGAGTGTAACTCAAACAAAGTGGCCACGCTACTTTGAACGTTTCTTTCCAACGTGGCGTTATTGTAGTCTGTTCCAAAGTGTGTCCTCCAAAAAAATAAAAATAAATGGATTATTTATGACTAAAAACAATATACTAGTTAATTTTAACATGCACAAATAATTTTTAATAGTTTATCCGTTAATTTGTATAGATATTGATACAAACAAAAAAGGCCCTATTAAAAGGGCCTCACATCAATTATTCTTGATTTTTATTTTGCTTTAATGGTAATTGAATTATGAAACTAGTGCGTTTGTCATTCGAATTAACTTCAATCGTACCTTTATGAATTTCAACGATACTTTGAGCAATAGCAAGACCTAATCCTGTACCACCGGTAGCTTTCGAGCGCGATTCTTCCACCCGATAGAAGCGATCAAAAAGTTTCCCTAACGCTTCTTTAGGAATTTTTTTACCATCATTAGCCACTTCAAAAATGACCGTATCATTGATTTGGTGGGCATTTAAATAAATATTTTTACCACCTTCAGCATACTTCAAAGCATTAGTAATTAAATTATTAAACACCCGTCCAATTTGTTCTGCATCACCTTGCATCGCTAACTCTTTTGGCTCGCATTGCGTCGTGATTTTAAATCCCTTTTGCTTAGCTTCTAGTTCAAAACTAGCTGCTAATTGTTGTAGCATTGAATCAACATGGATAGTATTAATTGTAATTTTCGGATGAGATTGACTAACTTTAGTATACTCAAATAAATCTTCCACCAAAGATTTCATTTGGAGTGATTTTAAATATGCAGTGTGCGTATACTTTAAAATATCTTGTTCATCTTGATATTGATGATCTTCAATTAACCGCAAATACCCAATAACCGAAGTAAGGGGTGTCCGCAAATCATGGGAAACATTAGTAATTAAATCATCTTTAGATTGTTTTAAAGCCCGCTCTTCTTCCATCGAGTTAATAACACTATCAACCAAAGCATTAACACTATCAACGACACGACGATGACTACCCGCCATTTCAGCTGGAATCCGATGGTCAAAGTGACCATCCGCAATATAATGAAGTTCAGCAATAATATATTTAAGTTGGATTTGACCATAACGTCGTTTAATCCGCCAATAAATAATAATAGCATCAGCTAGTAACATTATAGTGATAAAGACATTTTGATAACTCCATAACTTGATGCCACCAATCGTAATAGAGTCTTTGATTAAAAACACGGCATTAGATAAAGCTGGATTAGATTTTAAAGCTCCATCAATTAAGATGAAAATTGACATATTCAATAGTAGTAATAAAACAGCTGTGATAATAGCTTCCCCAAAAAGCTCATACTTTTCGCGAATTGTAAGTTTCATCGTAAGCTCCTATCGTTCAACTACTTTATAACCAACACCCCAAACAGTCTCAATGACTTTCTTGCCACCAGTAGCTTCTTCAATCTTGTCTCTTAAATGACTAACATGAACCATAACAGTTTTAGCTGAAATAACACTTTCTTGTTGCCATACGCGTTCAAAAATTTCATCAGCTGAAAATACTCGGTTCGGATGGCTGGCTAAGAGGTGTAAAATACCAAACTCTAAAGCCGTCAATTGAATTGGTTTACCATCAATGGTTTTAACTTCGTGAGAGTCACTATTAATAATTAAGGAACCAATATCAATAATATCTGGTTCTTCATCTTTTATATTCTTTTGACTACGACGTAACAAGGATTTAACTCGAGCCATAACCTCTAGTGGATTAAAAGGTTTGACAACATAATCATCAGCCCCCGTTAAGAGACCTTTAATTTTATCCATATCACCGGTTTTAGCCGATACGATTAAAATCGGAATATCAGAATCTTTTCGAACTTCCTTAACGACTTGCATACCATCCATTTCTGGCATCATAATATCTAAAATCATTAATTTAATCCCAGAATCAGTGTGTAACTTGGTTAAAGCTTCTTTACCATTATATGCTGATACGGGTTCATAACCTTCATTTTTAATATAAATATCTAATAATTCAACAATTTCTTTATCATCATCAACAACTAGAATTTTCATATGAAATATCCCCTTTGCTTACATTATTTGTCTTAAGTCTATCAAAATTTGACTAAATAGCGAATTTTAACGGCTTTTTTATTAAATATTTAAAATAACTATCTATTATTAAAGATTTTATTATCTAATTTTCCAATTTTTTGTAATGATTCTTTTAATCCTGCGTATTTAACTGTACCATCTCTATTTAAAATCACGATATAATCGGCGTAATCAATTGCTTGAGATCGATGTGCGACCATCACAGTGGTTGTATCTTTAGATATACGCTTAATATCTTTCATTAAATCTTCTTCAGTAGTTATATCTAAACTTGATGTTATTTCATCCAAAAGCAAAATTTTAGGTTTGCTAACTAATGCTCTAGCTATATTTAAGCGTTGCTTTTGTCCTTCTGACAGTCCTTTACCATTCTCGCCAATTAATGTATCTAATCCCATCTTTTTGTTTCTAATAAATGCTTCTGCCTGAGAATTTCTAATAGCTGAAATTAAATTATCATTCGAAAAATTTATATTTTTACCATATAAAAGATTATCTTTTATGGTACCAGAGAATAATGCATTATCTTGTGCAGCAAATGACACTATTTTTCTATAATCAGCATTGTTAATGCTTCGAATATCCTTGTTTCCTATAAAAACACGTCCATCATAATCAAATAGTAATTTATTCATTATACTAAGTAATGTTGTCTTACCTGATCCACTACTACCAATTATCACTGTGAGTTTATTATTGGGTAAAGTTAGATTAATATTTTTTAAAACATTATCATTTTCATAGCTAAAGCTAAGATTTTTAATTCTAATAAAATATTTATCTTCATTCAGTTTAGCGTAGGCATTATCTTTCCTTATATTCAAATTAAATACTTCATCAACCCGACCAATTGCTCCTTTAACTTCAAAAATTTCAGAAATAGATGAAGTTAATGACAATAACGGATTAACAATTTGAACAATGTACAAAGAAAAAATAATAATAGTATTCATAGAAATATATCCTTGTGTATATTGATTAGAAATATACATGGCCAAACTAACTATAAAAAGTAGTATAGAAATTGAAATCAAAAAAGTAAAAACACTCATCAAAGCTACAATACTTTTAGTATTATCAAAAAAATTATGAAACATTTTTGAAAATCTTTCTTTTTCCTGTTGTTCTCCTAAATATGATTTTATTATTTTCAAATTAATAATCTTTTGAATGAAAGTATCACTAATCAATCCAAGGATTGTTTGATGTTGAGAAAACAAATTTTCTATTTTTTTATTAATTGGTATGTTAATTAATAACATAATTGGCACAAGTAATAGTAATAATAAAGTTAATTTATAATTAATAAATATTAAAATTACTATAGATCCGATGATAATAATTAAATTTATAATTAACTGAGGAATTAATACCGTTAATAATTTCGTCAATTCCGAAATATCATTTGTTAATCTACTAGATAAATCACCCGAATTATATTTATCAATCAATTTTACAGGCAGTTTAATAAGATGATTTACAAATTGATTTTGAAATTCTTCAATAGTATAAGCGCCGCTTAATCCTAATAAATAACTAGCTAATCCTTGGATTAAATACATAAGTATAAATAATATTATTATTTTTAAAAGGTTATTTTTATTATGAAAAATAATCATAAAATTACTTTTATTGAAAAAGGAGCTTACTATTGAAGGAACAGCTAATTCTGCTATTGCTCCAATGAGGCTTAATGTTAGCCCTAAAATAAATACTTTTTTAGTTAAAATTATTTTCTTGATTATTTTTACAGAATTATTATTAGTACTCCACATTTTCATACATCTTATCTTCCATGCCATATATTATTAAGGAATAAAGAATAAATATTGTAATCATTATTATTATTGAATTATTAAATCCTAATTTTGTATAAACATTTATATACCCATTAGGAATAAAATATCTTAGTGTCTTTAAATTAGGTGCAATAAAACTAGTTATCGTCCAAAGCACCCCAATTAACATAGTTATTCCATTGCTAAATTTAATTGAAAGCATGCAAGTTAATAAAATACATAAAATAAATGTCAGGATAATTCCAATAATTAAAATAATATTATATTGAATATCAATATTATTCTTTGGAAAAAAATGTCCAGAAGTATAATTTTTATAAATTAAATGCGTAAAATAAGTGATAAATGAGAATATGAAAGTTAGAAATACATATATAAAGTAAATTAAAATTAAAGATAAAAGTTTAGCATTCAAAATTGTTCTTCTATTTAAATCTTTGTACAAAAACATTATTCCATTATGAATTTCTTCATTAAAAACTAAACTAATTATATATAAAAATGCAATGGTTGGTATTAACATCTGATATTGTGTAAATTCCACCGCACCAAAAAATTCAAAAAAACTTAAAGCGCCATTAGGGGCACTTAATTGCATAAAATTAGTATTAAACATATCTACAATTATTAACAATAACGGAAATGTACTAAATGCTAAAAATATTTTCACTTCTTTTTTCTTAATAAGATTAAAGAAAATTGGTTTAAAAAGAAAATTCATAAATTCACTCCTCAAATAAATCATTCAAATTATTGCTTACATCCTTAATTTTATTAATCATTTGATGACTAGATAATTCATTCAATATTTTATTTAATTCATCATTATTAATACTATTGGGAATTTTTATAACATTATTAATACATTTTAAATTAAATTGTTTTATCAAAGAATCTAAAAATTCTTGCTTATTATTATTAATCGTTATTTCTAAAATAGATTTTTGTTGATTTATATTTTCTTGTAAGTATCCATTTTCGATAAATATGTATCTATCACAAATAGACTCTAACTCATTCAACTGATGGCTAGAAATTATCATTGTAACTTTTCGATTTTCAGCCCATCTTTTTAAAATGTTTAATAATTTTTTTACTCCTACTGGATCCAATCCTACAAATGGTTCGTCTAAAATTACAAAGCTAGGATTTGTAACTAAAGCAATTGCCAGCGCAGTTCTCTGTTTCATACCAAAAGAAAAATCTCTCGGATATCTATTTTTACTTTCAAGTAAGTCAACCAACTTTAATACTTCATTTATATTCCCTAAATTTTTTTCCTTTTTATGAATTTTAATATAAAACTTTAAATTTTCTTCTACAGTTAGATTATTATAAAAAACAGGTTCAATCATTAAGCCAAAATCATTTAATATATTATTCGATTTATTAATATCTTGATTTTTATATTTTATAATTCCTTCTGTCGGTTTTTGTGCTTTGGCCATCATTTTTAATAAAGTACTTTTCCCAGCACCATTTTTTCCGACTAATCCTACAATTTCCCCTTTGTTTATCGAAAAAGTTGCATCTTTTAAAGAGTAAAAATTATTATTTTTGTATTTTTTACTTAATCCATTAACTTCTAAAATTGGCACAAAATCATCCCCGCTTTCTTTTTATAAATAAGACTACAAGATATTCCACTCCAAAATATAATATTATTACAAATATTAATTGCGATACGCTAATTAAATTTTCAGTGATTTTAATATATATATCACCATTACTCTGGCTGTAGTTCATGACAAAATGATGCCAAACACTAGAGAAGCTTAATTTAAAACCGATTAAATAATAAGTTACAAAAGAAATCGTAGGAAACATAAATGAAATATTTATATTTGTTTTTTTATTTATAAAGATTGTTAAAATTCCATTTAATATAATTGGTAATAAATAAATTAAACAAATAAAAAATCCTAATGAAATATATTTTAAGAATTGTGTTGTTATCATAAACATTAAAATGTTTATACAAATTGAAATTGCAAAAACCATGAATATTTTCCTTTCACCCTAATAAATAACTTATTGAAATATTGTAAAACCAATGAAATGCTATAGAACTTTGAATACCAGATTTATCATTTAAATAATATAAAATTAATCCTGCAGGAAATTTTGTAAATATATTTATTAATAAGTTCCCATTCAAGTGTAAAATAATAGCAAATAAAATTGATCCAATTAAAAAAGTTCCTTTTTTAGAAAACTTGTTCATCAACACATTTAAAATAATAAATCTAAATAATAGTTCTTCTGAAATAGCAATAATCAAATCGTGAAACATATCGGAAGAATGTATTAATAACAAATTAAAAAAAAGAATAATTATAAAATATACTATTGCTTGAACATATCTAAATTTAAGCATCGTATGAATTAGGTTCAATTTTTTTGCAATAACATATGGTACTATAGCCAATCCAAATGGAGCATATATTGCAAGTATCATAGATGAGTATTGCTCAAAATTATTTTTTAATAAAATCAAACTAATACCTTCGCCTATATTTATAATTAATCCACCTAATCCAATTAAAGAAATTGATATTAAAACTAAATTTATTTTTGATAAAGAATTATTCATTTTTATTTTCCTAATAAATATAATAAAAAATGATTGAAGATTATCATCTTCAACCACTGTAAAAAGATGTATTACAAAGCATTACCAATGCCATCTTCTTCCTCTGTAACCGAATGAAACAATTCCTAAATTAACTTCATTCTTTGAAAACAATCTTTTTAACCACTTCATGTTTTTCACCTCCTTATAAAATAGTGTTTTTAGAATATCAAAAACTATTTCAAAAGAAAAAAAATATGCTCATACATTATTGGTATTTTTGTTATAGTTATTATAATTATATTTTATGTGTTTATATATAATGGATTTCATTTTAATACTCAGTCTAATAAACATTTTATAAAATAAAAAGCTGTGATGATTTTTATATCATCACAGCTTAATTTTATGTTTAGCATTCTTTTTATTTATGATAATTAGGAGCCATCTTAGTGATTTGCACATCATGTGGATGTGATTCTACTAATCCAGCGTAAGTAATTTGAATAAATTGAGCTTTTCTTGCTAAAGCAGGAACATCTTCGGCACCAACATAACCCATACCAGAACGTAAGCCACCAAGCATTTGGAAAATAATGCTTGCAACACTACCTTTGTATTCTACTCGAGCTTCAATTCCTTCTGGAACTAACTTGTTGGCTTCATTAACACCACCTTGGAAATAGCGATCAGCTGAGCCATGTGACATAGCTCCAACAGAACCCATTCCACGATAAGCTTTATACTTAATACCATGGTCTTCGATAACTTCACCAGGTGTCTCATCAGTACCAGAAAGCATACTACCTAACATAACAGCATCCCCACCGGCTACTAAAGCTTTAACAATATCACCAGAGAATTTAATTCCACCGTCGGCAATGATTTTCTTACCATATTGACGAGCAACATTAGCAGAATCATAAATAGCCGTAATTTGAGGAACACCAACTCCAGCAACAACACGTGTTGTACAAATTGAGCCAGGTCCAATACCAACTTTAACAACATCAACACCGGCATCAAATAAAGCTTTAGTAGCTTCAGCTGTTGCAACATTACCAGCAATTAATGTTTGCGTTGGAAAATGCTTTCTAATTTCAGCAATCTTACGTAATACCCCCATTGAATGACCATGTGCCGTATCAATCACGATGGCATCAGCTCCAGCATCAATTAAACTTTGAGCGCGTTCAAAAGTATCACTTGTAACACCAACAGCAGCAGCTACTAAAAGACGACCTTGATTATCTAATGCAGCTTTAGGAGTTTGACTTAAATCAACTTCAGTAGTTTTTACAGTAGCTACTTCCTTAGTTTGTTGGTCGATACTCATATTCTTATGAATAACACCTAAACCACCTTGGCGAGCCATTGCAATTCCCATAGCTGATTCAGTTACAGTATCCATTCCGGCACTAATAATTGGAATGTTAAGTTTTAAATTATCTGCTAATTGAGTAGATACATCAACCTCATTTGGTAAAACGCTACTTTCTGCAGGGATTAATAAAACATCATCAAATGTTAGCCCTTGTTTTGTAAACTTATTATTCCAATTATCCATTTACTTACTCTCCTTATGTTTAAAATATAGACCTAAAATGGTCCACCTGTAATTTGAAACTTTCGTCTAAGATACCACCTTAAAGCAAAAGTTGCAATTGCTAAGCTTATATATCCATAAATTGGTAAGATTGGATTGATAATTTTTGGCAACATTGCAAAACTCGTATAGAAAATCATCCATAATATTACCGCAACAATGGTAATGCCACCTTGCTTCCAAATGGATGGACGCTTCTTTTGTTTAGCCATAATCTTATAGATATAAGAAATACCTAAGCCACCCATAGCAGAAGTCAAAATAATAGACAAAACACCAGCTGGACCCGGAGCTTGTTCAATTGTTTTCGGTTGCATGGCCATCATAATACCATACATCGCAGCAAATAAAGCTACAAAAATTAAAGCATTATCCAAGGCTCTTAACCAATAGTTATTATTTTGAGCTTCAATTTTTTCTTTCTTAGGTCCTTCCACCAATTCTGTTAGCCGTTGCGTTGGCGTACCAAAAAGTTGTTTAGCAGTTTTACCTGTTTTTTGACCAGCTAATAGCTTGGTTTCAGTATCAATAATGGCTGTTTGCCGTTGCTCATCATTTAACTTACTATCTTTTAATTCTTTCCGTAAGCGAAACATAAAATCTTCATTTCGCTTTGTTAAAGTTTGCTTTTTATGTGCCACTGGCTTTTGTTCACCTTGTTTACCAGCATTACGTGGTTCTTCACTCATTATTAAAGTTCCTTTCTGTTAAACGTTGAAACGGAATTCAATAATGTCACCATCTTGAACCAAATAATCCTTGCCTTCAAGACGAAGACGTCCCGCTTCACGAACTGCTTGCATACTTCCGTACTTATCTAAATCATCAAATGAAACTGTTTCTGCTCGAATAAAGCCTCGTTCAAAATCAGAATGGATAATACCAGCAGTTTGTGGTGCAGTCATACCTTTCTTAAAGGTCCATGCTCTTGTTTCCTTACCACCAGCAGTAAAGAATGTTTGTAAGCCCAGCAAATGATATGAGGCACGAATCAAACGATTTAACCCCGGTTCAGTAATACCTTCTGCTTCTAAGAAATCAGCTTTGTCAGCATCATCTAATTCCGCAATTTCTTGTTCAGTTTCGGCTGAAATACCTAAAACTTCCGCTTGTGGATCAATTTTGGCTACGTAATCTTTAATATCTTTAAAGTACTTAGAATTTTCTGGATCAGCCATATCATCTTCTGCGATATTAGCTACATATAAGACTGGTTTAGTAGTTAACAAGAATAAACTCTTAACGATTGGTAATTCGTCATCACTAAATTCCACACTACGAGCTGGTTTACCTGCTTCTAGTACGGGATGTAATTTTTCTAGAACCGCTAATTCAGCTAAAGCATCCTTATCGCGTCCTTTAGCCGCACGTTGGACTTTAGAAAGACGTTTTTCAACACTTTCCAAATCAGCTAAACTAAGTTCCATGTTGATAGTTTCGATGTCTTCAATTGGATCAACTTTACCAGAAACAGTTGTAATATTATCATCATCAAAAGCACGAACAACATGAACAATAGCGTCAACTTGACGAATGTTTTCCAAGAACTTGTTTCCTAAACCTTCACCTTTACTTGCACCTTTTACAATACCAGCAATATCGGTAAATTCAAAAGTTGTATGAACGATTTTCTTGGCCGGAATAATTTCTTGAATGCGGTCTAAGCGCTCATCTGGTACTTCAACCATCCCCACATTTGGATCAATTGTTGCAAAAGGATAGTTCGCCATTTCAGCGCCTGCCTTTGTAATTGCGTTAAATAATGTAGATTTACCAACGTTAGGTAATCCAACGATACCAGCTGTTAATGCCATTAATTCCACTTTCCTTTCAAAAATACGTTTACTTTAATATTATCAAAAAATCACCGTTCTTAACAGTTATGTTAGTTATAATCTGACGTATTAAACCAATTATATTGATAAAGCTCACCAAAATATTTTAAATATAAATTACGACTGAAATGAATCCACGTCATTATGCCAAAATAAGTGATTAATAAACCAACAACTGACGTATTGCCTAGTTGAACTTGGGCAATTCCAATCCAAACTACCATAATCACTAATAATATATGCACTAATATGTTAAATAGTTGAATCTTAATTTGTGGTACCACCATCGTTGTCAGGGCAAAATACAGTAATAATGTCGCACAAAAACTTGTATTAAAAAAATCATGTCGATTAATATGCCACATAATGCCTAAAATGATAAATCCCATGGTCGAATTAAATATTACCCAACTAGCGGGGATTTGATGACGCTTATTCCATAACTCATGCACTATTAAAGCTATGATAATAATTACCACGATTGGATAACTTAATACCAGCAAAATTTCATTTAACAAATGATTATTATAAAATTGCTGGACTACGGTTTGTTGCATTATCCTATTAATGAAATACAGCGAAAAGGCATTATAATGCACTAATGTCGTCAAATTTACTACTAGTAAAAATGATATTAAAAAATCAAATTTTCGTTCTGGCTTTTTAGAAACGTACATTATCTCACCTTACTTATCTGTCATTATTTTTTGAAAATGTTGTGTAATATCTTTTAACCTTTGCGGATTATTATTTTTTGACATTACTACTAAAATATACCGTTGATTATCGGCATTCTTTATAATCTCAGCTTGCACATTTGGATTATGAAATATTAATTGTCCTTTATTTTTTTTAGATAACAATGACATGAAATACTTTTGATTTGATTGTTTCTTAAAAGCACCTTTTTGTTCTGCCAAATCTTGCATTGCTAACATTAAACTATGACTATTTGTCACAACTTTTTGTGGGCCAAAAGTAGGATAATACCATCCTTGACTTTTTATATAATTATTAATAGTTGGTTTCCCATATTTTTGGATTACTAAATTAGCAAAAGTATTATCATCATTAATAATCATTCGCTGAAAAGCCATTTTTCGTTCAGGAGTTAAATCAAATTTCCCATGCATTTCTTTATCAAATAAAAAGGCTGAGATAAATAATTGATAAGTATTTTCCGCCGACCAATTTTGATATTGGTTAGTTTCGCTTTGTAGTTCGCCAACATGATACTGTCCTTTTTTATCATCCAAATTATAAAAACTAACACTAGTATTTTTATCTTGCGATATTGTTTTAATATAATTATTTATTTCACTTTTTTTACTATTGCTAGTATTTTTAACTTTAATACCGACTTTTTTACTTTTATCAATATTTTGCTTATTAATATGACTACTCGTAGGATGAGCCACTTCTATAACCGATTTTTGTGCTGGTAAAGCATGCCGAAAAAAGAAAAAGATACAGATTAGAACTTCTAAAATAGATAAGCCAATAATAATCCGCTTTTTTATTTCAACTCGTTTATTTTTATTTATCATAATATCTATTATAAATTGAAGATTTTAAAAGAACAGTATTGAAATAATAAAAAAACACTTACCTAAAAAGGTAAGTGTTCTGAAAAATTGAAAATTATCCATGAACATATTCAGTGCCATTAAACATCAAATGTCCATTTGGCATAACTTGAATGGTTCTAGTCATTAAAGTGTTGCTATATAAATATTCGAATCCTTTAATAGAGTAAACATTATTTCCTAGGCTCTTACTATGAGTTACATCCATAACTTCTGGATCACCATATCCAACTTGTCTGTAGTATGACATACCATAAAACATCAATGTAGAGTTAACTTGTTTATTTTTTGAAACCCAAGTTCCTTGTAATGCTGCAGGGAATCCCTTGTGATATCCTTGACTTTCAGTTTCTTTAACAACTGCAATATAAGTTGTTTCATTTTGGCTAGTTAATGATCCTGGTTCTTCTGGGCCTGGAGTATTAATTGACTTTTCAGAAAATGCATTTGCAGAAGAACTACTGCTTGTCTTACTTGATGATTGAGCTTTACTTTTTGTATTAACAGAACTAGAAGTAGCAGTTTGACTTTGGTTATTCTTTGTAACTGTGCTTGCAGTATTACTATTAGTTTTTTGATATGGTTTATAACCAATGTAGTTAAAATTAATTACAAAGTTATAACCTGATGGCAATGTTACCGATAAGAATCCTGTTGGAGTCATCATACTTAAACTATTGTCATCCATATTAAAGTTAACAGTTCCATCAGAAATTGCTGACTTAGTAGCTACTGTTTGGCGATTGCTGTTTAACAAGGTAACGGTCGAACCTTTTTTAATATTTGATAATGAAATCAAATCATGCGTAGTTGTTACATATGAGTATCTAGAAGTTTTTGGTCCGATAGCTAATTCACTCTTTTTAGGAGTAGATTCAATTTTTCCGGTTTGATTTACTTTAATTGTTTTGTGACCGTAAAAATTAAAATTAATCGAGTATTTATAGCCATTACTTAATGTAACTGCTAAAGAATTGGTATTTGTTAATTGATCAGCTTGATTATCAGTTAAATTAAACTTAACTGTGCCAGCCTGATTAGTCTTTTTAGTAGCAATTACTTGGCCAAAATTATTGACTAAAGAAATTTTAGCACCTTTTCTAATATTAGTTACTTCGATTTTATTAGAACCAGTTGTAATGTATGAATATTTATTACTTGATTGAGCTTGAGCGATATTTAAATTTGGTACGTTAATTTGTCCTGAAACTAAAGGAGCTACAATTCCTAAACTTAATGCAGTAGTAGCAATAATCATTCCTTTTTTCATAATAACGCCTTCTATACTTTCTTTGATTAAATTTTAATTATCTATCTTCAAAGTTATTGAAACCTCATTGAAATTTAAATGCAATATTTTTGTAATATTTTACAAGTGAGATTGAATATATGTTATTGGATTAATCCAAGGTCCATTTGAATCAAATGAATGTGATATAGCATTTTGCCAGTTTTCATATGTCACACCAACGTGTAAATGATCATTAGTCATTGTAGCTATTGAATCCCCGGCATTTACCCGCTTTCCTACATAAGTATGAACATCTCGACTACTATAACTAAATTCTTGGTAAATAATTTGATTACCATCATCGGCTTGTTCAACAATAAATTCATCTAAGCCATTCATATATCCTACATATATAATTTTCCCACTAGTAATTGCTCTTACCGTAGCGCCTTTACCATATATAGCATCACCAAAATCAAATCCATCGTGAAAATGTTGACCATTTCTTAAATAATTAGTCATGCCAAATTTTTGGTCTGGTTCATAATATCCGTTATATGGCTTAGCAAACGGCCAAACTGTTTTATGATTATTGGATACAGAAGGTACAGTACTTGTTGAAGAACTATTCTGTAAGACCGGAACATAGTGAGTTTGACCCGAACCACTAGTATAAACTAGCCATGTGTATCCATCATTATTTTTAGTTTGATAATAATTAACGGTCTCTCCAATATTATATGTTGCAACAACACTAGCACTCATACTTGGCTGAGTGTAAACGTTAGTATCTTGAGTAAATTTATAACTACCCGAACTAGGTAAACTCACATAATGATTTACATTCGTAGTTGTTGATTGTCCACTAATTTTGCTTACCGCCACATATCTAGTAGCGCCTGATCCACCAATATAAACCAGCCAATTGTATCCATCGGATTGTTTGACACTATTATAATAAACAGTATCACCTGGATTATAGGTAGCCACAATTTGAGAAGAAATTTGTGGAGCAACATGCACATCTGATTCTTGAGTAAATTTATAAGTACCAGAAGATTTTAATTTGTTATCATCATTAGTAATAATTGGTGTATCATTTGCTAATTTTTCAACGGCTACATAGTGTGCAACACCAGAATAACTATTATATTGAAGCCAATTATAGCCTTCTGACTTAATTTTATTGATGTAATAAACACTTTCACCTTTATTATATGTTGCGACAATTGGTGAAGAAAAACTTGGTTGGGTATGAATATCTGTATTTTGTGTGAAAACGTAAGTACCAGAATTACTATTAACTGCTAAATTCATTAAGAAAGGATTATATTGCATTCTATTATCTGGCATCAATATTTCACGACTATTATTTAAAATAGTCCTACTTGATGATACCGGATTATTTTGAACTTCTGTTGGTGATTCTATTGAACTATTTTTTTGTGGTAAATGACTATCTTTTTGGTCCTACCATGCTTTTAGCTACATCTTTTTTTGCAGGACCAACTGATTGATTAATAACATCTTTTGCTGAAGTCGTATTTTCATTATTCTTTTTTGCTTCATTGTTATAATCAACTTTACCCTTTTCAACTTGGTCATCTTTATTTGCAATAAAAGTTGTGACACTAGTATTTGTGTTATTAGTTTTAACTTCATCGGCTTTAGCTGTGGAACTATACATAGCTAGTGCTACTGGGCAAGCTAATAACATCGTTAAATTTCTCGCGTTCATATAAATGACGCCTTCTTTCTAAATGCTTAGCTAAAACATACACCTATTTGTAAGCGCTGTCAATTTTATAAAATTAATTTTTTCTATTCAAATTTAACATCTTTAATTCAATTTATAACCAAACAATAAAAGCACATCTAAACTAGGTTTAAATGCACTTTTTAACTTCTATTTATCTTCATTTTTATTCAAAACTTTTTTTAATTTATGTTCAAAATCGCGTCTTTTTAGCATTACAACGTGTTGGCATCCCAGACATTTTAATTTAATGTCCATCCCCATGCGAACAATTTCCCATTCATTAGTTCCGCAAGGATGTTGCTTCTTCATTTTAACCACATCATGTAAGTCGTAATCCATTTAATATTCCTCCTAATCAATTGAAATATTCAAAATGTCTAAAATTCGGTTTAAATCTTGTAATGAATCATAATTTATTTCAATTTTTCCAGCATCTTTTGCTTTGGTTATAATATTTGACCTAGTTCCAAATTTTTCATCCATTTTTTGTTCTAATACTTCAATATATGGATCTTTATCAGCTGATTTTTTTTGGGCAAACTTAATTTTACCTTGTGAATCATTAACTATTTCTTCCAATTGGCGAACAGTTAAATGTTTACTAACAGTTTTTTTAGCTAATTTTTCTATATTTTTTTTTGCTTTGAGACCCAGCAATGTTCGCGCTTGTCCCATTGAAAGCTGATTAGCTTGTAACATATCTTTAACTTTAGTTGGCAAACTTAATAGTCTCAGCGCATTGGCAATATATGGACGACTTTTTCCTAATCTTTTTGCAACCTGGGCTTGCGTCAAATTCAAACTATCCATCATCGATTGATAAGCCTCAGCTTCCTCAATTGGTGTTAAATCTTCTCGTTGCAAATTTTCAATAATCGCCGCTTCTACAGCTGAACTATCTGAAAAATATCTAACAATTGCCGGGACCTCTTTTAATCCAGCAATTTGGCTAGCTCGGAATCGCCGTTCACCAGCTATAATTTCAAAGCGTTCAATCTCCGAAACCGGTTGTCTTAAAATTAATGGCTGATAAATTCCTGATTTTTTAATTGATTGAGCTAATTCATTCAGTGCTTTTTCATCAAATATTTGACGGGGCTGAAATGGATTAGGACGAATCTTATCGACCGCAATCATTTGGTAATTTCCTTTAATTGTCACTTGATGTCACCTTTTGTAATGGGTTCTTTATTTGGTGTTCCTGGTTTTCTAGGATATTTTTTTGGTGTATTCGATAATTTTTCGACTACTACTAAATGACGTTCATCATCATTAATAGGTAGACTAAATCCTTTATCTAAGATTAATTTACCACCTAAAACACCAATGGCAGCCATACCATCAGCTAATTCTTGTTTAGTATTAGCGGCCTTCAACGCAATAAAGTAGCCATTCTTTTTCACTAACGGTAAACATAACTCACTTAAGACACTTAATCTGGCCACTGCTCGTGCTGTGACAATATCGAATTTTTCGCGATAAACTGATTTTTTACCACCAAAAGTCTCGGCTCGATCATGGACTAATTCAACATTGGTTAAACCTAACTCATCAACTAATTTTTGTAAAAATTTAATTCGCTTATTTAAAGAATCAACAATCGTAATTTTAATATCAGGAAATAATATTTTAATAGGTAATGATGGGAAACCAGCTCCGGCTCCAACATCACACAATGAAATACCTGGCTTAAAATATTCTGGTAATTCTAAAATAGGCGTCATAGAGTCATAAAAATGCTTTAAATAAACCTCATTTTTTTCAGTAATAGCGGTTAAATTCAAATTCTTGTTAGTTTCTACTAGCATCTCATAGTATGTCTGAAACTGATTTAATTGTTTATCAGTTAATTCATACCCTTTAGCTTGCAATGCAGCTTTAAATTCTTCAATATTCATAAGTTCTCCTTGTGAAACAAAATTGTTTCATGATTATGATTTTACTCTAACTAATTTTTATTATTTTTTCAATCACTTTTAATCACTAATTAATTGTATAATTAAGACATATTTTAAATTTTGGAGATTTATTATGCAAAAGACTTCCATAAGTACCTACATAAAAACATTATTAACATGTCTGGCTATACTATTTTTTATTAGTATTCCTAACACTAAAGCTAGTAGCACAAAATTACCCATAAATTCTAACGAAATCAACATTTCTGCCAAAAGTGCCTTAGCCGTTGATACAAGTAGTCGACAAATTTTATATGATAAAAATGGCAATGAATCATTACCAATTGCTTCAGTCAGCAAACTCATCACGGCTTCCATCGTTTTAGATAAAATTCAACAACATGAATTATCATGGGATACTAAAGTAAAAATAGGACCCGCGATTGCTAAATTAAGTGAAAATAGTGAATATACTAACGTCCCTTTAAAAAGTGGTTCATCGTATACTGTCAAACAATTATTTGATGCGAGTCTAATTTGCTCTGCCAATGCAGCTGCGATGGCTTTAGGCAATCATATCGCTGGCAGTAGTAATCAGTTTGGTATCATGATGCAAAATTACGCTAAAAAATTAGATATTAATGATGCTCAGCTCTATAACGCTTGCGGCTTAACCAATAAATTACTTGGTGATGGTTTAACTAATAAAAGTATTGCGCCTGATGCCGAAAATAAAATGTCAGCTGTTGGTATTGCTAAAATTGCCCAAAAATTAGTTCATGATAATCCAATAATTCTACAAACTACAAAAGAAAAAAATCTTAACTGGGAAAATAAACCATATCATAATACTAATGAATTATTAGGAAAATCCGAGCCTTTTTTTGTCGATGGCTTAAAATCTGGAACCAGTGACAGTGCTGGCGAAAATTTTGTTGGGACTGCCACCAAAAATGGTCATCGGATTATCACGGTAATTATGGGAGCTGAAAAAGGACAACGTTTCCCACAAACTGAATTAATGTTAAAGGCGATTAATAATAAATTACAACCTAATAGTATTGCTAATCAAACTAAAAAAATTCGAGTCTATAATGGTCAACAAAAAACATCTGAAGTTAAGCCCATGGCAGATCAAACATTTTGGTTGCCAAAACAAGAAAAAATCAAAACTATGATTACAGCTAATAAAAAGCAATCTTGGATTATGGCGCCTATTAAAGCTAACCAATCATATGGTAAATTAACAGTTTCTTCTAATGGTAATGATTTATATTTTTTACCTGGTACTAAAACCCAAATGACTATGATTTATGCAAGAAGTAATCCTATCAGTTACGAAAAACTTGCTCTGGAAATTTTATTAGTAATTTTAATTATTGGTTTAAGCTATCTGGGTATTAAAAGGTTCAAACATTAAACTAAAAAGAACGATTGATTAAATTAATAATCAGTCGTTCTTTTTTATGTTTATGCATTCATATTTTGAACTTCATTTAAGAACCATTTATTAAAGGCTTCTGGATTAATGTCAACACAAACTTCCGCATTAGTTTGACCATTATGATAAGCGTCCCGCACATCGGCCACTGTTTCACCATTAGCAGGGCCTTCAGTTACAATATCAATCCAATATGGTTTAGTAACATACATTTCTGGATTTAAAATATAAGCTAAAGTATTGACATCATGCATCGGAATTCCACCTTCATTACCATCATAATAATGACTGAAAATGGCAGCTAACATTTCGCCAGCTTTACCAGCTTGTTTGATTTTCTGAATTGTTGCTGGTTTTAATAAAGCTTTCATAGTGACGTCTAAGCCAACCATTACAATGGGAATACCACTGTTATACATTATTTTAGCTGCATGCGGATCAGTAAACACATTAAATTCTGCCGCACTTGTCATATTTCCCATGCCAAGGGAACCACCCATGGCGACAATTTTTTTAATTTTAGTTTTTACATCAGGATGTTCACTTAATAGTAAAGCAATATTTGTGTATGAACCAGTTGGCACCAAAGTAATTGGTTCTTCGTTATCCATGATAGTTTTATATAATACTTCCACCGCATTATGAACGGGAATATTAGTAGGATTGTAACCAAAATCATATCCGGGCATCCCCGATTCTCCATGAACCCGAGCTGCGTCTTCAAAAGGCTTGATTAATGGTTGCTCTGCTCCACCGGCTACTGGAACATCTGATTTAAAAAAGTGAACTAGTTTCATCGCATTTTTGGTAGTTTTATCAACTGTAACATTTCCAGCAACGGTTGTAATTAACTCCAAATCAATTTGCGGATTATTAATTGCCACAGAAATAGCTGCAGCATCATCAATTCCTGGATCAGTATCCATAATTATTTTAGTAGTCATAATATTTAACCCCTTTAAATGAAATCGTTATCAATAGTTGTGTTAAAAAAAGATGTACCGCAGCACATCTTATAAAAATTAATAATTACCAAACAAAGATACCAACAAAGGCAGCTGAAAGTAATGAAACAAGCACCCCTGAAAGTAACATATAACCAACATTTTCAGAAATCACGTCATTCTTTTCTTTATTAACTAACGTCTTGAAAGCCCCAATAATCATACCGGTAGTTGAGAAATTAGCAAATGAAGTTAAGAAGACCGTTAATGTTGCTTTGAAATGAGGAGTGAAAGTATTAAGAATTGGTGTAACTTTACCCATTACAACAAATTCATTAGTTACTAACTTAGTACCCATGTATTGAGCCATTTGGAAAGCATGACTTGGGTCAAAACCAAGTAACCAAGCAAATGGGAACATGATAACACCCAAGATATTTTCCAAAGTAAAGGCTGGATTAATTTTTGAAAGTAATGCATCAATCAAAGCTGCTAAAGCAACAAAAGCGATAACATTAGCTGTAATAATTAAAATTAAACGACCAGCGCCTAAAATAGAATCACCAAGAAATGAGAAGAATGGTTCTTTCTTTTTCTTTTTATCAGCTTGTTGTTCTGCCAATTCTTCCGAACCGTCTTCAATGGTATCAGTATTCTCCGAACTGCTACCAATTTTGGCAATTGTATCTTCTTGGGCCGTAACTTTAACAGGATTCAAAACTGCCGTAATGATAATAGCATTAATAATATTCACTGGCACTGCGGCAATAATATATTGTCCTGGCATCATTAATAGGTAAGCCCCTAATATTGAAGCTGTTACACAACTCATTGACATCATCGCAATTGTTATCAATCTTTTACTCTTCATCTGTCGAAGTTGTAAACCAGAAACAGCTAAAGCTTCAGTGTTACCTAAAAACATCATTTCAACAGCATAAAATGATTCGAATTTTGGTTGTCGTGTAATATATGAAAGTCCTTTACCAACCCATTTAATAATAAATGGCAAAACTCCAATATATGTAAGAATATCAAACAAAGGTACAATCATTAAGATTGGAAGTAAAGCACTTGTCACAAAATTCATTTGTTTAACGTGCACCCAATCTGGTAAAGCAAATTCAATTCCTTTATAAGAAATATCTACCAACCACTTAAAACCATCAGCGGCTCCTTTAACACCATCAATTCCAACTTTGGAATTAACTAAGAACCACGATAATACAATATTAATAGCAACCATAATTCCAACTGATGTCCAATTAATATTTTTTCTATCTTTTGAAAAAAGAACTGCAACACCCAAAAATACAAAAATACCAAGTATATTAATTGCTAAGTACATTTTCAGCGCTCCCTTCCATAAAAAACGACAATACCATTTATATAATTGCAAAGCTTAACTTAATAATACCGGCGATTTCAATGTCTGTAAATACTAAATAGCATGAATAATAAATGTTTTTTAATTCATCCATTATATCCTGTGGAACGTACCATTTTTGACATTTAATGGTCATTCCAAAAATGATTAATTTTATTTTTTAATTCGTTAGTTGAACGCACAATTTGATAATGCTGCCAATGCTTAGGAAATAAACGCTGATACCGCCTACTGGTGAATCGTTTATCTAATAGCACTACATTACCGCAATCTTTCTTAGTCCGAATCAATCGACCTGCAGCTTGTAGGACATGGTTCATCCCAGGTAGTTGATAAGCATACTCAAAACCACGACCATTTTTATTATCAAAGTAGTCTCTCAATAAATTACGTTCAAAACTAAGGCCTGGCAATCCAACCCCAACAATTCCTACTCCAATTAATTGATCATTGGGCAAATCGATTCCTTCTGAAAAGATTCCACCCAAAACCGCAAATCCGACTAAAGTTTTAGTTTGGGGTTCCTTAAAATTATTCAAAAAGCTTTGGCGGTCATCGATAGTCATGGCGGTTGTCTGATTCAGAACTTTATATTCAGGGAAAAGCTCACTAAATGCCGCTGATATTTGATTTAAGAATTGATATGACGGACAAAAGATTAAATATTTACCTTTTTTTCCACTAGTTAACTCTGCAACTGACGCAACAATCTGTGGTAAATTTTGCTGACGAACTTGATACTTAGTGTCGATATAATTTGCAATTAATAAATTCTGTTTTTGTCGATTAAACGGTGAGTCTAATCGCATCGATAACGCTTTTTTGCTACCTAAAGTATCTTTATAATATTCAACTGGTGATAAAGTGGCAGAGAACAAAATGGCTCCGCGGCCTTTCTTCAAAGATTCATTTAAATACGGACTAGGATCTAAAATTTGTTCTTGCAGTTGCAGTTGATTATCATCTTTTTTAATTAAAACCCGATAACTTTCATCAAAAAATTCGCTGATTTTTAAATACTTATTAATCGCAAAAAATAATTCTAGAACACTAGCTACTATATCATCATCATTTTGTTTTGGTAGCCAATCACGCGTTGCATCATTGAACTTCAGCATTGCTTTTTCTAAGCTATCTAACGGCTGATAAGATACATCTTGGTCTTTGCCATCCAGTGATTCATTAATTAAATCTAACTCATTAATTATTCTACTTAATTGTCGCTTAATGGACTTGGATTCCGTTAAATCTGGATTATCAGCAAATAAATCACGCGTTTTGAGGACTAAATCTTGATTCAACGTCGCTGAATACATGGCTCGTGACCTTGAAACTAAGTTATGCACTTCATCAATCAAAAAAAAGTTGTTGTCATCTTCTATACTAAAGAAACGCTGTAAATATACTAATGGATCAAAAAGATAATTATAATCACAAATAATCACATCGCAGAATAGAGAAGTATCTAGGGAAAATTCAAAAGGATCTAACATATGTTTTTTTGCATAAGTTTGAATAACATCTTTAGTTAACATATTTTCATTCGTTAAAATATCTAACATTCCATCTTTAACACGATCATAATATCCCACCATATATGGATTGTCTTCTGGTTTCAAATCCACTTCTTCAGGAAATGTAATCTTATCCTTAGCTGTTAAAACAATACTTTTTAACTGCAAGCCTTGTTCATGCATTAACTTTAATGCTTGATTGGCAACGTGTTGAGTACTTTGTTTAGCAGACAAATAAAAGATACGATCAATCTTTTTTTCTCCTAATGCCTTAATCGTCGGAAATAAAGTTGACATGGTTTTACCCGTTCCAGTCGGGGCTTCAACGAATAAACGTTGTCTAGTCAAAATAGTTTTATATACTGCTACCGCTAAGTCCCGTTGTCCATGACGATATGTTTTAAACGGAAAATTTAAGGCTTTAGCTGTTTTATTGCGCTTTTTACGCCAGTCACGACGTAATTTAACCCATTTTTCATATTCTTTAATTAATTTATCGAAAAATTCTTGTAATTCTTGGCGTTTAAATTGTTTTTTAAACTTTTTAATTTCGCCGGTTGGCCTTTTATAATATGTTAATTGAATTGTGACTTCCTCAAAATCCAATTCTTTAGTTAAAATTGCTCCATAAACCTTTGCCTGGCTCCAATACAAAGTTTTTATATTGTCAGTTAAATCTTCATAATCTGGGTCAGAGGTTTTAATTTCTTCAATCAAAAGCTGATTACTAATGATTAATCCATCAGCTCGACCTTCAATACTATATTTTTCGTGATCAATTTGAACCAATTTTTTAACAAAATATTCCTTTTGATAATCTGGGCCTTGATGATTTTGAATTTTTCGATGGATACGCGCTCCTTGAGCTGCGGTGTTTTGACTATTGATACTGGCATTTAAGTCGCCACTCTTTAAGACAAATTCAACAAGTTGTCGAATTCCAATTTTATTTATTGCCATTTATTTTACCTTATAAAATCTTTCTGCACTTTTTTCGTATTTTATATAAAAAGAAAGTGAGGAAACTGTATTATGCGACATAAATTTTGTACTATCGCTACTATCAGCCTTTTAGGCGGATATCTAATATCAAATAACCAGTTAGTTCAAGCTGATATATTTGATGAACCTCTTCAAAATATTAAAGAAATGAAAGTTGTCAAATCAAAAGAAATCCATCCAGAAATAAATAATTCTACTGAATATATTTCTAATAATAATTATGAAAAGTTAGAAAAATGTTTAACTAACCAACTGGGCAAACCCTATGTATGGGGTGCCACCGGACCAGATAATTTTGATTGTTCTGGTTTATGTCAATATGTGTTTAAAAATGCTTTAAACATCTCCCTAAATCGCACAGCTGAGCAACAATTCCATCAATGCCATGCAATTAATCATCAACAGGTTAAACCTGGTGATTTAGTATTTTTCTCATATAATAATGGCAAAACTATTGATCATGTTGGAATTATCGTTTCAGGAACTAACATGATGATTGACGCTCAAAACAATGGAGTAGTAAAAGAAAGTTACACTAGCCCTTGGTGGAAAGCAAATATTGCTAGTTTTGGCCGAATTATAAAATAAAAATAAAAAAGCTGGTAAATTACCAGCTTTTTCTTTTAACCAAAATGACGTTTCCACCAACCTTGCTTAGGCTGATCTAATAATTTTTGGTTCTTTTCTGCTAAATCATCAATTTTTTGGGATAACTTAACATTTTCTTCATGATAAGTTTGATTTTGTTCAACTAACTTAGCTAATAATTCTTTTAAATCAGACATATCTTTACTTTGCGCAGTAATGAAATTCTTCATGGCTTCGTCCATAACTGCTGGGACGTTTTCATGTTTGTCATCAGAATCTTCATCTTTCAATTCTTGTGGCTTTTCCATTCCCAAAGTAACTTGGACAGCTTGCTTCAAAGTATGGCGGTCTCCTAATAATTCATTCATTTTTTCTAAGATTTTCATATCATCTTCAGAATAAATTCGACGACCACGACCATCATGTTGAAACTTGTGACCACTACGTTCCATTTCCTTGGCCCAGTTACCTAATGTAGCTAAACTACCAATTCGATCAATCTTTTCTACTACATCTGATCCTGTAATATATTCATCAGCTTCTATATCTTTTGCCATTCTCTCACCCACTTTAACTTAATTTTACAATAATTGATGCAAAATTTGAAGTACAATTTCAGTTAATTATTTCACTCTTTCATATGCTCTAAACGTGATAAATCCAAGAACGCCAAATGCTAAAATCAAGGTGGCGAGTGGCCAATAACTATACTCACCTAAAAGGCTTGATAAAGGTGCTGCTATTGCTCCAAAAATATTCATCAACAACCCTAAAACAGCTGAGGCCGAGCCCGCATTTTGTTTACTTTCAGCGTTCATAGCCAGTGAAGTGGCAATTGTATTTACGATACCAATTCCAAAAACAGCCATGAATAATGGCATAATTACCATAATAGCCATTGGTTCAAATAGCTGACTACTTACCAATAATATTCCAGCAAAAGTAACTAAAGTTAAACCGACCTTCATAATATCAATATCTGATATTCTTTCTTCGACCCAACTAGGAAAATTATTTCCTAAGATAATACCCAAGCCATTAATCGCATACAAAATGCTAAATTGGGTCACTGTCATATGAAAAATATTTTGAAAAACAAATGATGAAGACGAAATATAACTAAATAATGCTCCAAAAATAAATCCTTGACTTAATGCCATTAAAATAAATTTAGGATGTTTAACTAATGCTATTTGGTTTTTAAACGTATTTATTAACTTCATTGAAACTTTTTTAGCATTCCTAGTTTCAGACAAGCCAAAGATAGTTGCTACAGTTATTAAACAGCCAATAATTGCTAGAATTACAAAAATCATTTGCCATTCAAAATAATTTAAAACATATCCACCAATGATAGGTGAAATAATGGGAAATAACCCGTTAACTGCCATTAACATTGCATAGAATTTTGTTAATGCTTTACCATTGAACAAATCCCGGGCAATTGCTCTAGAAATTACTTGTCCCGCCGATCCTGCTAAACCTTGGATAAATCTTATTAATATAAACCAAACAATATTATTAGTAACCGACAGTAAGATTGATGTAATGGCATAAACGCTAAATCCAATAATTAAAGGTATTTTTCGGCCCCATTGATCACTTAACGGACCAATAAATAACTGTCCAACTGCCAAACCAAACAAGCAAAACGTAATGCTTAACTGTAAATTAGCAGCACTGGTATGAAAATAGGTCTGCATTTTGGGCAGACTTGGCAAGTACATATCCAATGATAACGGACCTGTAGCACTTATGACTCCCAGAAAAAATACTAGCCATCCTCTTTTTAACTTACTGATTATACTCACTTCCTACGTTTTATCTTACTTTCTAGTTTACTCAAAAGATTATATAATTGACAAATCAAATTAATTAATTGGCAATATGTTAAAATTAATTTCAAGAAACTATGAAACGAGGACACTATGAATACCAAGAAAAAAACATATAGTAAGGCTATGCAAGCTAAGCGTAAAAACTTTTATCACAATCCCAAAAAATCATCTGATATTAAACCTGAAATGGAAATTCCATTAAAAATAAAACGATTGGGAATTAATGGTGAAGGAATTGGATACTATCAAAGAACCATCTGTTTTATTAAGGGAGCGCTACCAGGTGAAAAAGTTGTAGCTTTGGTTAATGAAGTTCATCCCCGTTTCATAACTGGTGAAATCAAAAAAATTAAGCAAGTTAGTCCTCACCGTGTTGCGCCGATTGATAGTTACGCGGACGAAGTAGGTGGATTTGAACTAGAACATTTAGATTATGAATCACAATTAAAGTTCAAAACAGATGTAATCAAACAATCTTTAGCTAAATTCAGACCTAAAGGATACGAAAAATACAAACTCCTACCAACTATTGGTATGAAAAATCCCTATGAATATCGAAATAAAGCCCAATTTCAAGTTCGCCAAACTTCAACTGGTACAATTGAAGCTGGATTATATAAAGAAGGCACTCATGATTTAGTAGATTTAAAAACTTGCAGTGTTCAACATCCGTTAACGATGAAAATAATCCGTAAAGCAGTCGAACTTTTTGAAAAATATCATATTTCTATATATAACGAACGTAAAAACATCGGTAGCTTAAAGACAATTGTCGTGCGCGTGGCTGAAGCTACTAATGAAACTCAAGTCGTTTTCATTTCAAATACTGGCAAGATTGAAAACATTAATAAAGTTATTGCTGATTTATCAGACGATTTTCCTGAAATTGTGTCATTTATGCAAAACGTCAATAAAGGCCGTGAATCACTCATTTGGGGTGATAAAACATTTAAATTATCAGGAAATGATGTTATTCACGAAAAATTAGATGGTTTATCTTTTAACCTTTCTGCGCGAGCTTTCTTCCAACTTAATCCTAAGCAAACCTCGGTACTATATAAAGAAGCTCGTAAAGCATTACAATTATCACCTAATGATAATCTAATTGACGCTTATTGCGGAGTAGGAACAATCGGCTTATCACTTGCTAAACAAGCTAAAGAAGTTCGTGGAATGGATACCATTGGCACAGCTATTCAAGATGCTAATATGAACGCGAAAGAAAACGGCATTGAAAACGCGCATTTTGAAACCGGAACAGCTGAAAAAATCATGCCAAAATGGATTAAAAATGGTTTTAAACCTGATTCATTAGTTGTTGATCCACCTCGCGTTGGCTTAGATCAAAAATTAATTAAAACTATTTTAGCAACTAAACCCAAGCATTTTGCTTATGTTTCATGTAACCCTTCTACTTTAGCTCGTGATTTAGTAGAACTCGTTAAAAAATATAACGTGGAATATATTCAATCAATTGATATGTTCCCACAAACCGCTCGAGTAGAAGCAGTAGTAAAATTAGTTTTACGTGAGAATAAATAATGAATTTATCTGATAATCAGCGTCGCTTATTTTGGTTAATTTTTTCGATTATTTTAAATTCAATTGCTAACGCTTTAACCATTGCTACTTCAATGGGCAGTGCCGTTTGGACAGCTTCTGCAGTAAATTTATCACATTGGATAACGCATTCTAGTTTGCCAGCTGTATCTAATCAAGTTTTGGGACCAGTCCTAATTTGGTATGGAGTTATTGTAGCTTTCATAACGATGTTGTTAAACCGAAAATTAGATTTAGGGCGCTTTATTAAAAATCTATTATTTATGATTCCATTCAGCTATTTAGTGCAATGGATTGTGCCTTTTTTTACAGTAACTTGCCACCTGAATCAACTACATGTTGATGTTACTCATCCTTTTCAACTAGGATTGGCTATTGTGTTAGATATAATTGGTTTATTTGGTATTGCTGTAGCGATTTCTTTATACCAAAGAGCTAATTTAATCTTGCATCCCAATGATGATTTATCGTATATTATTCGGTTTAAATACCTAAAGGGAATCGCCTCTTTATCGCAATGGATCAGCTTCATTCCCCCAGTAGTAATTACTGGAATGAGTTATTTTGCTAACCATCAACAAATTTGGTCCTTTGGTTTTGGAACGGCTTGGGCTTTTTTGACTCAGGGTTATTTACAAGGATGGTCTGATAAACATATTGTTCCAAGTTTTAAACATCATTTTAATCTTTAAAGCGTGAACATCCATGTTATGAAATTGAGCATAATTTAAGAATGGTCATTATCACGGGTTTGTGATGATGGCCATTTTATAATTAGGCACAGATTTCAATGGATGGGAACACGTTTGGATTTTAGAGCGTGAAAACAAATAGGTTAATCCCGAGTATAACAGTAAAATGTTTAGTTATTGCTTTAGCAATGGCTAAATATTTTTTGTTAGACACAGGGGATTAGTTTGTTAGATTGCGTTTTAGAGTGTGAACATCCATGTAAATAGAGCATAGAAACAAAAAATGGATTCTAGTTAAATTACTA
>X285_Short_beaked_Echidna__coassemble_409_pt1 | contig 37522 bp, 39 predicted proteins | sample X285_Short_beaked_Echidna__metabat2_high_PE_004 | metagenome-assembled genome bin X285_Short_beaked_Echidna | reverse complement strand
CTCGCAAACAACATTCTGTTTCTAAAGGTTAATCATTATATTCATTATTAAAAATGGCTTGGTAAACTTCAAGTTTACCAAGCCATTTTTTTAATATTTAGCTTTTTTAGTTTTACCATCCCATCGTTGATATCCAGTTTTTAGGATAAACAATTTGGTAAATCCATTTTTAGCAAGCATTAATGCCGCACGACCACTAAAAGTCCGCCCTTGATCATATAAATAAACAGGTAAATCTTTTCGTAGTTCTTGGGTACGACTCTTTAATTGAGAATAAGGAATATTTCTAGCTCCTAAGATGTGACCCGCATCAAAATCTTTTTTCTCTCTCAAATCAATAACTTGAGCTTTACGCATCCCCGCTCTAAATTGTTCATTATCGATTGTTGTCGAAACTTTACCTCGTTTCCAAACTAGATAAATTTGATAAATAAAGTATGCAGCAATTAAGATTAATAAAATCGTATTAATCAAAGAATTGGCTGAATTATTATTTGCAGCAGCTATCATATTTCCATCTCCAAAATTTCTTTATATTTATTTAGCGAAACGAAGAGCTAATGAAGCAGCACCGATTACACCAGCATCATTTCCTAAACGTGCTAATTTCAATTGTGTTGAAGAACGAACAGTTGAGAAAGCAAATACTTCAAAACTCTTTCTTACACGATCTAATAAGAAATCACCAGCAGCAGAAACTCCACCACCAATAACAACACTTTCAGGGTTTAAGATATTAGCAATATTACCTAAAGCTAAACCTAATAAGTAGCAAACACGGTCAACAACCCGTAATGCTAAAACATCGCCGCTCTTAGCTAAATCAAATACCAACTTAGAAGTTATATCTTGACCATCATCAGCTTGACGCTTTAATTCAGAATCACCAGAGAATTCTTCAGCCATATCACGAGCAACATGAACAACACCAGTAGCACTAGCGTATTGTTCAATACATCCACGTTTACCGCAAGTACATAAGTATCCATCAGGAACAACAGTAATGTGTCCTACTTCTCCAGCAGCGCCAGCAACACCATGTAATAAATGTCCATCAGCAATTAAGCCACCACCGATACCAGTACCAAGAGTAACAAAGGCAACATCCTTACCATTTTCACCGGCACCCTTCCAACGTTCACCTAAACCAGCAACGTTAGCATCATTATCAATGGCAAATTTCATACCTGTACCATTTTCAATTGCATCTTTAACATGTTGAGTTGTCTTCCAATTTAGGTTAAAAGCACCGATAACAGTACCATTTTCAAGGTCAACTGTTCCAGGAGTACCCATACCAATACCAATGAATTGATCTTTAGTCATCTTATATAAATCAAGATGATGATTAATTGATTCGATAATGTCTGGGACAATATGTGAACCTTCGTCTAAAATGTTAGTTTCAACACTCCATTTTTGTTGAATTTCACCATTTTCGGTTAAAATAGCAAATTTGATTGTTGTACCACCAAGGTCAACTCCGATTAACTTACGTTCCATACTATAAAACTCCTCCATCTCTTTTTTCTTTATTTCTTTTTTCTTCCACACGATGTTCTCTTTGCAAAACCATCTGTGCTTTAATGTATAACGGCTTTTCAACAACTCCGGCTTTGTATAAGTTCTTTAGCTCAATACTCATTAATTCAATATCCCATTCTCTTTTTCCAACATAAACAAAGATATTAAATCGCTTCAAAAGTTGTTGCACATCATAAAGTGTTTCCATAATACCAACTAAACCAATTTACCAAATTATTTGTATAATGTAAACGCTAAATTTAAAAACGTTATCATTATACAAACTAAAAGTAAAAGGCTCCCCCACCTTTTTTGTTTTTGTACTGGCCCAATCTTGGGAAATCCAATCACATAAGCGCTTAAAAAACCACTTACTAATCCGCCAAAATGAGCCCATATATTTATATCAGTACTAAACATACCACTTAACAAACCTAAAATTGAAAATAACAGCATTTGGCGGCCCATTTGAACTAAGTATTGCTGATTACGATATTGTTCGGCTAACATTAACCAAACGCCAATAATGCCAAAAATAGCACCACTAGCTCCGGCCGAAATAGTATTAGGCGTTGCGGTAAACAATGTTAGAATATTAGCCATAATTCCAGCAAAAAAATAAATAATCAAGTATCTAACATGACCAATAACTTGTTCTAATATTCTCCCTAAAAAATAAAGGCAAACCATATTTAAAATAATATGCTCAAAACCAATATGGATAAACATTGCCGTAATCAAACGATACCACTGACCATTTACCACTAAGTTAGGAACTAAAGCCCCGTATTTGGCTAAAATTAAAGGATTTAATGTTCCACCAACTAAAGTTAAAAATATGAAATAAATAACATTTAATGCAATTAATCCTTCAGTAATAAACGGCTGTTCTTTTAAGTTATTTAGGAATTTATTCATTTTAATCACCTCAATATGCCAGAATCAGTAATAATATGATTGACATTTACGTCAAATTTATCACTTTTCCAATTAGCATTATCAACAACTTGGTTATCTCCTACTATGGCAATCTTTTTAGCCTCAGTTAGTTTTAAATATCGATCAAAATATCCACCACCAAAGCCAATTCTCGCTCCATCACTAAGAGAAAATATTAGTCCAGGAACGAATATTAAATCAATTTGCTTGGGATCAATTACTCTTCCTTGACTAGGCTCTAATACACCAAATTTAGTTTGTACTAAATATTCAGGTTGATATTCCACAAAATCCATTTTTCGATTACTTAAAGTCTTGGGAATAAACACCTTTTTATGTTGTTTTAAGCAGTATTCAATAACTGGTTGCGTATTAATTTCAAAATCCATACTTACCGTAATAGCAATATTAGTGGCTTCGTTAATTAATGAACTGTTAAATAAAAAATGATAAATTAACAATTCTCGTTTTATTTTTTCATCAGGTGATTGTCTTTTTAGTAAAGCAATTTGTGATTCACGAATTTTTTGTTTTAACATAAAAATTCACCTATTTTTGCTAATAAAAAAAACCAGAAGTAACAATAAATTGTAGTCTCCCAGTCTTAATTACTATTATTTTGTTTCCTTGTGTAATGTAACCTTACGTTCACGTGGGCAATACTTGTTCAATTCCAAACGATCAGGATTGTTACGTTTGTTCTTGCTTGATAAGTATTGACGATTATGGCATTCAGTACATTCTAAAGTAATGTGTACACGCATCGGAATGACCTCCATTAAAAATATATTAGAATTCTAAAATTCCACTAGCACATAATATACTAACACTTTCTAACCAATGTTTCCAGTTTTTTTGTATTAATTTAAATTTTGTGCGGCAGATTCTTTAGTTGATTTGGTTGGGTTCGATAAAGTTGATTTATCCTGAACATCTGACCAATAGGCATCATAAATCTTCTTGGCCGCGTCCATATTATTAGATTCAGCATTCTCACCTAATCCTGGTAAAGCTAATGCAACAACCACATCAGGATTATTTGAAGGTGCAAATGATGCTAATGATAAAGTAACTGTAGTTTGACCATTAGTAGTAGTTTCAGCAGTACCAGTCTTAGCTGAAATGCCTGGATTAATACCAGCTAATGGACCACCAGTCTTATATTTATTACTACCATGAACTACATCATATAAACCTTCAGTGACAACTTTTTTATCAGCCTGTGATAAATCAATGTAATTTAATACTGATGGACTCGTAGTACTCTTAACATCCCCTAGTTTACCGTCTTTATCACTAGAACGAATTTGTTCAACGACGTGCGGTGCAATTCGGTATCCACCATTAGCAATGGTAGACATATATTGTGCAACTTGTAATGTCGTATAAGCGTCATAGTTTCCAAAAGATAAATCCAAAGCTTTACCGATATTAGCCATACCAGCAGGACCTTTAAAACCACTTGATTCACCAGGAATATCAATTCCAGTCTTGGTTCCTAAACCAAATTGTGAGAAGTATCCACGCATCTTATTGAAAATACTTGGATCCATATTTGCTAACGACATACCTGGAGTATATTTTAATCCGGCTTCCTTGATAGCCAATTGCATCATATAAGAGTTAGATGAAACTTCCAAAGCTTGAGAGGCGTCAACTGGCAAGTCCGCACCACCAGTTTTATTAAACCATGAACCTTTAGCTCCAGTACCAGCAACCTTAATAGGTTGATCAGTTAAAGTACTATTATCAGGAGAAATAACTTTATCCATTAAAGCACCTGAAATCATCGCACCCTTGACAACAGATCCCATAACAATTGGTTCATTCATAGCTCCTAGAGTATTAGCCGTCATTTTACCAGTCTTAGGATTTCGGTCAGCTCCTGCCATCGCAATAACGGCACCAGTTCTAGGATTCATAACCACTGCATATCCACCAGTTGATTGACCACCAGCACCTTGTGAAGCTTCCGTCATAATCTTTTGAACTTTTTCTTGGAACTTAGAATTAATTGAAAGAACTAAATTATCACCTTTTTGTCCGGCAAACTTCTGTACTTTCTTAACCATTTGATTATTTGAACTACCTTGTACTTCCGTTTGTGACTTAGTTCCCTTTAGAACTGATTCATAATTTTTTTCTATATAACTCTTACCAACACTATCATTTCTAGAATATCCTTGAGCAATTAGAGAATTAACTTCTTCACTTGGTAAACCACTCTTAGAATCACTTACAGTCCCAGTCAATGATTTAACATCTTCACCATTGGGATAATCTCTAGACCAACTTGTAGAAATCTGAACTCCAGGCATTTCTGATAAATGTTCACCAATTTGTGATAATTCATCATTAGAAACGTCAGATTCTTTGATATAGACCGTTGAAAGTTGATAAGCATCATTCATTTCTTTAAAAATAGCAATTTTATTTTTCTGATCATCACTTAATTTAAGATTTTCAGCTTCAATGTAGTCTTTTTCCCGATTTCTAATTGCATCTTGACTCAAATTTTGTTTAGTTGCTACTTTTTTGGCATATTTCTTATTAGTTTTAGTATCAGATAATAAATAATTGGCAATATCACTATCACTAATTTTAGAAGTATCCACCTTGATAAAATCACTTAATCGATTGGCAACATTATACATATCTTGAGGTAATACGTTCATCCCTTTTGTATATGAAATAGCTTGATGAGCTTTATTACCTACCAAAACTTTACCAGTCGAATCATAAATCATTCCTCGTGGCACATTAGATGTTTCAACCGTATTATCAGTTTGCGTCACTTCGGCTTGCATTTTAGGGCCGCTAATTATTTGCAAATAGAATAATTGCCCAACAAGCAAAAGTAATAGCGCAAAAACAACAAAAAAGATTAAATTTAATCGAAATGGTAAATCACTTTTTTGTCGACGTGTCTTTTTTGAATCTCTCATTATTCTCTTTTGCTCCTTTTGAATCGCTTTTTTAATTTTAACAGAAATTTTAGCGTCGGACTATCACTATTAACAAGTCTTAACCATGTTTTGTGATATTCTAGAAATATCAAATAAAAGGTAGTGATTTTTTGAAAAAAATTAAACAGAATATGCCTTGGCTTTTAAGTGGTATTATTCCATTTATTGTCATACTCAGTTATTTTATTTACCGTGGATTTTATCCCTTCGGTCATTCAAGTTTGCTAACTGTTGATATGGGACAGCAATACGTTGCTTTTTATGAATATTTACGTAATACTATCTTGCATCATCCTAGCCAACTGCTTTATTCTTTTTCCAATGGAATTGGCGGTGACATGTTTGGCTCGTGGGCTTACTATCTTTTTAGTCCATTAAACCTCCTACTTTTATTTTTTCCAGGTGAACAAATTACAGCCGGAATTTTACTTATTACCTTATTAAAATATGGATTATCTGGTTTTAGTATGTATTACTTCCTTACTAAAACCAACCAAGCAAAAAGAAAATATTTGCCAACTGCTTTAAGTGTTTCATACAGCTTAATGGCCTTTTTGATTGCCAATCAATTAAACTTATTCTGGCTTGATGCATGTGTCATGCTACCAATTATTATGCTAGGATTACACGATTTAATTCAGAAGAAAAAAATTAAATTATTCGTTATTTCAATGTCGATAATGTTAATTATCAATTATTATTTTGCTTTTATGATTGGCATTTTTTCAGTGCTTTATTTTATTTTTCAAAGTTCCAAATTAAATTGGAAAATGACTGGATTATTTCTTAAAAGCTGGATTTACGTCATACTACTAACTGCAATTACTTGGATGCCTACTTTATTTGCTTTACTTCAGGGTAAAGCTAATTATACTGAACATAATATTACTTGGAATTTTGAATACTATCCCCTCAAAATGTTAATGAAATTATTGCCCGGCACCTTTAGTTTCAAACAAATGTCAGCTGGATTACCAAACATTTATGTTGGGATGTTTGTATTAATTGCTTTCTTGTCCTACTTCGTAAATAATCGAATCCCTAATATCAAAAAAATCAAAGCCGGAATTATTACGCTTTTCTTTTTAATATCGTTTTGTATCCCGTTCTTTGATTTATTATGGCACGCCATGCAATTTCCTTGGTGGTATCAATATCGTTTTAGTTATATTTTCAGCTTTTGGATGATTATGCTGGCTTATGAAAGCCTTTCTCAGACAAATAAAGCAATTATTATGCCAACAATAATACTAAGTGCTGCTACAATTTCATTAATTATCGTTGTAGCTTTAAATAATTTAAAAAGCACCTCAGATTTTATGTCCATAAATCAAATTGAATTTGGAGGAATTTTATTTTTTGCTGCTTTAATTCTGTTCATTGAATTACAAAATACTTCACAAAATTTATGGCCTGTTTTATTAATTTTTATAACTATTGATATGGGTATCAATGCTATGTGGTCACTTAATCGTATTTCTTACGTTAGCCAAACCGAATTTAGTCATTATAGCTTAGCTGCTAAGGATGCCTTATCACAGATTAAAACTAATAATACTGAATTTTACCGAATCGGAACTAACTACCAACGAGCTAAAAATGATGCAATTCAATTCAATTACAATGGTGGAGCTAGTTTCAATTCTAACCTTGATGGGAATATGCAAAATCTAATGTGGCATTTAGGCCAACCTACCACCTCTGGTAATGTTGATTATATCAATGGAACATTAGTAACTGATAGTATATTAGGATTCAAATATTGGTCATTAGTTGATGGACAAACGACTCATAATCCATTTGAAACATTAGATGTCAGAAATGATATTTCCGATGAATATGATAGATTACCAAGTACACCATATGCCAACGGTTATCAAAATCCATACAGTCTTTCCATTGGAATTCTAACAACTAAGTCAATCAATACGCCAATTAAGACCCAAAATCCGATTGTATTTCAAGATAAATTAATGCAAAACATTAGTAATCAGAATCAAGCTATGTTCCATAATATTACTGACTCTGCTGCTTTATTTTTCTCGAATGTTAATGCAACACCTAATTTAACAAATGGCTTTCTTAATAAACAAAATATAATCAAATCAGCTTCGGTCACAATGGAATTAACCCCTAAAAATAATAATCCAATTTATTTAACAACGGGAACCGGTTTATCCCATAAGAACGCAGATATCTTTATAAACAACAACTTGATAAGTGAAAATATCGATTATGATCACCCAATTGTCATGGCCATTGCTAATAAAGCTAAAAATAAGAAAGTCAAAATTCAAATTGTCCTAAAAAATTCGACACTGTTTTTATCTGATTTAGCTATTCATGAACTAGATATGAATAATTTTAATAATCAAGTTAAAGTAGCTAAGCAAAACGCCTTAAAAAATGTTAAGTTTACAGGAAATAAAATAACTGCTAATTACAAAAATGATGAGCAAAAATACTTGTATACCTCTATTCCATATAGTCAAGGATGGCATATTTTGGTGGATAATCATCCTATTCAAACTTTAAATACTAATTATTCACTTGGCGTTAAAAAGGCTTTACCTAGTGGCCAGCATAAAATAACTTTCTACTTTATCCCACCATATTTAATTTTAGGCTTAATTACTAGCCTACTTGGTATCCTAGGATTCTACTTACTGGAATTTAAACATATCCGGTTAAAATAGCAGCAAATCACTAATAAGACTGTTTAAAAATTGGTTATCAAAACTATTGATAACCAATTTTTTTGTACAAAAAAATACCTCAAAGCTTAAAACTTTGAGATATCTTATTATTTATTATTAATTTTCTGTAACTGATAAAATTTTAACTTTAATTTCGCCACCAGGGGTATTTACTGGAACTGTATCTCCCACTTTTTTACCTAATAATGCCTTGGCGATTGGTGAATCATTTGAAATCTTACCATTCATTGGGTCTGCTTCTGCCGCACCAACAATTGTGTATTCTTCAGGTTCTTCATCTGGTAATTCTTGGAATTCAACGGTTCTACCAAGTGAAACTTCATCATTATCAATATCATCATTATCAATGATAATTGCATAATGCAACATGTGTTCAATCGTATTAATACGACCCTCTACCATACTCTGTTCATCTTTAGCTGATTCATATTCTGAGTTTTCAGATAAATCACCAAAACTACGAGCAATCTTAATTCTTTCAATTACTTTTGGACGTGTTTCTGTCTTTAAAGTCTCTAATTCTTTCTCTAATTTTGCCTTTCCATCAGCAGTCATTGGATATGTTTTTTCGTCTGCCATTCTATCACCTCAAAAAAATTAATTTGCTTCTTGTTGCTTCTGTTTTAAAATATCACGAATCTTTGTAACTAACAAATCAATTGCAACATCATTTTGTCCACCTTCAGGAACAATTAAATCTGCGTAACGTTTTGTTGGTTCAATAAATTGGTGATGCATTGGTTTTACCCCACTCAAATATTGATTAATAATTGAGTCTAATGAACGCGCTCTTTGCTCCATATCACGACGAATACGACGAATAATCCGAATATCATCATCAGTATCAACGTAAACTTTAATATCAAGCATATCACGAATGCGCTCATCATCTAAAATTAAAATACCTTCTAAAATAATGACATCAGTTGGTTCTTGATGTACTACTTTGTCACTTCTAGTGGATACCGTGTAATCATATACTGGAACGTCAACCGCTTCTCCGGCTTTTAATTTTAATAAATGTTCATACAATAAATCTTCATCAAAAGCTAGCGGATGATCATAATTTGTTTGACGACGTTGAGCCATCGTTTTGTGTGATTGATCTTTATAGTAAGAATCTTGTTGAATAATTGAAATGGATTGTCCATCAAGTTCTTCTAAAATCTTTCGACTTACTGTAGTTTTACCACTACCTGATCCACCAGTTACACCAATAATAATTGGATTATGCTTCTTTGCCATTATTTATATCCTCACTATTTTCCTTCGGGGTTATACTTTGCAACACCATTGTTAAATGAATCAATATCCTTATAGAACAAAACATCCCCTACTTTATGTTTTGAACCCGGTACTTTTTTCGTTACCGCAAAGAAGAACATATAATCATCTTTAGTATCAGCATTAACTACTGCAATAATTGAATTTTCACCAGGATTATTAACTGGTCCTGGCATGTACCCTTCATTAACCCGAGTATTATAAGGATTTGGATTGTGCAAATCTGACTGCTTCAAATCTTGCGTTGCAGATTTCTTCACTGCATATCTTGTCGAAACATCAGAGCCTAATTTTTCACCTTTTTTAATTCGGTTAATAAAGACTCCCGCAATCTTTTCACGATCCTTAGTCTTATTACCTTCCATTTCAACTAAAGAAGCTAAACTAATAGTTTGTTGAACAGTCATCTTATTTTCTTTAATTTTTCCGTAATATGGTTTAAGTACCGCATCTTCTTTTGCTACCATTTGAGTTACTAAATTCTTCAAATTAGTGTTTTTAGTAACTGAATAATTAGCTGGGAATAAATATCCTTCTAACGGATAACGAACATTTTGTGATTGTAAGTCTGAATCTAGAAGGGCTGGATATTTTTTAGCTAATCCTTGAATGAAATCTTTATCATTCATAACTTTTAAAAAGTCTTTTTTAGTGAAATATTTGGTTTCATGCATAGAATTAGCAATTTGATCAATATTTTCGCCTTCCTTAATCAACAAGTGTGGTCCACTAATAGTAATAGGTCCGGCAGAACCACCCTTTTGTAACATACTAGCAATTTGATTAACATTCATGGAAGGTTGTAAAACATAGTATCCAGCTTGGAAATTGTTTAATTTATTATGCTTGGCATAAAAATTAAACATAGCACCATTCTTTACTACTTGTTTCTTTTCCAAAATTGATCCAACTGCCCTTGAAGTAGTTCCTTGTGGAATATTAACTTCAATTTGTTTATTACTATTTGGATTAAGCGGCTTTAAAGAATCCTTATAAAACCGAAAACCTAAAACAGACGTAAGCACAAATAAAACAACTAAAATACTAATAACCCATTTAATAATCCGTGGTCCTTTCTTTTGACCATCAGATTTAAACATATGACTTCCTTGTCTCAAATTGGAACCCCCATCTAAATTAAATTAATTAATAAACATATTTTATCTAATTTTAGCGTCAAGTTTTTCTTCCAATTGCTTAACAACTTTAGCAAACTCTTCATTAACCACTGATTCTTGTAAAGTATCTTTAGAATCTTGATATGTTAATTGATATGCCATAGATTTCATATTTGGTTCCAAATTCTTGCCATTGTATACATCAAAAAGTTCAATATTTACTAAATGTTTTTGTTTAGCATCATTAATAACTGATAAAACATCTGTATTTGAAACTTCTTTGTTGACTAAAATAGCAACATCACGAGTAACTGCTGGATATTTAGAAATAACATCATAATGTTGTAATTTCTTTGGTGCCGCAATAATATCACTCAAATTCAATTCAAAGACATACGTATCATTAATCTTAAATTCCTTAGCGTTTTGTGGATGGACTTGTCCAATAAAGCCAAGATTTTGACCATCTAATAAAATTTGAGCGGTCCGCGTTGGATGCATTCCTTCAATATTTGAAGCTCTAACAAATTCCACTTTACCTTTAAGTGCCATATTTGTTAAATATTGTTCAACAATGCCTTTCAAATCAAAGAAATTAACTGGCTTAGCTTTTTGTTGCCAATCTTTAGCTTGGAAACTGCCTGTTATTGCACCAGCAACATGTTCAATTTCTTCTGGTTGAACATCTTTACCTTTACTATAGAAAATTCGACCTTGTTCATATAAAGCCACATCATTTACATAGTGAGCTTTATTATAAGCAATATCATCAAGTAATCCACTAATCAAACTCATACGAAGAGCTTCGTGATCTTTGGTCATTGGCCAATCAACTTTAATAATATCGTGTTGCCCTTGAACAAATAATTGGCTCTTTTCAATTGTAGTTAAGCCATAACTCATTGCTTGAGTTAAGCCTAATCCCTCTAATATAGATCTAGTAGCTCGCATTAGTTTTTGTTTAGGCGTCAATTGTCCAATTGTTGGCGCATTATTTGGCAATGTAGTTGGTAAATTATCATAGCCATAAATTCTAGCAATTTCTTCTAGTAAATCAGCTTGAATGCTAATATCCCAGCGACGAAGAGGAGCTTCAATCGTAAATGTATCAGTATCTTCATGATAGTCAATATTAAAAGCTAAACGATTAAATATATCAACAACATCATTAGCTTTTAAGCTAGTACCTAATACTTTGTTGATGCGAGCTAATGTAATATCAATCTTCTTAACAGTTTTTGTAACATTTTGACCAATAACTTCATCAGCTAAAATTTCACCATTTGAGAAAGTTGAAATTAATTGAGCTGTATCATTTAATGATGTATCAATTGAAGAATAGTCAACTCCACGTTCCAAGCGCATTGCTGTTTCAGTATGGACATTAAAATGACGAGCTGTTTTACGAACTTTAATAGGATTAAATACTGCAACTTCAAGCAAAATGTTTTTGGTATCATTAGTAACATGGTAAGCCGGAGTTGTTGCTACACCAGCTAATTCAATAATATTTTCATCAGCTTTAACAACTAAATCACTATTACGTAATTCTAATTCAGTATCATTATCAAGGGTTAACTTTTCACCATTCTTAGCATTTTCAACTGTAATGTCTTGGGCATTAATTTTATCCAAATCAAAGACTTGAAGGGCTTGACCATATTTATACATCATCAAGTTCACTGCATCAATGACATTATTAACTGGACGAATACCTGCTTTCATCAAAAGTACTTGTAACCAGAATGGCGATGGCTTAACTGACACATTTTTAATGGCCATTAATTTATAAACTGGTGCATCTGCTTCAGATACACTCACATTTTTAATTAAATCTTTCACTGATTCATCTGTTTGATGGGCATCAATTTTAATCTTGGCAGAAAAATCAGGTTTTTGATTTAAGATAGCCCCTAATTCATAGACGTTACCCATAATGCTAAACATGTCACCACGATTTGGTGTGATGTCGGTATCAATAATGTCATCATTCATTTTCAATACTTCCATCACACTATCGCCCGGTTTAACGTGACTATCAGCTGGGAAAACGTATATTCCATCTAAAAACTCAGCTGGAACAACACTGTCTGGATAACCAATTTCTTGCAATGCACATACCATTCCGTTTGAAGGAACTCCACGCATTTTGCTACGCTTGATTTTAACGTTATCTTTAATTCTTGAACCATGAAGAGCTACAATAACATCTTGTCCAGCTTTGATATTAGGTGCACCACAAACAATTTGGATTGGTTCTTCTTCACCAACATCAATTTGGCAAATATGAAGATGATCTGAGTCAGGATGATCAACTACTTCTAAAGTATGACCAACTACAATCTTCTTTAATTTGTAATCTAAACGCTGAACTGAATCGACTTCAACGGCAGTTCTTTCGATTTTTTCAGCTAAATCTTTTGGTTCAATATTACTTAAATCTAAATATTTAGATAACCATTCGTATGAAAGTTTCATTATTTTTAACCTCGCTTATTAAATTGTGATAAGAATCGAACGTCATTCAAATAGAAATTACGAATGTCATCAACCCCGTATCTTAACATTGCAAAGCGGTCTGGACCTAAACCAAATGCAAAGCCGCCATAGATTTCTGAATCTACTCCAGCCATTTTCAAAACATTTGGATGAACCATACCAGCACCTAAAACTTCAATCCAGCCGGTATTTTTACATACTGAGCAACCTTTTCCCATGCAGTTAAAGCAGGTAACATCGGCTTCAACCGATGGCTCAGTGAATGGAAAATAACTAGGACGTAAACGTACATCGAAACGATCACCAAAAAGTTCTTTAACTAAAGTAACTAAAGTACCTTTTAAATCACCCATTGTAATGTTTTTATCTATCACTAAACCTTCAATTTGATGGAATTGATGTGAATGAGTAGCATCATCTGTATCACGACGATAAACCACACCTGGTGAAATCATCTTTAAAGGTCCTTGACTAAAATCATGCTTTTCCATGGTTCTAGCTTGAACTGGAGAAGTTTGTGATCGCATAAGAATCTCATTAGTGATATAAAATGTATCTTGCATATCACGAGCGGGATGATCTTTAGGCAAATTCAACATTTCAAAATTATAACGATCTAACTCTACTTCAGGTCCTTCAACTACTTGATAACCCATCCCCATGAATAAATCTTCCAAATTATCAATAATTTGTTGAATAACATGTGGTTGACCTTGACGAACCGGTGTACCAGGTAAAGTGACATCAATAGCTTCATCATCTAAGCGCTTTTTAAGTGCTAATGATTCCAATTCAGCTTTTTTACTTTCAATTTTGTTAGTCAAACTATCACGAACTTTATTCGCAAATTCACCGACTTTAGGACGTTCGGATTTATCTAAATCACGCATCCCACGTAATACTTCCGTGATAGGTCCTTTTTTACCTAACAAATCAACTCGAATATGATTTAAATCTTTAAGAGATTCGACATCTTTAATTTTTTCGATGCCTTTTTCTTCAAGATCTTTCAACTTATCTTGTAAACTCACAAACTTTTCCACCTTTCTCCATAAAAAAAACGCCCCTAAAAAATAAAAGGGACGTTAATCACGCGGTACCACCCTTGTTTGCATAAATTATGCACACTTGGTTAGCCATATAAGGTTGGCTTATTTCCATTTTTAACGAAGTGAATTCATTGTAATTACAAATGGGTTTTTTCAGCAGACGCCCTTCTCTGTTTTGTAATCAAATCAACTACTACTCTTCAATAATTAACTATTTTTAAATAATACATAGTTTACTGTATCTAAAAAAATCAATTTGGTCAATATCTTTTTAATACCAACAATCAGCAAACTTATGAATTGATTCTAAAACTGGACGCATCTCTTTTCCAACTTTAGTTAAACGATACTCAATTAATGAAGAATCTTCATAAGTCCGTCGCTCAATCAATCCTTCATTCTCAAGACTTTTTAATCTTTCAACTAGAACGCGGTCACTACATTTATCAATACATTTGGCAATATCTTTAAATCGCAGTGCTCCACCGGTTAATAATGTTTCCAAAATTAAGCCATTCCATTTTTTACCTAAAATTTCAAAAACTTTTTCAAACTTAGGACACAGTGTCAAATTATCACTGCATTTTTCTTCAACATTTTGCATCTTAAATCCCTCTTTATGAACTAAATTAAATTTAATACAATCTTCTTGTATTCCATAAATTTAATTTTAAACTTCTTATGAAGATGATTTACATATTCCTCAACTGCTAAATAATCATCTACAAATGAAACAATACTACTTTCCATATACTTAGGACGCGCAATTGTGGCACCCCACATATGCTTTAAAATAATGTCTTTTTCTTTATCATTTAAATCAGTTATTTTTTCAGCATTCCGTAATGCTACCCGAGGATGAATGAAAGCATGACTCCCCAAATCAAATTTGGTTACTCGCCAATCATAATAAAATAAATCATGAAGCAAGCCAGCTCTAGCAGTAGATTTATAATCTAAATTAAACTTCTTCGCAATTAAATAACTACGATATGAAACTTCGATACAATGTTGCAATCTAGTTCCATTATGATGTTGTGTGTAGTTATCTAATTTTTGTACTTCTTTTCTTGCTAATAAATCTGAAACCAATGATAAATATTCTGAATCATACTTCCATGCATTAGCATTCATATTATTTAAATACCCCTCTGGTAAACTCTTTGTTTTACGTTAATAAACACATTATATATTACTCAATTAATAATATATAACAAAAAATTCGAGCTTTAATTTAACTTAAACATTAAGATACCAGCAGCTACAGCCACATTCAATGATTCAGCTTGACCTTTAATTGGAATATATAAATTGGCATCTGTTAATGAAATCAATTCAGATTGCATTCCACGACCTTCATTACCCATAATTAATGACAAATTTTCTGGTGCCACAATTTTTTCATAGTTTTTCGCATCTTTGTTTAAAATACTACCGTAAATTGAATGACCATGTTCTTTGGCCTTCTTAATCCACTTAAAAAGATTTAATCTTCTTAACTCTAGATGATATTGACTGCCTTGCATGGAGCGCAAAATCTTTGGATTATAAAAATCGGCCGTTCCATCACCAAAAATAACACCTTTAAAACCAGCCGCATCCGCTGTTCGAACCATTGTACCAATATTGCCAGGATCTTGAACGTCATCTAATACAAGCCATTTACCAGAAATGTCGCTCGGAAATTGCCATGTTTTTTCATCCATATACCCAATCATAAAAATACCTTGATTGTGAATTGTATCAGAAATATGTTTAGCAACTTCTTTAGTTACAATGATTAATTTATCATCATCAATATTATCAATAAAATCAAAATCATGATTTTCTTCTATGATAATATATTCAAAATCAACTTGAGCAGCTAATGCTTCTTGAACTGGATGTTGGCCTTCCAATAAGAACTTATGAAATTTTTTACGACCATTATTGGTTTTTAATTTAACCCATTCTTTTACCTTGGAATTTTTGACAGAAGAAATTTTTTCCATTTTTTTAACCCCTTACTTATTGTAAGATTTCTACCAATCCCTATATTAGCATTAACAGGCCTAAAATTGTAGCTATTTACATGACAAATGATGATAAAATAGATTTAAAAATAAGGAGTAAACAAGATGAATACAATCAAAATTAAAGTTATTGGAACCGTCCAAGGAGTTGGTTTTCGCTTTGCTACTCAAAAAGTAGCCCAAGATTTAAATATTAAGGGATGGGTAAGAAATAATGATGATGGATCAGTATCAATCCTGGCGCAAGGGCCTACAGCTGATTTAGAAAAATTTAAGCTGCAAATCAAAAAATCACCCACTCCATTTGGTCGAGTAAACCAAATGTATACGACTCAGAGTATGGCTCCAATTTTAAAAGATTTCATTGTAAAGTACTGATATACATTGAAAACAACCATAAAATAAAGTATAGTTACCTTTGTGTTTTTTAATGTAAGAGAAAGGATTTTATAATGAAAAAATTAAAGAAAACTTCTATTTTAGGAGTAATAGCTCTATCGGCTATATTCTTAAGTGGATGCGTTCAACGTGATAGTCACGGCAACCCTTATGGCTTTATCTATAATTATTTAGCCATTCCAACCCAACATTTAATGGACACACTCTCAAAGATGCTGGGTGGAAGTTATGGTTTAGCTATTATACTTGTAACAATTATTGTTCGTTTAGTATTATTGCCATTAATGTTGAAGCAGTCTCATAATGCTACTGTGCAACAAGAAAAAATGGCTTATATCCAGCCCCAATTAAAGAAATTACAAGATCGTAATCAAGCTGCTAAAACGCAAGAAGAAAAAGCAGCTATCAGTCAAGAAATTATGGCATTATACCGTGATAATAATATCAGTATGACTGGGGGAATCGGTTGTTTACCACTTTTAGTTCAATTCCCAGTTTTTGCCGCTTTATATGCAGCTATTCAATATTCTCCAGAATTACATCATGGATTATTCTTAGGAATTGACTTAAGCAAGCCAAGTATCTTATTAGCTGGAATTTCTTTCTTAGTATATCTTCTACAAGGTTGGCTTGGAACTATTGGAATTCCAAAAGAACAAGTAAAAACAATGCGTTCAATGATGTTCGTTAGCCCATTGATGATTCTGTTCTTTACTTTTTCAACCAATGCTGGTTTAGGATTATATTTTGCTGTTGGTGGTGTATTTGCATGCATCCAAACTGTAATAATTAATATGACTCGTCCAAGAATTAGAGCCGCAATTAAAGAAGAAATGAAGAAGAATCCCCCTAAAATTGTTGAACCAGCTGGACCTGTTGATTTGAATGATAATACTGTTGAAAAATCAAATCAAAAACCAGTTACTCCAAAAGTAGATGATAACTTAAATAGGAAGCGTAACGCTGGAAAACAAAATCATCATAAAAAATAGCATAAAAATAAAGGTTAGCAAGTTTTAAATTTGCTAACCTTTTTATTTTTTCTCTTTAATTGGTAATTCAATCCTAAAAATAGATCCTGATCCCAATGAACTCTCTAGATTCAAGGAACCATGATATTCGTGAATTAATTTGTAAGCAATCGAAAGGCCTAAGCCATTTCCACCTTGATTGCGGCTGCGCGCTTTATCAACTCGATAGAAACGGTTAAAAACTTTTTCCATATCTTTTTTAGAAATTCCCTCACCAAAATCTTGAATAGCGATCTCTACTTTCTTTGACGTATTAGCCAAGGAAACATGGATTTCTTTTCTTTTTTTCGAATATTTAACTGCATTATCTAATAAAATCACTAATACTTGTTCAAAATGATTTTGATAAATTGGGACAACTGGCGCACCATGTATATCATCATCCATAATAAAATTAAATTCTGGGTGAATTATTTTAAAATTATCGAATACTTGATAAACAACTTTAACAACTTCGGTTTCTTCATTAGAATAATTAATTTCAATTTGATCAGCTCTAGTTAAATCTAACATTTCAGCCACTAAACTCTTCATTCGCTTAGTTTCTTCCAACGAAGCTTTAATCGATTCTTCCAATACTTGAGGATCATCTTTACCCCAACGTTCCAACATTTGTAGATGACCTTCAACCACCGCTACCGGAGTCCGTAATTCATGTGATACATCTTCCACAAATTGTCTTTGCTGTTCAATATAACGTTGCATTCTATTAATCATTTCATTAAATTGAATACCTAATTCATTTAGCTCATCATTACTTTTCGAATCTGGAACTCTAGCACTAGTTTCTGGGTCCTTTTTTAAGGCATTCATGGTTTTTTTAATCGATTTAATTGGTCTTAGTAACCACGATGATAAAATGTAACCAAAAATAGCAACCAATAAAAAGATTAATAATGATGCTACTGTAAATATACGATTAAATCGATTATAGAAACTATAGTAATCACTCAAAGTATCAACTACTTTAACTTTTCCAATTTGCTTATTACCATGTTTAATATTTTGCACGACTCTAAGCGCCTGGCCTTTAGTTTTAGTATCTTGATATTTATTTTTGTTAGTAAAGACAACTTGATTTTGATTATTTAAAACACATACTTCTAGATTTGGCCGATTTAAATTTAGTAAGATATTACGATCAATCCGACTAATATTACCATTTATTGAATTTACCACTGGAATAAATGAGCGACTGGTTTGAGTATTAATTTCATCATTTTTACTTAATCTATTATTAATCTGGGTCGCTACTTCATTAGTCTGTTGTGACTCTTTCAAATACAAATATCGCGTTACACTTGAAAACATAATAAAAGAAAAAGCAGCAAAAATTAATACTGCTCCTAATCCAGTTAAAAGAGACCATTTCCATTTAAGTGATATTTTTAATTTATTCATAATTATGTTCTCATCACGTATCCAGTACCACGGACGGTTTGAATATAACTAGGTTGACCAGAAACATCTATTTTATTGCGTAAATATCTAATATAAACATCTACCACATTGGTTTCAACTTTTTCATCTACTCCCCAAACTTTATTTAACAAAATATTCCGTGATTGAACAATATTGAGATTTTCCATTAAAGATAACAATAATTCAAATTCACGTTTGGTTAAATCAATTACCTCATCGTCCCGACGAACTACCCGATTTTCTTTTTCAATTATTAAATCTTTATATTTAACGGTAGTTTTATTAGCATTTAATTCTTGATTATCTAAATCAACCCGTCTCAAAACAGCCCTTAGATGTGCTAGCAATTCTTCCATGACAAATGGTTTTACAATATAATCATCTGCACCATGGTCTAACCCAGAAATTCGATCCATGGTTGAATCACGGGCGGTAATAATAATAATTGGTGTCTTCTTTTCACGGCGAACTTGACGACAAACTTCAATTCCATTCATTTCTGGCAACATTAAATCTAGTAAAATGGCATCATAATCTTTTTTTAAGGCTGCATCTAATCCAGAACGGCCATCAGCTTTTACGTCAACTTTAAATCCTTCATGTTTTAATTCTAGCTCAATAAAACGAGCTAAATTTTTTTCATCTTCAATAATTAAAATACGACTCATTCTTTTACCCCATTTTAAGTGGTTTTTATTGCAACATTTACGATTTTATCATTAAATTTTAATTTTGGAAAGAATTAAAAGCCATAATAAAAAAGCCTAAAAGCTAAATAACTTTTAGGCTAAATTAATTAAATTATTGTTCTTTATACCATGGATAATGATAAACTCCTGGACGATCTACTCGTTCATATGTGTGAGCACCAAAGTAATCACGTTGAGCTTGTAATAGGTTAGCAGGGAGAACTGGTGAACGATATGAATCAAAGTAAGCTACAGCAGCCGAGAAGGCAGGAACTGGAATACCAGCTTTAACAGCTAAAGCAACAACATCACGAACTGCATCTTGATACTTATTAGCGATGTCTTGGAAATAGTCATCCATTAATAAATTATCTAAGTCTGGATTCTTATCGAAAGCATCAGTAATATTTTGTAAGAATTGGGCTCGGATAATGCAGCCAGCACGCCAAATCTTAGCAATTTCACCGAAATTCAAATTCCAGTCATAATGCTTAGAAGCAAAACGCATTTGTTCAAATCCTTGGGCATAACTCATAATCTTACTGAAGTATAATGCTTTTCTGATTTTTTCAACAATCTCTTTTTTATCAAGATCAAAATCAGCTGAAGGACCATTCAACACTTTACTTGCAGCAACACGTTCGTCCTTCAAAACTGAAATGTAACGAGCATAAACAGATTCAGTAATTAGTGATTGGGGAACACCTAATTCAAGGGCATTTTGAGAACTCCACTTACCAGTTCCTTTATTGGCACCTTTGTCCATAATCAAATCAACAATTGGCTTACCTGAACCTAAGTCATCCTTACGAGAGAGAATGTCAGCAGTAATTTCGATTAAGTAACTGTCAAGTTCGCCTTTATTCCATTCTGCAAAAATGTCAGAAATTTCATCAACCGAAATACCTACTAAGTGACGCATCAAATCATAACTTTCGTCAATAAGTTGTTCATCACCATATTCAATACCGTTGTGAACCATCTTAACATAGTGACCAGCTCCGTTAGGGCCAATGTATGTAACACATGGATCACCATCTTTTGCCTTAGCTGCAATCTTAGTTAAAATTGGTTCAACTAAGTCATAAGCTTCTTTTTGACCACCAGGCATCAATGATGGGCCTTCTAAGGCACCAAGTTCACCACCAGAAACACCCATACCAATGAAGTTAATTCCAGATTGATCTAAGTCTTTATTACGACGCATTGTATCTTCGAAGAAAGTATTACCACCATCAATTAGAACATCACCTTTATCTAACAATGGTAATAGTTCTCCAATAACGGCATCTGTAGCTTTACCCGCCTTAACCATCATCATAATACGACGAGGTTTTTCGAGCGAATTAACAAAATCTTCAATTGAATAAGATGGAACTAAATTTTTATCTGAATGGTCTTCCATGACTTTTTGAGTCTTAGAAGCAGTTCTATTATAAATAGCAACTGTATAACCACGGCTTTCAATATTTAAAGCAAGGTTTTTACCCATTACAGCCATACCGACAACACCAATTTGTGGTTTTTTCATCTTAATGCCTCCCATTTATTAACTAATTAAATACTATCAAAAAAAATCTGCTTTTAAAAGGATAAGAAATCAAAAAAAGCAAAAGGACCTAGGCTCCTTTTGCTTTTTCTTGAATTAGTTAGATTTCACGTCAATAACTTGTTTGCCATTGTAATATCCACAACTTGGGCAAACACGATGTGAAACTCGTAATTCACCACAATTTGGGCATGGTGCCAAACCTGGAGTAGTTAATTTAATGTGTCCGCGACGATTACGCTTACGTGTCTTTGATGTTCTTCTTGCTGGAACAGCCATCAATGAGCACCTCCTTTTAGAGAATTACGGTCCCCCGCTTTTTTATGCCTTACTTACTCGGGTTTGTCTTTCAACAAATCTTGTAACTTTGCAAGGCGTGGATCAACATGTTTTGCTTGCTCAGAATCATTTTCAAGCTCAGAAGTAACTTCCCAATCAGAACCAGATGGCATAATTCCTTTTGATTCTTCTTCAGGTGTCAAAATCTGCATAGGAACTTGTAAAACAATATTATCTTCAACTAACTTATCAACGTTAATAATATCATCTTTTACTAAGATAACTACCTCATCTTCAGGGAAAGAATCAACTAAACTAGGACTATCAACATAAATTTCAGAAATATTAAAATCTAAATCCATGTTAACTGGTTCTAATGAACGAGATGAAGGAACTAATAATTGACACTTAATATTGGCATCAACAATAACTGCATCGTGATCAGCAGTTGCTGTTCCCTCTAAATTAATTGGTGAGCATTTTAAGACTACATCCGGAAAACGTTTAATTAAAGATTTCTCTAAATCAAGCGTCTCATTAAAATGAAACGGCTCTTTATGCTTGCGCAAATCTGTAAAATTCCATTCCATAATGAACCTCCAATGTAACAGAAACAATTATACCATGTTCACTTACCTTGTCAATGCAGTAAGTTCAAATTATTAATAATTGGTTGCTTGCCATATTGATATGGCGCAATTTGTTGATAAATTTGATCAGAACGATTAGTAATATTATAAAATCCATTAAAATCAGATTTATCAATCTTGGTTTTAAGGTGCTTATCCGCATTTTTGATTATTTTTTTACCAAAGTCATTCATTCCTAAGATTCGCGATCCTTTTAACTTCGTTGATTGGAATTTTATATTTAATAAAATACTCAACAAAATTCTTTGTATCCTAGTATAAGTGAACCTTTTATTTTTAACTTTTAAAATAAAATCATCAAAATTATCGCAATCTAAAATTAATTTTTTGATGCGATACTCTAATCCCTCGCTAATTCCATTAATTTGATTTAAATCGTTAACATCACTAACGATAATTTGATACTTTAGCATTAACCAAAAATCGGACCATTGAACCATTTTATCATCTTTTAATAATTCATATGTTAACTTAGGAATAGCTTGCTTAAATTGAACATCTCTAGCTAAAATATTTTTTCGAATTGATGAAGCACTGGAAATGGTCCCTTTTAAATCATTATCAAGATGATTTGAATTTTTTCTTTGGATTGGAACTAATTTTAACTCTTCATAAATTTCATTAGCCCAATAAGCATAGTTTAAAGCTAAAATATCATTTGACTGGTTAATAACTGAATCATTAAAAAGTTGACTAGCAATATTTTGTCGATAATTTTTTTCTTTAAACTTCTTTTTTAAAATTGAACTTTGCTTCTTAAAATCTAATTGTGGTGTCTCACTGCCAAAAGCTAAATAATCTGCTTTAATCCATTTAGCGATTTGGATTCCAGCATAACTAAAATAATTAGCTGAAGAAATAGCAAATTCAGTTGGTATTTCTACAACCAAATCTGCCCCATTCTGTAAAGCTAATTGGGTTCTAATCCACTTATTAGTAATAGCTGGCTCTCCACGTTGAACATAATTTCCACTCATAATAATAGCCACAGCATCTGCTTGTGTTTGTTTGCGAGCTTCTTCAATTAAAAAGTGATGGCCATTATGAAAAGGATTAAATTCGGCAATTATAGCACAAACTTTCATTGTGACTCCTTTTGACAACTAAAAAACCATCTAGTTGTATTTTTAGAAATTGGATTTAAGCCATAATTAGCTGAGTAATTAATATTTGAAAAACCAGCTGTTTTTAACATATCTACATAAGTTTTTAAATCATATGTTCGTTCAAAGTGGGTTTCAGTAGTTTTAACATACTTATCATCTGGCGTTCGATTAAAGAAAGTTAAGTCATGTTCAACATGATATTGGTCGTCCCCACCAAAACTAGACCAAACAAAAGTTTCATCATCATCTTGATAGTTAAACATATATCCTGGATAAACTACTCCAGTTTGGTATGGCGTAATAACATCAAAAATGAATTTTCCATTAGCATCTAAATGGTTAAAAACTTCTTTAAATGCTTTTAAGACTTCTTTTTCATCACTCAAATAACAAAAAGAATCTGCATAACAAGAAATGATTTCAAACTTATCAAGTCCCGATAAATCTAACATATTTCCTTGTACTAAGGATAAATCAACGTTATTTTCTTGAGCATGTTGTGAAGCTAATGCCAACATTTCATCAGATAAATCAAACCCAGTTACCACTTGATTACTTTTAGCCAATTTAACTGCAATTCGTCCGCTTCCGCAGGCTAATTCAAGCCAATTATGTCGTTTTGATAAATCAATTTGACTAGCTGTATAATCAAACCACTTTTGGTATTCAGTTTCATCAAACAATTCATCATATAATTTGGCAAAACTTTGGTAAATCATTAATCAGAAATCCAGTCTGTTAATTCAACATTTTCAGCCTTTGCCCATAATTTTTCCAAATTATAGTATTTTCTTTGATCAGTTTGAAATACATTGACCACAACATTTCCTAAATCAATTAGAATCCAATCAGCTTGTTTTTGTCCTTCAATTCGTCGAATGTCAATATTATTTTCTTTAGCCTTTTCAATAATTGCATCAGCAATCGCGCTAACTTGTCGATTTGAATCTGCACTTGTAATAACAAAGTAGTCAGCTAAAGTACTTATTTCACGCACATTTAAAGCAATCGTATTTTCGGCACGTTTACCGTCAGCTGCTTTTACTACTAATTCTAATTCTTTCATTTCTTCCATAATTAACCCTCTTCCTTATTTACCCAGGCATTGTAATTTACAACTGTTGCTGGGTACACTTCTTTATTATTTTCTATTAAATATAGTAACGTGTGTTTCATTTGAAATTTAACACCAGCTACTAATGATTTTTCGGTTACTTTTCTGGCTTCTTTAACTAAATCAAAATCACGACCATCTTCAATATAATCGGCCATAAATGTAATTTGATCAATTTTAGTCATATATGGAGCTCCAACTGTATGACGTCTAACCGCATTTAAGATTTCTTCATCATAAATATGAAGTTCTTGCTTAATAATCTCAGCTCCAACTACTCCATGCCAAATTGCATTTCCATAATTTAATAGATTTTGATCTAAATGATATTTTTTGATATATGAAATAAACTCTGCATCAGATCTTTGCTTAGCATAATCATGCAATAAAGCCGCAATACTAGCTTTTTCGACATTACCATCAAATCTTTGGGCTAATTCAATAGCCTTTTTTTCGACTCGCAAAATATGATGAAATCTCTTTTCATCAACACTTTTAGAAACTCGATCAATTAATTCTAAACGAGTCAAAGGAATATAATTTTTTTGATAAATTAATTCATTATTTTTCATATAAATGATGCTCCTTAATATATCGATAGACTGCATTAGGAACTAAGTATTTAATTGATTCGCCATTTTTTACTTTATTTCTAATTTTAGTTGAACTTAAATCAATTTGTGGCGTATCCACCCAAATAATAGGATATTTGGTAGTCTTTTGATAATTTGGCCGATTAACCCCAACAAAATTAACCATTTTTACTAAATCATCGATTCGATACCATTTTGGCAAATAATTAACCATGTCGCCGCCAATTATAAAATAATATTGATTATTAGGATGCTTTTCTTTTAAGGCTTTAATTGTATCAAAAGAGTAACTGCGCCCCGTTCGATTTATCTCAATCAAATCAATATCAAATAAGGGATTATCTTTAATCGCCAACTTTACCATCGCCACGCGGTCTTTGGCATTAATTGTTTCTTTTCGATCAATATGGGGTGGTAAATAGTCTGGAATAAACAATACTTTATCTAGCCCTAATTGGTGGCCCACTTGATCAGCCATTGTTAAATGGGCTAAATGAGGTGGATTAAAAGTTCCTCCCATAATTCCAATTTTAATGCCTTGATTTTGAATGGGTTCAGTTACTACTTGTACTTCAACATCCTTAAAATTTTTGATTTTTTGCCTAGTTTTAATCATAAGCAATCACATTAAATTGATTTAACTTCATCAGAAATGGCACGATTATCTTTATCATCCGAAACTTTAAATAATACTAAAACTCGTCCAATAGTTTGAACAACTTGAATATTAGTATTGGTTTCAATAAATTCTTTAACATCGCCAGTCGTTTCATCAGCATTTTGTTGAATATTAATTTTAATTAACTCATGATTATTTAAAGCACCATCTAGTTGGTCTAACCAAGCTTGAGTTAAACCGTTTTTTCCAACTGAAAAAACGGGACGATAACTATGTGCTCTGGCTCTTAAATATCTTTTTTGTTTTCCTCTTAAATCCATTGATTATTTCTCCTAAATTAATGATTTTCTAATAACAACCGCAATTCCTTCTGGCGCCCACGCTTTAATTTGACTACCTTTATTAACTCTAATCCAGCCTAATCCTTCAAAAACAATATCGCTATCAATATCAGCCTTAAAGGTATGTGATACTAATTTTGGCATTTTTTCCAATTGTTTATCATCCGGTGGTGTTAATAATTCGCCAGCATGTTTTTGATAAAAATTATCTGCATTTTCTAATTTAGTCCGATGAATCATCAAGTTGTTATCAAAATAAGCTGTAACTGCTCCAGTGGACTTAATATAATCAAAACGTGCCATAGCGCCCATAAATAAGGTTTGGTTAGAATTTAATTGAAATACTCTCGGCTTCAAAGTCTTCTTCGGTGCCACATATTTCAGGTCTTCTGCACTTAGAACATGTGCCATTTGTTCTGGATGAACAATTCCCGGGGTATCAATTAAAACTGCATTATCGTCTAATGAAATTTCAATCTTATCTAAAGTGGTTCCAGGAAATCTAGACGTTGTAATTACGTCTTTAATACCACTTTGTAAGGAAATTAAACTGTTAATTAAAGTTGATTTACCAACATTTGTAACCCCAACTACGTAAACATCTTTTCCGCGACGTAATTTTTCAATTCGATCTAATAATTGTTGAACTGATTTCTTATTTTTAGCACTTACAATAATCGTATCTTGTGGGACAATACCAGCTTCTTTAGCTTGATGTTTTAACCATTCCCGCATTTTTGGTCGTTTAATAGACTTAGGGAAAATGTCTTCCTTATTACCAACCAATAAAATACGATTATCTCCAACGAATCGATGAATTCCTGGAATTAAACTTCCATTAAAATCAAACATATCTACTACATATACAACTAATGCATCAGAATCGCTAATTTGACTCAATAACTTTCTAAATTCATCGTTACTAATGTTTACAGGGGCAATTTCATTATAATGTCTTAATCGAAAACAGCGTTGACAATATAACTGATTATTTTTAAGACCCTTTTCAATAGCTGATTTGGGTGTATATCCAACTTCATTTTTATCAGCCGATTGAATAATTGATCCACAACCAATACAACGTAATTCTTCGTCTTCTGTCATTAATTTAATTCCTTCTTCCATGTTAAATTAGGATATTTTTTGTTTAAATGATGCTTAACTATAATTTCTAATTTACGGTTAATAAATGTTGCTTTACCATCAGATTTTACGATTGGCTTAACTAATACACTTCTAATTTTGGCCCGATTTGCCACTAAAACATCGGTTAAAAGCTGATCACCAATCATAATGGTATTAGCTTTTTTTAAATGGTAGATTTTAATAGCTCGATTAATACCAATTTTAGTTGGTTTCAACGCTCTAGAAATAATGTCAATACCTAATCCATTTACAGCGCGTTCAATCCGTTCTTCGTTATTATTTGAGACCACAATAATTTTAATTCCTGCTTGATGCAAATCATCAACCCATTTTTTTAATTGTGGTGAGCCATCTAAAACATTCCATGGCATTAGTGTATTATCTAAATCCGTTAAAATAGCTGATATATGGTGTTGCTTTAAATCTTTGGGAGATAAATCATAAATTGTTTCAATCATCCAAGTTGGTTTAAAGATATTCATTACTTTCTCCTATTTTTAAATACTATCCTTTTTATTATAAACGATACATAATCATTTTAAAAACATAATAATTACAATCAAAAAGATTAAATGACTGTATACCAAGAATTTTTATTGTCAAATAAATTTGGCTTTGTTAAAATGTAAAAGTAAATGGAGAGTTGGCAGAGTGGTAATGCACCGGACTCGAAATCCGGCGAACCGATTAGTTTCGGCGCGCAGGTTCAAATCCTGTACTCTCCTTTCGAATAGACACTAAAAGCACTCAATTCCTTTCAAATTGGATTGAGTGCTTTTTATTAACCATATTAATTTTAATATTCTAACAAACTTAACATATCATAGCCTTTTATTTTATCGCGGCCATGTAAATCCTTCAATTCCACAATGAAGGCCGTACCAACAACGATACCACCTAATTTTTCAACTAGTTCGATCGTAGCTTTAATAGTTCCACCAGTTGCTAGTAAATCATCAGTAACCAAAACTCTTTGTCCTGGCTTAATTGCTTCTTTTTGTAAGAATAATGATGATGTACCATATTCTAACCCATAAGTTGCTTCAACCGTTTCACTCGGTAACTTTCCTTTTTTACGGGCAGGAGCAAAGCCGACACCTAAAGCATAAGCAACCGGGCAACCAACGATAAATCCACGAGCTTCTGGACCAACAATCATGTCAACTTGACGATCTTTAGCAAATTTAATAATTGCGTCAGTAGCTTGTTTGTAAGCTTCACCATCACCCATCAATGGTGAAATATCGCGAAACATAATTCCCTTTTCCGGAAAATCTGGAATGCTATTAACATAGTCTTTTAAATTTAATGTCATATAAAAACTCCTTACGAATTTCCACTTATTTCATTAAACCATTTAGAAAAATCCGATCCATTACTATATAATAATTTTTCTTGAGCTTCCATGAGATTCAATCTTTTTTGATAAGCGGGAGCATTTTTTAAATCTTGTGGCTTTACATCTTGATTGATTTTTAAAAAGCCATCTACTATTCTAACAAAACCTAATTCAAAAAACACATTTAACATAAATGTTAGTTGATTTTTAGTAACTTTAAGCTGCTTTGCAACATTCAATAAATCTTTTTTCTGAAGATTTTGTTTAGTGATTAAAGCAAACAGAGCTTTGAAATCATCACGAATGGGCATCCCCTCCGCATAAGCATCATTTTGATGGAACAAATAGGCCACAACTTTAGTTGGATTAATTTGCTGGAAAATTTCTTTTAAATCAGTTAAATCATTTGGAAAATCAACTAGAATAATTTTATCCAACACTTGATTAGCTAATTGATTGTACATCAGAATTGGCTGTGTAATATTTTGTTGTTCCAACATCTCCAATAATTTTTGATGGAAAACAATATATGTTCCTTCCTCATTAAACATGGCGCGATTCAAATTATTGGTTCTTTTATCAACAATCTGAATTCCTTCAATCTTCAAATCATCAACCATAATTTGCAAAGAAACCACATTTTTCCACTCATTGCGGTTTAAGGTTCCAACCACATCAATCTCATTATTGATATTATTCAATGTATCAGCTAATTGACCTAATTTAAATGCGATGGCATTAATTTTTAAATTTTTATCTGATAATTCCAGCTTTAAATGTTGATTATCCTTACCAATAGCACGCGCTTGATTAACGGTTAAATCTTTAAAAATAAACTTAGGTTCTTTATTGCCATTGCCAAAGGGTCCCAATTCTTTAATTTCAGATAATAAATGCTCTGACACATCATTCAAAGACAAATAGGTATCAACGTCTAATTCTGGCTTCTTGGTATGATCCAGTTGAACTTTTTGAGCTGATTGTTCTAACTCTTGAGCTAAAATGTTAAGATTATCGCCTGAAATCGTAATACCAATTGCCATATGGTGGCCACCAAATCCAATATAATCATCACGTTTAGCGTTAATAGCTTTAAATAAATTTAAACTAGCAACACTACGGCCTGAACCTTTAAAAATATTATTATTGTCCGTATCACTTAATACAATTGTGGGTTTATTAGTTAATTCCACAATTCTACTAGCCACAATACCTAAAACACCTTGGTGCCAATTATGGCCCGCAATTATTAAAGTTTGTCGTTGCTCATTTTCAGTTTTTAAAGCTATTTGCTTAGCTTCATCATAAATTTTAGCTACTAAAGACTGACGATTAACGTTCGTATCGTTAATTTCTTTGGCTAATTTTACTGCTTCATTCTCATCAAAAGTCGTAAGTAATTTAACCGCAATGCTAGCATTTTTGAGTCGCCCAACCGCATTGATTCTAGGTGCAATTGTAAAGCCAATACTTTGTTCATCAATTTGCTTTTCATCGATGTCAGCCACTTTAATTAATTCTTTTAAACCGATTCTTGTAGTATTTTTGAGGACTTCTAACCCCATTTTAACTAGAAAACGATTTTCATCAGTCATTGAAACTAAATCTGCTACGGTTCCAATAGCATACAAGTCTAAAAATTCTTCGGGAATTTCTTCTAATAAGGCGGCTGCAACTTTAAATGCCACACCCACTCCAGACAAATCACCAAAAGGATATTCAGTATTTGGATAACGAGGATGCACAATTGCATAGGCTTTAGGTAATACATCAGGTAATTCATGATGATCTGTAACAATCACATCTACACCTTTACTTTGTGCATACTCAATAGGTTCGACGCCAGCAACACCGTTATCCACTGTGATGATTAATTGAACTTGTTCTTCTTCAATAAAATGCTGATATTCATTTAAATTAGGACCATAACCATCTTTAAAACGGTCTGGCACATAATAAATGACATTTGCACCTAATTGATCTAAAGTTTCAAACATAATCGTAGTGCTGGTAACGCCATCAGCATCATAATCACCATAAACTAAGATTTTTTCATTGTTTTCCACTGCTTGAAAGATACGATCCACTACCTTTTGCATATCATGAAGTAAAAACGGATCATGAATTATTTTTGCATCAATATTAATAAATTGATTAATTTCTTCAGCAGTTTTAAATCCCCGATTTAATAATACGCGAATAACAGCAGGACTGAACTTAGTCTGCTGCGTTAATTCTTGCACTAAATCTTGATTATCATCTTTTTTTAAATTCCATGTATATCTATGGTCTTTCATTTACTCACCATTACTTTCGATTAACCATTGGATTATTTAAAATTAAATCACCTATCGTCGGAAAGCAATTATATACCTTTCCACCGAAATCCATTAACCTTGGTAAATTCAATTCTCTCTTTGTACTTCCGACTAACAAAATAGTTTTTTGAGCTACAGTTTTAGGATTTAACATAATATTTTTGACAGATTTTGCATATTTTCCCTTTGGATCAGCGGTAGCAAAAAAGTTAGTATCCATTGGTCCTAAATTAACCGTATGAACTCTAATATTATCTGCTTTAAGCTCTAGTCGAAGCGCATTAGAAAAAGCAATCACACCAGCTTTACTAGCAGCATAAATCGTAGTCTTGGCGGTTGAAACCTTTCCGGCCATTGAACCAATATTGATAATATCAGTGTTACTTCGATTATTAATCATTAATGGTAATAATAATCTGGTAAACGTAATTAAACCTTGTAAGTTAAGTGACAAACATTGATTAATTTCTGCAATATTTTGCTCTTTAAAGAATTTAAAAAAAGCCATCCCAGCATTATTTATTAATAAATCAATGTTTTCAAAGTGGCTTTTAATCCAATTTGTTGTTGTAATAATTTGTGATGTTTTTGATAAATCACAGCTTAAACAAATAACTTTCTTAGCAGATAATGCTAAACATTTTTGACCAATATTTCTCAATTTGTCACTGTTACGGCTAATAAGAATCACATTATCATATCTTTTTGCCACTTCTAACGCTATTTGATATCCTAATCCACTACTAGCACCGGTTAAAACAGCCGTCTTCATATCATTTAATCCTTCCTTAATGGAATGTCAATCTCGTCAAAATCACGTACTACCTTGGTATTTGGAAAAATATCACGGGCGTCCTTTTCTAATTGTTTTTCAAGTTTTCCCGTATATCGAGCTGAAATATGGGTTAATAACAACTTTTTAACTTGTGATTCTTTAGCAATCTTGGCCGCTTGTAAATTAGTTGAATGATAATAGTTACGTGCCAATTTACCTTCTTGTTTGCCAAAAGTACTTTCATGAACTAAAGCATCAGCATTTTTAGCTAAAATTTTGATATTTTCAGTTTGTCTCGTATCACCCAAAATAGTCACAATACGACCTGGTTGAGCTGGTCCAATGAAATCTTGTCCATTGATTTGACGTCCATCATCTAATGTTACGAGTTCGCCCTTTTTCAATTGTCCATAAACGGGACCAGATGGAATACCTAATGATTGTAATTTTTCAACTAACAGTTCTCCATCATGATCTTTTTCTTGAATCCGATAACCATAACTTTTAATGCGATGATCTAATTCGTATGCACTTACTATATACTGATTATTTTCAAACAAAATTCCATTATCTTTTACATCCACAAAATTAATGTGATAAGATAATTTTGTTTCGGAGACTCTTAATGATGTCATTACAAAATCTTTAATGCCCTTAGGACCATAAATTGTAACATCAGAGTTTCCACCTTGATTAGAGCGGCTACTCAAAAAGCCGGGTAATCCAAAAATATGGTCACCGTGTAAATGAGTAATAAATATCTTATCAATTTTTCGGGGACGAATATTCGTTTTCAAAATTTGATGTTGGGTTGCTTCACCACAATCAAACAACCAAATTTCATTACTTTCATCTAATAACTTTAAAGCCACACTTGTGACATTTCTAAATTTACCTGGGCTACCGGCGCCTGTTCCTAAAAACTCTAATTGCATATTTTCACCTTTTTATTTATGAGGACTTTCTATTATGAATATAAATGACTTTATTCATTCTACAGTTGAATTACCAAATAACCTAAAAATGTTTGCTAAAACAAATGGTACACTCCATCCAATTGAATCCATTAAAAATAATGATACCCAAAAATGCGTTGCCTTAATTATTTCAACAAATAATAAATCCAATAATTTATTATTAGGTTCAAGTATTAATCAACTTAAATTACTAAAACCTAATTATCAAATTTATATAACCAATCACCAAAAAGATTTACATCATTACACTTTTGGTTATTCACTTTCAGGTAATAAAATAATAATCAAATAAAAATCAGTGCTATTAATCTAGTCACTGATTTTTTTGCTATTCAACAAATTCGAAAACAAAATCTAAGATTTGAACACTATCACCATTCTTAGCTCCTAAGCGACGTAATTCATCATCAATACCCATTCCACGCATTTGACGAGCAAAGCGTAACATACTTTCATCATGAGTTGTATCAGTCATCTTAAATAATTTTTCAATCTTATCTCCTGAAATTACCCAAACATCATCAATCTTCTCAATCTTAAAGCCTTTATCGTCTTTAAATTCATAAGTTTGTTCAGATTGACGATCAACCGCAACTAATGAATGTTGTGGAGTCTTATCTAAGATATCAGCTGTATGTTTTACTAAACTTTGTAATCCAGTGTGCGTAATTGATGAGATTGGGAATATTTCAAAGTTTTTATATTTATCATCAGCTTTAATTTTCTTTTCAAATTCAGCTAAATGTTCATCGGCACCTGGTAAATCCATCTTAGTTGGAACAATAATTTGATGACGTTTCATCAAATCTGGATTATATTTCTTTAATTCTTCATTAATTTGCTTAAAGTTAGTAAATGGCTTTTCTTCAGTGAGACCACTCATATCAACTAAATGTAGCAGTACTCTAGTACGTTCAACATGACGTAAAAATTCAAAGCCTAATCCGACACCCTTTGAAGCACCTTCAATCAACCCTGGAATATCAGCAATAACAAAATCACGACCATCATCTAATTGAACCATCCCTAAATTAGGCACTAAAGTAGTAAAATGATATTCCGCAATTTTAGGCTTAGCACTTGTTACTACTGATAATAACGTTGATTTACCAACTGATGGGAATCCAATCAAACCGACATCAGCTAAAACTTTTAATTCTAATTGAAGTGAAACTTCTTCACCAGGCTCACCATTTTCAGAAATTTCAGGTGCTGGGTTACGTGGACTGGCAAAATGCATATTGCCACGACCACCACGGCCTCCTTTGGCAACTACCAATTCTTGATTAGCATTTGTTAAATCCCCAATCACAAATCCAGTATCTAGATTACGCACGATTGTTCCAGCAGGAACCGCGATTACTAAATCTTGGGCGCTGCGACCAGTCATTTGCTTATTCATACCATTTCGACCAGCATCAGCTTTAAATTTATGGCGATATCTAAAATCCATCAAAGTTCTTAAACCAGAATCTACTTTTAATACGACATTGCCACCGTGGCCACCATCACCACCAGCAGGTCCGCCATTTGGAACATACTTTTCACGACGGAAAGCCACGATTCCGTTTCCACCATTACCGGCTTTTACATTAATTTTTACTTGATCTACAAACATAATTTCTCCTAATCTATTGAAATAGAAATTTTAATATTTTTGGCTGTTTTACTGGAAATGCCTAGCGCTTCAATTTCTTCCAAATCAGCCTGCTTTATCTTATTTAAAGAACCGAATTTCTTTAATAATTTATTCCGAGTTTTCGGTCCAACCCCACGAATTAAATCTAATTGTGAGGCCAATGAATTTTTAGTATGAACTTGACGATGAAAATTAATAGCGAAGCGATGCACTTCATCTTGAATTCTTTGAATCAAATAAAAGCCTTGACTCTTAGGATTTAATTGCACTCTTTGATCTAAATCACCAAACACCAAATCAGATGTCTTATGCTTATCGTTTTTTACCATGCCAGCCACTGGAATGTGTAAGCCTAATTCATTAACTAAAACATCCCTTGCAGCATTTAATTGAATATCGCCACCATCCATCAAAATTAAATCAGGCATATTTTGATGTTCCTTTAGAAGTCTTACATAACGCCGTCGAATGACTTCTCTGGTACTTGCAGCTTCATCGGCATGGTCAACAGTATTTAACTTATATTTACGATACATGCTTTTATCCGGTTTTCCATCCGTAAAAACGACCATCGCTGAAACTAAATCTGCACCTTGAATGTGAGAATGGTCAAAAGCCTCAATTCGATGACCAGCTGGAATGCCTAGTGCATCGGTCACTTCTCTCATAGCTCCAGTTGTTTTACTTTCATCTAACTCCATCAATCGGAACTTCTCATCAAGTGTAATCTTGGCATTTTCTTGAGCCAGCTTTAATAGTTCTTTTTGTCGTCCACGGGTTGGAGTTTTTACTTTAATTCCTAAAATGTCACCAATAACTTGATTATCTAATCCCACTGGTAAAATTAATTCATTTGGTAAGACCTTATTTTTATCATTATAAAATTGCAAAATAAAAGATGTAAGTTCTTCATTAGCATCATTTACCACAGGAAATAAACGTTTGGTTCGCTTCATTAAGCGTGATTGCCTAATAAAGAAGACCTGAATTGACAACCATCCTTTATCAAAATAATAATTAAAAATATCACGTGGAGTACTATCATTGGCAATAATTTTTTGCTTTTCCACCGTAACTTCAATGTAGTGAATTTGATCTCGAATCTCAGCTGCTCGCTCATATTCTAAATTATCCGCAGCCTGCTTCATACGAGTTTGTAATTGCATTTTAATTTTATGCACGTTACCCCTTAAAAAGGATTTAATATGTGCAATTTGTGCTTCATATTCACTTTGTGGTACTTCTTTAAAACAAGCCCCTAAGCATTGACCCATATGATAATACAAACATGGGCGTCCTTGATAACCGTTGCACCGACGCAGTGGATATACCTTTTCTAGAAAATGAAGGGTTTCTTCCGCAGCATAAACATTCGGATATGGTCCAAAATAATAACCATTATCTTTTTTAACTGTTGAAACAATCTTCATCGTTGGGTCTTTTTCTTTAGTAATTTTTATATATGGATATCCAGTTCCTTTTTTTAACTTAATATTAAAATAAGGTTGGTATTTTTTGATAAGTGTAATTTCTAAAAGGAAGGCCTCTTTATCGCTTGAAGTAACAATATAATCAAAATCAGCAATTTCACTAACTAATTTTGCAGTCTTTCCTTCATGGCTACTTTTAAAATAAGATCGAACACGATTTTTTAAATTTTTAGCTTTACCAACATATATAATTTGGCTGTTTAGATTTTTCATCTGGTAACATCCAGGCTTATCAGGTAATAAAGCTAACTTATGTTCAATATGTTCTGATGCCAACTACACTCCTCCTAGTTTACATAATCATTAATTAATTATACTCTGGTATTTATCTCTTATTCAAGCTTTTTAATTATAAACTAAAAATGCTTCAAAATAACTTTTAATCCGTTATTTTAAAGCATTTTACTCATTTAATATTAATTTTAGACAAGAATTCTTGTGCTCTGGCAGTCTTAGGCTTCTTAAAGAAATCTTCCGGTGCCGCTTTTTCTTGAATATCAGCATTGTCCATAAACCACACTTGATTTGATACTGACTTTGCGAATCCCATTTCATGTGTTACTACCACCATGGTCATACCAGACATAGCTAATTGCTTCATTACATCTAAAACTTCGCCAACCATTTCTGGATCAAGCGCTGAAGTCGGTTCATCAAATAACATAACATCAGGTTTCATAGCTAAAGCTCTCGCAATCGCTACCCGTTGTCTCTGACCTCCTGATAATTTGTTAGGATAAGCATCAGCTTTGTCACTTAAACCGACTTGTTTTAGCAACTCTAAAGCTTCTTTTTGGGCTTGCTCTTCTGACAATCCCCGAACCCGAGTTGGTGCTAACGTGATGTTTTTTAAAACCGTCATATTGGGAAATAGATTAAAGTTTTGAAAAACCATTCCAACCTTTTGTCGAACTTGCTCTAATTGCTTAACTTTTTTATTAAGCAAATCTTCACCTTCTAGATACACAGTTCCACTCGTGGGTTTTTCCAATAACGTTAAACATCTTAAAAAGGTACTTTTACCTGCACCCGATGGACCAATAATACTAATAATATCGCCTTGATTAACTTCAGCTGATATATCTTTTAAAATCGTATTTTGGCCATATTTTTTAGTTAATTTATCAATTTTAAAAATATTTTTAGTCATTTTGGAACTTCCCTTCATAATACTTAAGAACTCTAGATAATGAGAAAGTTAGAATGAAATACAAAATCATAGCAACCACAATCGGAGCTACACCACGATATGTGTCAGCTTGAACAATCTTCAATTGATAAATTAAATCGGTCACTCCGATAATTGAAACAATTGAACTTTCCTTAATTAAAGAAATAAATTCATTACCTAAAGCTGGCCAAATATTCTTAATCGCTTGTGGTAAAATAACAAATCTCAATCGATCAGATTTATTCAATCCCAAGCTTTCGGCTGCTTCAACTTGACCACTATCAACGGAATCAATTCCACCACGAATTACTTCGGCAATATAGGCTCCACTATTTAGTGATACAGCAATAAATCCGGCGGTTAATGCTGGTAGATTTACAAATAATCCCAAGCCAAAATAAACAAACATTAATTGAACCATTAAAGGTGTTCCACGGACGAATTCAACATAAGCAGCTGAAATATATTTCAAAACCTTGCTATTGCTTAATCTTAATAAGGCCAATAATGTTCCGGTAATAAACCCAAAAATAACACCTACAAGTGAAATTAAAATAGTATAACCAACACCCATTGCAAAGTATTTCCAATATCTAATCATCGAAGTATTATTGGTATTTCCTTTCAGATGAGTACCAGCTTGTTTTAAATAAACCGGAATTAAATTTTTTTGCTTAATTTTTTTTATAGTCTTATTCACCTTAGCTTGCAGAACCGGTGAATTCTTTGGCATAGCAACTGCCGTACTATTTTCGTCATTTTTTAAA
>X285_Short_beaked_Echidna__coassemble_401_pt1 | contig 42029 bp, 42 predicted proteins | sample X285_Short_beaked_Echidna__metabat2_high_PE_004 | metagenome-assembled genome bin X285_Short_beaked_Echidna | reverse complement strand
AGAGCAATGGATTGAAGCTCCATGTGTCGGCAGTTCGATTCTGTCCCGCGCCATTGTGACTTTTGTCGCATTTGTTTTTAGTCAGTTATTTTTATGATAGGGATATAGTTTAATGGTAGAACTACGGTCTCCAAAACCGTCAGTGTGGGTTCAACTCCTACTATCCCTGCCATGATGGCGGTACTGGCGAAGTGGTTAACGCACCGGATTGTGGCTCCGGCACGCGTGGGTTCGATTCCCACGTACCGCCCTTTTGGGATAATCCCAATTTTGTTTTAAATCGATGCCGCTGTGGCGGAATTGGCAGACGCGCTGGACTCAAAATCCAGTTCCTTCACGGGAGTGTGGGTTCGACCCCCACCGGCGGCATGCATATTTTAATAGAAATCATTTTCTATTTAATTTCGTACAGACGTTTCTGTACGAAATTTTTATTTTATGGCGGTATAGCCAAGTGGTAAGGCAGAGGTCTGCAAAACCTTCATCACCGGTTCAAATCCGGTTACCGCCTTCTAAATTATTAATAAGTAAATAAATAAACCATGATGATTTAAGCATCATGGTTTATTTATTTTTTATTATCTGGATTAATTTTCGAATACTAAAAAATAAGTCAGTAAAGTTATAAGCCGTAAAGAACAATATAGTATAAAACATCAAATTAGACATCTCACTAGTTTTTAAATAATCTAAAAAGATTGATCCAAATATGATATCAAATATCATATTAAAAATTAATATTTTTTTATTATTAGGATATAAAATGGTCTTACTCCTTAAAAATGTTATTTAGAATAATTAGTTTTAAAGTAATTGATATTCTTATATTGATTAATTATCTTCTTGAATTCCATTAATTCAAATGAACTTTCATTTGCACTTTTAGCACAAATATTTAGGACAACTCGATTAGTATTTTTTTCATTTAATGGTCTTAAAATAATTGTATTCAAAACATCAATACTTTTATTATTTTTTGTTGCCCATTTCTTAATTCTGTCATCAAATAGGGTAATTTGTTCTTCTGATAAATCAAAATAATTGAAGAAAAATAACCCACCATTATAATTCTCATTTCTATTAAATAGAACATCAAATTCATTAGGATTACTAAAAATATTAGTCTCGTTTGAAAAATCTATTAGGGCGTAACTATTATCTTGACTGTTATTTGATACTAATGCGAATTTTCGATTAGCATTCTTTTTTTCAATATTATCTAATACTTTTTTTGATCCATAAGTTATACTCAATTTGTTTAGCATGTGATACACCTCCATAATTATTATAACTTTTTTATTTCAGATTAAGAAGAAATTAATTTATAAAAATAGGGTACTATTTGTAAGTGAAATCTTGTATAATTAATTTCAACGATTGGAGCGATATAGATGAAAATAACAGTTCTTGGATATAATGGTGGATATCCTAATAATGAAATAGGAACTACCGGTTATCTTGTTCAATCACAAAACTATAATTTGCTATTAGATGCTGGCTCTGCTACATTAATTGAATTACAAAAGCATCTTGATCCAATGTTACTGGATGCTGTTTTGATAACTCATTATCATAATGACCATATTGCTGATTTAGGTGTGCTTCAATATGAATGGCAATTAAATAAAAAGATTCATTTAGAAAGATTACCTATTTATGGTCATCGGTTAGATAAAGCTAATTTTAATAAGTTAACCTGGGATAATGCCACAATTGGAAAAGAGTATAAACCTGATGAAGTTTTAGACTTAGGCCCATTTGAAATTAGATTTTTAAAGACTCAACACCCAGTACCAGCTTTTGCAGTTCGTATTAAGGAAAAGAGTAGTGCAAAAGTTTTAACATTTACAGCTGATACAAGATATTTTGATGGATTAAGTGAATTTGCAGCCGACAGTGATTTATTAATAACTGACACTAATTTTATGGATGACTTTGATGGCGTTAAATGGCATTTGAATACCGAAGAGACTGCTAAAATTTTTGATGAATCACAAGCCAAAGAACTTTTAATTAGTCACTTAGCACCAAAGATTAATAAATTAGACATGTTAGCAGAAGTTAAAAAGTTTTCAAAAAATCCAGGTAAAATAATAGTTCCAGCTAAAGGTAAGCAAATAATTCTTTAAGAGCTTTCATAATATTTTGCTTTTAAGTTGCATAAGTAAAACTTATCGCCATTCGCTTAAACCGGCTTAAAACACGTTAATATTAGATTTTAGTGATATTTATAAAAAAATTATTAATAAATCATAGACAAAAATATTTAAACAAGATATAATGAGTTTGTGGATTGGATTCGGTGTTATTTAACCCAGAGGGGGATATATTATGGTAGATTTATATACATCACCAAGTTGTACTTCATGTCGTAAAGCTAAGAATTGGCTTGAAAAACATGGAATTGAATACAAAGAGAGAAATATTTATGCAGATCCCTTAAGTGCCGAAGAAATCAAAAAGGTACTCCAGATGACTGAAAACGGTACAGAAGAGATTATTTCTCGCCGTTCAAAGGTTTTTAAAGATTTGAATGTCGAATTAGATGAATTACCTTTACAAAAATTAATTGACTTAATTCAAGGAAATCCTGCTTTGATTCGTCGTCCTATTATCATGGATGATAAGCGTTTACAAGTTGGATATAATGAAGACGAAATCAGAAGATTTTTGCCAAGAAAGATTCGTCAATACGAATTATACGAAGCACAAAGAATTGCAAACCTCTAAAATTGTCATAAACACTTTGAGTTTTTGGACTCAAGGTGTTTTATTTTGCAATTATGATTGTGGAAAAAAAGATTTTTATATGGGATAATACAACATAGTATATAAAGTTGAGGTAATAGTGGAGGTGTCCATTTATGGAAATGGAACGAATTGATGAAGATACCATTCGTGTAATTATATCTTCTGAAGATTTAGAAGAACGGGGCATTACTTTTGCTGACCTAATTAAAAATCATAAAGAAATTGAAACCTTTTTCTATTCTATTTTAGATGAAGTCGATGAAGATCATCAGTTTGCTAATAATGATGCAGTAACTTTCCAAGTTGTGCCTAATACAGATGGATTTGATTTGTATATAAGTAAAAATCCAGCAAAAAGCATTGATAAAATAATGAGATCTGTTTCACAAAATAAAAAGAATTTAATTAGTGATGAAAAAGAGTTAGATAATGTAACTAATTTTATCAAAGATAAGTTAATGGGTGATCAAAAAGGTACAGATGATGATTTTATCACGGTTGATAATAAGCCAAATGGTAAAATTAGAAAAAATCAAATTAAATTTGTAGTTAAGATGAAAGATTTTGAAAGTTTACCTAATTTAGTTGAATTATTAAAAGTTAATGATAACAGAATTCAAACAAGTCTGTATAAATATAATAACGATTATTACCTATCATTAGATTTTAGAAGTATGGAAAATACACCTGATACTATAAAAAATGATATGGCCATTGTCTATGAATTTGGTGATGCTACCAAAATTTCAAAAGATTTATTACAAGAACATGGTAAAACAATTATAAGTAATAATGCTTTAAATGTAGTACATGAATATTTTGACTAAGAGGGATTGATTTTAAATAAATCGATTCCTTTTTTCGTATTTAGGCTAATAAAGGAGAATAATATGAAAAGAGCCTTTAATACGAAAAATGAGTTAATAGAGATTAACCAAATAAGAATGGGCGAGGATTATTTTTGCCCGCAATGTATGAAAAAAGTTACTGTCTGTTTTGGCGAGATTAAAAAGCCATATTTTGCTCATCAAAAACTAACCAAGCATATTGGTAATAATGAAACTGATTGTCATCAAAAAGGGAAGGATTTGTTATTAAAATATTTTATAAAAAAGCATTTAATCCCCAAAACAGAATTTTATTTTAAAGATACGAAACAACGCGCTGATATTTTTATTAATAATATTATTATTGAGTATCAATGTAGTCCAATTTCTATTACAAAAATTAAACAAAGACAGCAAAAATACCATAATTTAGGTTTTAATTCATTTTGGATTGCTGGTCCGAGGTTTTGGCACAAAACAATTTCGTTAAATACACTTCTTAAATTTGGCTTTTTTAATGATAAATATCAGTTATGTTTACTATATTGGGATGCTTTGAATCAAGCTAGTCCAATACTATTAAATAATATTTTGATTTCAGCTTTGGGAAAGTTAAAATATCAAAAGATGGATATATTTTATAAACAAAAATACCAGATATATTTTAACGAGGAAAGCCTATTAGAAGAGTGTTTTAGGATAAATCACAAAATTTTAGGTAATAAAATGGATTTACGATATATTGATGTTCAAAAAAAGTGTTATCAAGAAATGAAAAATATAATGGGAGCACCATTAATTGTCCATTTTCCACGTCAAACTAATGATTTAATAAATAATATGCCACCCATTTTAAATCGCATTAATTTTTTACTCAATATTGAGCATAATAATATCGCAATTGATGAAAATAAATATACAGTTGATAAATCATTTTTGCAGTTATTACTGAAGAATAAATATTTGGTCATAAATAATAATTATTTAATGAGAACTACTAAAAAATTAAAATGGTATGAGGATTTTAATGAAAAAAGTAGCAAAATAAAAAAAGACTTAGAAAATTTAATTTTCTAGGTCTTTTTTATTAAACAAGTTTTGGTGTGAACGCTGCACTAGCAGTTTTATTAATCATCTTTAATTTGCATACAGAAGCAAGCATCTCGTAATCATAATGTTTCATTAACACACCATCTTCATCATTTTTAATGTTAAAAATAACAGCGGCGGGAATATCTTCAGCTCCCATTTCATGTGCTAATTTTTGATCACGCTTAAATTCTGCTTGAACCATTTTAGATTTACGATCAGCTTCAAACATTTCCATGTCCAATCCAACCTTTTTGGCAATCTTAGTACCTAATTCATAAGTATAAGGTATTTCATCGTCAATAATAGCACTTTGCATGCTAGTTAAGAATTTACGACTTTTAACTTTTCCTTGGAAACCAGCAGCTTTGTAATCCAAACTGGTTAAGTACATTTTATCGAAAAGTTCGTTATAGTCGGCACCTTTTAAGTGATTCCTTTTTATAAATTTTAAAACGATATTCATATTTAAAACGTTAATTATTTTAAAATCAACTTTTTCATCAGCGTTTTGAAAATATCTAATTGTCTCTTTTTCGCAGTTAAAACACTCATCACCCCAGGGAGTGATAAAGAGATATGTTTCAAGCATTTGAATCCCCCCAAGAACTCTAGTAACTTCATTAGCTATTGATACTAGTTGACCCATCAAAAGTAATAATAGTTAAAATGGATTTTATGATTGAACGCAACTACCCCAAAATCAGATTGGTTTCTAACCATTTTTGTAATTAGTTTAATTATAAAAATGAAGTGGTGCGGTCTAATTGATTTATCTTCACATACTATAATAAACACCAACATTAAAATTTTACCAGATTAAAGTCTTGAAATCACAAAAATTATTAAAATTACCGTTTTAAAGCGCTTTATAATTGCTTTTGCAAAATTAATTTATTTATAAATTCGAATTTTGTTATTGTTAGGTATGATAGAATAAATAGTGTATTTCTAATTTGGAGGGATGATCATGATTGAAGATTGGGATATCTTTTTATTACCTTATGCTCAAGCGGTTTCTGAGCTAAAAGTGAAATTAAGAGGAATGAGAGCACAATTTCTTAAAAATGGTGAAGAAAGTCCAATCGAATTTGTTACTGGTCGAGTTAAACCAGTTGACAGTATAAAAGAGAAAATGGTTCGTCGCCAAGTTAATATAGATCGAATAGAACAAGATATGCAAGACATGGCTGGTGTTCGTGTTATGTGTCAGTTTGTGGAAGATATTTATCAAGTTGTTGATTTAATTAGAAAACGGACTGATATGACCGTTGTTGAAGAGCGAGATTATGTCGAAAATGAAAAGCCAAGCGGTTATCGTTCATATCATATGGTCATTGAATATCCAGTACAAATGATGAACGGACAAAAAGTGATTTTGGCAGAGATTCAAATTCGAACTTTGGAAATGAATTTTTGGGCTACCATTGAACATTCATTGAATTATAAGTTTGATGGCGAATTTCCAGCAGAATTAAGGACCCGACTACAAGAAGCTTCGGTTAAGTCATATGAGTTAGATAAAGAAATGTCTGATATTAGAAAACAAATTATGTTATCACAGAAAAAACCAGAGGATAAATAAAATGAAAGTGGCTATTTATCATTCAAGTGATTTACATTCGATTCAAATTGCCCAAAATTTATTAGAGCTTTTAAATGACAAGCAAATTGAAGTTGATGATATGAATCCTGAGATAGTAATTACTATCGGTGGCGATGGAACTTTATTATCAGCCATTCAAAAATATATTGACAATATTGATAATATTAAATTTGTTGGTGTTCATACTGGACATTTAGGCTTTTATACTGATTGGAGAGACTACGAGTTATCGGAACTAGTTGATGCTATTAAAAATCGTAATGCTGATGAAGTACACTATCCACTCTTAGATGTGAAGATTAAACATATGGATGATTCGATAAATCAATATTATGCGATTAATGAATCAACTTTAAGAAAATTATCAGGGACATTGGTTGCAGATGTATTAATCGGAAAGCAGCTATTTGAACGTTTTCGTGGTGATGGGGTATGTATTTCAACGCCAACTGGTTCCACTGCATACAATCGCTCAGTTGGTGGTGCAATTGTTCATCCAAGTCTAAAAGTATTACAGATGGCCGAAATTGCCTCTATTAATAATCGAGTATATCGGACGGTCGGTGCATCATTAATTATGGCACCTAATGAAACAATTACGATTCGGCCAGTTTTAAATTATCAACGAACGTTTAATTTTAGTGCTGATCGAATTGATTTAAGAGATAACGATATTAAAGAAGTTCATTACGGAATTGCTAAGAAACAAGTAAACTTTTTGAAGTACCGTCACACCGGATTTTGGAATCGAGTACGTAACTCATTCATTGGAGATATTGATGAAATTTAAATGGCAAGTTGATTCGCCGAGTAGAATGCATTTAAGAACTTTTTTAAGCAGCAAAAGAATTTCACGTTCACTATTAAAAAGTATAAAATTTAATGGCGGTCATATTCTAGTGAATGATAGTCCTAAAAGGACGAATGAAATGGTTGAAAAGGGTGATATGGTGCAAATTGATTTGCCACCGGAGCCTAGTAATCCGCATGTAGTACTATCTGATAATCCTATTGACATTAGATATGAAGATGAAGATTATTTGATAGTGAATAAACCGCCGTATTTACCAACCGTACAGTCAGCCCGTAATCAAGTTGATACCTTAGTTAATCGGGTTAAAAACTACTATGTTAAGCAAAATTATGAAAGTCAGGTAATCCACGTGGTTACTCGGTTAGATCAAGATACTTCCGGATTAGTTTTATTAGCCAAGCATCGTTTTGCCCATAGTGTTATTGACCAAGAAATGAAACAGCATCGCATTAACAAGCAATATATTGCGTTAGTTCAAGGAAAATTTGATAGTTCACATGGAAAAATTAAATTTGATATTGCAAGAGATCCAAACTCATTTATTAAACGACGCGTGGTTCCCAGCGGGGAAGGGAAACCTTCTTTGACGGAATATTGGGTATTAGATTACCGCGATGGTGTTAGTAAAGTCCGCGTGAAATTACACACTGGTCGAACTCATCAAATTCGAGTTCATATGAGTGCTATCGGTCATCCACTGATTGGGGATGCGTTGTACGGGGATGCAAGCCCTGCAATTAATCGACAAGCATTACATTGTTATTTGTTAGATTTTCAAAATGTTTTTCGTGATAAATTAGTTAAAGTAGAAACAAAATTACCAGAAGATATGAGTAATTATTTAGAAAGAAGGAGGGGATAGCTTGGAAAATACACAAAAAGGTTTTAAAAGTATTAGAAAGTATCTAGATCGAAAAGATGTTAAAAATTTTAAAGCAGCTTTCTTTGAATTACATAATTATGATCAAGGACGTTTCTTTGGTGAATTAGATGCTAATGAACGAAAAATTATTTATGACATGTTAACTCCGAATGAGTTATCAGATGCTTTTGATGAAATCGATGACGAACCTGAATTGATTGCCGAGTATTTAGATGAGATGAAGCCTAAATATGCTGCTAATCTTTTAAACGGAATGTTCGACGATAATGAAGCAGATATTTTAAGTGCAGTTAACAACGATAAATTAAACAAATTATTATCATATATGCAACCAGTTGATGCAGCTCGAGTACGTCAACTGCTAAAATATGAAGATAAAACAGCGGGTGCTTTAATGACCACGGAATTTGTATCTGTTCCAGAAGATACAACAGTGGGCTTAGCTATGAACCAAGTTCGCCAAGAAGCTCAATATGCGGAAACAATTTCGTATATTTACGTTGTTAATGATTCTAATAAATTAATCGGGGTTTTATCAGTCAAAGACTTAATTATTAACCCTGATGATGTATATGTTAAAAGAATTATGAATACTAACGTTGTGTCGGTATTAGATAATGAAAATCAAACCGAAATTGCAACCCAAATTCGTGATTATAATTTTATCGCTATTCCAGTTGTTGATAGTGAACACAAAATGTTAGGAATTATTACAGTTGATGATATTATCGATGTTATTGATGAAGAATCAGCTCAAGATTATTCTCGCTTAGCTGGTGTTAATTCCAGTGATACCTCATCTAAAGGACTCTGGAGTACTGTTATGAGTCGTATTCCTTGGTTAGCTACAATGCTTTTCTTGGGACTGATTAGTGCGGATATTATTAGTCAATTTCAATATGTGTTAAACCATTTTGGGGCCTTAGCTATTTTTATTACGTTGATAACTGGTACTGCTGGTAATGCTGGTACTCAGAGTTTAGCGGTGTCATTACGACAATTAGCGAATAAAGAAGAAAATGAAAGCTTAGTAAAAATTGTTTTAAATGAAATTATTACTGGTTTAATTATTGGTCTCCTAGCTGGATTATTGATTTTTGTCATTGTTCTTTTATGGCAAAAAAATCAGATGTTTGGAATTGTGGTTGGATTTTCAATGGGAATTTCTATATTTCTTACTAATACGGTCGGAAGTCTTATTCCAATCTTATTAGAAAAGTTAAAAATTGATTCTAGTTTTTTGAGTGGTCCTTTAATGTCAACGGTGAGTGATATTATTTCGATTTTGATTTACTTCAATGTGGCAACATTCTGTTTAAGTCAATTAATATAAAAAAACTTCAAGTTCTTAAATTTGCAATGAATTATAGCAAAAATAAGAATTTGAAGTTTTTATTTTTATTTTAAGGTATTAAGTTGATTATCTTTGATATAAAAATCGACACCGTTTTCTTTGAGCCAATCTAAGCTAGCAGCTTGTTGCTTTTCATTGATACTATCTATACCAGTGAAGCAAACTTGCATGCCATCAGAAGCGCTAATTAATTGTTCCATTGCATCTTCATCAATTTGATTTTGCGTATCTAAAACAGCAAAACTAACGCGGTCAATGCCAAGACGCTGGGCTTGAAAAATATCAGATTCCATAATGTTTATTTCGATGTCATTAAAAACATAATTATCGGAATTGTTCAGATTAATAATGCGAGGTTGAATTAATACATTTAATCTTGAACCCAGTTCACTAGCGTACTTTTGTGCTTCAGCCATAAAGCCATAACTAATAGTTGTTGAATCATTGATATTGTCATTTGAAGCTAACAAAATATTTTGAGCTTTACTTTGAATTTGCTTTTGCAAATCCACAAAATTATTTACTAAATTAATTTTTTCCATTTTTTCCTCCATTAAAAAAATGTACACAAACTGCTTCTGGAGCATAAGCATCTTTTTGAATCAAAGTTAGTTTACCATTTAATGGATTTCGTTTAAATAAAGTTACATTATCAGAGTTTTGGTTGGCACATACTAAATATGAATTATCTTGATTTAATGCAAAGTCTCGTGGAAATGATCCTTCCACGCTAATGGATTGAATTAATTCTATCGTATGATTATCTTTAATTTTAAACACTGCGAGTGAATCTTGACCTCGATTAGAAACATATAAATTTTTCTCATCATCTGAAATTCGAATTGCAGCGGCACCATTTTTAATTTTTGATTGATTATCAATGGTGGAAATGGTTTGAAGTGTGTGTAATTGATTGTTTTTATATTCTAATACCATCACTGAGCTTGCTAATTCACCGACTAAATAGATAAACTTTCCATCCTTTGTGAATGTCACATGGCGTGGGCCGAAGCCAGCAGGGGTTGAAAAAATGCTTTTTGTTATGAATCCTTGCTTGTCATCATAGCTAAAAATAAAAACTTGATCAGTTCCTAAATCACAAGCAATTAAATTACCATCTGGCAAAAAATCAACGAAATGCAAATGAGATTCATCTTGTTCAGGTCTTACACTTGATCCTTGATTTTCAAAAGTATGAGCTAAAGCTAGTTCATGATTATTTTGAATGTTATATGCATGTAATTGACCTTCATGGTAATTGGCATCTAATACCAAATTTAATTTACGATTAACGGTTATATATGCTGGCGGTGTACCAGGTTTAACCACGTGCTGGATAGTTTGCTTTTGAGCTAAATCAGTCACCGAAACGCCACCGTCGTTCATATATTTATCAATGGCATATAAAAATCCTTCATTTTCGGCTAAATAAGTTGGATTTTCTACTTTTGTTACTAGGGTTAAATTTTCTAGTTTTTTGGTATTGTGATTTAATTCTATTTGGTAAATTCCTTTACTTTCCTTTTTAGTATAGGTACCTAAAAGAATGGTTTCTTTCATGTTCACAAACCTCCTTTATAAAGCTAAGTATATCATATTGATAAGCATGATTATGAGCCTGTAAATGGCGGTACTATGTTACAATTAAAGGAAAAGATAGGAGTGATTTTATGGTATCAGCACAAATTGTTAGCGTTGGGGGAAAAGCTATTTCACCAGATGATAAGATGTTAATTCTTTTTAATGAAAAAGCTACACATGATTTAAAAGAAGTATCGTTAATTCAAAAATTTAATGATGATGTTAATGAAATTAATCTTAATAGTAGTTCCAAAATTAAAATTAATTCTGAAGTCTATGATATTAAATATTTGGGTAAATTAGTAAATGACAATTTAAAGCAAATTGGTCATGTAACCTTAGCTTTTAAAGCTAAACCACAAAATCCACTAGAAAGTACAATATACCTTGGAAATGTTGTTTTTCCAAAAGTTAAAGTAGGGGATTTTATTGAATATATCAATTAAGGGGAGCAAACATGGACAAATCTAAGCAAAGTAAAAATTGGTTTAGTAAATTAATCCTCGATAATCGGCTGGTAACAACATTGTTGATTATTCTTTTAGTCCTTTTAATCTTGTTTATGTTGTCCAAATTGACTTGGTTATTTAAGCCAATGCAAGATTTTTTCAATATTGTCGGTTTGCCGGTTGTGTTGTCGGGGGTATTTTATTATTTACTAAATCCACTTGTTGATAAATTAGAAAATAAATTCCATTTAAAAAGAATTTGGTCAATTACGATTATTTTTGTTTTAGCGATAATTATTATTGTTGCTGGTATTATTGCTCTAATTCCGATTATTAGAGATCAAATCACCACCTTAGTGCAAAATTGGCCTCATTATTGGGATACTGTTGTTACCAAAGTTAATGATATTCTAAATGATCCGCGTTTAGATAGTTTACAAAAACAAATTGCTAATATTGGTAGTGATACAACACAAAGCTTAACTAAGCGGCTAACTATGATTGTTAATAGTACAGTTAATTCTTTCGGCAGCTTTATTGGTGTGATTACTAAATTTTTGGTGGGAATTATTACAATGCCATTTATCTTATTTTATTTGTTAAAAGATGGCCATGATTTACCAAAATTCATGTCAAAAGCTTTTCCAATTAATCGTCGTCAACAATTTATCAGTTTAATTACTGAAATTAATAATCAAGTCAGTTCTTATATTCGTGGCCAATTGATTGTAGCTTTTGGTGTTGCAGTAATGTTTTGGATTGGATTTTCTATTATTGGGATGAAGTTTGCTTTAACCTTAGGAATCGCTGCAGGAATTTTGAACTTAATTCCTTACTTAGGATCATTTTTAGCTATGGTTCCAGCGGTCATTATTGGCTTTTTCATCTCACCCTTTATGTTATTTAAGGTGTTAATTCTATTTATTATTGAACAGACAATTGAAGGAAGACTACTATCACCTTTAGTGCTTGGAAACAACATGTCGATTCATCCAGTTACTATTTTAATTGTATTACTTGCTTCAGGTGGCATGTTTGGTTTAATGGGAGTTATTTTTGGAATACCAGCATATGCCGTTTTACGGGTATTATTCATTCATGGATTCGGGTCCTTTAAAAAACGAGTTGGCGGTTATTGATATTATTAATAATTAGCTGTAATGTATATATATAAACTTAATTAAATAAGAAATTAACTATTTAGATTGTAGGTACTCGCCAGCTAAGAGTGTCTACTTTTTTAATTTAAGAGATGGAGAATTAAAATGAGAAACCATATTGTATTATTTGAACCATTAATGCCGGCTAATACTGGAAATATTGCAAGAACGTGTGCAGGAACTAATACTGTATTACATCTTATTAAACCTTTGGGATTTACAATTAATGATAAAACTGTTAAGCGTGCTGGATTAGATTATTGGGATAAAGTTGAAATTGTCTATCATGATAATTTACCAGCTTTCTTAGAAACCGTACCTAATATTGACCGCTTATTTGTGGTTTCTAAGTTTGCACCTAAATCTTATACTGAAGCAGATTATACTAAAAATGAAAATGACGATGATAATTATTTCTTGTTTGGAAAAGAAACAACAGGGTTACCAGAAGCATTCATGCGTAAATATGAACAATGTGCGATTCGTATTCCACAAAATGATGAACATATTCGTGCTTTGAATTTATCAAATTCTGCTGCAATTGTGATTTATGAAGCACTTAGACAACAAAGTTTCCCAGGGTTGGAAATGTCACATTTATACGACAATGATAAATTAAAATAGGAAAAATAAATGGCAGTAAAAAGGAAAAGACCAAATCGGTCTAAAAATAAACACAATAAAGTGCCCACTAAAAATATTATTGGTTTAATTTATTTATTAGTTGCGTTACTTGGATATTCTGGAAAAGGATTTATTGGGGTTTTTGTGGCAAATATGTTCCGCATTTTAGTCGGAAATTTAAGCCCCATTTTATTTGTCTTATTGTTCTTCTATGGTGTTTATTTATTCTTTATGGGAAGAGAACCATTTTTCGAAGGAATTGGAAATCGAATGGTTGGGTTTTCTATTACTTTTTTAGGTTGTTTATTGTGGATAGAATACGGTTATGTTAATAATGCCGGATTAGATAACGGATTCGTTAGTCAGGCAATTCGAGATATCGAGCAATCATTTGTAGATCAAAGTATTGCAATGAATGTTGGTGGCGGTGTTGGCGGAGCTTTATTTTACTCTCTAACCCATTTCTTGTTTAGTAGCATTGGTAGTGCTATTTTGGCGATTATTTTAGTTTTAACCGGCATAATTATGATTTTCGGTATTCCATTTAGGAAGTTAATGGAAAGTATTGGCGTTGGGACTTATACCATTTTTAGTTTTTTACATCATAATATAAAAAGAATATCTCAAGCCTTTTTTGATTGGTATGACGGTTTAGATTTTGATACAGCTGAAAAAGAATATAAACCTAAGCCAATTATAAAAGAAACGACCAAAGAACGAATTAGAAAGCCTAGCAAAGAAGAACCAATTGTGGATGGTACTAGTGGTACCGAACATCCAATTTCACCTAAAATTGAAATTGCGACTGACCACATAAAAAAACGTCATACTAAAAATAATGAAGATAATTTGGATATTAAAGATGAAACTGGATTCCATGAAAATGATCATATGAATCCCAATTATCGTTTACCTTCTTCATCGTTATTAACTGAAATTCCAAGTGCTGATCAAAGTTCAGAATATTCTAGCATTAAAAAGAATACCAAGATTTTGCAAGATACACTTAATAGCTTTGGCGTAGACGCGACCGTCGAAAGTGTCAAGATGGGGCCATCGGTTACTGAATATGAAATTCATCCAGCAATTGGGGTAAAAGTAAGTAAAATTGTAGGATTAACTGATGATTTAGCTTTGGCTTTAGCGGCTAAAGATATTCGAATTGAAGCTCCAATTCCTGGTAAATCTCTCGTTGGGATTGAAGTACCTAATAAAGCAGTTTCGACCGTATCATTCCGTGATATTATCGAATCTCAACCACCACATCCAGATGATTTATTAAAGGTTCCCATTGGTAGGGATGTATCAGGCAATTTAGTGGAAGCTGATTTAGTAAAAATGCAACATTTGTTAATTGCTGGAGCCACTGGTTCTGGTAAATCAGTCATGATTAATGTCATTATTACTGGCCTTTTAATGAATGCTCGTCCAGATGAAGTTAAATTGATTTTAATTGATCCTAAAAAGGTTGAATTAGGTATTTATAATGACATACCACATCTCTTAACGCCAGTTGTAACTGATGCACGAAAAGCTGCCAAAGCCTTGCACAAGGTCGTAGCTGAAATGCAACAACGATATGATTTGTTTGCTGAAATGCACCAAAGAAATATCAAGAGTTACAATGAATTTATTGAAAAACAAAATAAAGCTGATGGTCAAAAGCGACCAAAAATGCCTTACATTGTAGTAGTTGTTGATGAATTAGCTGATTTGATGATGGTAGCTTCTAACGAAGTGGAAGATGCAATTATTAGATTGGCACAATTAGCTCGTGCAGCTGGTATCCATATGATTATCGCAACTCAGCGTCCTTCCGTTGACGTTGTTACTGGATTAATCAAAGCTAACGTGCCATCTCGTATTGCCTTTGCAGTTGCTTCTGGAACAGATTCAAGAACTATTATTGATACTAATGGAGCTGAAAAGCTTCTAGGCCGTGGAGATATGTTGTTCTTCCCAATGGGTAAAAATAAGCCCGAGCGAGTCCAAGGAGCCTTCATTTCTGATCATGATGTTCAGGAAGTAGTTGATTTTGTTAAGCAACAGCAACAAGTTGAATATGATGATGAACTTCAAGTATCTGATCAAGATTTAACGGAAAGCCCTAGTGATGATTTAGATGAGTATTACGATGAAGCAGTAGATTTAGTAGTTGATATGCAAAAAGCAAGTACCTCTCTATTACAGCGAAAATTTCGAATTGGGTACAATCGAGCTGCTAGGTTAATGGACCAACTTGAAGATAATGGAATTATTGGACCACAAGAGGGAAGTAAACCTAGAAAAGTTTATAAAGAAAAATAAAAATGCAAGTGAATTAATTTTCACTTGCATTTTTTTATAAGCCTAATGTTGGCAAGGCTGAGAAGGTTCCATACAAAACACTACCCAAAGTAAGGATAATCATAATCCAAACGAAAACGGTAATAGTTTTTTGTAAACCACTTTTTTTCTTCTTTTTATTATACATAGACCCACTACCTTTAAATTTACTATGTGTAATTCTAACTCAATCATAATTTGAATTCAAATTTTCTAAGATGAGTTTATTGTATCACAATCCCTAAATGGTTAAATAATTTGTTTCATTTTTTAAATTAAGTGGAGGGAAGTGGGGTAAAGTGGTACTATTATTATAGATTTTATTTGTGGGGGTAGTAGCGATGTTTATGGGTGAATTTGAACACGCCATCGATACTAAAGGTCGGCTTATTATCCCCGCTAAATTCAGAAAAAATTTAGGAAAAGATTTTGTGATTACTAGGGGATTGGATGGCTGTTTATTTGGTTATCCATTAGACGAATGGCAAAAAGTTGAAGAAAAGATTCAACAATTGCCAACTAATCGTAAAAACAATCGGTCTTTTGTCAGGTTTTTGTTTGCTGATGCAGCACAATGTAATTTTGATAAACAAGGTCGTATTAATATTCCTAAAAAATTGCGGGTCCATGCTGATTTGAACAAAGCTTGTGTTTTAGTCGGTGTTTCGAATCGAATTGAAATATGGAGTAAAGAGCGTTGGGACGCAGTCGTTTCTGAAACTGAAGAAAACTTTGATGAAATTGCTGAAAATTTAATTGATTTTGGATTGTGATAATTAATGAAAGAATTTAAACATACAACTGTTTTATTAAACGAGGCAGTTGATAGCTTGAATATTAACCCTGATGGAATCTATGTAGATTGTACTCTGGGTGGAGGTGGTCATAGTGGCTTAATTTTAAGTGAATTAAGTCTAAAAGGCCACCTATTTGCGTTTGACCAAGATCAAACTGCAATTGATTTTAATAAAGAACATTTAAAAAAATATGTTGAAAGTGGTCAATTGACGTTTATTAAATCTAATTTTAGAAATATAAAAGAAGAATTGGCTAATTTAGGTATTAATAAGGTTGATGGTATTGTTTATGATTTAGGAGTTTCTTCTCCACAATTTGATGATGCTAGTCGTGGATTTAGCTATCGATTTGATACACCTTTAGATATGCGAATGAATCAACAACAAGAGTTGGATGCCAAACAAGTAGTTAACGAATGGTCATATAGTGATTTAGTTCGTATTTTTTATCGTTATGGTGAAGAAAAATACTCTAAACAAGTGGCCAGAAAAATTGAAAGCTATCGAGAAAAGGAATTAATTGAAACTACTGGTGAATTAGTTGATATTATTAAAGATGCTATTCCAGCTGCAGCCAGAAGAACAGGTGGTCATCCTGCAAAACGAGTTTTCCAGGCCATTAGAATTGCTGTTAATGATGAGTTAGGTGCGCTAGAAGAGTCATTAGAACAAGCGTTAACTATTTTAAATTCAAAAGGACGAATTTCAGTTATTACTTTTCAATCTTTAGAAGATCGATTAGTAAAGCGGATGTTTAAGGAAAAAACTGAAATTGAGAATTTACCACAAGGATTGCCGGTTATTCCAGAAGAATTAAAGCCTAAATTTAAACTAGTAAATCGTAAACCTATTTTACCTTCAAAAGTAGAATTAGAAGATAATCGGCGCTCACATAGCGCTAGATTGAGAGTTATTGAAAAATTATAGAAAGGAAATTTTGCAAATGGCGCAAAATAATTACGCAAGAAGATCGAAATCTATTAACTGGGAGAAAGTTGCTAATGTGTTTAGTTTTAGCAAGGAAAAAGCTAAATCAGATACTGTAACTTGGAAATTACCTATTTCAAAGTTTGAAAAAAAGTTAATGTCATTTTGTGGATTAATTTTAATTTGTTTAATGATTACCGTTATTTCAGGCAAAATATCTCTTTCTAATTCTCAACATAATTTAGAAACTGTCCAATCTCAATCAGCTTCGATGTTAAATAAAAATACCATTATGAAAGAAGAGATAAATCAATTATCGAATCAAAGCCGATTAAATAAAATTGCTAAAAAAGCTGATTTATCTTTGAATCCAGATAGTATAAGGAATGTGAACAAATGAATAAAGAAGATAAACGCACAACGAATTTAAATAAATCGCATTACAATCAAAAAATGTTTGGTAAGTGGTTCTTATTGATTGTAATCGGTTTATTTTTAGTTATTGTTGGGCGTTTTTGTTTTATTGCTGTGGGTGGAAAAGTTGAAAGTGTTAACTTAAGTTCACAAGCAAGAAAATTATATACTGACAATAAAACTATTAAAGCTAAACGAGGCGATATCTTAGATACTAATGGTAAATCGATTGCGGAAGATACTAGTAATTTTTCGATTTATGCTGTTATTAATAAATCTCAAGTTGGCCCCAATAAAAAGCCATTATATGTCACGGATAAAGAAAAAACAGCTGAGGTATTAAGTGAGTATTTACCTATTTCATACAAGAAGGCAATGAAGGCTTTAAATCCAAGTAACGATAAAGCTTTTCAAGTTGAATTTGGAAGTGCTGGTAATAATATTTCGGTCACAACTAAAGAAAAAATTGAAGCTCATCATTTAAATGGTATTAACTTTGTTTCTTCAGAAGCACGGTTATATCCAAATGGGACTTTTGCTTCTAATTTGATTGGTTTTGCTCAACCAACGCAAAAAAACTCCACTGATTCCACTGATTTAAATGGTGTAATGGGTATCGAAAAGATGCTTAACAAGAAGTTAAAGGGAATTGACGGCCAAAAATCTATTCAAAAAGATAAGTTTGGATACCAATTACCTGGTTCGCAAGTAGAACAACCAGCGCAAAACGGTGAAATAGTTTACACCACAATTGATCAAAAGCTCCAAACAATTATGGAAAATACAGTAAGTAAGGTTCAATCCGAAACGCATAGCCAGTCAATGAGTGCCACTATCATGAATGCTAAAACTGGAGCTATTTTGGCTACTACACAACGTCCAACTTTTGATGCTGCTACTAAGAAAGGCTTAGATAAAGCTTGGAATAATGCGTTAGTTCAAGATACCTATGAGCCTGGATCAACTATGAAAATTTTTACAACTTCAGCCGCGATTGATAGCGGCAATTTCAATAAGAATGAGACTTTTGAATCTGGTAAGTATGAAGTTGGTGGAAAAATTGTTCCCGATTGGGTTAAAGGCGGTTGGGGTAATATCACTTATGAAAAAGGATTTGCCGTTTCTAGTAATACTGCTATGGCTCGTTTGGAACAAAGAATGGGTGCTAAAACTTGGGAAAAATATATTAAGAAATTTGGTTTACTAAAAAGTACTGGAACCGGTCTAGAAAGTGAATCAGATGGTAATATCCGTTTTCGCTATCCGATTGAACAAGCCGATACGTCATTTGGTCAAGGTATCAATGTCACAGCGATTCAAATGCTTCAAGGATTTACAGCTGTTGCTAATGATGGTCAAATGGTAAAACCACAATTTATTAAAAAGATTGTGAATGAAAATACTGGTAAAACAACTTATCAAATGGAAACTAAAAAATTAGGTCGTCCAATAAAAGCAAGTACTGCTAAGCAAATGCGTTCACTCATGGAAGATGTTGTTTATAAGCCTTATGGAATTGGCCAATCATTTAAAATGAAAGGTTATCGGGTTGCGGCAAAGACTGGTACTGCTCAAGTAGTCGATCCCAAAACTGGTCAATATCAAAATAGCAATGACAGCTATTTATATTCAGTTGCGGCCATGGCACCATCAAAAAATCCCAAGTACATTATGTATATCACAATGAAGAAGCCCCATTTGAAATCCATTGCGGCTGAAGATTTATTAAATCAGATTTTTAATCCGGTTATGAAACAAGCTTTAGATCAAGATAAAGATACTAAGCATAGTGATATTAATTCAGCCATTAAAGTTCCAAATGTAATTGGTGACGATTATAGTGATGTAAAAGATAAGTTAGGTCAAAAGAATGTTGCGGTTGAGAAGGTTGGGGATGGTCAAAAGATTGTTGCTCAATCAAAGGCTGCTGGACAAAGCTTATTAGTTGGTCAAAGATTAATTGTTAAAACTAGCGGTGAAGCCACGATGCCAAATTTAAAGGGCTGGTCGAAAAACGATGTATTACAATTAGCTGACATGTTGAAGATTAATGTTAAATTCAAAGGACAAGGTTTTGCTAAAAAGCAATCAATTAAAAAAGGTGATTCAATATCATCTGACAAAACTTTAGTTGTAAATTTAGATGATTAGTGAGGAAGAGCAATGTTAATTAATGTTTTAGAATTTATATTATGTGCATTATTTACAATTTTAGTAATGCCTAAATTTATTAATTACTTTAGAGTCCGGCATGAAGGACAAATGATTCGTGAAGAAGGGCCAAAATGGCATCAAAAGAAATCAGGTACTCCCACAATGGGTGGCTTTGTCTTTATTGTTGGTATTATTTTGGTAACTAGTATTTTAGGATTACTTTTCCACAAGATGACCACGGAGCTTTGGATGCTTTTGTTTGTTTTACTAGAATTTGGTTTGATTGGATGCTGGGATGACAGTATTAAATTATTCAAACGACAAAATGAAGGATTCAAAGCTTGGCAAAAATTGTTAGGTCAAATCATTGGTGGTATTATTTTCTTCTTGGTCATTAAAGAAACTGGTTTTTCAATGAGTTTGTTATTACCAAATGGTCATTATTGGATGCTTGGCAATTGGTATGTTTTATTTATTGTGTTTTGGTTAACTGGTTTTTCCAATGCGGTTAATCTTTCCGATGGCTTAGATGGATTAGTTGCTGGTCTTTCAACTATTGCTTTTGGTACTTATGCAATCATTGCATATCATCAACATAATAGTGCTGTATTATTGTTCTGTGTTGCCGTAGTTGCATCAATGTTAGCTTTCTTAATTTTCAATCACAAACCAGCTAAAGTATTTATGGGTGACATGGGATCGCTTGCTCTAGGTGGTGCTTTAGCAGCTGTTTCAATTTTATTGAATCAAGAATTATCATTACTCTTAATTGGAATTGTTTTTGTTTTGGAAACAGCCAGTGTAATGTTACAAGTTGCATCATTTAAATTAACTGGTCACCGTATTTTTAAGATGAGTCCTATCCATCACCATTTTGAAATGATGGGTTGGAGCGAATGGAAAGTGGATATTGTTTTCTGGTGTGTAGGACTATTGGGTTCAGTTATTAGTTTATTAGTAATTTTATAAGCATATAGAGGGGAAAGTTTAAAATGAAGGATTTTAAGGAATTAAAAAATAAACATGTTTTAGTTTTAGGAATGGCTAAAAGTGGTGTTAGTGCAGCTAATTTATTAAAAAAATTAGGGGCTGAAGTTTTAGTTAATGATATTAAAGCTGACCAACCACAAGAATTAGTTGATGAGTTAAATCGTGAAAATATTAAGATGATTTTAGGTAGCCATCCAACTAATATTTTGTCAGACAATAAGATTGAATTAATTGTTAAAAATCCTGGAATTCCTTATACCAACCCAGTTTTAGTAGCAGCTAAAAAGGCAAATATTAAAATTATTTCTGAACCAGAATTAGCTAGCATGGTAACTGATAGTGAAATTATCGGAATTACTGGAAGTAATGGTAAAACAACTGTCACCACTTTGATTCAGTTAATGTTGAATTATGGAAATAATCATGCTTTCTTAGCTGGAAATATTGGTATTCCAGCTACTTCAGTAGTTCAAAAAACAACTAGTGAGGATAAGGTGGTTATGGAATTATCTAGCTTTATGTTAGCTGGAATTGATAAGCTTCACCCTCATATTGCGGTTATTAATAATATTTTCTCTAATCACTTAGATTGGCATAAGACGCGTGAAAATTATGTTAATGATAAAATGAAAATCACTCAAAACCAAACTGAAAGTGATTATTTAGTTATTAACTGGGACCGAGAAGAATGGCGTGAATTATCGAAACGTTCTAAAGCCCAAGTAGTTCCATTTTCTCGTTTAGATAATAGCGAAAAAGGTACATACCAAAAAGATGATACGCTTTATTATAAAGGCGAACCAATCATTAAGGCTGATGAAATTGGTATTCCTGGTGAACAAAACATTGAAAATGCTTTAGCTGCCATTGCAGTAGCCAAGATTGAAGGAGTGCCAAATGAACAGATTGTTTCAGTCTTGAAAAATTTTGGCGGTGTTAAACATCGGATTCAATTTGTTACGGAATATAAGGGACGTAAATTCTACAATGATTCTAAAGCAACTGATATTGAAGCTACCCAAGTGGCATTACATTCCTTTAAGAGTCCTATTATTTTAATTGCTGGCGGATTAGATCGTGGGGATGATTATACTCGTTTAGTTCCTGACATGAAGCCAAACGTTAAAGAAGTAATCGTTAATGGACAGACTTCACCAAAAATGATTGATGCGGCTAAAAAAGCTGGCATTAAAGTTATTAAGCAAAGTGATAAAGTATATAGTTCAGTAAAAACAGCTTATCAAGATAGTGAAAATGGTGATATTATTTTACTTTCACCAGCAGCTGCTAGTTGGGATCAATATCATACTTTTGAAGAACGTGGCGATGAATTTATTGAATCAGTTGATGAAATTGTAAAGGGGGATAAATAAAATGCGTTTAATGGTATCTGGTGGTGGAACCGGTGGACATATTTACCCGGCTTTAGCATTAATCAAACAAGTTCAAGAGCAAGATCCAAGTTCTAAGATTCTTTATGTTGGAACTCATAAAGGTTTGGAAAGTAGAATTGTTCCTGATAAAGGAATTCCGTTCAAAACTATTAAAATTCAGGGATTTAAACGTTCATTATCTCTAGAAAACTTTAAAACAATTGCACTTTTCTTGGGTAGTGTTGTAAAAGCCCGCAAGATGATTAAAGAATTTAAACCAGACGTTGTTTTAGGTACTGGTGGTTATGTTAGTGGCGCTGTTGTGTTTGCTGCAAGTTTGATGGGGATTCCAACCGTTATTCACGAACAAAATAGTGTTGTTGGGGTAACTAATAAATTTCTTAGCAAATTTGTTGATAAAATAGGTATCTCTTTTGAAGCAGCGCGAAGTCAATTTCCAGCTAAAAAAGTAGAACTTACTGGTAATCCTAGAGCGACTGAAGTGGTTAATATTAAGCCAGAAAGTTTAGAACAATTTGGATTATCTGCTGATAAAAAGACGGTCTTAATCTTTGGTGGTAGTCGTGGAGCGGAAAAGATTAATCAAGTAACGATGGAATCGCTCGACAAACTTTACGAAAAGTCATACCAAACATTATTTGTTACAGGTCGAGTTCATTTTGAAAAATTAACTAAAAATGTGGATTTAAAACAGTACTCAGATAAAATTGCTGTCTTACCATATATTTCAAATATGCCGGAAATATTATCTGATTTGACAGCTATTGTTGGACGAGCTGGAGCAACTAGTTTGGCAGAAATTACGGCTTTAGGACTTCCATCAATTTTGATTCCGAGTCCCTATGTAACAAATGACCATCAAACTAAAAATGCAATGAGTTTAGTTAAAGAAAATGCAGCTGAAATTATCAAAGAAGCTGATTTAACATCTGATGTTTTAATTGAAAAGTTAGATAAGTTAATGTTAGATGATAAATTAAGAGAAACTATGGCTAAAAACGCAAAGGCTATGGGTAAAGTTGATGCTGCACAAAAATTGTATGAACTATTACAAAAGGCAATTAAAGAGAAATAAGGATTGTTATTAAGATGAGAAAAAAGAATCGAGAAGAATTAACACCATGGGCTAAGTATCAAAAAGAACATGGTAATTACAGTAGAAAATCTAGAAGCCAGAGAAAAAAACGTAATTTTAAAATATCGATTCCTAAAAATCTTGGTAATAAAACTTGGTGGACAATCGCAGGATTGTTAATGGTTGCTGGTGCCATAACTTTTTACTTCGTATCTCCAATTAGTCATATTCAAAAAGTTGATGTTTCTGGTAATAAACGGGTTGAAAAGACCGCAATTCTAAAAGATTTGAATTTAAATCAACAGGATTACACGATTTCCACGTTATTTAACAAAAATAATTTTGAAAAAAAAGTCTTAAAGAGCAATAAAAATATTAAAGACATAAATATTAAAGTTAATTTAAATGGAAATGTTGCTGTTTTTGTTAAAGAAAATGCCTCACTAGGATATGTTGTCCGAAATAAAATGTATTATCAGGTTCGTGAAGATGGTACTTTTGTTAAGAAGAGTAGTAGTCAAGTAGATGGTAATTTGCCAGTGTTTAGAAATTTTTCAAATGACAAAACTTTGAAAGAATTTTTAGGTGAATATAGTCAAATTCCCAATGAAGTTCAAGATGATGTTTCAGAAGTTGATTTTGCGCCGACGAAGCATTCCAGCCAACGAGTTCGCTTATATATGAATGATGGAAATCAAGTTTTAGCTATCATTCCAACGATTGCTAAAAAAATGAAGTATTATCCTGAAATTTCTGCCGATATGACTAAAAGAGGTATTTTGAATTTGGAAGTTGGAGCATATTCAACTCCTTATAAAGATTCAAATAGTAGTTCTAAAAAAATTTCTTCCAAAAAAGATGTTTCTGAAAGTTCAAGTAGTTCAAGTGATGATTCATCAAGCAATTCAAGTAGTGGAAGTGATAGTTTATCAAGCAGTTCAAGTTCAGAGAATACTAATCAAAATGTTTCAGATAATGATAATTAAATGTTAAAATTTAAGTTATGCAGATTTTAATTTTTAAATCTCATTTCTAAACCGTTTTTATTATGGTAAACTGATTTATATATGTGTTATAAAAAACAGTTAAACGACTAGGAGGTTCCTTTATTATGGACAATATAGGAATATACGTTGGACTGGATATTGGAACTGCCTCAATCAAAATAATTGTTGCTGAAAATGTTCGGGGACAAATGAATGTAATTGGGGTAGTAAGAGAGCCTTCAAATGGGGTTAATCGTGGCGTAATTGTTGATATTGACAAAGCGGCGAATGCGATAAGAAAAGCTGTAGATGCAGCTGAGAAGAAAGCAAATATTCAAATTCATGACGTAGTAGCTGGAATTCCAGCAAATTTATTACGAATCGAACCTGTCAGAGGTATGATTGCTATTTCTGATGGATCAAGAGAAATTGAAAATCAAGATGTTATTGATGTTGCAAGTGCGGCTTCTTTACATAATCTTCCACCAGAACAAGAAGTGGTTGATGTTTTACCAGATGAATTTATTGTTGATGGTTTTGATGGCATTAAAGATCCAAGAGGGATGGTTGGCGTTCGTTTAGAAATGAACGGTAACATCATTACTGGACCTAAGACAATTATTCATAATTTAAGAAGTGCAGTTACTAAAGCTGGATTAGAATTGAAAGATATCGTAGTTGATTCATTAGCTTTAGGTAAGACAATTCTTAATGATGGTGAACAAGATTTTGGTACCATTACTTTAGATTTAGGTGCAGGTCAATCCACTGTAGCAGTAATTCATGACCACCATCTTAAGTACACATTTGTGGAACAAGAAGGTGGACAATTTGTTACAAAAGATATTTCGGTGGTCTTAAATACTTCGTTAGAGAATGCTGAACAAATTAAGCAACAATATGGTTATGCGATTTCAGAAGATGCTGGAACAGAGACATTTCCAGTAAATGTGGTTGGTAAGAATGAACCAGTTGCAACTTCTCAAAAGTATTTAAGTGAGATTATTGAAGCACGACTTGAACAAATTTTAACTAATATTAAAAAACAACTTGAAAAAGTTGGGGCATTAGATATGCCGGGTGGAATTGTTATTACTGGTGGAGCTGCTGCGATTCCTGGTATTGAAGATCTAGTAGAACGTATTTTTGAAACTTCTGCTAAATTGTATGTTCCAGATCAAATGGGATTACGTCATCCAGCATTTTCACAAATTTTAGCAATTGTAAATTATGAATCAAGTATGAACGATGTTGATATTTTGGCTAAGAAATCGATGGTAGCAAACGAAATGGATGTTTCAGAGAATTCAAATGAAAAGCCTATCAGTCGAAATGCTAAGATTAAATCAAATAAGACAAGAACTAGTTCTAAAGTTGAATCACATAGGACAGTCCAATCAGAAAATCGTCAAAATAATAATGAAAGTCAATCACTAAAGAGCAGATTTTCAGGAATTGCCAAATGGTTTAATGATTTCTTTGAATAAATATTAATGGGGGAAAAGTAATATGGAATTTTCAATGGATGAAAGTAAAAATACAGGAGCAAACATCAAAGTTATTGGTGTTGGTGGCGGTGGTGGTAACGCCGTAAACCGTATGATTGCCGAAGGTGTTAAAGGCGTACAATTTATCGTAGCTAATACTGATGTTCAAGCTCTTCAAGCTTCTAACGCTGATGTAAAAATCCAATTAGGCCCTAAACTTACTAAAGGTTTAGGTGCTGGATCTACACCAGATGTTGGTGCTAAAGCTGCTGAAGAAAGTCAACAAACAATCGCATCTGCTCTTGAAGGCGCTGATATGATTTTTGTTACTGCCGGAATGGGTGGCGGTACTGGTACTGGTGCTGCTCCTATGGTTGCTAAGATTGCTAAAGAACAAGGTGCATTAACAGTTGGTGTTGTTACTCGTCCATTCTCATTTGAAGGACCTAAGCGTGCTCGTTTTGCTGCTGAAGGTGTTTCAAATCTTAAGGAACACGTTGACACTTTGATTATTATTGCTAATAATCGTTTGTTAGACCTTGTTGATAAGAAGACACCAATGATGGAAGCCTTCAGTGAAGCTGATAATGTTTTACGTCAAGGCGTTCAAGGTATTTCTGATTTAATTACTTCACCTGGTTATGTTAACTTGGATTTTGCTGATGTTAAGACTGTTATGCAAAATCAAGGTTCTGCTTTAATGGGAATTGGGGCAGCTAGCGGTGAAAATAGAACTGAAGAAGCTACTAAGAAGGCTATCTCATCACCATTACTTGAAACATCTATTGATGGTGCTGAACAAGTATTATTAAATATTACTGGTGGTCAAGATCTTTCATTGTTCGAAGCTCAAGAAGCCTCACAAATTGTTACAGAAGCTGCTAATGATGATGTTAATATTATCTTTGGTACATCAATTGATAATGATTTGAAGGATGAAGTTCGTGTTACTGTTATTGCTACAGGAATCGACAAAAAAGCCGGTAGAGCGTCTTTACACCGTCAACCAGCTCGCACAACGTTTGATACACCAAGTGTTGATAACCAATCTCAAAATACAGAGATTAGCGGTGCTGGTTCCACAGATAGCTTGAATACAAATTCATCAAACGATAGAAATACACAAGCTGCAAACGATCCATTTGGTGATTGGCAATTACGTCAAAGCACTAGAAATACTGGTGTTCGTCCAAATAGTGATGCTGCTAGTGATGAATTTAAAAATGTAGAAAAAAAGGAATTTAATGCTTTTAATAACAACAGCAATATTAGTTCTGATGATTCATCATTAGATACACCTCCTTTCTTCAAGCGTCGTGGCAAATAATAAAAAATAAAAAAGATAAATGGGGTTGGTTGCTATGTGCACCAATCCCGTTTGCTATATTAAATTAAAATTATAGGAGAAACGATGATATCAATTATTTTCCAAATTTTACAATGGGCAATTGAAATTTATTCAGGTGCCATATTTGTCTGGGTTTTAATGTCTTGGTTACCAGGCGCCTATCAATCAGGACTTGGTAAATTATTAACTAAGATTTGCCTACCATTTATGAGTTGGTTTAAATTTATACCACCCATTTTTGGCCTAGATTTTTCACCGGTGATTGCTTTATTTGTCTTACAATTATGTTCAAATGGATTAAATTATTTACAATTACTGATTTTAGGAAGCATTTTCAATGGATAATGATGTTACACAACATTTTCGTGATTCGGAAAAAGATACGATTGATGAATTTACTTCTAAAATTTTAGAAGCAGAAAATCAAAATCGTCCTATTTTAACTAATTTTTTAAATCCAAGAGAACAATACATTTTACAAACATTAGTTAATCGATATCAGAACTTGAAAGTAAGTTTTAACGGTGGTTTTAAAGAGGCTGAAAAGCAAAGAGGATTAATTTATCCTGACTATTTCGAACCGGAATCCCAAGATTTTATGGTGAAGGTATTAGATATTGATTATCCTAGTAAATTTGCTGAATTAGAGCATCGTCAGATTTTAGGTTCATTTGCCAATTCTGGAATTAATATCGATACCTTTGGCGATATTGTACACGATGATTTAAGATGGCAGATTGCGATTAATCAAGAATTAGAGAATTTCTTTATTCAGGAAGTTAATAAGATTGGAAAAATTAAAATTAAACTAAAATTAGCTGCAAATAATGATTATTTACCAATTCAAAACGATTATGAACGATTTTTTGATACTATTTCATCTTTAAGAATTGACGTTTTGATTGCTAATGCTTTTGGTGTTTCCAGACAACATGTCAAAAATTTAATTGAAAGAAAGTTTGTTACACTGAATTGGGCTACAGTTCAAAAAAATGACGAAATTGTTTCAATAAATGACGTTATTTCTGTACGAAAATATGGTAGGATAAAACTTGTCGATGTGTTGGGTAAATCAAAAAAAGATAAGTTAAAAGTCCAATTAGACATCATAAAAAATAAAAAATAATTTCTTGGAGGAATAGTAATGGCTATTGAACCGCAAGATATACAACAAAAACATTTTTCAAACAAGATTAGAGGATATAATCCCGTTGAAGTTGATGAATTTTTAGATGATGTTGCTTTCGAACAACGCCGTCTTCATGATGAAATCGAATCATTAAAGCAACAATTAGCTGAAGCTAGAAGCCGTGTTGATTATTTTGATGAAATGAAAGATTCATTAAACAAATCCATCATGGTTGCCCAAGATGCTGCTGATAAAGTTAAGATTAGTTCAAAGCGTGAAGCAGAATTTACAGCTCGTGAAGCTCAAAAAGAAGCTGAAGTAACTTTCAAAGCAGCTCAAAAGAAAGCTGACGCATATATTAGTGATGCTGCCATTAAAGCTCAAAAGGTTGTAGTATCAACTGATGATTTGAAGAAACAAGCACGGAGCTTCAGACAAAAGCTTGAAGTATTGCTTGAATCACAATTACAAATGATTAAGGGGAATGATTGGGATAACCTTTTGAGTTCCAATGAATTATTAACAATTGGTGAAATTAAAGAAGCTATGCGTGAAAGTGGTACACTTGACATTGCCCAACAAGCAAGTGTAAACTCAACAGTTGTGGATGATGCACCTGCTTCAGAAGCTGTTCAAGAAGAAGCTGCTAACACACCTGCAGTGGAAAATGTTACTCCAGATGAGCTTAAAACTGTAGTTGTTTTCCCTGAAAACGATAAAAAACAAAATGATGGATTTCATGTAGATCCTAAAAACAAATAAAAAGCTTGATTTTAAAAATGCAATTTTTTAGCGAGTTGAAGACGGTGGAAGTTCAACAAGTTGTTTTAAAATCTGATCACTTTTTTTGTAATATTCTGAAAATAGTAAGAATATTCGGTTAGCAACCGTTAATATGCCATAAGAGTAAAGATTTTATAATCTTAAAATTTTGGGTGGTACCACGAAGACTTCGTCCCTTTTGGATGAGGTCTTTTTATTTTTTAGAAAGAAGGATTAGTCGATGCGAGTTAAGGACACTTTAAATCTTGGTAAAACCAAGTTTAAAATGCGCGGAAATCTTCCAGTTAACGAAAAAAAACGCGAAGATATTTGGGCTGAAAATAAAATCTACGAACAACGTCAAAAATTAAATGAAGGTAAACCAAGCTTTATTTTGCATGATGGACCTCCATATGCCAACGGAAATATTCATATGGGACATGCTATGAATAAAATTTCCAAAGATATTATTGTTAGATATAAATCAATGAGCGGTTATCGTAGCCCTTATGTTCCAGGATGGGATACTCATGGGTTACCAATTGAACAACAATTGACTAAAGCTGGATACGATCGTAAAAAGATGTCAACAGTTGAATTCCGTAAATTATGTCGAGATTATGCCTTAAAACAAGTTGATAAACAAAGAAATGATTTCAAACGTTTAGGTGTTGCAGCTGAATGGGATAATCCTTACTTAACACTCAACAAAGAATTTGAATCACAAGAAATTAAAACCTTTGGTAAGATGGCTGAATTAGGCTTAATTTATCGTGGTAAGAAACCAGTTATTTGGTCATGGTCATCAGAATCTGCCATGGCTGAAGCTGAAGTTGAATATCATGATGTGACTGCTAAAACAGCATTTTTTGCTGAAAAAGTTCTAGATGGTAAAGGTATTTTAGATGATGATACTTACTTCATCGTTTGGACAACTACGCCATGGACTATTCCAGCTTCTGAAGGTATCACAATTTCAGCTGATTTTGATTATTCGGTTGTTCAACCCGCTGGTGAAAGCCGTAAATTCGTTGTTGCTACTGACCGCTTAAATTATTTAACTGAAGAACTTGGCTGGAAAGATGTTAAGACTCTTAAAGTTATTCGTGGTCGTGAATTAGAAAACATTACAGCTCAACATCCATATATCAAAGATCGTGAGTTATTAGTAATGTTAGGTAATTTTGTTACCTTAGATTCTGGTACTGGATTAGTCCATACTGCTCCTGGCTTTGGGGAAGATGACTATTGGGTTGGAAAACAATATGGTTTGGATATCTTAGCTCCTGTAAATGACCAAGGTTATTTAACTGAAGAAGCTGGCCCAGATTTTGATGGAGTGTTCTATCAAGATGCAGACGATATTTCTTTGAATAAATTAAAAGAAAACAATGCTTTAATTAAAGAAAAAGACTTGAAACACAGTTATCCATTTGATTGGAGAACGAAGAAGCCTGTTATTTATCGTGCGACACCACAATGGTTTGCATCAGTTGAAAAAATCCGGGAAAAGATTTTAAATGCGATTAATGATGTTGATTTCAAACCAGCATGGGGTCAAAAACGTCTCTATAACATGATTCGTGATCGTGGCGACTGGGTCATTTCTAGACAACGTGTTTGGGGTGTGCCATTACCAATTTTCTATGCTGAAGATGGTACTCCAATTATTACTAAAGAAACTACTGACCATGTTGCTGAATTATTCAGAAAGTATGGTTCCGATGTCTGGTTTGAAAGAGAAGCTAAAGATCTTTTACCAGAAGGATTTACTAATGAACATTCACCACATGGCCAGTTCACTAAAGAAAATGACATTATGGATGTTTGGTTTGATTCCGGATCATCACATCAAGGTGTCTTAGTTGAACGTGATTATCTCAGATATCCTGCTGATTTATATTTGGAAGGTTCTGATCAATATCGTGGTTGGTTTAACTCTAGTTTAATTACCAGTGTTGCTGTGTCAGGCCGTGCACCATATAAACAAGTCGTTTCACAAGGATTTACTTTAGACGGCAAAGGCCACAAGATGAGTAAATCATTAGGAAATACAATTGTACCAGATGATGTTATTAAGAAGATGGGTGCTGAAATTATTCGTCTTTGGGTTTCATCAATCGATACTTCTGCTGATGTTCGGGTTAGCCAAGAAAACTTTGTTAAGATTTCTGATTCTTATAAGAAGATTCGTAATACTGTTCGTTATTTATTAGCTAATACAGCGGATTTTGATCCTAAAGAAAATACAGTGGAATTTGATAAGTTACAAGCTGAAGATAAATATATGCTAGTTCAATTTAATCAATTAATTGAACAAGTTCGAGAATACTATGAAGCATACGACTTTATTGATATCAATAAGACGATTATGAATTATATTATTAACGATTTATCTGCCTTCTATCTTGATTTTGCTAAAGATGTGGTTTACATTGAACCAGAAAATAGCTTAAAGCGTCGTTCAATGCAAACTGTCTTTTATCAAATTTTAGTTGGTTTAACTAAATTACTTACTCCAATTTTGCCTCACACCGCTGAAGAAATTTGGGAATATCTAAAAGAACCAGAAGAATTTGTTCAATTATCCGAAATGCCTGAAGCACAATCATTTGATAATCAAGATGAATTATTAAGTGATTGGGATAAGATTAAGGCTCTTCGTTCACGCGTGCTTAAAGCCTTAGAAGAAGCTCGTGATGCTAAGTTAATTGGTAAATCAATGGAAGCCAAAGCTACATTATATCTTAGTGATGAATTACAAGACTTAGTTAAAGAACTTGGAATTGATTTAAGATTAATTTTAATTGTTTCTCAATTAGAAATTGTAAATCTAGATGATGCTCCTAATGATTTAGAAAAAGACAAAGATATGGCAGTTAAAATTACTCCAGCAGAAGGAAAAGTTTGTGACAGATGTCGGATGACTAAGACGGATGTTGGTTCTGATAAGAACTTTGACAATTTATGTGCAAGTTGTGCAGCAATTGTTACTAAGTATTATCCTGAAGCTGTAACAGAAGGATTTGAAACAAAATAAATAATAAATGATTAGGTTAAAGCCTAATCATTTTTTGTTTACATAAGTAGTTTTCACCGATATCATAGTAATATATAAGACAGAAAAATTTGAGGTAAAAAAATGGAAAAAGGTGTAGTTGATAGTTTCAATAAAGAAAAAGGGTTTGGATTCATAACTACCGAAGATAAACAACGAGTTTTTGTACATTTTTCAGTAATTCAAACTGATGGATTTAAAACTTTAGACCCTGGTGAAGAAGTATCATTAATGATGGCTGAAGGAGCCAAAGGGTTAGTAGCAGTTGAAGTTATTAAAGAGGATGATAAATAATGAAATTAGAAGAAAAAGTTGTTAAATCAGTTTCTAGATATCATGGTGAAATTATTGATGTCTATCAAGAAACCGTCGAATTACCAGATGGTCAATTAGCTAATCGTGATGTTGTGCGGCATCAAAATGCAATTGGCATTTTAGCTTTTACTGATGATGGGAAAGCCTTATTTGAAGAACAATGGCGGGCACCTATCAATAAAGCTACGATTGAAATTCCAGCTGGTAAATTAGAAGATGGCGAAGATTATATGATAGCAGCTAAACGTGAATTAAACGAAGAAACCCGTTATGCTGCCAGTGATATTCAAAAAGCGGTTGGCTTTTACTCCACTCCAGGTTTTGCTGATGAGTATATGACTTTGTATGTCGCTAAAGGTTTAACCAAAGTTGAAAAAGAACTGCCTCGTGATCAAGGTGAAAATCTAAGAATTTTTGAATGGTCATTAGATGAAGCCTTAGATGCCATTAAAACTGGTAAAATTGAAGATGCCAAAACAATTTTGGCAATTTATTATTGGCAAGCTAATCTAGCATAAAGTAGGTGTTTTTTTGGAACCAGAAAATCAAAAACGTTCCCAACATCAACAATTTGAAGATGATTCTTATAATGATGATGAAGAGTTAAGAAGATATAACCCAGAAAAATTAGAAGAAGAAAAGACTCAAATTTTAAGTCATAAATTAAATATCGCAATTGTGTTTTTAATACTTGGAATAATCTTAGTTTTTCTAATTTTATTTTTTATAGGATAGGTGAGCAAAATGAAATATGGCGTAATTTGTGCAATGGAAGAAGAAATCAAAGCGTTATTAGAAGCTATTGATTTAAAAAAAGAAACTAACATTAATGGAATCGTATTCTATGAAGGTACGATTTACGATACGGAAGTTGTACTAGTTCGTTCCGGAATTGGAAAAGTAGAAGCTGGCATTACGGCGGCAATTTTAATTACTAATTTTAAAGTTGATCAATTAATTCATTCTGGTTCTGCTGGCGGCATTGGTGAAGGCTTAAAAGTTGGTGATGTGGTTTTATCAACGGCTGTTGCCTATCATGATGTTGATGCGACTGCCTTTGGTTATCCTTATGGTCAATTACCAGAACAAGAAGTAGTACGTTATTTAGCTGATGATGATTTAGTTAAACGGTTTGAAATTGCAGCTAAAGATAATGATTTAAATGTGCATAAAGGATTAATTGTTACCGGTGATCAATTTGTAGCAAGTAAGCAAAAAGTACAAGAAATTTTAGGTCATTTTCCTGATGCTCTTTGCTGTGAAATGGAAGGGGCTGCAATTGGTCAAGTTGCATATCAATTTGATAAACCATTTATTGTTGTTCGTGCTATGTCTGACACTGGTGATGATGAAGCCAATGTCTCATTTGATGAATTCATTATTGAAGCTGGTAAGCGTTCAGCTTCAATGCTTATTGATTTATTTAAAATGGAAGGAAGTAAAAAGTAGTGTCTGAAATTTATTTGGATAATGCAGCTACAACTCCAACAGCTCCAGAGGTTATTGATGAAATTTCTGATCAATTAAAGCAAAATTGGGGGAATTCTTCTAGTTTACATGGCTGGGGTCGAAAAGCCAAAGCAACTTTAAATGCAGCTCGTCATACGATTGCACAAAGTATTAATGCTGAAGATGATGAGATTATTTTTACCAGTGGTGGAACTGAAAGTAATAATACCGCAATCAACCAAGTAGCGTTAAGAAATAAAAAATTAGGTAATAAGATTATTACTACTAAAGTGGAACATCCATCAGTTTTGAATCCTATGCATCGTCTTGAGGATGAAGGATTTCAAGTTGTTTATTTGGATGTTGATGAAAATGGATTAATTAGTTTGGACCAATTCAAACAGGAATTAGATGATAATACTATTTTAGTAAGTATTATGACCGGTAATAATGAAGTTGGTAGTCACATGCCTATTCACGAAATTGGTGAAATACTAAAAGATCATCAAGCTGTCTTCCATACTGATGCTGTTCAGGCATATGGTTTATTGGATATTGATGTCAAAAAAGACCATATTGATTTGCTATCTACTTCAGCTCATAAGCTTAATGGACCCAAAATGACTGGCTTTTTATATAAGAATAAAAATGTTAATTTTGATAGCTTTATTTTAGGTGGCGAACAAGAAAATAAGCATCGCGCAGGAACTGAAAATGTTGCTAATTTAGCTGGTTTTGCTAAAGCAGTGGACTTGTTGTCGGGCAACTATCGGCAAGAATTACAAGACCGTTATTTTGGTTTCAAGCAGCATATCATTGATCGATTAAAGGGTGCTAATGTTGATTTTGATATTAACGGTTCAATGGATACTAATAATTTACAACATGTGTTTAACATTTGGATTAAAGGTATTTCAACTTATGTTATGCAAACTAATTTAGATTTAGCAGGCTTTGCAATTTCTGGTGGATCAGCATGTACTGCGGGTAGTTTGGAACCTTCTCATGTTTTAATTGCAATGTATGGAGAAGATTCACCACGAATTACTGAATCGATTCGAATTAGTTTTGGTAAGTATAATACTTTATCAGATGTTGATAAATTATGTGATTCAATTATTGAAATTGTAAATCGTTTAAAGAAATAGGGTGACATTTTGGCATATCAATCAGAAGTTAAGTTGCAAGGAGATTCACGGACTTTCAAATTAAGCCCAAATCTTAAAAAATATACATTGATGGATTTAGGTTTTCAAATTCGCAAAAATGGTAGTTTTCAACTCGAAAGAAGTTTGGATATAACTTCTCCATATAATCAAGGAGCTAAGTTAAAAGTTGTTATTAAACCAGATTTTGATAAATTCAAATTAAACGTTGTGACTGCGAATGGCTTACGCGAAGTTGATATTTTTAAACGTGAACAAGATCAGCCACTAGTTGTTCAATATAATTTTTATATTAATCAGTTAATTGAACGGGAAGTTTTAGAAACTAAATAATACTAACAATTTGTAAGAGATCCTTGCTTGTGGTATTTAAATATTATAAAATTGACGTTACTGGATTTATACGACCTTCAATCGTAGATTCTCCAGAATCGAAATGAAATGATGGTGATATATATGACAGACAACAGTAAAACTAGAGTTGTTGTCGGGATGAGTGGTGGAGTTGATTCATCAGTTGTCGCATATTTACTCAAGCAACAAGGCTACGATGTTGTTGGGGTATTTATGAAGAATTGGGATGATACCGATGAAAACGGGTATTGTACTGCTACACAAGATTATGAAGATGTAGCGAGTGTAGCTGATAAGATTGGTATTCCTTACTATTCTGTTAATTTTGAAAAAGAGTATTGGGACCGAGTTTTCACATACTTTTTGGATGAATATAAGAAAGGTAGAACTCCCAATCCAGATGTAATTTGTAATAACGAAATTAAATTTAAAGCCTTTTTGGACTATGCCATTAGCATCGGTGCTGACTATGTAGCAACTGGTCATTATGCGCAAGTTCGTCGTGATGAGAATGGTCATCAACATATGCTAAGAGCTGTTGATAGTAATAAAGACCAAACTTATTTCTTGAGTCAATTGAGTGCAAAGCAATTGGATAAAGTAATGTTTCCTCTTGGTGGCTTAAAGAAGCCCGAAGTTAGAAAGATTGCTGAAGAAGCAGGATTGTCAGTTTATGACAAAAAAGATTCTGTGGGAATTTGTTTTATTGGTGAAAAGAACTTCAAAGAATTCTTAAGCAATTATTTACCAGCTAAAAAAGGTAAAATGATGACTTTAGATGGTGAAGTGAAAGGCCAACATGATGGTTTAATGTACTACACAATTGGTCAAAGACGCGGATTAGGTATTGGTGGTGGTTCAAAGAATAACGAACCATGGTTTGTAATTGGAAAAGACTTATCTAAGAATATTTTGTATGTTGGACAAGGATTTGAAAATAAACATTTATACGCCGATAGTTTAGACGCATCAGACATGCACTTTGTTAACAAACTTGGTGTAAATTACGGTCATGATTTTAAGTGCACCGCTAAGTTTAGGTATCGGGCCAAAGATGTTCCTGTAACCGTGCATTTTAATGATGATTTTTCTAAAGTGCGGGTTGATTTTGATGAACCAGCTCGTGCTATTACACCGGGACAAGCTTTAGTATTATATGATGGTGAAGAATGTATCGGTGGTGGCGTTATTGACGCCGCATATGATGAAAATCATAAAATGTTACAATATATTTAAATATTATTTTTAGCAGAAGGTTAGACTTAAGGTCTAATCTTTTTTGTTTATTAATGGTAAAATTACAGTTAATAAATGAAAAAGGACGATTAAATTGACAAAATTATTTTTTATCCGGCACGGTAAAACAGAATGGAATTTAAGTGGTAAATATCAAGGATCTAAAGGGGATTCTCCATTATTACCTGAAAGTTATAAAGAGATTAAATTATTAGCAGGATACTTAGCTAGTTATAAGTTTCAAAGAATATATTGCAGTCCCTTGAAGCGAGCCCAGACTACGGCTAAAACCTTGCAACATGATTTAGCCGAGTTGCAAACAAAATCAGTACCATTACAAGTCGAACCTGATTTAAAGGAATTTAACTTAGGAGTCATGGAAGGTATGAAATTTGTTGATGCCGAACGTCTATATGCTAAAGAAGTTGATGCTTTTCGTAATCATCCAGATCAGTATTTCCCAGAACGAATTGAAGGTGAAACTTTCCAACATTTAATTGGGAGAATGACACCCTTAATTTTAAAAATCTGTCAAAGATATCGTGATGAAAACGATAATGTAATTATTGTCAGTCATGGAGCAGCTTTGAATGCCATTATTAATTCGTTATTGGGCGTGGATTTAGCTGATTTACGGAAACGAGGCGGATTAGCTAATACAAGTACTACTATTTTAGAGACGAAAGATTTAGGAAAGCATTTTGATTTAGTCGATTGGAATGAGACCAGTTATCTCAATAAAACGATTGATCCGAGTGATGTTATTTGAGGGATGCGGATGAAAAAAGATATTGAAAAGTTGATTCACAAATTAATCCAAAAAATTGATAGTAATCCCAAGGTAGCTAAAAATTATTATGAATTAGCTGAAGTACTATTAGATGGTCATAATTATGAACAAGCCGAGGAATTATTGGGTAAAGCGCGCGGATTATTCAAGCAACAAAGAGACTTAGACCTGATAGATTACGGCTTGGGAAATGTTTATTATAGCTCTGGCTTATATGATAAAGCCATTGCTACCTTTAGTCAGATTAAGAATAAAAAATTAGCAAATGAAATTAACATTATGTTAGCTCAAACATATTATGCCAAAGAAGAGTATCAAAAAGCTTTCGCCTACGCTTTAACGGCTTTTGAAAAAGACACCGATAATGGTGATATTTTAGAGCTGATGGGTGACATATATTTTGCTTTAGGACAAATGTCGGAGGCCAAAAATGAATATGATGAGGCCTTAAAACATAAAAAGACGGCTAAATTATTATTTAATCGTGGTGTGATTGAAATGTATTTGGTTAAGCAAAATAATAATCGTTTCTTTGATGAAGCAAAAAAATTGGATGAAAAATATTTCAATGCTCAAAAGCAAAGACTAATAGATATAGATAAATCAATGCAAGCAAGGAATAAAAAGCATGGAAGTAAATAATGCAAATACCAATTTAATTGGTAAAATCAGTTCTGTTTTTTTTGAAAGCCCTGATAGTTTATTTAAAGTCGTTTTGGTAACCGTTAAAGAAGATAATTTTGATTGGGATGAAAATCAAATTGTGGTTACTGGTAACATGACTAATATTGTGGAGGGAAATACTTATCAATTTGAAGGTAAGATTGTTTCACATCCTAAATATGGTCAACAATTTAGTGCAGCTCAAGTAAAATCATTTGTTCCAGAATCAAAAGAAGGACTGGTTAACTATTTATCTAGCTCAAAATTTAAAGGCATTGGGATTCAAAGTGCCAGTAAAGTTGTTAAAAAGCTTGGTAAAGATGCGATTAAAAAAATTAAACAAGATTCAAGTGTATTAGTTGGTTTAGGCTTAACTAAAAAGCAACAAGCTTCAATTGTAGATGGAATTACTGAATCCAATGGCTTAGAAGATATCCTCATTAAGCTTGGTGATTTTGGCATCACTGGAATTATAGCCAGTAATGTAATTAATAAATATCATGAAGATACGCTAAAAATTATCGAAGAGAATCCTTACCATTTATCAAATGAAATTGAATCGATTGGTTTCAAAAAAGCTGATGAAATCGCCCATCAATTAGGCTTCAAAGATGATTTCGAGCCACGAATTCAAGCCGGTATCTTGGAAACCATTTTAAAATGGTGCTTATCAACTGGTGATACTTACATTAAAGGTGATAATTTAGTTCAACAGGCTTCTAAATTATTAGGTAGCCAAATTGACTTTTCGGTAATTGCTGAACAAGTCATTAATTTAGGTGAATTAGGTCAAGTTGTAGGTGATCAAGGTAATATATATTTATCGTGGTTATATCGCAGCGAAGTATCAATTGCTAATAAAGTTAAAAGTTTGTTAGCTAAAGAAGATGTAGATGATAGTAAGCTAGACCAAGCTATTAATGAAGCGGAAGCTAATGTGGGTATTGAATATGATGACGTACAAAAAAATGCCATCAAATTAGCTTTGTCTAATAAAATAACGATTATTACTGGGGGACCAGGTACTGGTAAAACAACAATTGTCAAAGGACTAATTGAAAGTTTTGCTAATTTGCATCGCATTTCGTTAGATGAAAAAGAATATACCGAAAAAAGTTATCCAGTTCAATTAGCTGCTCCGACTGGTCGAGCTGCTAAGCGAATGAATGAAGTGACTGGTGTACCAGCTCGTACAATTCATCGTTTGTTAGGACTAAATGGCAATGATGAAATTCGTAGCGATGAAATAGAGGAAATAACGGGTGATTTACTGGTCGTCGATGAAATGTCGATGGTTGATACTAATTTGTTTGATTTGTTAATTTCAGCTGTTAACTATGACATGCAAGTTGTTTTAGTTGGTGATAGTAATCAATTGCCTTCAGTTGGTCCTGGACAAGTATTTAATGACTTGATTTGCAGTAAGACAATTCCAACAATTTCATTAACTAAGATTTACCGTCAAGGGCAAGACTCTTCAATTATTAATTTAGCTCATGATATTCAAAAAGGTGAATTGCCAGCTGATTTTGAACAAAATAAACCAGATAAATCGTACTTTAATGCGCAAGCCAGTCAAGTAACTAATGCGATTGAGCAGATTGCTAAACGGGCGGTTAGCAAGGGAATTTCCAAGAATGATATTCAAGTGTTAGCCCCGATGTATCGTGGTAGTGCCGGCGTAAATGAAATTAACCTTCATTTACAAAAGGTTTTAAATCCAATTAAAACGCCCAATGATAAACATATTACCGTTCGTGATGTAAATTATCGCATTGGTGATAAGGTCCTACAATTAGTTAATGCTCCTGAAAATAATATTTTTAACGGTGATATTGGAGAAATTGTAAGTATTACGACCGGAAAAAAGGCGCATGGAAAAGATAGTATGATAGTTGATTTTGATGGAAATGAAGTTACTTATGGTAGCTCTGATTTTAATCAATTAACGCTAGCATATTGTATTTCCATTCATAAGTCACAAGGTAGCGAATTTCCATTTGTAATCATGCCAATGGTTCGTCAATATTATCGAATGTTACAGCGTAATTTATTGTATACTGGGTTGACTCGAGCATCTAAATCCATTATTTTATTAGGAGAGTTGAGTGCGTTTGAGACCGCGGTTGAAAACGAATCAGCTAATCGAAATACGGGCTTAATTTATCGCTTGAATGATGAATTAAAACCAGCAAAAAATGAAAAAAATGATGATGAAGTAAAAGAGCCGGATTTAAAAAAAGAAGGAGCACCAAAAGATTTTATTTTAACTAATAAGTTAATTGTGGAAGGTGCAATTGATCCAATGATTGGAATGGCAAATATTAAACCATAATGGAATGAATAATGGAGGAAACAAAATGACTGAAAAAGACCAACCTCGTATGAAAATTTTTACTTTAAATTCTAATCGCGAATTAGCTCAAAAAATTGCGAGCGAAGTAGGAGTTGAGTTAGGTAAAGCTACTATTAAGCAATTTAGTGACGGTGAAATTCAAGTAAATATTGAAGAAAGTATCCGGGGTGCTGAAGTTTATGTGATTCAATCGATTTCAGATCCAGTTAATGATACTTTGATGGAACTATTGATTATGGTTGATGCTTTACGTCGTGCTAGTGCTAGCCAAATTAATGTTGTTATTCCATATTATGGTTATTCTAGACAAGATCGTAAGGCCCGTTCTAGAGAACCAATTACAGCAAAATTAATCGCTGATTTATTGGAAGATGACGATATTACTAGAGTATTAACTCTTGATTTACATGCACCACAAATTCAAGGATTCTTTGATGTTCCAGTTGATAATTTATCAGCTCGTCCATTATTAGCAAGTTACTTCAGTGATGGTAGCTTTGACACTGATAATATGGTGGTGGTATCTCCTGACCATGCCAGTGTTTCAAGAGCTAGAAAAGTAGCTGAAATTTTAGGCACACCAATTGCGATTATTGATAATCGAAATGAAGAGTCCATTGAAAATGTTGATGAAATACCAACTGATATTATTGGGGATGTGAAAGGCAAAGTGGCACTAGTTATCGATGATATGATTGATACTGGTACTCGTTTAACTATTTCGGCTGAAGCATTATCTAATGCTGGTGCGTCAAAAGTGTATGGGACTGCAACTCATGCGATTTTCTCGCATAATGCTCCAGAGATTTTGCAGGATTCGAAGTTAACTAAATTAATTGTGACGGACTCAATTCGAATTCCAGCAAGCAAGCGGTTTGATAAATTAGTTGAAATGTCAGTTGGACCACTATTGGGTAATGCAATTAAAATGATATACAATGATGAACCTTTGGCACCACTTTTCAAGAGTCAAAAATAGGGTGTTAACATGGATATCGTTATTAAACAATTAAAAAAAGAACGTCTCCAAAAATGGCTCACGCTAATTTTTCTGATGTTAGTAGTATTTATGGCTAGAAATTATATGTCACAAATTCTATTAATTGTGATTTTTTCATATATCTCTTATTTTGCAATAAAAAAAATCAGAAAATTTACTAAATTAAACCAAGTTTTCGGAACTTTAACGTTTTATATTGCCTTAATAGGTGTGATTACTACCGTATTTTCGATGACTGCTAAATTAGTTTATCAACAATTACAAGGTATTCCAGATATTATTGAGCAAGCTAATAAATTCATTATTTTTGATAATGATTATTTCACCGAACTGGTAAAATCGATTAGTAAGAGCTCACAAATATTTACGAGTGGGAAATATATTGCTTTATCAGGTCTCGCCCAATTAGGCAAAATTGGGGTAGGATTAGAACATATTTTTATTGCTTTATTTTTAAGTTTTATCTTTAATTTAACCTATCAACATTTAAGAGATTTTGGTCATAATATTTTAGAAAGTGATTATCCGCATTTCTTTAACATAAGTGCAGAGATTATTGGCAAATATGTATCTATTTTAGGTAAGGTAGTTGAAACTCAATTAATTATTTGTAGTATCAATACAATTTTGATGTTAATTGGTTTATGGATTATTGGGATTCCTAAATTATTATTAGTCGGATTAGTTATTTTTATTTTAGGTTTAATTCCAGTTGC
>X285_Short_beaked_Echidna__coassemble_396_pt1 | contig 46769 bp, 48 predicted proteins | sample X285_Short_beaked_Echidna__metabat2_high_PE_004 | metagenome-assembled genome bin X285_Short_beaked_Echidna | reverse complement strand
TCGCTCCCTGCGAGGGTAGGACGTTGCCATGCAAATCAAAAGGCTTTCCGAAAGGAAGGTCTTTTTTGGTATATTAATTATTTTTCAAGTATGCTATACTATCTAAAGAAATTTTAATATGGTAATGCCACTATAGCTCAGCTAGGTAGAGCACTTCCATGGTAAGGAAGGGGTCGTCGGTTCAAGTCCGACTAGTGGCTTTTGATTTGTAAAACTCAACTTTTTAGTTGAGTTTCTTTTTTTATAATCTATTTTCTAGGTGTAATTTATAAACTGTGAGATACTTAACTTATATTAGAAAATATTATAAGAACAGGTAGTTATATATGGAAACAATTATAAAAACGTTTTTAACACAAAAATCTGAATTATGGCAGGCTCTATTGCAACATTTAAGTATGTCTTTGATTTCGCTTATATTGGCAATTTTAATTGCTATTCCATTAGCAATATATAGTGAACATAAGCCTAGATTAGCCAACGGATTACTGCAAGTTACTGGAATTTTGCAAACGATTCCGTCGTTGGCCTTATTAGGATTATTAATTCCAATTGTTGGTATTGGTACTATTCCAGCGATTATAGCTTTAGTCATTTATGCGCTTTTGCCAATTTTTCAAAACACTTATGTTGGTTTAAAAAATGTTGATAATAATTTAATTGAAGCAGCTGATGCTTTTGGCATGACACGGTTTCAAAAATTGATAAAAGTTGAAATACCAATAGCTTTACCAACAATTATTGCCGGAATACGTACGGCATTAGTTTTAATAATTGGTACGGCAACCATTGCAGCTTTAATTGGTGCCGGAGGACTAGGTAATTTTATTCTATTAGGCATCAATCGCAATGATATGTCATTAATTTTAATTGGTGCTATTAGTTCTGCCCTATTAGCTTTAATTTTAAGTGGATTATTAACGATTTTGTCTAAATTTTCTATGAAAAGAATAATAACCATATTAGGAATTTGTTTGGCTGTTATTATAAGTGCAGGTTTTTATGGAAGTTTTAATCAACCAGCAAAGTCGATTACTATTGCTGGAAAATTAGGATCTGAACCAGATATTTTAATTAATATGTATAAAGATTTGATTGAAAATGATAATAAGAATGTTAAAGTAACCCTCAAGCCTAATTTTGGGGAAACTAGTTTTTTATTTAATGCTTTAAAATCAGACAAAATTGATATATATCCTGAATTTACCGGAACAGTGTTAGAAAATTTAGTAAAAAATGCGCCCAAAGAAACTTTAAATCAGGAACAAACCTATAGTATGGGTAAAAAATTAGTTAGTAAACAATTTCAAATGGATTATTTAAGTCCGATGCAATATGAAAATACTTATGCGATTGTTGTCAAAAAAGCATTTGCTGAAAAGTATAATTTAAAGACTATTTCAGATTTAAAAAAAGTGGAACCACAATTAAAGGGTGGTATGACATTAGAATTCTTAAATCGTCCTGATGGTTGGCAAAATATCAAAAAAACATATCATATTGATATACCTATCAAATCAATGCAGGCATCATTAAGATATGAGGCCTTAAATAATGGCCAAATTAATGTTGCAGATGCATATTCTACTGATAGTCAAATTAAACAATTTAATTTGGTGGTATTAAAAGATGATCAACATGTTTTCCCTAATTATCAAGGAGCTCCTTTGATGAAAGAAGCTTTTGCTAAGAAAAATCCGAAAATAGTTAAGTCATTAGACAAATTAGCTCATCAAATTTCAGCAGAAGACATGCAAAAAATGAATTATGAAGTCAATGTAGAAAAAATACCAGCTAAACAAGTTGCATTCAATTACTTAAAGCAACATGATTTAGTAGAAAAGAGATAGCCAATGACCAAAAAAGTAATCTTGCAGCTTAAAAATGTAAATAAATCTTTTGACGGACAAAAGGTCATCAATGATTTGAATTTAAATATTAATCAAGGCGAATTATTTGTATTAGTTGGTACATCTGGTAGTGGGAAAACAACTACTTTAAAAATGATAAATCAACTAATTACACAAGATTCAGGAGATATTTTTTTAAATCAAAAAAATGTTAAAGACTATGAATTGCGTAATTTAAGATTAGATATTGGATATGTTTTACAGCAAATTGCCTTATTTCCTACAATGACGGTTGAACAAAACATCGCTTTGATTCCAGAAATGAAGCATATAGATAAAAGCAAAATTAAAACTAAAATTTTAGAACTTTTAAAAGATGTTAGTTTAAATCCACAAAAAATTATGAAACGATATCCACGAGAATTATCTGGCGGGGAACAACAAAGAGTTGGTATTTTACGAGCCTTAATAACTAATCCACCACTAATATTGATGGACGAACCATTTAGTGCATTGGATCCATTATCTAGAAATAAATTACAAGAATTGTTATTAAATTTGCATCAAAAGTATCATAATACGATTGTTTTTGTTACTCATGATATTACGGAAGCTTTGAAAATGGGTGATCGAATCGGTGTTATGAATCATGGAAAATTAATGCAAGTTGGTACCAAAGAGGAGATATTAAAAAATCCAAAAAATGATTTTGTGAAAGAATTCTTTAATCTCCAACCAACAATTAAAATTAGAGATATTATGATACCAGCTTCACCAGATAATAATTCAAATCCAAAGGTTGAAGAAGATGATAATATTAATTCCGCCTTCTACCAGTTAATTAAGTACGAATGGGTAAATGTGGTAAATGAACATAATCAAGTAGTTGGTAAGTTATCTAGAAGTGATTGTTTTAAATATTTAAGCAAACAGGAGGAAGAAAAATGAATCAATATAACGTTGTAATTATTGGTGGTGGACCTGCTGGATTAAATTTGGCTTATCCATTAAAAGTAGCCGGTTTAAAAGTAGCCGTTGTTGAAGAAAATTTATGGGGTGGAACTTGTCCAAATCGTGGATGTGATCCTAAAAAAGTTTTAATTAGTGCAGTAGAAGCTCAAGCTCATACAGAATATATGTACCAGCATGGTATTGAAAATGTTGCTAAAATTGATTGGCCAGCTTTAATGGCATATGAAAAAACTTTTACAGCTCCAGTTTCAAAAAGTAGTAAAAATAGTTTGATAGCAAGTGAAATTGATGCCATAGATGGTCATGCTTCATTTATTGACGAGCATCAATTAAAAGTTGGCAATCAAGTGATCACGAGTGATAAATTTGTGATTGCTACTGGCCAACGTCCTCGGCGCTTAACTAACATCAAAAACGAATCAGTAATGAAAACTAGCACTGATTTTTTGAAAATGGATGATTTACCCAAAGAAATTGCTTTTGTCGGTGGCGGATATATTGCCTTTGAATTAGCTAAAATTGCTAGTGCTGCAGGTTCAATTGTTCATATTATTCATCATGATGACCATCCTTTAGGTGCTTTTTATAGCGAATATATTAAGGATTTGATTAATGAAAATGAAAAGCATAATATTCACATGCATTACAATATTGATATTAGAGAAATTGAAACAAAACAGAATCAATATGTTTTGAAAGATGATAATGGATTTCAACTAAAAGTAGATCGAGTATTCACAACTGCTGGTCGAGTTGCCAATGATGATACGCTTAACCTAGATAAAATTGGGGTTAATACTAATCCTGGTGGCATAGAAGTTAACGACCATATGCAAACTAATGTTAAAAATATTTACGCTATGGGTGATGTGGTAGCTAAAAGGATACCTAAATTAACTCCGGTTGCTAGTTTTGAAGCACAGTATTTAGCTCAATTATTAACAGATAAAAGTAACGAAGCTATTCAATATCCAGTAATTCCAACCATTGTATACGGTATGCCAAAAGTAGCCCAAGTTGGGGTTCAAATTCAAGTTGCATTGGAAAATTCTGACAAATATGAAGTAAATAATTTAGATACTACTAACTGGTTTACTTATCGTCGTTTGCGTGATCCATTAGCTAAAGTTAGTGTAGTTCGACAAAAATCAGATGGTAAAGTAGTTGGTGCTGCAATGATTAGTAGTGAAGCCGATGTATTGATTAATGAATTTACATTTTGGATTAATCACGGCGGAATGAGTAGTGAAGTATTAAATCAAATTTTTGCTTATCCAACAGTTACAAGTGACCTAAAGTATATGTAGTATAATAGCCTTATTAGGGTATTTGATGAAAGGAATGAATTTGCGATGGGGTTTGTTGGCATTTTAGTACTAATGTTAGTGTTAACAATGCTGGCTGGACATTTTTCACAAAGAATCGGAATTCCAGCAGTAGTTGGTCAGCTTTTGGTTGGGATATTTTTAGGACCAGGAGTGTTAGGAATTGTTCACGAAAGTCAGCTAATAACGGTATTTTCTGAAATCGGCGTTATTATTTTAATGTTTTTAGCTGGGTTAGAGAGCGATTTAAGAATGTTAAAAAAATATATTAAACCGGCGCTAATAGTTGCTGTCTTGGGTGCGATTTCGCCCATTATTATAGTTGGTGGTGCTAGCTTGTTATTCGGAGTTAGCATGATGGAAGCTCTTTTCATTGGGGTTATTTTTTCCGCTACCTCAGTTAGCATTTCAGTTGAAGTTCTAAAAGAATATGGTACTCTACAAACCAAAGAAGGAGCGACTATTCTAGGGGCAGCTGTAGCTGATGATATTTTAGGCGTGCTCTTATTAGGGATAATGATTGCTTTGACCAGTCCTAAAGCAGGTCCTAATTCCAATCTGGGATTAGCTATTATCTACCAGATTATATATTTTATTGGTGTTTATGTAGTAGGTAAATGGGTGGTGCCGAAATTAATGCATTTATCAGATCACTTATTTGTTACAGCGGCGCGTCCAGTAATGTCGATGATTATTTGTCTTGGCTTTGCCTGGTTAGCTGATGTGGCTGGGTTAAGTGGTGCAATAGGTGCCTTCTTTGCCGGTGTAGCAGTTTCGTTAACCGACGAAGAAGATGAAGTTAACGAAGCCATGGAACCATTAGGATATGCTATATTTATTCCAGTATTTTTTGTTAGCGTTGGTTTATCGATGAAATTTGATGGTCTCCAATCAATGATTATGTTAATTACGGTTTTAACGGTTTTAGCTACAGTTACTAAGCAAGTTGGTAGTGGACTAGGAGCTTATTTAACTGGCTTTGATTTACCAAGTAGTAATGTTATTGGGGCAGGGATGATTTCTCGCGGTGAAATGGCGTTAATTACTTTGCAAATTGGATATAATGAGCATCTATTAAGTGAAGCTTACTATTCTTCAATTGTATTAGTAATTGTTTTAGTAACATTACTTGCGCCATTTATTTTAAAAGATGCTATTAAGCGCAATAAAGAATTAGAATAAACAAAATCCGAAGTTATCAATTAATGATAATTTCGGATTTTTGCTTTTATAATAATATTTTTTTAATACCAGACTTATAGGTTGTGACTTCAAAGTCGGGAAAAGCTTTTTTAAATTTATCAGAATTAAAAATATTATCTTGTTGATAACGGGGGAGTAATTCTAGTAATTCTTTAACTTGATGATTAAATATACTAGCTATTTTAAATTGCCAGAAAGGTATTACAGTATAATTAATTTTTTTATTCAAAACAGCTTCACAAATAGCGATTAAATTTTGATAACTGATTGGTGCATCACAAGGCAAATGCCAAGTTTGGTTATAAGCTTCTTCGGTATTACCTAATAAAGCAACAGCTCGACTAGCATCTGGTGTCCAAATTAAAGTACGTAAAACTTTATCATTTAGTGGAATTAAAGGTTTCTTACCCGCTTTAATTCGATTAAAAATCATGGTATTAGTAATACTTTGCGTTTTATTAGGCCCATAAAATTCAGGAGCTCTAGCAATTAGAAGATCTAAATCACTATGATTCATAGCCTTTTCTACTAAGGTAGCCATTTTAGCGCGGACATTGGATTTACGCCCAGTTGGTTCAAAAGGACTATTTTCATATTGGATGGAAGCATCTTTTTTATACATATAGGTATTATCAAAGAAAACTAATTTACAATTATTTTCTTCACAGGCGGAAATGACATTCTCTAGCATTTTTATAAATTGATTTTCCCACATCTCAGAATTCATTGGTAATCCAACTGTGAAATAAACAATCTCACTGCCAGTAATAGCCTGTTTGGTTTCCTCGATATTCAATAAATTAGCTGAAACAATTTCATCAGTCTCATGAATTCTTTGTGGATTACGACTAACTAAACGTAATTTTTTAGTGTAACTTTTATATAATTCTTGTACTAATTCATGTCCAATTTGACCATTACTACCTAAAACAGTTTGCATATAATCACCAACCTTTCAATAATATTATGAACGTCTTGGTAACATAAAGGAAATTCCTTGTTTTTTAAAGGCAAACATTAATGGAATCCAGGTGTTTTTAGTTCTTTTGACCGATTTTCCCTGAGCGAGGCGATGCATTTGCATTTCATAATAGGTTAAACCAATTAATGAAGATATTTTTCGGCCGAATTTTTTAAATCCAGTACTTAAATAATCTAAATTAATTGAAGAAAATTGATTTTTTGCAGCTAAATTGGGCAGGTTAGGAACAAGAGCTAAGGCCCTAGCAACGCCAACCAATTCTGTTTCATCATTTTCTAATGCACTTTCCATCCCTTTAATACTTCTAAATCCACCAGTTACAATAATTGGAGCCTTAATTTCTTTTTTAACTTTAGCAGCATATTGAATAAAGAAGGCACCACCATGATTGTTTAGCATCGTAGGGTTTTCATAATTTTCGCCAGATATTTCGATTAAATCTACACCTAATTCAGACATCTTTTTAATAACTGTAATTGAATCTGATTCCGAAAAGCCATTCGGGGTAAAATCAGAAGAGTTAATTTTCAATCCAATCGAAAAATCATTGCCAACTTTTTGACGCATTTTTTAATACAATTCGACTAAAATACGCATGCGATTTTCTAATGAACCACCATATTCATCATTTCGCTGATTATCGTGAGGAGATAAAAATTGATTTAATAAATAACCGTGAGCGGCGTGAATTTCAACTCCATTGAATCCTGCTTTTTTGGCGATTGCTGCTGAAGTAGCAAATCGATTTTCAATATCATGAATTTCATCGATAGTTAAAGCCCGTGGTGGATTAAAAGCAAACGCATTTGGTCCATCAAGTGGAATAGCGCTAGGTGCCACCGGGGTTTTACTAACATTCATGGGGATTGTTTGCCAGGATGATTTAATTGCATCCAAATCTTAGTATTATTAATTTGACCAGCTTTCGCCTATTCCTTTAACATTGATAAACCAGATTCATCTTCAACTACGACATTGCCATGTTCACCTAAAGCATGGGATTCAATCATGACATTGCCAGTAATTAATAATCCAGTCCCGCCTTTGAACCAAACTTTAAATAAATTAATTAAATTTTCAGTGGCGTGAAAGTGCTTGTCACCCATTACTTCACTCATAGCTGTTTTACAAATCTATTTTTTATAGTTTCGCCATTTTTCAAAGTGATTGGTGTAAAAATTTTTAGCATTATAAATCATTTCTTCCATTAATATTTTTTTCTAATAAATTAGTTAGTTCTTTGAGAGACGCTAGGGCATCAGTCAAATGAATACTGTAATAGCGCTCATTGCCAACTTTTTGAACGGTAACTAAATTTGCATCAAATAATAACTTGAGATGATGGGATGTTGCCGGACGTGAGATGCCTAATTGGCTAGTTATTTCATTAACAGATAATTTTTGATTATCACAAAGCATCAATAAAATTTTTTGTCGATTTTCGTCCTTTAACATTGAAAAAATTGGGGAACCGATTTTAAGTAATTCTAGGATACGTTCATGATTTTTCATTTGATTTTCCAACTTTCTTTTTTAACTAGAGAACATTATAAGTTGATTATTGAAGCTTGTCCATGTGTTTAAAAACTTAAACGAACAAAAAGACAAATTTAATAATTTTTGAACATAATAGGCGATAAAAAGATGGTAATTTGGTAAAATAATGATTAAATATTTATTAGAAAATAAATGGAGGATTACTGGATGGAGCGAATTTTAATTGCGAACCGTGGAGAAATTGCTACCAGAGTTATTCGAGCAATTCACGAACTACATAAAACAGCTATTGCCATTTACGCTAAAGAAGATGAATTTTCCATGCATCGTTTTAAAGCGGATGAATCTTATTTGGTGGGCAAAAATGATGATCCAATTGAAGCTTATTTAGATATGGATGATATTATTCGGATTGCTAAAGAAAATAATGTGGATGCCATTCATCCTGGATACGGATTTTTATCTGAAAATGCAGAATTTGCTCAAAAAGTAGCTCAAGCTAATTTAAAATTTATTGGACCTAAACCTGAATTGTTAGCCATATTTGGTGATAAATTGGCAGCAAAAAATGCGGCTATTAAAGCTGGAATTCCAACGATTCCAGGAACAACTAAACCGATTAAAAATATCAGTGAAGCAACGAAATTTGCTGATCAATTTGGCTATCCTATTTTTGTGAAGTCAGCTGCTGGTGGCGGTGGTAAAGGGATGCGGATTGTGTATTCTCATGATGAAATGAAAGAAGCTGTTACTAGAGCGCAATCTGAAGCTAAAGCCTCTTTCGGCGATGATGAAATATATTTAGAACGATATTTAGTCGATCCAATTCATATTGAAGTACAGGTTTTAGCGGATGAAAATGGCGAAATTGTTCATTTGTTTGAACGTAACTCATCGATTCAACGGCGCCATCAAAAAATTATTGAATTTGCTCCAGCAGTTGGTATCAAAGATGAATTACGCCAACGTATTCAACAAGCCGCAGTACAACTATTAAAATCAGTGGATTATAGTAATGCTGCGACGGTTGAATTTTTAGTTGAAAATGATGATTTCTACTTTATGGAAGTTAACCCGCGCATTCAAGTGGAACATACGGTAACAGAAGAGGTTACTGGAATTGATATTGTGCAATCGCAAATTAAAATTGCGGAAGGACAAAAATTACATGAAGATATAAAAATACCAGAACAAAAAGATATTCATGCCGTAGGGGTTGCCATTCAGGCGCGGATTACCACGGAAGATCCGCGAAATCATTTTATTCCGGATACTGGTAGAATTCAAACGTATCGCTCACCAGGTGGAACCGGAGTTCGCTTAGATGCTGGAAATGCTTTTGCGGGATCAATTATTACTCCATACTATGATTCCTTGTTAACGAAGGCCATTGTTCATGCTCCAAATTTTGCGGCAGCTTTAGTAAAGATGGACCGCGTCTTAAATGAATTTGTGATTCGAGGCGTTAAAACTAATATTCCGTTCTTGAAAAAATTAATTCATAATCCAGTCTTTAAAACGATGCATGCTTCCACCACGTTTGTGGATGAAACACCGGAGCTACTCAATTTTAAACCGGAATTACAAGAAGGAACTAAACTATTAAATTATATTGCCAACACTACCATTAATGGTTATCCGGGTTTAACAAAAAGTAACAAGTCGTTTAACTTAAACCCTAATATACCAAATTTTGCTAGTCCAAAAAATGTGGTATCAGCTAAAAATATTTTAGCCGAACAAGGTCCAGCTAAAATGGCGGAATGGTTAAAAGCACAAAATAAAGTATTGTTAACAGATACAACAATGCGTGATGCCCATCAATCTTTATTTGCAACTAGAATGCGAACCACAGATATGACCAAGATTGCAGCTGAAGTTCAAAAAGGTTTACCCAACTTGTTTTCGGCTGAAGTATGGGGCGGTGCTACATTTGACGTGGCTTATCGCTTTTTAGGTGAAAATCCATGGGAAAGATTACGACAACTTCGTCAATTAATGCCTAATACCTTATTACAAATGCTGTTACGGGGGTCAAATGCAGTCGGGTATCAAAATTATCCTGATAATGTTATTAAAGAATTTATTCATTTAGCTGCTAAAAATGGTGTTGATGTATTTCGTATATTTGATTCATTAAATTGGGTCCCACAAATGGAAGAATCAATTAAATATGTGCGTGATAATCATAAAGTAGCAGAAGCAGCGATGGCTTATACGGGTGATATCTTAAATGATAATCAAAAATATAATTTAAAATATTATGTTGATTTAGCCCAAGAATTACAAGCTGCGGGCGCTCATATCTTAGGTATCAAAGATATGGCGGGCTTATTAAAACCAGAAGCAGCTTACCGTTTAGTTTCGACATTAAAGGATAAAATTGATCTTCCAATTCATTTGCATACACATGATACAACTGGTAATGGTATTTTTACGTATGCTAAAGCCATTGAAGCTGGAGTGGATGTGGTTGATGTGGCGACTTCATCTTTTTCATCAACTACTTCACAACCTTCAATGCAATCACTGTATTATGCTTTATCTGATAATAGTCGACAGCCTGATTTAGATGTTAATAAAGCTGAACAATTAGATGAATATTGGAATGATATAAGACCTGATTATGAAGGGTTCGGAACGCGCTTAGCTGGTCCCCAAACTGAAATATATCGGATTGAAATGCCAGGTGGTCAATATACTAATTTGAAACAACAAGCTAATGCACTGCATCTAGGTAATCGTTGGAATGAAGTCAAAGATATGTATGCTAGAGTGGATAAGATGTTTGGAAGCATTCCAAAAGTAACACCTTCATCTAAAGTAGTGGGTGATATGGCTTTATATATGGTTCAAAATAATTTAGCTGAAGATGATATTTTAAACGATAATGGCAAGCTAAATTTTCCTGATTCGGTTGTAAAATTTTTCATGGGGGATTTAGGACAACCAGCTGGTGGATTCCCACAAAAATTACAAAAAATTATTTTACGTGGGGAAAAGCCGTTATACCAACGCCCAGGTGCAATTACTAAACCAGTTGATTTTAAACAAACTAAATTAGCTGTTGAAAAGTTATTGGGTTCAGATGCTAGTGCAGAAGAAGTAATGTCTTACATCTTGTATCCAGAAGTGTTTAAAGAATATCAAAAACAAGTAACTAAATTTGGTCCTATGCCTAAATTGGATACTCCAACCTTTTTCTATGGTATGAAAATTGGTCAACGGGTTGATTTAAAATTACATCGTGGCCAAACTAAGATTGTGGTTTTACGTGAAATTTCAAAACCCGATGAAAAAGGTAATCGTTCCTTGTTCTTTGATGTTAATGGTCAAAGCCAAGAAGTAATTGTGCATGATGATTCAATTGCTGTATCTACCAAGCAACATCCAAAAGCTAATGAAAACGATGCAGGAGAGATTGGTGCAACAATGGCTGGATCAGTCGTGGATGTTAAAGTGGTGGAAAATCAAAAAGTACAAAAGGGACAAGATTTAGTTGTAACCGAAGCGATGAAGATGGAAACTGAGTTAAAAGCACCTTTTAATGGTACTGTTCAAAAAATATATGTAAAAAATGATATGCCGATTGAAAATGGCGATTTGTTAATTAAACTATCAGAGGAGAAATAGTATGGAATTTTCAAAACGAGTTCAAAAAATAAGTCCATCTGCTACTTTAGCAGTGTCAAATGAAGCTAAGAAAATGCAGGCTAAAGGTATTGACGTGGTAAACCTAAGTACGGGTGAACCTGATTTTACTACACCGCAAAATATTGTAGAAGCAGCCATTAAAAGTGCCACTTCTGGTAAGGCTAGCTACTATACTCCCGTAACTGGATTGCCAGAATTAAAACAAGCGATTGTTAAACACGTCAAGAAAGATACGGGTCGTGATATTTTAGAGTCGCAAGTAGCTGTAACAGTTGGCGCCAAAATGGGATTATATGAAACATTTCAAGCATTATTAAATCCTGGGGATGAAGTTTTAATTGCTGCTCCTTTTTGGGTTAGTTATGAAGAACAAATTAAATTAGCTGGTGGATCGGTAGTTAAAATCATGCCCCAAGCAGCTGATTTAAAAACCAATCCGCAAGAGCTTAGCCAACATAAAACTGATAAAACTAAAATTTTAGTTTTAAATTCACCACAAAACCCGGCTGGTATTGTTTATAATCGGGATGAGTTAGAAGCAATTGCTCAGTGGGCAGTTGATAACCATGTTATTTTGCTCTCTGATGAAATTTATGGAAAACTCACATACAATGGTGCAACATTTACGTCAGTCATGGAATTTTCTGATGAAATTGTTAAAAATACGATTTTAATTGATGGTATTTCTAAAGCATATGCCATGACTGGTTGGCGCATTGGCTATGTCGTAGCGCAACCTGAAATAATTGCTAAAATTGCAGCGATTCAAGGCCACATGACATCTAATCCGGCAGCTATTGCGCAATTTGCTGCCATTGAAGCTTTGAATGGTCCTCAAGATACTGTTGAAGTGATGCGTCAAGCTTTTGAAAGTCGTTTAAATAAGACTTTTGATGAAGTAAGTAAAGTTCCTGGATTTAGTTTTACTAATAAACCCACTGGTGCTTTTTATCTATTCCCTAATGTTACTGGAGCTATGCAAAAAAAAGGTTACAAAACTTCTGTTGATTTTGCCATGGCATTATTAAAAGAAGCTCATGTAGCTGTAGTTGCTGGTGAAGCATTTGGCATGCCAGGTCATATTCGCATGTCTTACGCTACGAGCCAAGAATTGTTGGATAAAGCAGTTCAACGAATATCTGAATTTATGCAAAAATAAAAGATTTTATATTTTAAAATTAAAATTTCAAATGATATACTTATCTTAAATAAGAAAAAAGAAGGTATTATAATGGCAGAAAAAAATTGGACTCCAGAACAAATTGCAAAATTTGCAAATTTAAATGATTTTCACGTTGCTCCATTTCATCCTGATATGAAGACAACCGGAACACCAACCTTTATTTGGTCAGTAGTAGTTGAGGGTGATTTGTATATCCGTGCTGGTTATGGACAAAAATCACGTTGGTATGCAGCTGCTAAAGCACAAAAAGCTGGCAAAATTGAGCTTGGTGGTCAAACCTATGATGTTGTATATGAATTTGTTCCAGAAAAAGAAAATGAAGCTTTAATGGAAAAAATTGATAAAGCATATTATGACAAATATGGTTCAAGTGATTTAACTTCTACCAAGATTATGACCGAAAAGACACCTGATGGTCCTCGAACAACTACTTTTAGGATTTTACCTCGTTAAATCAAAGATAAATTTTATAAAAATCTCGAATTTCACATTGTTGATAGGCGAGATTTTTATTATATAAACAGAAAAGAGGTCAGTGATTTTGAAGAAATGGACATTATTCGGTATTTTAGTTGTTATTGTATTACTGATTAGTGGATATAGTTTAAATAAGAAGACTGAAATTAATCCACAAAATAGTGCTAAATATGTGCCAACTTTGTTTATTCATGGTTGGGGTAGTAGTCGTAATGCGGAAAAACAAATGGTTAACTATTTAGTTGATAAGGGTTACTCCAAAACTATTATGCAAGCTACAGTTGATAAAGATGGTAAAGTCTCTTTGAATGGTCATTTTAAAAATAATGATTATCATCCTATCGTGGAAGTTCAATTTGAAGATAATAAAAATACCAACTATCATACTGATGCCAAGTGGGCTAAAAATGTTGTATTAGCTTTGCAAAATAAATATCACTTTAAGAAAATGAATCTAGTTTCACACTCGATGGGTAATATGGCAGTAGCATATTATTTATTAGATAATGCTAAAGATAAAAAATTGCCAGTAGTTCAAAAATATGCGGCCTTAGCCGGCCACTTTGATGGAGTTTTAGGATATGGGGATGAACCTCATAAGATTAAGTTGGATAATCAACAAAAGCCAAGTCCAATGAATGCCGAATACCGTGAATTAATGGGATTAAGAGATGATTATCATAATCAAAAAATTGATATTTTAAATATTTATGGTGATAAAGATGATGGTACTAATTCTGATGGATCAGTTACCGTTAATTCAGCACGTTCATTAAAATATTTAACTGCTAATAGTGCTAAATCTTACCAAGAGGTGCAAATTAATGGTAAAGATGGACAACATAGTCAGTTGCATGAAAGCAAACAAGTTGATAAATATTTGTTAGACTTTCTAAATAAGGGTTAGCAGAAATGAATAAAAAATTATTTATTTTTATAATAACTTTATTTGCATTGTGCATATTTGTATTCGAATGGCATCAAGTAAGTGAAAAAAATCAAAAGATTGATGCTAGAAATGCTACTCCAACGTTTTTATTTCATGGCTGGGGTAGTGGTATCAATGCTGAGAAGCAAATAGCTAATTACTTAGTTCAAAAAAGATATTCTAAAACTATTACCAAGGTATATGTTCATAAGAATGGTACAGTCGACATAAAAGGAAATTTTAATAATAAAGAGCAACACCCCATAGTGTTAGTTCAGTTTGATGATAACAAAAATACTAATTATCATAAAAACGGACAGTATGCGAAAGATGCTATAAAAGCTATACAAGATAAGTATCATTTTCAAAATATGAATTTAATTGGGCATTCCATGGGAAACTTGACGATTGATTATTATTTACTAGACAATGCTCGTAGCAGAGCACTTCCAGTGGTCAGTAAAGTAGTTTCTATTGCCGGTGGAGTAGCAGGCGTCAGTGAGGAAAAACAACCGGTTAAGCTTAATAATATTGGTGAACCAAATAAAATGAATCGTGCTTACCGTGATTTGTTGCCTTTGCGACAATCATATAAAAATAATAAATTTAAATTTTTAAATATATATGGTGATTTGGAAGATGGGACTCAATCTGATGGTTCGGTATATAATACTTCATCAAAATCCATGAAATATTTGATGCAAAATTGTACTGATTACTATCGTGAAATTAAGATTACCGGCAAAGATAGTTCTCATGGTAATTTGCATGAAAGCAAACAAGTTGATAGATATCTATTAAATTTTTTGAATAAATAAAATAAAACCTCGCTTTTGAAATTAAAGCGAGGTTTTATGGTTTATAAAATGTGACAATAATAGCTGTTTGTCACAAATGTTACTGATTAATAATTTATATAAGAGTGCTGATATAACTGCATTTAGAATACTTAGTATATTTTAATTGCTTTTTTAAAAATATAAAAGTGATTTAGCATCTAAAATAAATTCTAAGAAAGGTGGAATTATAAATGGTAAAAATAATACAGAAAAGTGTTGTTATGTCTTTAGCTACTTTTGTATCCTTATCTTTAGTTATAAATACCAATGTTTTTGCAAGAGAAAAATATTATGGAAATGGTGTATATTGTAATAGCAAGACATGTAGAGTAGATTGAAATTAAGGCTGGCATTCAGTTGGTAGAATATCGTTGAACGGGTAGTCACAATATGGTCCTTGGTCACACAGATAAAAAGCAAATTATTAGGACAAAAATCAGAAAGTTAGCACAAAATTCAGTAGTTCAAGGAAATATTGATTTAAATAATCTTGTAGTTAAAATTAATCAAGAAATAACTTCAAAGCCATATTTAGCTGCGGTGCGAAATATTAGTCATGATATTTCGATTTTTTTAATCACACATAAGTATCAAGCGCCAAAAGAACTAATTGAATTACAAAAGTTTATTGAACAAGAAGCTAATAAAGCTAATGGACTAGCACAGCTGCCATTTTATTTTTTTAGATAATAAAAACTCCTCACCGAAAATAACGGTGGGGATTTTATTTGCTCAAATTTAATTGAGTAATAAAGCAATTAACTGATTCTATATCTTTTCTTTGCAATTCTGGAATTAAGAGATTTAAAAAGTGATAATCACCAGTACCAAAAGAAATACAAATTGATTTTATGTAATATCTAGCAGCGGAATCTATTTTTGATTGTCGAAACATAACTTCACCCATTTCAAAGTATATTTCAGCAGAACGATAAACAACTTTATGAGATTGTTCATAACTAATCCCTGTTTTACCAATTTGAATGGCTTTTTCGTAATTATTTAATTCTTTATAATTTTTACAGGCATTATAAAAAATAGTGCCTAATATTTGAACAGAAATTTGAGATTTTAAATATTCAACGTTTTTACAAGCTAAATCATATAAAGTACCGGCAGATTCATATTTCTTTAATAAAAATAAGGTACTGGCTGCCCCTGCTAAAAGCAGTGTTTCAGTTCTAGAAAATAAATTTTTATGTTTAGGAATATCTAAGATGTTTTTAAATGACAAAGGATTGGATTCCTGTAAAGCAATTCGGTATATTTCAAGAGCTTTTTGATAATCTTTATTTTGATAATTTAAAAAGATGCCTAAGTAAGCATAATAAGTTTGTTTATCGGTTGTAGTTATACATTTTTGCAATAAATCACTAGTTAATAATTCTTTCATAGGAAAATAATGACGTTCATTAACAAATAATTCTAATTTACTGAAAATTTTATTTAATGATACCAAGTTTGAGGAATGCTCAAGATTATCAAAAGCATTTAATGAAACGCCTAGTCGTTCACTGATTTGATGGATGACAGTAATTGATGGAATTCTTTGCCCTTTTTCAATTAAACTAATTTCTCCTTGAGAACAAATTCCTTGGGCTAATTGTTTTTGGGTCATAGCTTGAGATTTACGATAAAAAGTAATAATTTTTCCTAATTCCATGTTTTCCTCTAGATAATATTACGATTGTAATATGATGAATTTATTAAGTATGAGTATACTATGAAATAATCAAAATGCAATTAGGAGTAAAAAATGAAAAAAATATTAGTAGCTGGTGGCGCAGGATATATTGGATCACATATGGTCTATTATTTAATTGACAAAGGTTATGATGTAGTAGTTGCCGATAATTTATCAACTGGATTTAAAGAGGCAGTTCATCCCCAAGCTAAATTTTATAAGGGTGACACTCGTGATAAAAAATTTTTAAGAGATTTATTTAAAAAAGAGAAGATTGATGCGGTCATTCATATGGATGCTTTTTCAATCGTTCCTGAATCTGTGGAAGATCCTTTAAAATATTTCGATAATAACGTTATTGGTGTTATTTCATTATTGGAAGTTATGAATGAATTTAATGTTAGATATATGGTGTTTTCTACTACTGCTGCTGTTTATGGTAATCCTACCCGTATTCCCATTCATGAAGATGATCCAAAGAATCCGATTAATCCTTATGGTGAAAGTAAATTAATGATGGAAAAAATTATGAAGTGGGCAGATAAAGCTTATGGCATTAAATATGTTGCTTTGCGGTACTTTAATGCAGCTGGAGCACATCCTAATGGAAAAATTGGAGAAGCTCATGCTAAGGAAACCCATTTGATTCCCAATATTATGAAAGCTGCATTACACCAAAATGGTGAATTTCATATTTTTGGTGATGATTATAATACACCAGATGGAACTAATGTGCGTGATTATGTTCATATTTTAGATTTGGCGCAAGCCCATGTGCAAGCATTGGAATATATGGAAAAAAATAATAAAAGTAATGTATTTAACTTAGGATCTAGTCAAGGATTTTCTGTAAAAGAAATTTTAAATACAACTGAAAAAGTTACAAAACAAAATATTAAAACCGTCGTATCGCCCCGAAGAGCAGGAGATCCAGATACTTTAATTGCTGATAGTCAAAAAGCCCGTGAAATTCTGGGATGGAAACCACATTATGATAATGTTGATGATATTATCGATACCGCTTGGAATTGGCACAAAAATCATATTAATGGGTATCAAAAATAATACTTTATAAAAAAATCCTAATTGATATTATTTATAAAATATCAGTTAGAATTTTACTTTAATTAAAATTAAATGATTTTTGAAAGCTAAAATATTTCGGATTGATTTGTGTAATTAACGGTGACAAATCACCAATGCTAATTATATTTAATTCATGCATAGCTCTAGAAGCAATGGTATATAAAGTTCCACGCCATTTATCATTAGGATAATTATTTTGTGAAACATCATAGGCAATGACTGAATCAAATTCGAGTCCTTTGGCTAAGTATATCGGTAAAATTAAAATTCCTTTTGGTAGGCTACGATCTCCATCTGATAATAGATGGGGATGAATATCATGGAATTGCTCGTTTAATTTTTCACTTTCGACCATGTTCTTCGTTAAAATTGCTACTGTTCCGTATTTAGCTAATTGTTTATTACATAGTTCTTTAATATCATCAATGGCTGAAACTTGGTCATTAGAAATGACAACATTTGGTAATTGACCTTCACGACTAAACGGTTGAATTTTGTCACCATCTGGCAAAAGAGCAGCAGCAAAGTTAGTAATTTGTTTAGTGGAACGATAGCTGCGATTTAGTGTTATTAAATTAGCTTTTTTTGCTAATAAAGCTGACTTCAAACGATTTAATAATTCTTCTGGTGATATAACGTCTTTAAATAATGTCTGTTCACTATCACCTAATAAAGTAAATTTAGCCCGTGGGAATGCGTGCTTTAAATACATTAATTGAGCCACGGAGTAGTCTTGCATTTCATCTACAAAGACATATTGAAATTTACGATTGGTGCCACTACCGGTTATTAAATCACGTAAAAATAATAGTGGAGCAGCATCTTCTAATTTGATTTTATGCAATTCTAATTGCTGCTGAAATTTAATTCCAGCCATTTGCCAATCAATGCCACCTAAAACCGAAAGACTTTGCATAAAGTCAGTATATTGAGCATATATATCAATAAAGTAATTATTAAAAATAGCATCATCAATGATTTCAAATTTTTTGCTGACAATTTTTTGGCCAATGAAATTGTTTTCTTCATCATAAGATTGAAAATGGCGCCGACCAACCAAGTCTCGATATTTTTCATCGCTAATTTCATTAATTTGTTCTTGAACCCAATCTGATTGAATTTCAGTTTTAGTTCGTTTCTGCAACATCTTTATTAATTCATTTTTGGTCTTTAATAGTCGTTCTTTGTTACTCATTGAAGCTGGAAAACTTTGAAAGATTTCAGAAATTTCTTCTTTGGTGAAAAATACCGTTCCATGATAATTAATGTTGGTAAATTTAAGTTTATCAGGGGTTAGATTTATTTCATATTTCAATAATTGATCGATAAATAATTGTGATTCTTTAAAATTAACTATTTTTTGATCTTCACTGGTTAAAGCTGGATTTTCAAAACGATTGAAAAGACTTTGGACTCTTAAGCCTTCTAAACGACGGTTGAAGAATTCTGCTAGAGTTAATTGACGCATATTTCGTTCACCTAAACTAGGTAAAACGTCCGAAATATAGCGACTATATAATTTATTCGGTGAGAATAAGACGATTTCATCGGCATTAAGGGAGGTACGACTGTGATAAAGTAAAAAGGCAATTCGTTGTAAGATAGCCGAAGTTTTACCACTACCAGCAACCCCTTGAACCACTAGTAAATCACTATGAATATCACGGATAATATCGTTTTGCTCTTTTTGAATAGTAGCTACAATATTTCGCATATATTCATCATTTTGTTCGCCTAAAGCTTCTTGAAGTAGTTCATCGCCAACGGTTTCGTTCGTGTCAAACATATGCACAATTTCACCATGGCTAATGTTAAATTGTCGTTTCTTTAATAAGTCAGTCTCCATTTGACCAACTGGCGTTTCATATTTAACTTTACCTAAAGTACCATTGTAATAGATACTTGAGATGGGAGCTCGCCAATCATAAATCAAAAAGTTACCATCTTCATCAGCTAAGGAAGATACGCCAATATACAAAGATTCTACTTCATCTTGGGGGGCATCTTGAATATCAATGCGACCAAAATAAGGCGATTTTTCTAATTCATTTAAATCATGAATTTGGCGCTTAAAAATGGTTTCATTTTCGACCGCTCGGGCAACTAAACCCTTTTGTTGTTGAATAGAAGCGTGGGTTTCCATACGGTCATCTTCTTCCATCAAGTTAACTTTGGCATTTTGCGAATAGTTCTTTTCAACTTGTTTGGTTTCTTGATGAGCATTCTCAAATAATTGCGTTGTCTTTTGCTTTTGCTCCGCAATTTTAGTAATAATATGATTAACCCGATTTTGTTCTTGTTGTAAATCTTTTTTATCGTCCAAACGGCATTCCTCCTTTTTAACTGATGCTTAGACTATTTTAGTGAATCACTGATTTTTTGTAAACAAAAAACTTTTGACAAAGCTTTTAACCATCAACTAAAATATACCTATATAGTAGTGATTCTAATCAACAGGGAGAAACGGTAACTGAGAAGTTTCACAGATAGCGAATTGGATAAATGGGCGAAATCCCTTATCTTTCAACTAAGTGGTGTTTTATATAACACAAATTAGGTGGTACCGCGATTAATCGTCCTATTATTCATGTGAATAATAGGTTTTTTTATTATTATAAGATTTAGGAGAATAAACATGGCAGATAAAAAGAAAGTTATTTTAACTGGAGATCGTCCCACAGGTAAGTTACATATTGGACATTATGTGGGTTCGTTAAAAAACCGAGTTGAATTACAAAATACTGGTGACTATGATACGTATATTATGATTGCAGATATGCAAGCTTTAACTGATAATGCCCGTGATCCGGAAAAGATTAGAAATAGTCTTATTCAAGTGGCTTTAGATTACTTGGCAGTTGGTATTGATCCAAGTAAATCAACTATTTTTGTTCAATCTCAAATTCCAGCTTTGAGTGAATTAACACAACATTATATGAATTTGGTTAGTGTCGCTCGTTTAGAACGTAATCCAACCGTTAAAACTGAAATTAAGCAAAAGTCATTTGGCCAAAGTATTCCAGCTGGATTCTTTACTTACCCAGTTAGTCAAGCTGCTGACATTACTGCTTTTAAAGCTGATACCGTTCCGGTTGGGGATGATCAAGAACCCATGCTAGAACAAACTCGTGAGATTGTGCGGTCCTTTAATCACATTTACAATAAGGAAGTTTTAGTTGAACCTAAAGGATATTTTCCACCTAAAGGAATGGGTCGTATTCCAGGATTAGATGGTAACGCTAAAATGTCTAAGTCGTTAGGTAACGCGATTTATTTATCAGATGATGCTGACACAATCAAGAAGAAAGTTATGTCAATGTACACTGATCCAAAACACATCCGAGTTGAAGATCCAGGTCATATTGAAGGTAATACGGTATTTACTTATCTTGATATTTTTGATTCTGATAAGCAAAAAGTCCAAGAATTAAAAGATCAATATCAAGCAGGGGGACTAGGTGACGTTAAAATTAAACGTTACTTAAATGAAGTATTACAAGCCAAATTAGCCCCAATCAGGGAACGTCGGGAACAATTTGCTGCTGATATTCCTGGTGTTTATAAGATTTTACAAGCAGGTAGTCAAAAGGCTAACCAAGTTGCTTCACAAACCTTAAAAGAAGTTCGTGATGCCATTGGAATTAACTATTTTGATAATTTGAAATAAATATTTTAAGAATTAGCACAGTAATGATAATAAATTATTGTGCTTTTTTAGTGTATGTTTTTACAAACTAAATTTATTAAGTTATTATTAAAAGAATGTGTAAAAAAATGTGGGGTGGATAACATGAATTTCGTATTTTTAATTACGGGATTAGCATTGGTATTTTTGATTGGTTTTGCCATTAGTAGTGATAAAAAACACATTCGCTACAAATCAATTGCTAAATTATTTGTTTTACAAATGATTATTTCGTTTCTTTCATTACATACATCCGGTGGGATTAGTACTTTAAAACAAATCTCTAACTTCTTTAGCTGGTTGATGTTGCAAGCTGCTGGTGGGGTTGATTTTGTTTTCGGTGGTTGGATGATTAAGCCCGGTGGATCAGTCTTCTTCTTAAGTGTTTTGATGCCAATTGTCTTTATTTCAGCTTTGATTGGTATTTTAAACTATATCAAGGTCTTACCTTTTATTATTAAATGGACCGGCTGGGTGATTAATAAAATTTCTGGCATGGGCGAATTGGAAAGTTACTTTGCGGTTTCAACAGCTATTTTAGGTCAACCAGAAGTGTTCTTAACGGTTCGTAAACAAATTGCTAAGTTAGATGAAAAACGACTATACACAATTTGTGCTTCAGCTATGAGTGCCGTTTCGGCTGCCATGTTAGCTTCATATATGAAGATGATTCCTGGTAAGTTTGTTGTTGTGGCGGTATTTTTAAACATTTTATCTTCATTAATTATTTCATCAATTGTTAACCCATATGAACCGGTTGCTAATGATGAATTAGTAGAAGTTACTGATGATGAAGAAAAAGAAACTTTCTTCCAAATGTTAGGTAACTATATTACTGATGGTTTTAACTTAGCTATTGCAGTTGGTGCTATGTTAATTGGTTTCATCGCCTTAGTTACATTCTTGAACAATAGTTTTACAGCATTAATTCATATTAGTTTTACGGAAATTATTGGTTATATTTTTGCTCCAGTAGCATACATTATGGGTGTTCCATCACATGATATTGTTAAAGTTGGTAGTGTAATGGCTACAAAGTTGATTACAAACGAATTTGTTGCGATGGGTAGTTTACATGGTATGGCAAGTAGCCTTTCAGCTAAATCAAATGCGATTATTTCGGCTTATTTAGTATCATTTGCTAACTTTGGAACCATTGGTATTATTACTGGATCCATTAAATCAATTAGTAAAAAACAAGGTGCTTACGTGGCTAAGTTCTCAATGAAATTATTATTGGGTGCAACTTTAGCTTCAGTCTTAACTGGTACAATTGTTGGATTTTACTTTTAATCATTAAATTATAGAAGGGTAGAAATTATTTTAATTTCTGCTCTTTTTTATTTTAGGTATAATTTTTAAAACTTGGCTGCTCTAATGGTAAAATAAAACATGAATATATAATAAATGAGGAAAAGTACCATGAAAAATTTGGTAATAGTAGATTTAGGTTCTAATTCCGCGCGCATGGCGATTATTGCTATTGCACCAGATGGAACCTATAAAGAAATAAAGCGAGTTAAAGAAGATTCTCGAATTTCAGAAGGAATGGGCCGCGAACGGTTATTACGTCCGCAAGCAATGAATCGAACGATTGAGGCTTTACACCGATTTAAGGACATTTATGAAGAATTTCCAAATATTGAAGTACGCGGAATAACGACGGCAGCTGTTAGAATGGCACGCAACCAAAATGAATTTTTACACCGGGTTTTGGTAGAAACCGGCATTAAATTAGAAGTTTTGTCAGGGGATGACGAAGCTTATTATGACTATTTAGGCGTTGTTAATTCACTTGAGACCCAAGATTGTTTAATTTTAGATACGGGTGGTGCTAGTTGTGAATTAATCAATGTTGAACATGGAAAGGCTCATAATTTAATTAGTATTCCAATTGGCGCTGTTTCGATTTCCGAACGTTTTCATTTAAACAATGTGATTCGGGCTGATAATTTATTTTCAGCTGAAATCTTTGTTAACCAACAATTACGAGATATTTGGTGGATTATGGATACCTTCAACAAGCCCATCGTATTGTTAGGAGGAGCTAATCGTACTTTGGCTCGCATGAATCGTCGTCGTCAAAAAATTGCACGCATTAATAATATTCATGGCTATCGTTTGAAAACAGAATCAGTTAATAAAACTTTTAGGGCTTTAATCAATCGAAATTTAGATAATCGTAAAAAAATGGCCGGATTAGAGACTAATCGAGCTGATATCATTGTCGGTGGAATGTTACCACTAGTGATGTTGTTACAAATGATTGATGCTGATCGAGTAATTTTTTCTGAAAGTGGTGTCAGAGAAGGTATCATTTCAGAATATATTAACGAAGAAAATTCGAGGAATACTAATGACCACAAGTTATCATAAAATGTCGCGGACTGAGCAACTAAATTTTATCGCTGACAATACAAAGGTACCGTTAAAAGAGTTACATCAATTAGTTTTTAATGAAACTCGAAATAATCAAATTGAAAACTATTTAACTGATTATGTGATTCCAGAAGGAATAGCAGTAAATTTAGTTGTTAATGGGCGCAAATATTTGGTTCCAATGGTAACAGAGGAACCCTCTGTAATTGCAGCAGCCAGTTTTGGCTCTAAGATAATCAACTTAGCTGGTGGCTTAAAGGCTAAAAGTCAACGTTTAATGACTGGGCAAATTTTAATTAATGAAAAGGTTGAACCGGTCAAAAATTTTATCCAACGACATGAAACAGAAATTTTAAAAATTGCTAATCAAGCGCATCCTTCAATGCAAAGAAGAGGCGGTGGCGCTAAGTCACTTAGAACTAGAATTTTGACTGACAATAAAATGTCATTAGATATTTTGGTTGATACTAAAGAAGCGATGGGAGCTAACACCATTAATACTATGATGGAAGCGGTTGGTAGTTATTTACGGCAAAATAATATTACAGTTGAAATGGCTATTTTATCTAATTTAATGGATGATGCTTTGACTTTGGCGACATGCAAAATTCCGTTTCAGCTAATTGGCAAAGAAGTTGCTGAAAAAATTGCTGTAGCAAGTGATTTTGCCCAATTAGATCCATATCGAGCTGCTACGCATAATAAAGGTATTATGAATGGAATTGACGCCGTAGTTATGGCGACTGGTAATGACTTTCGGGCGATTGAAAGTGGTGCGCATGCTTTTGCAGCCCAAAATGGTCAATATCGTGGACTAAGCCAATGGCAGATTGATGGCAAATATTTAGTTGGTAAAATTCAATTGCCAATGCCCATCGCGACTGTCGGTGGTTCAATTGGAATTAATTCATTAGCCCAAATGAACTTGAAAATTTTAGGTAATCCGCAATCCAAAGAATTAGCAGAAATTATTGCAGCTTTAGGATTAGCCCAAAATTTAGCAGCTTTACGAGCTTTAGTATCAGAAGGTATCCAAAAGGGTCATATGAAGTTACAAGCTAAATCATTATTGCTAGCATGCGGGGCTACAGCTGATGAATTACCAATGGCAGTGGCCAAGTTACTTGGTAAATCAATTGATTCTAAAAATGCTAAACAAGTTTTGACAGATATAAGAAAGAAGGATTAAAGATGAGTGAAGTAGAAGTTAGTCCGGTAGTTAAAGAGTTGCTTGAAACTGTTAATGATGGATTTCCAGGCGAAGTACGTCTCAGTTTTGGTGATGATAAGGCAGGGTATGTTCGCCATGACCAATCTCAACAATTTCATGAAGATGGTAAATTATTAGTTAAAGTAAATGATATTACTGCGCCAGATTATACGGCTTCTCATGAATTATTGCACATTTTAATGACATTAAAAGGTTTCCCACAATTATTTTTCCAGCTTTCGACAGGAGATCACGAAACAGATATGCAATTAATGTATTTAATTACTGAATTATATGATGTAATTGCTCATGAAGTTGTCGTGGATGAACAACGCAAGCATGATTTGATTAATGTCAAAATTGAACAAATGTTTTATAAAGGAATTTTGAATGCTGTTGAACCCGAAAAAGATGGCAAAATTGATAATTATAGTGTCTTACGTCTGATTTTAACGATGGATGCAATTGTCTTTTTTGGTGAACATTTAGGTGGCTTTGAAGAACAATTAAAGCATGATTATCCTACTAGTTATGCAGCAGCTTTAAAGATTATGACTGAGCTAAATAAGCGCCCAATTACTTCACCATTTGATTTTCATCGGAAAGTTATTAAAGCCTTTAAGTTAGTAGATGAACAAATTGAAGCTTGGGGACTTCCTGCATTACATTCAACTGAATTTGCTACTTTAGGTAGTGTGTTAAGCGAACGGCAATTACGGTTAAAGGTAAAACAAATGTTCCAGATTTATCATTCTGAATTACATGAAACTTATCATAATACTAGAGCTTTTGTTGGATTTGGGATTAGTGATCAACAAAATGCATTTGTGGTTAGAACTCTCAAAAATAAAAAGAGTGATGAGTATTTTAAAGAACTTTATAGTAAGACCGTTAAAGAATTATTAGAAGAAAATAATATGCCATATACTATTCGAAATTAAACTCAAAAGCTGCCTATCATGGGTGGCTTTTTGTTATGGTTAAGCTAAGTAATAAATGTTACAATAAAGTCCGCTTAACAAGAGATGAGGAAGTTGAAAGAATATGAATGAAAAAGGTTGGAGATATGCATCTTATGGCACTTTAGCCGTTTTAATTATGTTAATAATTTTGTTCATTTATCGTATGATAGCTGGACATTTAGATATTTGGACGATAATGTGCTATGTATTAATTCCAGCTTTGGCTGTTGCATATGGTGGAATACGATTTATTTTAAAAATGCAACAACGTAAGCATATAAAAAAGACAATAGCTATTAAAGTATCTAATACCAAAACTTTTGTGTTATTGTTCATTAGCCTTTTATTACTAATTGCTTCGGCAGTTGGCATAATATTTTTTAGTAAAAAAGTTGCTGGAACGATACTCGGCATCGAACTTTTTGGCTATTTGGGGTTAAGTGTCATTTTTAAATTAATTGATATTTGGCGGTTAAGCCGGGCTCAGAATAAAAAAGTGACGTTGTTAAATAATCATAATTTTAAACATTTATCTCAAGCAGAAAAGGTAGGATTAGTAATTTCCTTAATTGGCTTGATTATGGGCTTCTTCACACCAGTCATGACATTTATTACTTATTTGGGGTTGTTGGTATTCTTAATTCGACCGCTGAAGCAAAAGGCCACTGGTGGTATTATTGATATTATTTTGGTGGCTATTAATTTGATTATGATTGGTATTTCGATTTTAATAGTATTTATTAAGTAAAACTAAGCTGAAAACTAAATGGTTTCAGCTTTTTTAATGGAGTTAAAAATGATAGAAATTGGTTTAAGTACTTGGAGTGATCATCCAGGGTTAGGATTAAAGGATAAAGCGACATTAAGTGAATATGCTTCCCAATATCCGATTGTTGAAGTAGATAGTCCATATTATGCCATGCCTAAATTGTCTGATATTGTAAACTGGCAGCATCAAGTTCCAAGTGATTTTCAGTTCATATTAAAAGCAACCGGAAAGATGACGTTACATGGTTTAGATAATCAAGAACCATATTTAAATAATGATCGAAGATTAGAATTTACCAATTATCGCCGAATTATTGATCCTTTAATTAGAAACCAACAACTAGCAGCTATTTTATTTCAATTCCCTGCGCGTTTTAATTGTCGCATTGAAAATATTCGCTATTTATTAGAAATTAGACAATTGTTAAAAAAAGTTCCGATTGCGATTGAATTCCGCAATCATCAATGGGTAAGTGATACTGTAGGTCAAGATTCGATGGCCTATTTAAAAAAATTGGGTTTTATTAATGTATCTGTGGATGAACCGTTCGATGGCGTAGTGGGAATGCCACAAAATCTAACTATTACTAATTCCAAATTAACTATTTTACGTTTACACGGTAGAAACCATGATGCTTGGTTACATGCTAGTCAATTTAGTAAAAAAGATCGAACTAGTTATTCATATTCTGATGAAGAATTACAACAAATTGCAAAAACGGTTCAAGCAATGGCAAAAAAGACTAAAAAAGTAGTAGTGATTTTTAATAATAATGGTAATCATGATGCTTATCCCAACGCCCAAAAATTAAAAGAAATTTTAGGACTACATTTTACCGGATTAAATCCGATGCAGCTTGATTTGTTTTAAGTCCGAATTATAAATATGGTACAATAAAAATTAATTAACAAGACAGAAAATGAGGAACTAAAAATGGCAGAAAAAAACACTTATTATATTACAACGCCAATTTATTATCCATCAGGCAAATTACATATTGGTAATTCTTATACAACCGTTGCTTGTGATGCACAAGCTCGTTTCCAACGCCTTATGGGTAAAGATGTGTTCTTTTTAACTGGAACTGATGAACACGGATTGAAAATTGAACAAAAAGCCGATGCTTTGAACATGACACCCCAAGCTTATGTTGACGGCATGGCCAAAGATATTAAAAAGCTTTGGAAGACTTTAGATATCACTAATGATAAATTTATCCGTACAACTGATGATTATCATGAAAAAGCAGTCCAACATATTTTTCAAAAGTTATTGGATCAAGGCGATATTTATTTAGGTGAATACGAAGGATGGTATTCTGTTTCAGACGAAGAATACTTTACAGAATCACAATTAGCTGAAGTATATCGTGATGAAAATGGTAAAGTGATTGGTGGAAAAGCTCCTTCTGGTAATGAGGTTCAATTAGTAAAAGAAGAATCATATTTCTTCAAAATGAGTAAATACGCTGATTGGTTATTAAATTATTATCAAACTCATCCAGATTTCATTCAACCAGCTAGTCGGATGAAAGAGATGATTAATAATTTCATCAAACCAGGTTTGGAAGACTTAGCTGTTACCCGAACCGGCTTCAAGTGGGGCGTACCAGTGCCAAGTAATCCTAAGCATGTTATTTATGTTTGGATTGATGCTTTATCCAACTATATTACAGCTTTGGGCTATGGTAGTGATGATGATGGTAATTTTAAAAAGTATTGGCCTGCCAATGTTCACATGGTTGGAAAAGAAATTGTTCGTTTCCATACTATTTATTGGCCAATTATGCTTCATGCTTTGGGACTAGAACAACCAAAACAAATTTATGGTCATGGTTGGTTATTGATGAAAGACGATAAAATGTCTAAGTCAAAAGGTAATGTTATTTATCCAGAAACGATTGTTGAACGTTACGGATTAGATGCTTTACGCTATTACTTAATTAAGACTATGCCATATAGCAATGATGGTCATTTTACACCAGAAGATTTTGTCGACAAAATTAATTTTGATTTAGCTAACGATTTAGGTAATTTATTAAACCGAACTGTGGCAATGATCAATAAGTACGAAAATGGTATTATTCCAACTTTTGTTAGTGGTGTCAATGATGTTGATAGTGATTTAGAAGCAGTAGCTCAACAAACGATTGATAACTATGTTGATTTAATGGAAAAACTTCATTTGAGTGACGCATTGGCTGAAGTATGGAAATTAGTTGCTCGAACTAATAAATATATTGATGAAACTGAACCTTGGGTACTTGCTCGTAATGATGATGCAACATCCAAAGCAAAATTAGCTAGTGTTATGAACCATTTAGCAGAAAGCTTACGAATTATTGCTATTTTAATTCAACCAGTGATGCCTAAAGCTCCAGTAGAAATATTTAATCAATTGGGATTAGATACTAATAAGATGGATTTACAAGGGCTTCAATTTGGTGAAATTGCCCCTGACACTCAAGTCGTAGCTAAAGGTACGCCAATTTTTCCAAGACTTGATGTTAAAGAAGAAGTAGAATTCTTAAAGAATAAAATGACTAAGTCTGATAAGAAAAAAGGTCGGGCTGCGATGGCAGAAGCTAATAAACAAAAAGCAGCAGAAAATGCTGATGATAGCAAAAAAGAAATTAAAATTGATGCTTTCGATAAAGTTGAATTGAAAGTTGCCGAAGTATTAGAAGTTGGCCCAGTTAAAGGTGCTGATCGATTACTTAAATTCAAATTAGATGATGGTGAAGAACACCCTCGTCAAATTTTATCAGGCATTGCTAAATATTATGATGATCCAAGCGTCTTAGTTGGTAAAAAACTAATTATTGTATCTAATTTAAAGCCCCGCAAAATGCGCGGAGAAATTAGTCAAGGAATGATTTTATCAACCGAACACGGAAAAGATGTGCATGTTGTGATGGTTGATGATAAGCATCATAACGGCGACATTTTAGGATAATTATTGAAAATTTGTGGTGAATTTTATTCACTACTTTTTTTGTATGTTAGGAGAATGAAATGAATATTTTTGATTCACATACGCATTTAAACGATGATGCTTTTTGGGGGCAAGAAGAGGCTTATTATAACCATGCTAAAAAATTAGGTGTGACTTATTTAGCCCAAGTTGGCTCTAATACCGTCTTAAATGAAAGAGCCATCGCGTTAGCTGAAAAATATGACCATATGTATGCTATTGTGGGTTGGCACCCTGAAGATTCTAAAAACTATGATGAAGCAGCGGAAGAAAAATTAATTGAACAATTAAATCATCCCAAAGTGGTAGCTTTAGGTGAAATTGGTTTGGATTATCATTGGGATTCTTCTCCCAAGAAGGTTCAACAAAAAGTTTTTGCAAAACAAATTCAAATTGCGGCTGAACATAATTTACCAATCTCAATTCATACGAGAGAAGCTTTGGAAGACACGTATGATATTTTAAAAAATGCTGGATTACCAACTATTAAAGGTGTGTTACACAGTTTTAGTGGGGATGTAGACTGGATGGATAAATTTTTAGCTTTAGGTTTAAATATTTCCTTTAGCGGGGTTGCCAGTTTTAAGAAGACAAAAGACATTCATGAAGCAGTAAAACAGGTTCCACTAGATCGAATTATGGTTGAAACAGATGCACCATATTTGAGTCCAGAACCGCTTCGTGGTCAACAAAATGAACCAGCATATGCCCTTTATGTTTTAGAAGCGTTAGCACGGTTTAAGGATATGAATCCGGCAACATTGGCCAAATATACATTTGAAAATACTTGTAAATTATATGGGATAAAACATGAAAAAAATTAAAGAAGTTATTGTTGTTGAAGGTAAGGATGATACTAAAAGAATTAATTTAGCAGTTAATGCTGATACTTTAGAAACTAGAGGTTCAGCTATTTCTGATGAAACGATTGAACAAATTCGTCAGTTACAAGCAACCCGAGGCGTAATTGTATTTACCGATCCTGATTATTCTGGCGAAAAAATCCGTAAAACTATTACCGCAGAAGTACCAAATGTTAAGCATGCTTTTATTAAAAGAGCGGATGCGGCGCCGGACCATAAAGGAAGTTTGGGAGTGGAGCATGCCAGTGTGAAAGTTATTCAAGAGGCTTTATCGCATGTTTATACGGAAGATGATGAAGCTCCAGTACAAATTCCACCAGAAGTATTAATGGATGCAGGATTAATTATTGGCAAAGATGCTAAACAAAAGCGAATGATGTTAGGTGATATTTTAGGAATTGGTTATGTAAATGCTAAACATCTACCAAAAAGATTACAATTGTTCCAAGTAACACCAGAACAGTTTGTTAGTGCAATGAAACAAATTAATGGAGGAAGCGATGAATAAACATCAATTAGATATTGGAAATCCAATTAGAACGAGAGCTATTTTAGAAGAATATGGACTTTCTGCTAAAAAAAGCTTAGGGCAAAATTTCTTAACTGACCCTAATATTTTATTAAATATTGTAGCAGCAGCAGATATTAACGAAAATGATGATGTGATTGAAGTTGGACCTGGGATTGGGGCTTTAACAGAACAACTGGCTAAAAAAGCTCACCAAGTTTTAGCTTTTGAAATTGATCAAAATTTAATTGGCGTATTGTCAGAAACGTTATCCCCTTATCAAAATATTAAAATTGTGAATAAAGATGTTTTAAAAGCAAACGTTAATGATGAAATTAACAATTATTTTGATGGTAAACACCATTTGAAGTTAGTGGCTAACTTGCCATATTATATTACGACCCCAATTTTGAAAAACTTTTTACAAAGTGACTTACCAATTGAAAAAATGGTAGTCATGATGCAAAAAGAAGTTGCTCAAAGGTTAACGGCTAAACCTGGTGATAAAGAGTATGGTTCTTTATCAGTAGTGGTGCAATACAAGATGGATACCAAAATAGAGTTTGATGTTTCAGCTAAAGTATTTGTACCACGTCCTAAGGTTGATTCGGCTATTGTAAGTCTAACGCCACACAATGCTTGGCCAGTGCGCCCAGATGATGATAAGGACTTTTTTAAAACGGTTCATGGTTGCTTTATGCATCGCCGTAAAAATTTATGGAATAATATGCAAGGATTATATGGTAAAAAGCCTGATATTAAGGCTAAAATTCAAGAAGTATTAGATACACTTCAGATTGATCCCCATATTCGACCAGAAAGATTAAGTGTCTTAGATTTTATTAAATTGCATAATGAAATTAAAAAAGTAGGATTAGAACGAAAATAGCTCAAAAAATATTTGATATTAAGGAGGTAGTGTGGTAAAATTGCGTTTCTTGTGAAACTATGATAAAATGTTTCACATGGGAAGGTGAAGTTAATGCCAATCACACTAGCTACAATTAAAAGTCGACTTGATAGTCGAATTGGTGAAGAGTTATTAGTCATTGCACAAGCAGGTCGGAAGAAAGTTACTAAGAGACATGGTCGTTTGCATATGACATATCCAGCTGTTTTCGTAGTTGATTTGGATCAAGACGAAAACTCCTTCGAACGTGTATCTTATAGTTACACTGATATTTTGACTAAGAATATTAAGATTAATTTTGAAGATGAAGATGATGTGGATGAAGATGATCTACAATTAATCGATGATGATGAAGATCTTGATGCTGAAGCAGAATAATCGCTAAAAAAGACTAACGGTAAAAATCGTTAGTCTTTTATTTTTTTGGTATAATTTAAAATAAAAGTAAACGAAACAGGTGGAAGTAATGGAGATCACGGAGAAAGCGCCGGCTAAGTTAAATCTATTTTTAGATACCCCGTTTAATCATGATGACGGTTTACCTGAATGGAATATGATTATGACTTCAGTGGACTTAGCGGACTATGTGATAATCAAAACAGTTCCCGGAAAAATGGGGATTAAGGTGAAAACTAATACCGGCTTTTTACCAAATGACCAAAGAAATTTAGCATATCAAGCAGCTCATATCTTACAAGAAATGTATCAAGTGCGCTGCAAAATTAATATCGAAATTAGAAAACATATTCCAGTGGCAGCTGGAATGGGCGGCGGCTCTTCCGATGCTGCAGCTGTATTAAGAGGATTAAATAAAATTTGGCAATTAAATTTATCCTTAGAAAAATTGGCTAAAATTGGCTTAGAAATTGACTCTGATGTGCCATATTGTGTTTATAGTAAAACGGCTCATGTAGTTGGAAAAGGTGAAAAAGTAATACCTTTAAAAGAATTGCCACCGATGTGGGTGGTGATTGCTAAACCAAAATTAAGTATTTCAACGCCACAAATTTTAAATAAAATTGAACATTCTAAATTATCACACTTGAGTATTACTCAAATGATTGAGGCTATTGATAAAAAAGACTATTATGGTATTTGTCAGAATATGGGAAATGTATTAGAACAAATTACCGGTAAAGAACATCCTGAAGTAATTAAAATAAAAGAACGAATTACTCAATATGGTGCTGATGCATCACAAATGAGTGGTACTGGTCCAACCGTTTTTGGGGTATGTGCTAAAGAAAGTCGTGCTAAACATGTTGTCAACAGTTTGCGAGGGTTTTGTAATGAGGTATATTTGGTGCGAATCATATAGGAGATTTTAATGGCTAATAGTGAAATTGCAAAACAAAAGATAGTGGATGCATTATTTGAATTATTAAAGAATCAGCAATTAGACAGTATTTCAGTCAGTGATATTTGTCATCAAGCTGCTATATCACGTATGTCATATTATCGGAGATTTAAAATAAAGACAGCTATTGTTGATTATGAAATTGATCAAATATTTACAGATTTTTTTAACTTGTTAAAGCAACGTCATAATCCAAAAGTGACAGATTTCTTAGAGACTTTTTTTATAGTTTGTCGGCGTCATAAAAAATATATAAAAATTTTGGTAGATGCACAATTAAATGATCGATTATATCAAAAGTTAAATTATTATTTCACCGATTTAATCAACAAGGGCATTTTTAAATTTAAAACCGATATGCCAATCTTGTGGGTTGATTTTGTTTCGGGTGGTTTAAACCGGATGGTCATGCAGTGGGCCCATGATGATTTTAAACAAACTAATCAGGAAATGGTAATGGTAGCTCATCGATTCTTAAAATAGAATAACTATTTTTTTAATTTCAAAATTGGTAGCGCTATCTTTATTATTTTACTATAATATAAATATATACATGAAGAGGAGTGGTGGAGATGCGAGAATATAAAAATATCATGGTACCAGTTGATGGATCTATGAACAGTGAATTAGCTTTACGAAAAGCTATTGCAACTGCACAGCGCAACCATGCTCATTTAGATATTGTGACTGTGATTCAGTCGACTAGATTTTTAGATATATATGGTCACATGGGTTCCAATATGCAAGATGTTGAGATAGCTTATCAAAAAGCACAAGACTATATGCAGATGCTAAAGGATCGTATCGCTAGCAAGTATGGTTTTACAGCTGTCACACCCCATGTAGCAGCTGGTAATTCAAAAGTACTAGTAGCTACTGAATTACCTAATGAATTTCAATCAGATATGATTATTATGGGGGCTACTGGGCAGAATGCCATGCAACGAGTAATGTTAGGGTCAGTAGCTGATCATACCATTCGAAGTGCTAAAGTGGATGTTTTATTAGTTCGAACAAATCTTGATAATGTTCCATTTCATAATATAAAAAAATAAGGAGCGATATAGATGAGTGATGTTAAATTTAATCCAAAAAAGTTTAGTAAGATTTTAGTCGGAGTTGATGATTCCCAAGATGCCCAATTAGCATTTCGTTTTGCAATGAACCGTGCTAAGCAAGACAATGCTGAATTGGATTTAGTAACTATTATCGAAGAAGACGATATTAATATCTATCAAGCCTTAGATAAAAATTATGTGAAAAAAAATCAATCGGATGTTGAAAAACATCTGCAAGGGTATAAAAAAATTGCGCAAGAATTTGGTATTAAAATTGTTAATACCTTTGTATCAGAAGGTGAAGCTGGGGAAACTATTGTTAAAGATGTAATTCCTAATGTTAAACCTGATTTATTAGTTATTGGTTCTTCATCACGAACTGGAATGGCGAAATATTTTGGCTCACAAGCGGCATATATCGCTAAAAATGCTCCAGTTTCAGTATTAGTTGTAAGATAAACAAAAATGCTTTTAATCATAAAAGATTAAAGGCATTTTTTAGTATATATCTAAATCGCTTAAATTAACGTCAGCTTTTTGGGCTTCATTTAAATCATTAATGATTTGACCATTACGCATTACCAACAAACGATTACCATATTTAATGGCGTCATCCAATTGATGGGTAATCATTAAGGCTGTTAAGCCATCTTCAGTAATCCTAGCTTGGGTAGCTTCCATTAATTCAGCACTAGTTTTAGGATCAAGTGCTGCTGTATGTTCATCGAGTAATAAAATATCTGGTTTTTTAATTGTAGCCATTAAAAAACTAAGGGCTTGTCGTTGTCCACCTGATAAATTTCCAGTGGGTGTTTTTAACCGATTACTTAAATTGTTTGGCATTGTTTGAGTTAATTTCTTAAACTCATCCATATGTTGATGTAAGTTACGCAATTTTAAGGTTCTTTTTTGCCCACGTTTGGTAGCTAATAATAAATTTTCGGCTACTGTCATTCGAGGAGCAGTGCCAAGCTTAGGATCTTGGAAGACACGGCTAATATATAGGGTTCTTTTTTCCTCTGAAAAATTAGTAATGTCGGTCTGGTCAACCATAATTTGACCTTCATCTATTTTTTTGTTTCCCGCAATGATATTGAAAAGGGTTGATTTACCAGCCCCATTTGACCCTAAGAGGGTAAGAAAATCATTTTTGTAAACTTTTAAATTAATATTATTTAAGATTTTAATTTCTTCTGGAGTATGACGATTAGCATAAACTGTTACATTCTTTAATTCCAGAATAACTGGTTTAACCATCTATTTTTCCTCCTTGAATTGCAAACCTTTATGAATTAGATTAGTTAAATTTAATTTTTCTCTTAATGTTGGAAGCATCAAACATAAGGCTAAAACAATTGATGAAATTAAATTTAAATCATTAGTACTAAAGCCAGCTTTTAGAACAATTAATAGAACAAAACGGTATAAAATACTACCACAAACTACGGCTACTAACCGTTGGTTCATGGTTAACTCACCAAATACTACCTCACCAATAATAATTGAAGCTAATCCAATTACGATGATTCCAATTCCCATATTAACATCAGAATAACCGTTACTTTGAGCAATTAGAGCACCTGAAACTGCAATTAGACCGTTTGAAACCATTAAACCCATGTTTTTCATTGAATCAGTATGAATTCCCAAAGATTTAGCCATGCTTTCATTATCACCAGTTGCAATAAAAGCTTGCCCCAGTTCTGTTTGCAGAAAAATTGCTAAACAAATGATAACGATAGTTAAAATGAAGATTCCTAAAAAGACACTGTCAAAAAATTTTGGCAAATGAGCCAAGAAAGGATTAGTGAATAAGGTTGGCTTGCCTAATAATGAAACATTAGAAGTTTTCATAATTCTTAAATTAACGGAATAGCAGGCGGTCATAACTAAAATTCCAGAAAGTAAAATAGGAATTTTACCCTTTGTATATAATATTCCAGTAATTAATCCGGCAACCATCCCCGCTAAGAAAGCATAAAATGTTGACATTAATGGACTAGTTCCGTGAACAATAGCAGTAACACTCACAGCTGCTCCTAATGGAAAAGTTCCTTCGACGGTCATATCAGGAAAGTCTAAAATACGAAAGGTCAAGAATAATCCAATACCTAAAAGTCCCCATAGTAAACCTTGACCAATTGCTGATGTAATCAAATTCATTCAATAACCTCCCCATGTTTTTGTGCTTGTTGAATTAAATCTGGTGGTAATTTAATTCCTAATTTTTGAGCTTGTTTAACATTAATAGTTAAGTCGCCATGTTTAATATATTCTACTGGATTTTGTTGAACTGATTCACCATTTAAAATCCGGGCAGCCATTTTTCCAGTTAAAACCCCTAATTTATATTGATTAACACTGTACGTAGCTAAACCACCGTCGCGAACCATGGAATTAACGGTAGGAAATACAGGTATTTTATTAGTATTAGCATTTTTGATTAAAGTTGACATGGCACCGGCAATTGTATTATCAGTTGGCACAAATACTGCATCCACTTCTTGTACCATATTTTGCGATACTTGGTTTAAATCGTTTGAATTAGCAATCGAATATCCTTTGGTTTTAATACCTGCTTTTTTAGCTAAAGTTTGAAACTGTTTGAATTGTGTAACGGCTGAATTATCGCTAGAGGTATAAATAATGCCGAGCTTTTTTAAATGAGGCATTATTTGTTTAATTAACGTTAATTGTTCCGCTAATGGAGCTTGATCAGAAACACCCGTAATGTTTTTTTCTGGTTGCTTTAAATTGCTTACTAACGCAGCTCCTCTAGGATCGGTTACCCCACTCATTACAATCGGTGTTTTGTTGTTCACACTTGCCAAAGAGATTGCAGCGGGTGTGGTAATTCCAATTGATAAATCAACATTTTCATTGGTGAATTTTTGAGCCATTAAATTAAGATTACTTTGGTTTCCTTGGGCATTTTGGTAATCTACTTTTAAATTTTTTCCTCTGATGTAGCCTTTAGATTTTAAGCCATCATATATACCATTTTGAATCTTTTTTAAAGCCGGTTGGTCCATTAACTGTAGCATTCCAATCGTCTTAACCTGAGATTTTGTGGTTTGGTTGTGACTACCTTGAAAAAAGGCGAAACATAAAAAAATCAAGAGCGCTAAAATAAATAACATCATGCGTTTCATAATTGTAAGTCTCCTTGATAATAAAAAAGACAAATCCATTTGGACTTGTCAAAGTGGCCAACATGGAAAAAAGGGTCCATGCAAGCTAAATGTATTTATGGACACATAAATGAGCTGGCGCAGATACGATCTGCAATGTTCATCGTATCTTGTAACAAGATACGATCAATTACCAGCTTAACCACCGATTAGCATTTTGAAAAGGAAGTTTTTCCATGTTTATGTCCTATCTATTTAAAATTTATAATATTCTTTTTGAGTATATCTAAAAAAACTTTGATTTGTCAATTATCAGAATGTAACAAATTCCAATCAAAAAAATATTTTTTTCAAAAAGGGTTGTAAATCTAGAGTAGACAACTTAAAATAAAAAGTGTTTAGTAAGCGGTTACAGGTAGTGCTAAATGATACATACATTTAAGGAGTGGATAGAAATGGCAAAGAAAACCATTATGTTAGTTTGTGCGGCAGGCATGTCAACTAGTTTGTTAGTTTCAAAGATGCAAAAGGCAGCTAAAGATGAAGAAATTAGTGCCAAGATTTTTGCAGCGGCTGCTTCTGATACTGATAATCAAATTAAAAAACAACATCCAGATATTTTAATGCTCGGTCCGCAAGTTAGATATTTAGAAGAAGATTACGCTAAGAAATTGGATATTCCGGTTCGCGTAATTAATATGCAAGATTATGGTTCAATGAACGGGGAAAAAGTATTTAAAGATGCATTATTTACTTTGAATGAACAAAATTAGGTAAAACAGTGGAACAACCAAATACAAAAAATATCATGAATTTAATTGTTAATGCTGGAGCGGCTAAAAGTTGTGCAATGGAGGCTATTCAATTAGCTAAAAAAAATCAGCTAACTGCAGCTTTAACCAAAATGGATTCAGCTAAATCATTTTTAAACAAGGCCCACAATCAGCAAAGCCAGCTTTTATTTCAAGAAGCCAAGGGAGCAAATAGTCCAGTAACTTTGCTAGGGGTTCACGCGCAAGATCATTTGATGACAGCAATTACATTTTGTGATTTAGCACAAGAAATTATTAATTTATACCAAACAATTTTTCAATTAAAAAAAGAGTGAGGGAGTAACAAAAATGTTTAATGCAAAAGATGTTCGTACTTTAAATGAATTGGAGTTGTATGTTTATGATTATGTTAGTCACCATTTGGAAGAATGTAAGACATTAACGATTCGTAAATTATCTGATCAATGTCATGTTTCTTCGACAACAATTTTACGTTTTTTGAAGAAGATGGGATTTGAAGGATATTCTGAATTCAAATATGCTCTTCGGCGGGAAAATAACAATGATGTGGATTTGAATTCGCCGATGGGTAAGATGCAACCTTTTATCAAGAAAGTATCAACTGATGCGTTTGAACAAAAAATACAACGAGTTGCGACATTAATTAATGATAGTGATAAGTGTTATATAATTGGTTTTGATGATTGTGCCAATGTTGCCAGATACGGGGCTCAAATTTTACGGGAGTCCGATTATGATGCTCAAGTATTAACAGATGATCAAATTGACAAGCAAGTAATTAATGAAGCTAATGAAAATATGATGGCTTTATGTGTTTGTGATTCTGGTGAGAATTTAACAGTGTTAGCATATGTAGATAGTTTACGTAAAAAAGGTGTTAAAATTGTTGCCATCACCAAAAATCATATGTCACATTTAGCTAAATCAGCTGATTTTAATTTATCATATGACTTTGGCTTAATGAGAAAGTATCCTGATGAATTTATTACGCAAGTTCCTGCGGTATATTTAGTAGAACAATTACTCAAAGATGCTAAAAATCAACAACAAAATGAAGTTGTTGAACAAGAACAACAAGCTTAACAAAGAAAATACGGATCTTATTTTATTTGCATAAGATAAGACCCGTATTAATTGACATTTAAATGTAAGCGCTTAATAATTAAGTTGAATTATATTGGGAGGCAAGAATTATGAAAGTTGCAATTATTGGTTGTACGCATGCTGGTACATTTTCAGCACAGCAAATTTTAGCAGAACACCCAGATTATGATGTAACAGTATATGAACACAATGATAATTTATCATTCCTATCATGTGGTATTGCACTTTGGGTTGGTAATCATGTTTCAGATTCTAAAAAAATGTTCTATTCTTCACCAGAAGCTCTAAGCAAATTAGGTGCTCACATGAAGATGGAACACGATGTTTTAGATGTTGATACAGATAAAAAAACTTTAAAAGTAAAAGATTTAAAGACTGGTGAAATAACAACTGATACGTATGATAAATTAGTTGTTACGACTGGTTCTGCTCCTGTAGTTCCTCCAATTCCAGGAATTGATAACAAACGAGTTAAACATTGTAAGAACTGGGCTGATGCTAGTGAATTAAAACGCATTGATGATGAGGTTAAATCAGTTATTGTCATCGGTGCTGGTTATATTGGGGCTGAATTAGCTGAACAATATTCGCAAACTGGCCGCAAGGTAACTTTGATTGATGCGCTTCCTGGAGTGTTAGCCAAAAACTTTGATGAAGACATTTCAAAACGTGTTGAAAAAGATTATACCGATCATGGTGTTCAATTAGCAATGGGTGAAATGGTTCAAAGTTTTAGTGGTGACGACCAAATTACGGTTAAAACTGATAAAAATAGCTATACCGCTGATTACGCCATTTTATGTGTAGGTTTCCGTCCACATACTGAATTGATGAAGGGTAAAGTTGATATGCTCAAGAACGGTGCCATTATTACTAATGAGTATATGCAAAGTTCTAACCCAGATGTTTATGCGGCAGGAGATTCTTCAGTTGTAATGTATAATCCAACAGGCAAAGATGATTACATTCCGCTTGCTACGAATGCGGTTCGTCAAGGTATTTTAGTTGGTCATAATATTGATAAACCAACCGTTAAATACATGGGAACTCAATCTAGTTCAGCGGTTGCTTTGTTTGGCAAGACTATGGCTAGTTCTGGTTTAACAGTTAATGGTGCTAAGGCTCGCGGCCTAGATGTTGATGCTGTTACCTTAGAACAAGACTATCGTCCAGCTTTTATGCTTACAACTACGCCTATTTTAATGCGGTTAGTTTGGGATAAGAAGACTAGAGTTGTTTTAGGTGGCTCTTTCTATAGCTCATATGATTGTGCTCAATCAGCCAATGTCATTTCATTAGCTATTCAAAATAAGATGACCATTGATCAATTATCTATGGTTGACATGTTCTTCCAACCAAACTTTGATCAACCATTGAACTATGTCAATGCGGTAGCAATGGCAGCTGTGGCTAAAGCAGACAAATAATACTAAAAATTAATGTTAATTAAGAATACTTGTTATTTGATAAGATAAATATCAAATAACAAGTATTTTTTACTTTTATATTGTAAGCGATTTTAAGTTTGTTATACTAGTTAAGTATTATTAAATGATATGGTCAGTAATTTTCATGTTTGGAGGACTTATATGCATAAACGATTGTGGAGTATAGTGGCTTTATTCTTATGTGTGTTATTTGTTACAGGTTGCAAAAAAAATAATCAAAAACCATCAGATAAGATTCAAGTTGTTAGCACCTTGAATTTTTATGGTGAGGTGGCAAAAGCTGTCGGTGGTAATAAAGTTCAGGTTACTGATTTAATTGATAACCCGAATGAAGATCCACATGACTTTGAACCGACTACTAAAACAGCTAAAACGTTGTTAAATGCTCAATATATTATAAAAAATGGTGCAGGATATGATGAATGGGTTAAAAAAATAACGCCAGACCACGCCAAAACTATTAGCGTATCCGATTTAGCTCATAAAAAAGATGGCGATAATCCACACTTATGGTATAACGTTGATAATATGGAACAACTGGCAAATCATTTAGCAGCAGATTTGGGTAATAAAGATGTCAAGAATAAAAAATATTATCAAAAAAATGCTCAAGAATATGTTAAAAAATTACGACCAATTAAACAACAAATAAAAGATATAAAGCAAAAATCGAATTATCAATTCATTGCGGTGACTGAACCGGTTTATAATTATACTTTACAGCAATTAGGATACCGTATTATTGATCAAAAGTTAGCGTTAGATATTGAAAATGAAACTGATCCAGCGCCTAAAGCAATTGGACAATTGCAATCAGAAATTAAACAACATAAAATAGCATTCATGGTTAATAACGTTCAAACAGAAAATAAGGTTACTAAAGATTTATTACAGTTAGCTAAAGCAAATAAAATTCCAATAGTTAACGTGACCGAAACAAAGCCCCAAAATAAAGATTATCCAACTTGGATAACCAATCAATTAAATCAAATTTCAAAAACACAAAGGAGTAATTAATGACTGAAGCTTTAATCAAAGTTAAAGAGTTAGGGATGGATTTTTCTAATCAACATTTATTTCATCAACTTAATTTTGAAGTTGATAGGGGAAATTTTCTTAGTATAATCGGCGAAAATGGGGTTGGTAAAACTACTTTAATTCGACTCCTTTTAAATCAATTAACTCCCACTCATGGTCAAATTATATTTCAAAAGAATTTAAATATTGGATATGTACCACAATTTCGTAATATTGATCGCGATTATCCCTTATCAATTCGCGATTTTGTTGCGCTAAATTTAAATGAAAGTCGTATGCCGTGGCTAAATCATCATGAAAAAGAGTTACTAGATAATATTTTACGCGAAACTAAGTTAACTGAAATTCAAAACGTTCGGATGGGACAAGCTTCAGGAGGACAAAAACAACGAGCATATTTAGCTCAAGCTTTAGTTGATCACCCAGATTTATTAATTTTAGATGAATCTACAGCTAGTTTAGATGTGGTAAATAAAATTGAATTGTTTAATCTGGTACAGCATTTTAATCAAAAGCATCATTTGACGGTGTTGTCAGTTACACATGATTTTGAGTTGATGAAAAAATATTCGGATGTGTATTTATGGTTAAAAAAAGATTCGTATCAATTTGGAAAGGTACAAGATTTAAATGCCAAGGAGGTGCGCTTTGATGTTTAGTTTTGAGTTTATGCGCAATGCCTATTTGGCAGGAACGTTCATTGCCATTATTAGTGGCGTAATGGGAGTTTATGTTGTCGGTCGTAACATGTCTTTCTTGTCACATATGTTATCAGAAATTGGTTTTTCTGGCGCAGCGTTTGGCATATTCATGGGATGGCAAGCACTATCAGGCATGTTATTTTTTACCGTGATAAGTTCGATAATTATTGGCCGATTGAGTGTTCAAGCATCGCGGCGTGAATCATCTATTTCGGCCGTTTCAAGTTGGTTTTTAGGATTAGGAATTTTATTTTTGTCTATTTCAAATAAAAATGTTAGTTACGCTACTAATATTTTATTTGGGAGTGTTATTGGAATTGGAAAAGCTGAAGTTCAACAAGTTTTAATTTTAACCATTGTGTCACTCCTGTTTATTTTATTAATGTATCGGCCACTAAAATTTGATTCGTTTGATCATATTGGCGCTCAAGTGAAGGGAGTACACACTAATTTTATTTCAATTTTATTTTTAGTGGTGTTAGCTTTAAGTGTTAGTACAGCAGCCCAAATTGTTGGCTCACTTTTAATTTTCGTTTTACTAACTTTACCAGCTGCAGCAGCAAAAATGTTAACTAGAACCGTGGGACATATGATGATGTTTTCAATTGCAGCATCATTAATTGGGGTTTGGCTAGGACTTTATTTAGGTTATCTTACCAACTGGCCAGTTAGTTTCTTTATTGCTTTAATTGAATGTATAATTTATTTTTCAGCTAACTTACTTAGCAGTAATCAGTAAAAAGAGTCTATTTTTAGACGCTTTTTTAATTTCAATTAAGTTCAATATAAATTCGGTAAAATCCGAACATTATTCAAACGGTTATGATATTATATAAATAAATACTTAAATATGATTGGAGGATGAGCCTAATGAAGTTAAAACGAAGCGAACGTTTAATTGATATGATGAATTATTTAGTTACCCACCCCCGGACATTAATAACATCTGGTTTTTTTGTTGAACGATATTCTTCCGCTAAATCATCAATTAGTGAAGATTTATCAATAATGAAAGCCACCTTGGAAAAGCAAGGACTGGGAACCATTGAAGTTACCAATGGTGCTTCGGGTGGCATGCGATTTCTACCTGGAATTAATCAGGCAGATGCAAAAAACATCATTAATCAATTAACAACACAGTTAACTGATCCATCTCGTAAATTACCTGGTGGATATTTATATATGTCCGATTTACTAAGTAATCCGTCGACATTGCGTAAAATTGGTTTGATGTTAGCTAGTGAATATGTCAAAAAAGACGTTGATGCTATTATGACGGTTGAAACAAAAGGCATTCCAATCGCTCAAGCCATTGCTAATTATCTAAATGTGCCATTTATTATTGTGCGGCATGAATCCGTAATTACTGAAGGATCCACCATTTCAGTTAATTATGTTTCTCGTTCATCAGAACGGATTCAAAAAATGGAACTTTCAAAGCGTAGTTTACAAAAAGGCATGAAGGTCTTAGTAGTAGATGATTTCATGAAGGGCGGTGGTACGCTTCAAGCTATGGTTGACCTAATTCATGAATTTGAAGCGGAGATGATTGGTATTTCGGTTTTAGCTGAAGGTACTTATCAAGGTCAAAGAGCTATTGATGACTATACATCGCTTCTAAAAGTTGATACTTCTAAAAATGGTGAAGTTAATATCTCAGCTGGAAATTATTTTGAAAGAAATTTTAAATAGATTTGAGGAATTGAAATGGAAAAGAATACAATTATTTTAGCTGCTGGACAAGGAACAAGAATGAAGTCCAAACTTTATAAAGTTCTACATAAAGTATGTGGTAAGGCCATGGTTGACCATGTGTTAACTCAAGTTGAAAAAACTAACATGGATCACGTTGTAACAATTGTTGGTCATGGAGCTGATAAAGTTCGTGCATTGCTTAAGAATCGAACGGAATATGCGGTTCAAAAAGAACAATTAGGAACTGGACATGCAGTTCTTCAAGCTGAAGATATTTTGGGCGATATTGATGGGATGACGATGATTGTTAGTGGTGATACACCACTTTTTACTGCCAAAACTTTCGAAAATCTATTTGAATATCATCGTCAAAAAGGAGCAGCAGCTACTATTTTAACTGCTCAAACTGATAATCCATTTTCTTATGGTCGGATTGTTCGTAATGAAGTTGGTGTAGTCTCTAAAATTGTTGAACAAAAAGATGCCACACCAGAAGAAGCTAAAATTACTGAAATTAATACTGGTGTTTATTGCTTTGATAACAAGAAGTTGTTTGCAGCTTTACATCAAGTTAAAAATGATAATGCCCAAGGCGAATATTATTTACCAGATGTAATTGGTATTATGAAAGCTGCTGGAGAAATTATTGCTGCATATAAGATGGATGATTTTTCAGAATCAATGGGTGTTAATGACCGAGTAGCATTAGCCAAAGCAACTCACATTATGCAAGAACGGATTAATGAAAAACACATGAGAAACGGTGTTACAATTATTGATCCGGCAAGTACTTACATCGATTATGGCATTAAGATTGGCTCTGATACTATTATCGAACCTGGCGTTCAATTACAAGGAAATACTGTTATTGGAGCTGATTGTGTCATTGGAGCTCATTCTAAGATTATTAATTCAACAATTAAAAACAATGTAACCGTTACTTCTTCACAAATTGAAGGTGCTATTATGCATGATCATAGTAACATTGGTCCACACAGTCATTTGCGTCCAAAAGCTGAATTAGGTGAATATGTTCATGTTGGTAATTACTGTGAAGTTAAAAATGCTAAGCTTGGTGCAAGAACTAAGATGGGGCACCTTAGTTATGTAGGGGATGCTACTTTAGGAACTGATATTAATATTGGTTGTGGTGTGGTATTTGTTAACTATGATGGTATTAAGAAACATCATTCAACAGTTGGAGATTATTCATTTATCGGTAGTAATTCTAACATTATTGCCCCAGTTAAGATGGAAGACCATTCCTACGTAGCAGCTGGTTCAACTATTACTGATGATATTAATCAATTTGATATGGGAATTGCCCGTGGTCGTCAAGTGAATAAAGTTGGATATTTTAAGAAGCTACCCGTCTACGAAGCTGCTTTAAAACAAGCAGAAAAAAATAATGAATAATAAAAAAAGTTGCCGGAGTTAACTTGCTTTTAAGGCTTAAAATGCATTATTATTGTATATGGAAAAAACAGAATAAATTAATATTTTTTATCTTTTGGAGGCAAATATGTCTGAACATTATTCCGATCCAAAGCTTAAAATTTTTGCTTTGAATTCGAACAAGCCCTTGGCTAAAAAAATTGCTGAGGCAGTTGGCGTTGAGTTAGGTAAGACTTCAGTTGATCGATTCCGTGATGGTGAAATCCGTATTAACATTGAAGAAAGTATCCGTGGTGATGAAGTATATATCATTCAATCTACTTCTGCTCCAGTAAACGATAACTTAATGGAATTGTTGATTATGATTGATGCACTTCGTCGTGCCAGTGCCAAGACTATTAATGTCGTAATTCCATATTATGGATATGCTAGACAAGATCGTAAAGCGCGTTCTAGAGAACCAATTACTGCTAAATTAGTGGCCAATATGATTGAAAGAGCTGGTGCTGATCGAATTATTGCCCTTGATTTGCATGCTGCTCAAATCCAAGGATTCTTTGATATTCCTTTGGATCATTTGATGGGTGCACCACTATTAGCAGATCATTTTATTGAACGTGGTTTAGATAAAAATGCGGTAGTTGTATCACCTGATCATGGTGGTGTTACTAGGGCACGTAAGTTGGCTGAATTCTTAAAAGCTCCGATTGCAATTATTGATAAGCGCCGTCCAAGAGCTAATGTGGCTGAAGTTATGAATATTATTGGTGAAGTTAAGGGTAAACGTTGTATTATGATTGATGACATGATTGATACGGCTGGTACAATTACTTTAGGGGCTCAAGCATTAATGGATGCTGGAGCTACAGAAGTTTATGCAAGTTGTACTCATCCAGTATTGTCTGGACCTGCTATTGAAAGAATCGAAAATTCACCAATCAAAGAATTAATCGTTACTGATTCTATTCAACTTCCAGAAGAAAAGAAAATTGATAAGATTACTTCAATTTCAGTGGGACCATTAATTGGTGAAGCTATTCGTTTGATTCACGAAAACAAGCCAGTTAGTCCATTATTTAATAATCGTTTTAGTGCTGAAAAAGAATAAT